>Ga0137372_10004643_pt1 | contig 13400 bp, 12 predicted proteins | sample SagtaG_6_FD_104911 | JGI IMG/M metagenome (GOLD analysis project Ga0137372, IMG submission 104911) | Vadose zone soil microbial communities from Sagehorn Ranch, Mendocino, California, USA - Sage1_R_60_16 metaG | ecosystem: Environmental > Terrestrial > Soil > Vadose zone | place: USA...
GCGGCGGTTATCCGGGCGGAGGCTACTGACCAGCCGTCACCTGCGCCCGTCTTTCCGCAGAAAAGACGGGCGCGGGCAATCTCTCGGGGCCGGAGGGCCGGTAGTACCGTGAAATGGCCGGGACAGGATCCGTGGTGCGGACGTTGTCAGACGAAGCCTTGCTCACGGGGCTGGGCTCGGGAGATCCCGATGCCGCAGCCGCGTTCGTGGACCGCTTTCAGCGCCGGGTGTTCGGGATGACCCTGTCGATCTTGCAGGATCGCCAGGCAGCCGAGGAGGCGGCCCAGGAGGCGTTCGTCCGGGCGTGGCGGCACGCCGCCGCCTACGACCCGCGGCGGGGAACCGTGGCCGCGTGGCTGCTGACCATCGCCCGCAACGTCGCGATCAACACGCTGCCGGCCCACCGCGCCTACCCGGTGGACCCGGAGGCGCTGCTGGGCCTGCTTCAGACGCGGCCCTCGCCGGACGCGGACGGCCAGCTGGCACCGGTGTCCGAGCCCATGCGGGAGGCGCTGATGCGGCTGCCCGGCGAGCAGCGGCGGGCGCTGGTGCTGGCGGTCTTCTACGGCTACACCGCCCGCGAGGTGAGCGAGCTCGACAAGACCCCGGTCGGCACCGTCAAGACCCGGATCCGGACCGCCCTGATCAGACTCCGCTCGCAGCTGGGGGTACGCGATGAACGATGACGTGAGCTGCGAGCAGGTCCGGGCACTCGCCCCCGACCTGGCCATCGGGATCGCCGACGGGCAGGAACGCGACGCCGCCCTGCGCCACGCCGCCACCTGCGCCGAATGCCGCCTCCTGGTCTCCGAGCTTTCCTCGGTGGTGGACGACCTGCTGCTCCTGGCGCCCGCACACGAGCCGCCGGCCGGCTTCGCCTCCCGGACCCTGGCCCGGATGACCCCGTCCTCGCCGCAGCCGCGCCGGCGGGCCACCCGCCGCGCGCTGCGGCGCACCGCCGGGAGGCGCCCCTGGGTGGCCCGTCTGGCCGTGGCCGCGTCGGTCGCCGCGGCGCTGGCCCTGGGCGCCGGGGCCGTCTACCAGGGCACCTCGGGCGACCGGCGCCTCGCCGACAGCTACCGGGCGGTGCTGGCCCAGGGCCACGGGTCGTTCTTCGCCGCCGCGCCGCTCCGGAGTACGACCGGAACCCTCGGCAGCGTGTTCGGATACCAGGGCCAGCCCTCCTGGCTGTTCGCCACCCTGAGCCAGCCCACGGCACAGCCCGAACACTACGATGTCCAACTGGTCACCCGCGACGGCAGGCACCTGTCCCTCGGCGGAACCGTTCTCGGCGGCACCCACCGCACGTGGGGCGCCCAGATCCCGGTCAACCTCACCCAGGTAAGCCAGCTCCGGTTCGAGGCGGCCAGCGGGCAAGTCACGATGACCGCCTACCTCAACCCCCGCAACCCGTGGAGCCCGGGCTGACAGAGCCGCACACCGGCCGGCCACGCCAATGGCCGGTCTGCTATTTCGTGGCGTCCAGGAGATCACGGCAGGCGTGCTCGCAGCGCCGGCAGGCCACGGCGCAGACCCGGCAGTGCGGCATGTGGGCGTGCCGTTCGCACTCATCGCCGCAGCCCTTGCAGATGGCCACGCAGGCCTCCAGCAGCGGCCGGGCGACAGTGGCGTCGTAGTCGGTCTGGCGGCTGATGACCCCCGCGGTGGCGGCGCAGATATCGGCGCAGTCCAGGCACAGCCGGATGCACGTGACCATCTCGGTCACGTTCGGCTCACCCAGGTCAGCGGCGTTGTCGGCGTTGCAGGCCTGGACGCAGTCGCTGAGCGCGTCGATGGCAGCGGCCAGCAGGCCGGCGTCGACGTTGAACGTGCGCGAGTAGGTGTCCAGCATCTGCCGGGCGTAGCTCATGGCTTCCTCCTGTGAAGGCGATACGGGTCCTACATGGCCGGCATGGCGGAGACGTGCAGGCCGGGAAGCAGCCACGGGAACCAGATGGCCAGCACCCCGATCGCCACTAGGAGCACGCCGACGGCCTGGCCGAACCGCTTGCCGTGGCGCCAGAGCTTCTCCGCGAAGATGACCACCGCCAGCGCCGCCATGACCGCCACGTTCATCACCCCGACCGCGACCAGCACGATCATCAGGCCCCAGCAGCATCCGGCGCACGTCGCTCCGTGATGCAAGCCGACGCGGAGGTCGCGGCTGCGGCCCTTGAATCCGAGGTAGTACATCAGCGCGCCGATCGGCGAGCGGCAACGGCGCAGGCACCAGTCCTTCCAGGCGGTGAGCTGGTAGACGCCCGCGGCGGTGAAGATCGCCACCCCCAGCCACTTCGCCGCCGTCGGGGACGCCGTGAGCAGCCGCCCGGCCCCGGCGAGGGCCGCGAAGACGACGGTCCCGGCCACGGCCCAGGCCAGCAGGTAACCGGCCAGGAACGCGCTCATCCGCAGGAGGCGGCCGGAGCCGGCCGGGGCACCGGCGATCAAACGGGTCCACAGCACCGCGACCGGCGCCACCGAGGGCAGCATCATCGCGGCCATCATCACGACCCACAGCCCGAGGAAGGGCAGCAGCGCCAGGCCCATGGTCCCGGGCCCGTTGCCCATGGTCCGGGCCAGCATGACGGTGACCCCCCACGCCACAGCCGCCAGCGCGGCCACCGCGATCCAGGGCACAGCGAGCTGCCGCGGCGGCACGGCCTGCACCGGCCGCACGGCCGAAGCCGGACCGGCATGGTCAGCCATCGCGCAGCCCCCGGGGGTCAGCCTTCGTAACGGAAGTCGGTGACGAAGCTGTTGGTACCCGAGAAATCGGCGCTCCAGTGGCCGTGGTAGCTCACGTCTTTGGCCGTGGCCTGGCGGACCGGCTGGGTGACCGCGCCGAACGGCGCGTTGGTGATCACGGCAGGCTCCTGGCCATCCATCCCCACCAGCTGGTCGCTGCTCATCGACAGAGCACCGCCGACCTCGGCGTGCAGCGAGCCGTCCGACTTCTCGAACGTGATCGCCGCCGGCTGCACCCCGGCGACCTCGCCGATCAGCGGGCCCAACCCGGCGAGGTAGCCGCCGGCACCCCCGGAAAAAACCGCCCCCAGGGCTTCGGACTGCTCCGCGGAGGCACGGTCATCCAGGTACAGCGCCACCTTCCAGCCGCCATCGGTCATCCGCTTCGGCGAGCGCACCGCCATCACGGCGTTCAGGCCCGACAGGTCCACACCGTCCTTGCTGCCGCCGGTGACATGCCACGCCAGCAGCACGTCGCAGTTGTCATTGGTCGCGGCCCCCAGCCACACGCAGTTGCAACTGACATCGCAGTTGCACACCTCGAAATAGTCCCCTTCAACAGAAAAGCTCACCGCACCCCTCCCTCACCCAGGGCTCCGTCCGCCAGACGGACGGCCACACTCCTGCCCTAGCACCGCCATCACCGAGACGCAACCCCTGTCCGCGAAAAAGACATCCGCACCGGTCAACCAGATCGTCATCATCTGCTCTGCTCCGCCGTCCTGGGCGGGCCGTGCACTGAAACCTCAGGCGGCGTGGCCGGGTACGGTTCGATCTCGACCATGGTGAGCTGGCCGGTGGTGCCCTGGGAGAGCGAGGAGCTGGGCCGGTCGGCGGTGAGCACGTTCGGGTTGCCGTGGCGGCAGAAGGACGGGTCGTGCGGGTCGGGGTCATACCAGGCGCCGGTGGACAGCTGGACGACGCCGGGCCGAACGTCCTCGGTCAGCGTGACCCCGGCCAGGCAGCTGCCGCGGTCGTTGAAGACGCGGACGCAGGAGCGGTCGGTGATGCCGCGTGCTTCTGCGTCGCGGGGGTGCATCGCGACCGGCTCGCGTCCGCGGATTTTGCCTTCCTGGCTGTAAGCGCCGACGTCGAGCTGGCTGTGCAGCCGGCGGCGGGGCTGGTTGGCCACGAGCTGGAGCGGGTAACGGCGGGGGTGGCCGCCGAGCCATTCGGCCGGCTCGAGCCAGACCGGGTGCCCGGGGCAGTCGGGATAGCCGAAGCCGTCGATGGTCGCCGAGAAGATCTCGATCTTCCCGCTGGGGGTGCTGAGCGGGAACCGCCCGGGATCGCGCCGGAAGGCGGACAGCAGCACCTGGCCGGGGTCGGGCACCGGGATCTGCAGCGATTCGCTCGCCCAGAACTGCTCGAACGGCGGCATCTCGTGGCCCGCGGCTTTCAGGTCCGAGCGCCATTGCCCGTACAGGTGACACAGCCACTGACCGACCGTTCGGCCCTCGGTGAAACCCTCCCCCACCTGCAGCCGGTCCGCCAGGGCACCGAAGATGGCATAGTCATCACGGGCCTGTGCGTGTGGTTCGGTGAGCTGCGGCATGGCGAACAGGGTCGAATCGCTGCTGCCGGCGCCGATATCGCCGCGTTCGACGGACATCGTCGAGGGCAGGACGATGTCCGCGTGCCGCGCGGTGGCGGTCCAGAACGGGTCATGCACCACCACGGTCTGCGGCCGGGCGAACGCCTCGCGCAGCCGGGCGAGGTGCTGGTGGTGGTGGAACGGGTTCCCGCCGCACCAGTAGACGAGCTTGACGTCCGGGTAGCGGCGACGCCGCCCGTCGTAGTCGTAGCCCGCGCCGGGATGCAGCAGCATGTCCGCGATCCTGGCCACCGGGATCCAGGAGTCGATGCCGTTCGCGCCCTGGGGCAGACGCGGCGCGGAGAGGCGGCGGGCCAGGCCGACATCGCCGCTTGATCCGTACCCGTGGCCGAATCCGCCGCCCGGCAAGCCGATCTGACCGAGCATCGCGGCCAGGACCAGGCCCAGCCACACCGGCTGTTCGCCGTGCTCGGCCCGCTGCAGCGACCAGCTGACCGTGACCAGCGTGCGCCCGGCCGCCAGCTGGCGGGCCAGCGCGCGGATCCGCTCCGCGGTGATGCCGGTCAGGGCGGCCGCCCACGCCGGGGTCTTCGGCACGCCGTCGGCATCACCACGAAGGTAGGCCGCGAACCGCGGGTAGCCCACCGTGTACCGGTCCAGGAACCGGCGATCGGCCAGCCCGTCGCGGTCTAGGACGTGGCACAGCGCGAGCATCAGCGCGGCGTCGGTGCCGGGCACCGGCGCGATCCATTCGGCGCCCAGGCCGGCGTCGCTGTCGCCGCGCAGCGGGCTGACCGAGATGATCCGGCATCCGCGCGCCACGGCGGACGCCAGCGCCGGGGCCATGGTGTGCCGGCCGATGCCGCCCGAGGCCACGGCGGAGTTCTTCGGGGACAACCCGCCGAACGCCACCAGCAGGTCGGTGTGCTCCGCGATGACGGGCCACGCCGTGGCGCCGCCCATGACCAGCCCCATGTCCCCGACCACGTGCGGCAGCAGCACCGACGAGGTCCCGAAGCTGTAGTTATTCACCGACCTGACGTAACCGCCCAGGCAGTTCAGGAACCGGTGCAGCTGGCTCTGGGCGTGGTGGAACCGGCCCGCGCTGGCCCAGCCGTAAGACCCGCCGAACACGCCATCAGGGCCGTAGCCGCCGTACACCCGGCGCAGCTCCCCCGCCAGCAGGTCGAGCGCCATCGTCCAGGACACGGGCACGAACACGTCGCTCCCGCGCGCCGCCGCGCCGGGGCCGTGCTCCAGCCACCCTTGGCGGATATAAGGCTGGTCGATCCGCGCCGGGTGACGATGCGCCGCGGCCAGGTTCTCCAGGATCCGGCTGGGCGCCGGGTCCTCCCGCCAGGGACGCACCGACGTCAGCGTCCGCCCGTCGCTCTCGATCTCCGCCGCACCCCAATGCGTGAGGTGGACGTGTCTGCGCTGTTGCCCGGCCATGATTACCATTCAAGCGGAAAGACCAGGCCGCCATAAGCGGTGCGCCGGCACGATCCGCAACGGGCCGCCGCCGCTGCTGACCGTGAGCGTGGGGCGGGCCGCCGGGTCGGTGGCGATCCCGAGCGACTCCGGGCCGCCGCCGCTGTCGGCGGTCACCGCGTACGGGCCGCCGGGCACGGCCAGGACCACCGGGCCGCTGTCGGTGCTGACCGACACCGACTTCGGGGGCGCGTCGAAGGCGACCGTCGCGGGGCCGCCGCCGGTGACGACGGTGGCCGTGGCGGCGGCGATGTCCCGCGCGAGCAGGGTCCCGCCGCCGGTGTCGGCGTGCAGCGGGCCGGCCACTCCGCGCAGCACCAGCGGCCCGCCGCCGGTGACGACGGTGAGCGGCCCGCCGATCAGCGTGGCGCGCGCCGGGCCGCCGCTAGAATCCAGGTTCGCCCCGGCGGTTCCGGAGACGGTCACCTGACCGCCTCCGGTCGAGACCGTGACGGTGACGCCCGGCGGCACGGTCATCGCGAAGTCGACGGTGCAGGGCGCGCTGGCGCACGCACGGCTGGACAGGGCCAGGCGGCCACCGGATACCGACTGTATGACGGCGGGCGGCCGGGCCTGCTGGTCGTACATGATCGTCTCGGTGACCTGGACCCTGCTGACCGGCCCGGACGCCACCTGCACCTGGCCGCCGTAGCTCCGCACGACCAGGCTGGTGACCGGCTGCGGCACGGTCTCGGTCCGGGTCACGACGTGCTGCGGCCGGGCGTAAACGTTCTGCGGGTCCCCGACCGCGGTGATGAGATGGGCCAGCGGTACCCCGAGGACCGCCGCGGTGACCAGGCCGGACAGGCCCCATACCCAGCGACCCGAGCCCCGGCGGCCGGCCCGGGCTACCGCGCGCATGGCAGGTCCACCGTGAGCAGGGTCGGCCCGCCGGGCGGGCTGGCGATCTCCAGGGTTCCGTCGACCGATTCGGCGCGCCTGGCCAGGCCGGCCAGGCCGGTGCCGCGGGCCGGGTCGGCGCCGCCCACGCCGTCGTCGGTGACGATGATGTGCAGCCGGTCGCCGTCCTGCTGCACGAACACGTCGGCCTGGGTCGCCTGGGCGTGCTTGGTGATGTTGGTGAGGCCCTCGGAGACCACGAAGTAGGCCACCGCCTCGATCGTGGGCGGCGGGCGGCGCGGCACGTTCACGGTCAGCCGGACCGGGATCGGCAGCCGCGCCGCCACCCCGGACAGGGCCGCGTCCAGGCCGCGGTTCTCGAGCACCGGCGGGTGCAGGCCGCGGATCAGGTTGCGGAGCTCGGCCAGCGCGGCCTTGGCCTCGTCGTGGGCCTCGGCGATGGCCTCGTGGGCTTCCTCGACGGTCGCGGTCTGGGCCCGGGCCATGCCCAGGTTCATGGCCAGGGCGACCAGCCGCTGCTGGGTTCCGTCGTGCAGGTTCCGCTCCAGCCGCCGCCGCTCGGCGTCGGCGGCGTCGACCGCGCCGGCCCGGGTCTCGGTGAGCCGCTCCACCCGGTGCTCCAGCTCCTCGGTGCGGCTCGGGCCCAGCAGAGCCCGGGCCGCCCTGACGTCCAGCGCCGCGAACCCGGCGGTCAGCCAGGGCGCGGCCACCAGCAGCGCCATCCCGCCGACGGTCAGGTACACGTCCGCGGGGATGTTGCTCATCGGCGCGAGGTGCCCGGGCGGCCCCGACGACTGGCCGCGGGCCAGCAGGGCCTGCCCGGGAAGCGCCCACGCGTAGGCGTACACCAGCGCGTACAGCAGGCCCGCCAGCCACGTCGCGAAGGCGGTGGCCGCGGCCACGGCCAGCGCCGGGGCGGCCAGCAGGTGATAGCCGGCCTGGCGCCAGGTGGCCGGCGAACGGAGCATCGTCCGGATCGCCGTCACGCTCGGCTCGTTCGGCATGATTGGTTGCGGTGGTATCACCACGCCGGCCGTGGCGCGCAGCCGGTGACGGTGGACCCTGGTGAGCAGCGGCATGGCGAGGAACGCCACCACCAGGCAGATCAGTACCAGCGGCCACCGCTTGCCCCAGTGCTGCCCCAGCAGGTCGCCCCAGGACGGCGTGGACAGGGCCCAGCACGGAAGCAGGACGATGAGCGGGGCGGTGAGCAGCGCCGGGATTCCCCCGGTCAGGTACAGGACCTGGCTCCAGGCCCGCGGCGACCACGGTGCCCGGTCACGGCGCCGGACCGGCGCGTCGCGGTGCGGGGCGAGGGCGGTCATAAAGGCCACGCTACGCGGCCGGCGCGGGGCTGCCCATCCAGCAGGGTTCAGGATCCGGGGTGGTGCTGACTGCACCCTGGATTCGGAAGCCTGGGCCAATGTGCGCGATCTTCGGCGGTGCCATCCTGACGCCGACGGCGAACCTAGGAGGATCCCGATGGGACAGGATGACCTGATCCGGCTGGATAACGTGACCAAGACCTACCAGGCGGGCGTTCAAGGACCTCAAGGGTCCCTGCCCGCGCTGGCCGGCCTCAGCCTGCACGTGGCGGCCGGGGAGGTGGTGGCCGTCATGGGTCCGTCGGGCAGCGGGAAGTCCATGCTGCTCAACCTCATCGCCGGGCTCGACCGGCCCACCTCGGGCACCGTCGCCGTGGCCGGACGGCGGATCGACAACCTCAGCGAGAGCGGGCTGGCCAGGTTCCGGGCCCGGCACGTCGGGATCATCTTCCAGTTCTTCAACCTGCTGGACGACCTCACCGTGGCGGACAACGTGCTGCTGCCCGCCCAGCTGGCCGGGGCGTCGCGGCGGATCGCGCGGGCCCGGGCCGGCGAGCTGCTGGAGCGGATGGGCATCGAGCGGCACCGGGACGATTACCCGGCGCGGCTGTCCGGCGGCCAGCGGCAGCGGGTGGCGATCGCGCGGGCGCTGGTGAACTCGCCGGAGCTGCTGCTCGCCGACGAGCCGACCGGGGCGCTCGACACCGCTACCGGGCTCCAGATCGGACGGCTGCTGCAGCAGCTCAACGCGGGCGGGCAGACGCTGGTCCTGGTCACCCACGACCCGGTCCTGGCCGACCAGTACGCGGCCCGCACCGTCCGGCTGCTGGACGGCCGGCTCGCCCCGGCGGGGGTGGCGGCATGAGCTGGCCCGGGGCGGTCAGGACCGCCACTGGCGGGATACTGCGGCACAAGGTGCAGGCGGTGGCGATCGGGCTGGTGGTGCTGGTCTCCACCGCGTCGGCGACCCTCGGGTTCACCCTGCTGGCCGCCAGCAACGCGCCGTTCACCCGCGCGTTCGGCACGCAGAACGGCGCGCACGTGACCGTCACCGTGAACGCGGCCCGGGCCGGCGCGGCCGGCCTGGCCGCCATCCGCCACCTGGGCGGGGTCACCGCGGCGGCCGGGCCGTTCGCCGAGTCGACCGTGGCCACGCAACTCGGCGGCCAGCCGTTCGGGCAGCTCACGCTGGCCGGGCGGGGCACGCCCGGCGGCCCGGTCGACGACGTGGTCATGAACGCCGGGCACTGGCCGGACGGCCCCGGCCAGGTGGTGCTGGACGGTAGCGCAGGCGGCGGGGGCCCCGCGCTCGGCAGCACCATCACGGTCAGCGGCGTGCCCGGGACGCCTGCCCTGGTCGTCGTCGGGTACGGCGACTCGGTCACGAACACCGCCGACGGCTGGGTCACCCCGGCCGAGATCACCCGGCTGCGGGCCCCCGGCGTGCCGGCGAGCGCGCAGATGCTGTACCGGTTCACCCACGCGGCCAGCTACGGGCAGGTCCGCGCGGACGTGGCCGAGGTGAGCCGGGCGCTGCCCCCGGGCGCGGTGACCGGCGCGGCGTCCTGGCTCGCCGCGCAGGGCCAGGCCACCGGCAACGGGGCCGTCATGGAGCCGTTCGTGGTCGCGTTCGCGCTGATCGGCCTGGCCATGGCCGTGCTCATCGTGGGCAACGTGGTCAGCGGCGCGGTGGTCGCCTCTTACACGCGGATCGGCGTGCTGAAGTGCGTCGGGTTGAGCCCGGCCCAGGTTGTGGTCGCGTACCTGAGCCGGGTGGGCTGGCCGGCCCTGGCCGGGTGCCTGGCCGGGGTGGTGGCGGGTAACCTGCTCGCGGTCCCGGTACTGCACAACTCGGCCGCCGCGTACGGCGTGGGCAGCCAGCAGGTCCCGTGGTGGGCCTCTGTCGTCGCCCCGGCCGGGATGTTCGCGCTGGTGCTGCTGGCCGGGTTCGGGCCCGCGCTGCGCGCGGGGCGGCTGTCCGCCGCGGAGGCGATCGCGGCCGGCCGCGCCCCGCGAGCGGGCCGCGGGTACGCCGCGCACCGGATTGCCGCCCGGCTGCGGCTGCCGAGGCCGGCCGGCCTCGGCCTGGCGGCGCCGTTCGCCCGGCCCGCGCGGACCGTGGTGACGCTGGCCGCGATCGCGTTCGGGGCTACCGCGGTGATCTTCGCGTTCGGGCTGAGTTCCTCGCTGAGCCGCGCCGCGGCCAGCCAGAGCCACTCCGCCACCATCCCGGTGCGGGTCGAGCCGTTCGGTCCTGGCGGCGGGCCCGGGCAGATGCCCACCGCGGCGCAGGACGCGGCGGTGCCGGCCGCCCTGCGCGCCCAGCCGGGGACGCGGCACGAGGTGACGCTGTACGGGAACGGGGTCAAGGTGCCCGGCATCGCCGGCACCGTCAACGCCCAGGCGTTCGGCGGCGACGCCTCCTGGACCGGCTACGGGATCATCGCGGGCCGCTGGTACGACGCGCCCGGCGAGGTCGACGTCAACACCGCGTTCCTGGACCAGAGCGGCCTCGCCGTCGGTGATACCGCGACGGTTGACACCGGCACGGACCTGCAGACGCAGGTCGCCGTGCGTGTCGCGGGCGAGGTGTTCGACCCCGACAGCCAGGCCAGGATGTACGGCAGCACGCAGACGCTGCCCGGCGTCGCCTCGCCCGCGAACGTGGAGGAGTACGACGTGGCGCTGCGCCCCGGCGTCAGCGCGGACGCCTACGTCCAGGCGGTCAACCGCGCGCTCGGCGGCCAGAACCCCTGGCAGGCCACCGCCCAGCAAGACGGCCGCAAGTTCTACACGATCGCCAGCGGCCTGGTGAGCCTGCTGGCGCTCATGGTCGCGGTCGCGGCGGGGCTCGGCGTGCTCAACACGGTGCTGATGACCACCAGGGACCGGGTGCACGACCTGGGCGTGTTCAAGGCGCTCGGCATGCGGCCAGGGCAGGTGCTGACCATGGTGGTGTGCTGGATCGCCGGCCCCGCGGTGGTGGCCGCGGCGATCGCGGCGCCCGCCGCGGTCGCGCTGAACACCGCGACCGTGCGCGCCATGGCCGGGACCGCCCATACCGGCATCCCGGCCAGCTTCACCCAGGTGCTCCCGCCGTCCCGGCTGGCGCTGCTGTCCCTGGCCGCGGTGGCCATCGCGGTCGCCGGGGCCCTGCTGCCGGCCGGCTGGGCCGCCCGGGCCCGGCCGGCCGTAGCCCTTCATACCGAATGAACCATAGGGTGGAAGCCGTGACGGAGGCGCGGCGCGTGGTGATCGCCGAGGACTCGGTGCTGCTCCTGGCCGGCCTGACCAAGCTGCTGGAGAGCGCCGGGTTCTCGGTCGTGGCCACCGCCGCGGACGCGGCCGATCTGCTGGCCGCGGTCGAGCGGGAACAGCCGGACGTGGTCATCGCCGACGTGCGGATGCCGCCCACCCACACCGACGAGGGCATCCGGGCCGCGCTGGTGATCCGCAGCCAGTGGCCGGACGTCGCGGTCCTGGTGCTGTCGCAGTACGTCGAGGAACGGTACGCGGCCGACCTGCTGTCGGCGAACACGCACGGGATCGGCTACCTGCTCAAGGACCGGGTGGCCGACGTGGCCGAGTTCCTCGACGCGCTGCGCCGGGTGGCGGCGGGCGGCACCGCGCTGGACCCCGAGGTGGTGGCGCAGCTGCTGGTGCGGCGGGGCGGCGATCCGCTGGACGACCTTACCGAACGGGAGCGTGGCGTGCTGGCGCTGATGGCCGAGGGCCGCTCCAACGCGGAGATCGCAGCGGCCCTCGTGATCACCGACAGCGCCGTGAGCAAGCACATCAACTCGATCTTCGCCAAGCTCGGCCTCTACCCGCAAGACGCCGGCCACCGGCGGGTGCTCGCGGTGCTGCGCTACCTCGGCGTCGAACCGGCGTTACGCTTTGACCGAAGGGGCCAGTGTCATGGTGATCGGGTGGCGTCGAGGTAGGCGAGGACGGCTCGGACCCGACGGTGTTCGTCCGGCGCCGCGCGCAGGTCCAGTTTCTGGAACACCGCGTTGGTGTAGGTCTCGATCGTGCGCACTCCGATGTGCATGCGTGCGCTGATGCCGCTGTTGGACAGGCCTTCGGCCATGAGGGCGAGCACCTCGCGTTCCCGGTCGGTGAGCCTGGCCAGCGGCTCGTGAGGCCGGGGTGAGCGGTCGAGGAGCTGGGCGATGATCGCCGGGTCCATCGCCGAGCCGCCGGCGGCCACACGGCGTACTCCGTCGAGAAAGTCGTCGACCTGGACAATACGGTCCTTGAGGAGATATCCGAGGCCGGCCGGGCCGTCGCGGAACAGGTCCATCGCGGCGGTCGCCTCGACGTACTGGGACAGCAGCACGGCGGCGGTTCGCGGCCGGGTCGCCCGGATGGCGCGGACCGCCTCGATGCCATCGTGCAAATGGTTCGGCGGCATGCGGACGTCGGCGACCAGCAGGTCGGGCCGGTGCGCGTTGGCGGCTGCGACTAGCTCTGGGCCGGATCCTACGGCTGCGACCACATCGTAACCGTCCGAGGTCAGGATCTTGGCGAGGCCTTCGCGGAGCAGGACGGCGTCGTCGGCGATGACTAGTCGCATGGCAGGTCCGCGGTGAGCCGGGTACCCCCGCCGGCTGGACTGTACACGGCGAGCGTTCCACCGTGCGCGTCGACGCGGTCGGACAGGTTGCGCAGCCCGTCGCCGTCGGGGCTGGCCCCACCGGGCCCGTGGTCAGTGATCTCGACCTGCAGCCGGTTGTCCCGGCAGCGTACGGTGATCTCGACCGGGCTGCCGGGTGCGTGCTTGCGGGCGTTGGCGACGCCCTCGCAGGCCATGAACCAAGCCGTCGCCTCAATGTCCGGGTGTGGCCGGCCGGTCATGTCGCAGATAACCGTGACGTCGCCGAGCTCGGCCAACGCCGCGGGTAGGCCGCCGGAGACCAGTGACGGTGGAAGGATGCCGTGCACGAGGGCCCGGATCTCGGCGACGCCGGCCTGCAGTTGCGCGACGGTGAAGGTGAGTAGCTCGTCCACGTCGGACGGGTGCCTGGCCCCGCGCCGTGCCGACTGAATGTGCACAGCCAGGCCGACCAGTCGCTGCTGGGCTCCGTCGTGCAGGTCACGTTCGATCCGGCGCCGTTCGGCGTCGCCGGCCACGACGATCCGGCCGCGCGAGGCCCGCAGCGCAGCAACCTGGACGCTGAGGTCGGCCTGGAGCCGGGCGTGCTCCAAAGCGGTCGCCGCCGCCGGCATGACCGCCGCCAGCTGCGTCTCGTCAATCGGGCCGTGTACGACCACGGCGATCTCGTGCCCGGCGCGGCGGACCGGGACAACCGCTCTCCCCGCAGCCTCGGCGGCGAGGTCCACCGGTCCGCCGGCGCCGTCGACCAGGCTGCCGGCGGCCAGGCCGCGGACCGGATAGAACACGTCGAGCTGCCGGTCGTGCA
>Ga0137372_10004649_pt1 | contig 13383 bp, 13 predicted proteins | sample SagtaG_6_FD_104911 | JGI IMG/M metagenome (GOLD analysis project Ga0137372, IMG submission 104911) | Vadose zone soil microbial communities from Sagehorn Ranch, Mendocino, California, USA - Sage1_R_60_16 metaG | ecosystem: Environmental > Terrestrial > Soil > Vadose zone | place: USA...
ATTTCGTCACTCGTCAAAACCGAAATCAGTTGTGCGTCGCGCGGCGCCTCGAGGTTCACCGGGCCTGAAATCAACATGACGTCATGCCCTTCAGCGAGCGCTGCTTCGGCGATGGCGTAGCCCATTTTTCCGGATGAGCGATTCGAAATGTAACGAACAGGATCGATTGGCTCGCGCGTGGGCCCGGCCGTGATGAGGAATCTCACGCGATCAAATTATCCTGGCGGGCAAGCAAGAACTCCGCGCGGAACGCGATGTCGTTGACTTTCCAGAGTCTGCCGACGCCTTCGTAGCCGCAGGCAAGCATTCCTTCTTCTGGTCCGATAAATTCAGCGCCGCGCGCTTTCAATTTTTCCACGTTATTCACAGTGGCAGGATTCTCCCACATTTTTCCATTCATGGCCGGCGCCAGCAAAATTGGGGCGCGCGTCGCGAGTGCGATGGCTGCAAGCGGATGATCGGCCAGTCCATGCGCGAGTTCGGCGATGATGTGCGCAGTCGCCGGAGCAATCAGAAGGAGGTTCGCGCGATCCGCCAGCTCAATGTGGCCGGGTCGCCAACTTTCCTTTTCGTCGAAGAAACTTGTGGTCACGGGATTTTTTGAAAGCGTCTGCAAAGTGAGTGGAGAAATAAATTCCGTCGCATCCCGCGTCATGACGACAAAAACTTCGTGGCCTTGTTTGACCAGCAAACTGGCGAGCTCGGCAGATTTGTACGCAGCAATCGATCCCGTCACTCCCAGCACGACTGTTTTCGTGCCCGGTCGAATGCGCACAACTTTTCGCGCGCTCGCTTTGTCGCGTTTCCTTTTGGAATCTCTGCCTTCTGCGATCATTTCTCGATCAAACGCCGGCTTAAATAGCCTTCTGCCTCCATGATCTGCCGGAATCTCCGCAAATCTTCTTCCATCGATCCACTGATAATAGTATAACGATAGTCGCGCCAGTGTTCCATTTCCCGGGCGGCGGTGGCCAAGCGCAAATCGATTTGCTCCACGGTTTCCGTCCCGCGATTTAGCAGGCGTTTTCGCAACTCCTCAAGATCGGGAGGCATAATAAACACGTCGGCCAGAGCATCCCGGATAAGAGGATCGCCGCAGTTCCGAATAACAGCGGCGCCCTGCGTATCGATGTCGATCAAAACATTCCTTCCGCTTTTTAGATTTATTACGACCGGTTCGCGTAGGGTGCCATAACGGTCTCCGTGCACCTGGGCGTGCTCCAGAAAATCTCCCTTATCAGCTCGCTCGCGAAAATCTGCATCGGAAAGAAATTGATAATCTTCGCCGTCAATTTCGCCGGCGCGAGGCGCTCGCGTCGTGCAGGAGATCGAATAGAAAAGATTGGGAGATTGACGAATCCTTTCCACCAGTGTGGTCTTACCCGCGCCCGATGGAGCAGAAACCACAAAAAGAATCCCGCGGCGGCTGAATTTTTTACTCAAGATTTTGGGCTTGCTCGCGAATCTTCTCTAGTTCCGCCTTGCAGGCGATGACGCGCTGGGAGATTGCGGCGTCATTTGCTTTTGCGCCAAGCGTGTTGAGCTCGCGAAACATCTCCTGAGTGATGAATTCCAGAGTGCGCCCGACCGGTTCTTTGCTGCGCAAATGATGCGCAAACTGGGCGAGATGACTTTCCAGACGCGTTAGTTCCTCCGATACATCTGCGCGATCAGCAAAGAATGAGATCTCCTTCAACAAACGCTCATCGTCACTGGCAATCGGTAAGCCAGCCTTTTGGATGCGATCGAGAAGGACGGCACGATATCTTTTCACCACATCGGGATGAAATGCGTGAATTTCCTTGAGTTTTCTACGGATGGCTTTCAGGCGATGGATCAAATCCTTGGCCAGATGTTTCCCCTCGCGTTCGCGCATTTTGATTAAATCTGAGAGGGCACCGTGCAGCGCGCGATCGATCGCGGGCCATGCTTCTTCCGCGTTCAAGGCCTGTTCAGGAAGACGCATCACTCCCGGGGCCTGCAGGATTGTGCTGATCGTGATCTCACCGGGGGCATTCAACTCCTTTTGCAATGCACGCATTGCTTCGTGATAAGAGCGCGCCAACTCGGTATCGAGCGCCAGGTTTCGCGCGCCGTTGGGGCTATTATGGAGAGCAATTGTGGCGTTGGTCCGGCCGCGCGAGATATTTTCATTGATTGTCTGGCGAATACGCGGTTCGAGTTCGGCCAGGTCGCGCGGCAGATTGATCACGATGTCGCTCTGCTTTCGATTCACTGAATTGAGCTCCACGCTGAATTTTCTTCCGGCGTGGACCACTTCAGAGCGGCCATATCCAGTCATGCTTCTCATTTGATGCAAAAGTTTATGCCAGAGAAACGCTCAACGTTCAATGGAAAGCAGCAAAAGAGAAGCCATCGTGGTCGGTGGCCTAAGTGATACCGGCCTGCCGGAGGCGATTTACTCGCGGTTGCAAGCGATTTTCAGATCAAGAGCGCCGGCGCAAGGGTGGAACCTCACCTGGTTTTCCGTGGTTGGATCGAACGTCTTCTCAAACGTGCCGTTCGTGTTGGTGGCGGGAAACTGTATCGCGCGATTCGCGGAGCATACTTTGATGTGGAAGGTGCTTGCGCTTGCGACCACATTTGCTGGCAATTTAACGATCGTGGACTCATTGGCGAACATGATCGTTGTCGAGTCAGCGCGCGATCACATCCAGGTCGGTTTTTGGGATTACGCGCGCTTTGGAATTCCGATCACCATTCTGACGATTGGTGCGGGCGTGGTCGTGCTACTTGTTTTACGCTAAGGAGCGCCTGGGCTGCGCGCCGATGAGGTGAGGGCATTGCGATGTGGTCAATGGATTCAAACCACTGCTGCGTCTGAGCGATTCTGTGTGGCGTTTCGTGACGATACACTACAAACGCGATCCGATGATGGGTGAACGGGAATGTCGATTTATACAGTGGCTGACTAAGCGCCCGTGTTTCGAGTCGCGGCAAAATCCACATCCCACGCCAGCGTGAGGATGATTGCTCGAGCAGAATCTTGCCGTTGCTAACGACCAATGCGTGTCTTTCGATAAGTCGCTTTGTGCGGGATCTGAATTTCTTGATGGGCAGGACTTCCGGATTTTTAGCGCGGCAAAATTTTTTTACCGGGCAGACGTTGCATTTTGGTTTGTCCGGCAAGCAAACGAGTGCGCCCAAATCGACAAGCGCCGAATTAAAACGCGCTGCATTGCGTCTGGGAACAAGTTGTGCGGCGCTTTTCCAGAGTTTTTCGCGGCCGATGGCGGAATCAATTGGGGCGCGCATGTCAAACAGGCGGGCGAGCAGACGCGCGGTATTCGTTTCGACAATTGGAACCGGTTGATGAAAAGCAAAAGTCGCGACTGCGTTCGCCGTATAGCGGCCGACGCCAGGCAATTTACTAATCGCTGCAATATCGTCGGGAAAGATTCCACGGTGTCGATCCTGCACAATCTTGGAGGCGGCATGAAGATTCCGGGCGCGGTTGTAATAGCCGAGACCTTGCCAGCCGTGGAGAACATCGTTTTGCGAAGCGCGCGCGACGGAAGCGAAATCCGAAAATCGGCGAAGCCATTTATTATAATACGGGATCACGGTGGCGACCTGGGTTTGCTGGAGCATGAACTCGGAGACAAGGATCGCGTAAGGATCGCGGGTTTTGCGCCAAGGTAGATCGCGGCCATGGCGGCGAAACCAGCGCAGGAGGGAGCGCTGGAACGCGCGAACGTCTTTTGGCGATGTCACAATTTGAAAGCAAACGTCCAACGTCCAACGCTCAACGTCCAACTCTCAATTCGGAAGTGATTGAGCGCTGAGCGCCTGCGCGCCATGGGCTTGCCGAAGGCGCGTTAAGCGTTGAGCGTTGGGCGTTGAATTCTTACACTCATCCGCTCACGCAGGAACAGGTCATAAAGTTGCGGACTTTGCTCGAAGAACTCGGCTTCCAGTTCGCGCCGAAGGAATGGACCATTTTCTTTGCACAGAAGAACAAATTGAGCGTGGCGGTTTACCAGAAAGGACCAAAGATTCTCGTGCAGGGAAAAGGTCTGGAAGAATTCGTGCAGTTTGAGCTGGAGCCGAAGATTCTTGGCGAAGCGAAGCTGGGCTATGAAGAAGTGCATTCGCCGGATATGTTCGAGCCGCACTTCGGCGTGGATGAGAGTGGCAAGGGCGATTTTTTCGGGCCCCTCGTGATCGCGGGCGCGTACGTCGACCGGGGGATCGCGCGCAAACTTCTAGACGGCGGTGTCGTAGACAGCAAGCGGATTGGTTCCGATGCGCGGATTCGTGCTTTGGCGGACGCTATTCGGAAGGAGTCCCTCGGTTTGACGGACACGGTCCTGATCGGGCCGGCGAAATACAACGAGCTTTACGAGAAGTTTGGCAACTTGAACAAACTGCTTGGATGGGGACATGCGCGAGTAATTGAGAATCTGCTGGCGAAAAAGCCGGATTGCCCGAGGGCATTGTCGGACCAATTTGCGGACGCGCGTGTGGTCGAACAATCGTTGTTGCGGCACGGGAGAAAGATCAACATCGAACAGCGGCCAAAGGCGGAATCAGATATCGCAGTGGCGGCCGCATCGATCCTTGCGCGAGAGGCCTTCATTAATTGGCTGGAGCGTAAAGGGAAAGAAATGGGTGTGCGGTTGGAACGCGGTGTGTCTGCGGGCGTGAAAGAAAGCGCCAAGAAACTTGTTGAAATGAATGGACCAGACGCATTGCGCACGGTCGCCAAGGTGCACTTCCGAACCGCGCATGAAATGGCGCCGGATTATTATCCCGCTCCGACTCCGCGCGAGAATTGGGCAGGCCCACGCCTGCCTCGCCGTAGCCCCGGCGAAGGTGGGTGATTTGTTAACGCGTTAAAACGTCGCAACGCTCATCGCTTGTCGTATTGAGGCACGCGAGCGGTCAATTCAAGATCGTTTGGCCTTCTGGTCGAAGAGGTTACTCAGTTTAAAAAATCGCGTTTTTATGCTTCATTGAGCCACCACAAGAGCAATACGGAACGATTAGTAAAATAGATATGGCAAAGTTAACCAAGCGCGACATCGTAGTCGCCATCAGTAACCAAACCGGCATGGTCCAGCATCAAGTCTTCGATGTGGTCCAGCGGACGCTTGATAAAATCACCGACAGTCTCGCTAGCAACATCCCCGTTGAACTACGCAATTTTGGCGTTTTTCAGCCGCGTCTGACCAAGCCGCGTGTCGGTCGAAACCCGAATCAGCCCGGGAGCAGTTTTGTCATTCCGCCACGCGCGACGGTGAAATTCAAAGCTGGCAAGATTATGCGTCAGCGCGTTGAGAAGCTTTCGCGGGAACTGAAAGAAGCCGCAGATCAAAAGACCAAGACCGAAACAGGCGCGCCAAACCCCGGCTAGGCAAAACCCTCGGGGTTGAGGTTCAGAGAAGCGCTACGAGAGCAGATTCTGGATCGTCCTTTCCAAGCGCTCAAAATTGATCGGTTTGGTGAGATGTTCGGCGAATCCTGCCGCTCTGGCTTGGTTGACGTCTTGTTCTGCTCCAAAGCCACTGAGTGCGATTCCGGGCAGGTTTTTGTTGAGCCGCACTTCGCGCATTAATTCGTAACCGCTGCGGTCCGGCAATCCGATATCGCTGATAAGCAGATCGAAGTCCTGTGTGCGGACTTTTTCCACGGCCTGGTCGGCAGAATGCGCGACCGTAATTTCGTAGCCGCGGCGTTCCAGCATCCTTTTCATTCCGATGCAAGTGTCATGATGATCGTCCACCAGCAGGACGCGCCGATGCCTTGCGACGGCCAGTTCTCGTTCCGGGCCAGCCGGTAGATCTTTCCTGTCGCCGTCGCCGCCAGCAGGCGTGACCACGGTATTTAGTTCCAGCGAAAAAGTGGCGCCCTGATCTCTCCCAGGACTTTCGACTCGGATCTTTCCGCCATGTGCGTCGATTAGCGCCTTTGAAATCGCCAGACCGAGGCCGAGCCCTCCAAAACGCCGGGTGATCTCAGCCTGCCCTTGTTCGAACGCGTTAAAGATTTTATCGATCTTTTCTGGCTCGATGCCGATGCCCGTATCGATAATGCGAACCTCGATTTTGTCCGGCGTGGGGTTAAGCGTCTCAATAGTGATTCGGCCTTTTTCCGGCGTAAATTTCACACTGTTCTTGATCAAATTCCAAAGGACTTGTTGTAGTCGCGCCGGATCGCCCTCCACGTATGTTTGAGCAGCGCGAAGATGAAATTCCGCTTCGAGATCCTTGGCACCGATTTCCTCCCGGCATATTTCGTAAGCGCGCTGCAGGAGTTGATGCACGCAAATGGTTTCAAAGCTTAATTGCAACTTGCCTTTTGCAATTCGAGTTACGTCGAGCAGATCATCAATCAGCCGTGCTTCCAGTTCGACGTTGCGGCGGACGACCTCGAGCGCTTCCCTGACGGGCCGGGAATCTGGCAGCTCAGCCTCGAGCTCTCCCACCATCGCAAGCACCGGCGAGAGGGGACTCCGCAGCTCATGTGACAGCAATGCCAGGAATTGGTCCTTTGCGGCGTTCGCACCAATCAATTCCTGACGCAGCGTGACATCGCGTGTCTTATCTTCGACCAGGTAAAGCACGCCTTGAATAGTTTCGTGTGGGCCTTGGAGCCGGAGTAAATTGACGTTCAAGAAATGGGTCATACCCGTCTTATCCTTCAGGGGGTGTTCAATTAGCTGAAATGGCGTTCCAAAAGTAAGCACCCTCTCAACTGCGCCCGGCGGCGTAATCTTCACATCCTCGTAGGTAGTTTCCGTGATGTCGCGACCAGCTGGCACATCGCCAAAACGCTCCGCCATCTGGGCAAAGGCATAGTTGGTATGGAGAAAACGGCGGGAAGCCGGATCGATGAAAGCGATTCCGCTGGGCATGTTGGCCAGCATTTTTTCGTTGAAGATGACTTCGCGCTCCAGACGCTGTTTGGCTTCCAGTTGCCGCTGGTAATACCCGCTGCCCAGCCATGCGAAGACCGCAGTGAGGACGATCAACCAGGCTGCCAACACAGTCATTCGTCCCAAAAGATCATGAACCGGTTTGTAAGCCAGGGTCCTCGGCTGCTCCACTACGGCCACCCAACCGCTCGATTCAATCGGGCTGAAAGAATAGAGATTGCCATGCCGCTCGAAATGCCCGCTTTTGCTCTGGCTGATCTCTTTGATCAATCCTTCATTTGCCTTCGGTGCAGGCGTTACGGGATTTGGCTTGAAATCGCTGGCAAAAAGCGCCACGCCGTTTTGATCCAGTACCTCAAAAACAAGGCGATCTGAAAACTCAATCGCAGACAAGCGCCGGCCAATCCTTTCCACTAGCACGGAAACTCCGACATAACCCAGGATAGTCCTGTCCGGCGCACGCACCGCACCCACAATGTCAGTGACCGGCCGGTTATCCGACAGCCTGGGGTGAATTGCCGAGACAAAGGTTGCATCTGCCGCGGCTGCTTGCTCGCGCCAGTACTCCGAGCCAAAATCCTTGCCGATCATCTCCGAAGCCGTGGGAATCGATGCGATCAGGTCGCAGTTCGACGTTGTGATGAACATTCCGTCGATCTGCGGGTGGGAATAAAACGCCGAGTTGAGCCATTGTTGAGTAACCTGCGGATTTGGCGCGCTTAGATTATTCACCACTTCCGGCAGCGTTTGATAATATTCGATGACGCTGCTGCTGCGGTTTAGATCATGGGCGACCAAGTGCCCCACCAATTGAATTAGAGTTTGCCGGTCGCGCAGGATTCTTGATTCCAGCGTGTCGCGCAAGATCGTGTAGGAAACAATTAGCGTCAGGATCGATGGGATCCATCCCGCCAGAAGAATAGGAAAGATGATCTTGAAGCGTTCGAAACGGTCGCGCCTTCGTTTCGTCATTGTGTCTCCCAACTGATGCCTGCCGGTTGCGAAAATTGGCCCATCACCGTTACTCTGCTCGCCATTTCAGGCAAGCGTGAATGTCGGGAGCACAAGATGAGGTCGAAATGATGGGCCAGTCCAATCACACGAGAAGATAGTCCAGTCTTGGACAATCAACGAGATTGCCAGACCGTTCGCCCTCTCAATTACGAAAATCGAGAGGAGATTGTTGTGTATCAACAGAATGCGGCGACGATTTCAGAGGCAAATGTACGATTTTTGAATTGACGGACATGGTGAAAACGGCATCATGTCGGGCTTACCCCGAAAAACTTTCGGGGCTGTAGAACTCCCATGCAAGGAAGCCTCGCACACATTATCTGGTCGATTTGTTATCTGAGCGTGCTCTTCGGGCTTTCGGCTTATGGCATCCATCGCTATTTCATCATCTATCTGTATCTGAAAAACCGGAAGCGGATGCCGGTCCCAGCAGGTCATTTTGAAAAACTGCCCAAGGTGACGGTTCAACTCCCTATCTTTAACGAAGTGTACGTTGCCGAGCGTTTGCTTCGTTCCGTGAGCGAATTGGATTATCCGCGGGAGCTTCTCCAAATCCAGGTTCTGGACGATTCAACCGACGAAACCTGCGAGATCCTTGCCTCGTGCGCGGAGGAACTGCAACAGCGAGGCTTTAATGTTCAGCGCATTCATCGGCTAGATCGCACTGGTTTCAAAGCGGGCGCTCTGGCGGTAGGGCTCGAAGCTGCCGAAGGCGAATTCGTTTGTATTCTGGACGCCGATTTTGTTCCGCAAAAGGATTTGCTCAAGCGAACAATCGATTATTTCACTGACCCGAAAGTGGGAATGATCCAGACCCGATGGGGACATTTGAATCGGGGTTATTCCTTGCTCACCCGCATGCAGGCGATTTTTTTGGATGGGCACCTTTTGCTTGAGCAAACTGCGCGCAGCCGCAGCGGCAGGTTTTTCAACTTCAATGGAACGGCCGGTCTCTGGCGCCGTTCCTGTATCGAGCAAAGCGGGGGCTGGCAATATGATACGCTGTGCGAGGATCTCGATCTCAGCTATCGCGCCCAGCTCGCCGGGTGGAAATTCATTTATCTTTCAGATGTTGTGACTCCGGCAGAGTTGCCGGTGGACATGAACGGCTTCAAGTCTCAGCAGCATCGCTGGACAAAAGGCTCCGTTCAGACTTGTAAAAAATTGCTGCCCACCATTTGGCGCAGCCGCCTTCCGTTCCCCATCAAGCTCGAAGCCACCGCGCATTTGATGTCCAACTTCGCCTACTTGCTGCTTGCTTTTCTGTGTGTGCTTCTGCACCCGTCGTCCGGAGGCCCCCAGGGCGGGTGGCTGCGTACGCTGCTCATTGATATTCCGATCTTTCTCGCGGCATCGGCTTCGGTGGCGGTTTTTTATGTTTGTGCCCAACGCGAGCTGCACCCAAGGACATGGATGAAAGGGATTCTCTTTCTGCCATGCCTGCTTGCATTGGGAATTGGTCTTTCGCTCAACAATGCGCGAGCAGTCCTGGAAGCGCTCGTCAACCACAAATCCGACTTCACGCGCACGCCCAAGTACGGCATTGAACGAAGGTCGCAGCCGTGGCGCAACTGCAAATACCGGCCGCTCCAATCAACGCTTCCACTGGCAGAACTGGCTTTCGCAATCTATTTCACGTACTTCGTAGTGTTCGCGATCGTGCATGGCCAATTTTTGTCCGTGCCGTTCCTGCTGATGTTCCAAGCCGGTTTCTTTTACGTTTGCGTTTCTTCATTTAGCAGTCGCTGGTCAAAAATTAATTTTGCCAGGTCCGGCGCGGCCGATGCAATTCCCGCGTGACAAATTCAAATTGTCGAGTAAGAAGTTGCGCATGCTTCGGCCCCTGGCAGCAATTTTCAGTTTCATTTTAATAACATCTGCGTTCGCTGTCACACCGGTCGATACGTCGAGCCAGCTTATTGTCAGTGTGCGTGATCAAAAGCTGATGCTGGTACAGAACGGCGGGAAAGTGGCGACTTACCCGGTGTCCACTTCAATGTTCGGCCTCGGCGACTCCTGGGGACGAATGACAACTCCGCTGGGTTACCTTGCCGTCGAGAAAAAAATTGGCGACAACGCGCCGACCGGTGCCGTGTTCCACAATCGTCGATTCACTGGCGAAGTTCTGCAGCCCAATGCTCCCGGACGCGACCCCGTAACCACGCGTATCATTTGGTTGCGCGGCCTTGAAGCGCAAAACGCGCATGCTTTTCAGCGTTGTATTTATATTCATGGGACGCCGCAGGAGAAGACAATCGGTCGGCCAGCCAGCTATGGCTGTATTCGGATGAAGTCCAGCGACGTTGCCACACTTTATGATCGCGTTCCCCTCGGGGCGCTTGTGCAGATTACTCCTGAGCACTTGCCCAAACTGGCAAAGCCACCGCGATCGCAACCAATTAATACTTTCGTAGCCGCGAGCGCAAAACCCCAGAACCAGGACCAGACGATTTCTACTCCAACTTCCGGCGCTACGCTCTCGGCCGAACAAATGCGAATGCGTGGGGCTCTTGCTGCCCAACGACAAAAAACGAAGCTCGAATTGGACAAGCGGTTGTAGCGCTCAGGCCGTGGGACGGAGACCGTGGAACCGCTTCGGTCTGGGAGTGGCTCACTCTTAATCTCGAAGAGCTTCGGTGTTGACAATCGCAACGCGCTCGCGAGCGTGCACGTCCACGAGGTTTTTAATTATCACAAATGGCCAATACGAAATCAGCAGCTAAACGCGCCAGGCAGACAGTGAAGCGATCGCTGCGTAACCGTAGCGTCGTGACGCATCTGCGGACCATGCAGAAGACGATGCGTTCCACGCAAACGCCTGGCTCTGATCAAGTCCGGGCGCTGATCTCAGCAATCGACAAAGCCGCCAAGCGCGGAATCATTCATCCAAATGCCGCTAAGCGCCGTAAGGCGCGACTTGGCAAGCTCCTCGCCGGGGATAAATAATTAGTAGCTGCCTCGCTGTGCAAGGTCCTGCATTGATGTGTTTGAAATGCGCACTCGCGACGCGTTTCACAGAGACGCGGCTGCGGTAAATGCCGATTGCATATCCTGCCGGACGGATAGATTCTTGCTAATGATTCCCGCTTTTCTGCTCGTGTTTTCGGCTGCGGCCTATCGCATTACGACCGGCCTTTTGATTCATTCGGGTGCGACCTGGCTTTCTAATTTCACGCCGCTCGCCGCAATTGCCCTCTGTAGCGCGGCGTACTTTCCAGGGAAATACAAATTCTCGGTACCGCTCGTTACGCTTTTTATTTCCGACGCGGTGATTAACTTCCGTTACGGCGCGCCACTGCTCGACTCACAAATCGTCGTGCGTTACGTCGCGCTGGCTGTTGTTGGATGCGCGGGGCTTCTCCTCCAGAACCGAGCATCGCTGAAAACGCTTCTGCCGGCTTGCATCGTTGGATCGACGTTTTTCTATGCGATCACAAACATGTTTTCGTGGTTAAGCGATCCCGGTTACACGAAGAATTTGGCGGGCCTCATTCAAGCGCTGACGACCGGATTACCCAGTTACAGCGCTACCCCCAGTTGGATGTTCTTTCGCAATTCGCTGATCAGCGATCTTCTGTTTACCCTGGTCTTTGTCCTGTCCATCAACCTTGGCCGAAGCGCGGAGGGCTCGCGCGCCCGTGCCGCGGTTCCGCGCGCGGCTTGAGCCGTCATGCAGCCGGTGGAGCAGCGCGACGAAGTCGAGATGCTCTCGCTGATGCTGTTGATTCGGCGTTTCGAAGAACGTGCCAGTCAGCAGTATCAAGCGCAGAAGATCGGTGGTTTTTGTCATCTTTACATTGGGCAGGAAGCAGTTGTAACGGGCGCTGTCGCAGCCGTTCGTGACGATGACTACATCATCACCGCCTACCGCGATCACGCTCACGCGCTTGCTCGCGGCACAAGCCCCGACGCCTGTATGGCGGAGCTTTTTGGGAAAGAAACAGGGTGTTCGCGCGGCTTGGGTGGCTCGATGCATTTTTTCGACAAGCAACGTCACATGTACGGAGGTCACGCCATTGTCGCAGCTCACATTCCGCTCGCGGTGGGATTGGCTTTCGCCATCAAGTACCGCGGCGAAGATCGGGTCACGCTCTGCTTTTTCGGTGATGGAGCGATCAATCAGGGCGCCTTCCACGAAGCGTTGAATCTCGCGGCTCTCTATAGATTGCCGATCGTCTTCATTTGTGAAAACAACCTTTTCGCAATGGGTACTTCCGTGCAGCGATCAACCTCGCTCAGGCAAATCGTCGATCGCGCGGAAGGTTACGACATTCCTGGAGAGATTGTCGACGGAATGAACTTTCGTGAAGTCCGCGACAAGGTTGCGGAGATGGTAGATTCCATCCGGAAAGAACCGCATCCAGCGTTCCTGGAAGTACGGACTTATCGTTATCGCGGCCACTCGATGTCAGACCCGGCAAGTTACCGGACCAAGCAGGAGCTGGAGAAATATCGACTCGATGATCCGATCACGCGTTTACGCGCGCAGCTTACGCGTGAGGGAAAATTGACGAACGAACAATTCGATTTACTCGACAAACGAGCGAAAGAGACGGTGCTGGCGGCAGTAAAATTCGCCGAGAAGAGTCCCCAGCCGCCGCTCGATACGCTTTACGATTACACATATGCCAATGGACCTGTGGCGGCGGGCAGGTCGCCGACAAAATCCGATAAATCTGCAGCCGACAGGGCTGCCACTACAGAACAGGGGCGATGAGAGAAATCACGTATCGTCAGGCGCTCAATGAAGCGCTGGCGGAAGAACTGGAGCGGGATCCGAATGTTTTTCTGATGGGCGAAGAAGTCGCTGAATACCAGGGCGCCTACAAGGTCAGCCATGGTTTGCTTGAACGCTTTGGGCCGCGACGCATTATCGACACCCCAATCAGCGAGAACGGATTTGCCGGCCTGGGAGTTGGCGCGGCGATGGTCGGCCTGCGGCCGATCATTGAATTTATGACGTTCAGCTTTTCGCTCGTGGCATTCGATCAGGTCGTGAACAACGCCCCGAATATGTACACGATGTCTGGCGGGCAATTTAATATTCCCATCACCTTTCGTGGACCAAATGGCCCGGCGCATCAACTCGGCGCTACGCATTCGCATGCAACGGAGAACTTTTACGCCAGCGTGCCGGGGCTGAAAGTTTGCACGCCGGCGACGCCGCGCGACGCGAAAGGATTGCTTAAAACGGCCGTGCGCGACAACAATCCGGTTCTGGTCCTGGAATCGGAGTTGCTCTACAGCTCAAAGGGAATGGTGGAGCCCCCGGATGAAGAGCTGCTCATCCCACTCGGCAAAGCAGAAGTGAAACGCGAAGGCAGCGATGTCTCGATCATTTGTTATTCACAGACCGTTCCGCTGGCGCTCAACGTTGCAGCCCAACTGGAGGAAGACGATATCTCTGCGGAGATTGTCGATCTACGTTCGATTAAGCCGCTCGATGAAAAGACAATCTTCGATTCAGTTAC
>Ga0137372_10004652_pt1 | contig 13381 bp, 17 predicted proteins | sample SagtaG_6_FD_104911 | JGI IMG/M metagenome (GOLD analysis project Ga0137372, IMG submission 104911) | Vadose zone soil microbial communities from Sagehorn Ranch, Mendocino, California, USA - Sage1_R_60_16 metaG | ecosystem: Environmental > Terrestrial > Soil > Vadose zone | place: USA...
AACTCAGAAAGGTCATGACCAAAGAAGTTGTGTACCGCCCCTCGGGCGATGACAGCACCGAACCCGACGCGGCCACACCCCGCGTCGCGCTGTACACCACCGGGCACGAACCATCCAGTCTCGACGGTCAGGAAGCCGCATGCCGTCGCTACCTCTCCACCCACCAGCCGCAGTAGCGGGTCGTTGCCGTCTACCGCGACGTCGCACCGAGCGGCGGTTGGCGGGCGATCCGCCCGGGCCTTCGACACCGCCTGGACGCCGCGGCCTCCGGCGCGCTCGATCTGCTCCTGGTGCACCAGCTCGACCGGCTGTCGCGAAACATGGAGCACGTCGAGCAGGTCGTCGAGGAGCTCGACGCCGCATCGGTGGCCGTGCGGACCGTGCGGGAACCCTTCGACTCCGCAGCACCGACCAACCGCCTGATCCTTCGTCTGTGGGCCGCGTTCGCCGAGTACGAGCGCCACGTCGACCTGGAACGCCGACACGAGCAACGGCTCGCGGCCCGACACCGCCGTGCCTCCGCCGCGAAGCCTGCACCCCAGCCCGGCACCGCCGCAGCCCTCCGAAACTGAAGCGCCGGCCGTACCGAGCACGCCCACCCGCCGTCAACTGACCGCCAGCCCCGCACCGGAGGCGTCCATGAGCCGCATCATCCGCGAGATTGACCGCGGTACCCGCACCGTCGACGGCATCGAAGTGCACATCACCGAACTGGTCTGGCAGGACGAAGGACGCAACTTCGAGGTGCACCGTACCGACACCGGCGCCGACCTCACCGAGGACGGCTGCTTCGACACCTGGCCCACCGACGACCAGATCACCGACCTGCTGCGCACCGCCCAGGACCTGTGGTCGTGTCCCGGCTGCGGCACCAGCATCGACGCCAGCCAGGCCGACCTGATCGTCGACCACGTCCGCGACTGCGACCGGGTCGACGGCGCCGGCCACCCCCGTACGGGGTGCGCGATGAGCGGCCGGGTCGCCCCGCAGGATGTCGTCGCCGCCCTGTACCGGGCGGCCGACGACGATCGCCTGCCCTGGCTGGACGAGTTGATGATCGCCGCCGGGTTCCTGCGCCGCTGCCCGTGCGGGGCCACCGCGCCGGCGGACGAGCGCTGCGATCAGTGCGGGCTCAGCGACGACGAACCTGCCGCCCTGAGCTACTTCGAGGTCTACCGCTGCGAGCCGGAAGCCACCTACACCGTCGCTGCGCTGGCCGACGGCGACCCGCCGCTGCAGATCCGCATAGCCGCCGTCGGCGGCGGCACGGTCGGGGTCGCGTACGCCGACAACGACTGGATCTACGAGGTGCACCTCGCTGGGACGCTGGTGTGCTCCGGCGTGGACCTGCACTCCGGCGGCTTCGCCCGCACCACGCGCAGATGGCGGTCGTGCTCGCCGAACACCTCGCCGACACCGACCAGACCCCGCCGCTGCACCGCCATCGGGAGCGACTCGGCCACTGGGCCTACGACACCGAGCACGGCGGTGGACGCGATGTCTGACGACCCCTCGGCGACAGTGACCGACGAGCGGCACCCCGGCTGGCGGGCCCGGCTGATCCACGACGATTGCGCGGGCGAGCCCGACGGCGACGCGCTCGCCCCGGCGCTGCTGGCCTCCAGCCGCGGCCGGCCACGGCCGGCAAAAGGCGTCTACCTGCCGGGGCACGCCGAGCAGATTCTGGCCGCGTGGCTGCATCTGGCCGACCGGGACCGGTTCTGCCGGTACCTGCGCAGGTGGCACGGCGTGACCGCGATCACCGTCGCGAGCACCGCCGATCTGGACGTGATCATCTTCGACACCGCCGACTACCGCGACCACGTCGGCATGCAGCCGCCGGCCGATCTGTCCGCTGAGCGGGGCGAGTGGCAGGCGTGGCTGGACGGTGACGTCTACGGCGTGCAGGTGCAACGCCACCACAGCGGCACCACCACCTGGGACGACAACACCACCACCGCCACGTGGCAGTGGCGCGAGGTCGACGCCGTGCGGGGACTGTACGGCCACGCATACGCCACGCGGTACGCCCACGACCTGCTGCACGACTGCGCGGCCGGCTGAACCCGCTCGGCAGTAAGCCCTTCGCCGCCGTACCCACCCGTTGGGGCGGCGGTTCTTCGTATCCAACGCCGGGCACCGCAGGTGCCCCGATCGGAGAGGCAACCATGAACCCTGCCGTGCATATGGAACGCGGCTACTACCTCATCGACACCGACGCCTGGGTCGACCAGCGCGTCGGCGAGCGCGCCGACGACGTCACCGCGCTGCTGCGCGAGTTCACCGGCCACGACCTGTTCCGTGAGCAGGTCACGTCGATGGACGTATCAGCCGGGTGGTGCTGTGGTGCGCCGCCCGCGGCTGGCCGGTCAGCGAAGGCGCGCCGATCTACCAGGACGACGAACGGTTGACCCGGCCGGTCAGCATTATCCTGGCCGCCGCGCCGGGACCCACCACCCAGGCGGTCGCGATTGTGATCGTCGAGGACGGCGACCCGGTCGTGCACCCGGACATCACGACCGACGAGGGCTACTGGTACCAGGTCAGCACGGTGGACATCGTCTGTCCGACCGGGCATCGCCTCGCCTGGGACGGTGGCCGGAGCCTCATCGACCACGAGGGCGAGGACACCACGATCGCCGCGGTGTTCGGCCCGGACCCGCAGGCGCCATTTCGGCCCTGCCGCGCCTGCGCGGCCTACGAGGACTCCGACACCGATCTGGACTGCGACTGCGACTGCGGCGGAGTGTCCGCCATCTACTGCCCGGTGTGCGGCGCCCGTTGCAGCCTGGCCCTGCCCGGGACCGGAACCCACCAGTGACGCCGACGGGAGACACCGTGTCCTCGACCCCCACCGGCGTGCGGCGCGCGTTGAGCGACGCCGAACTGGCCGGCATCTTCGACGCCATCGCCGCCGCGACGAGCACCGGCGAGGTGTTGGTGGCCACCATCAACAGCCTCTACACCGTGCTGCTAGCCGATCTGGGCCGCACCTTCGGCGCGCTCGGACCGGACCAGCGCCTCAACCCTACCGAATTCGCCATCCCCACCAGCCAGTGGAAGGCCATCGCCGCCGCGGCCACCAACCGCGCCGACGAGTGGGGCACCGTACCGAGCATCTCCATCAACCTGATCAACGCGATGCCGTCGTCCTACGACGACCCGACAGTCCCTGACCCCACGCCACAGCTGCCCGATCGGAGGCCGGCCATCCACCACCTACGCGTGTCCCGCGAGGCTACCGACGTCATCGCGGCCTGCACCGAGCACGTCACCGCGCTCGGGCGCCAGTTCGGACTCGACTCCGACATCTACGACCGGGCCGCCACAAGTTGGCGATGGCACCTGACCCGCCTGTTCTCGATGGGGTCTGGCGCGGAAACCTCCATCATCGCCGAGGGTCACCTGTCCCTGCTCGTCACCAACGCCAGCGGCTTCGTCTACGCGGTGATCTTCCACCGGGACCCACGGGTCTGCACCGTCGCGGGCTGCCCGGCCGTCATCGGCGACGACGGCACCGTCTCGACCACACCGACCCGACCGGTCGCGGCCGAGCACGAACACCAGCTGTCCTACCCACTCGACGCGCCAACGCCGGGGGAATGGTCCGCGCACAGCTGACCACCCTCGCAGCCCGGCAACCGCAACCACCGCGCAGCACCGCTCACCCGGCCGATGCCCGGCCACCCGCAAACGAACACCACCACCGGGCGCGGCAACACAGTCGCGCCCACCCGTCTGTCCACAAAGGAAGGAACGGGTCACGAAATGACCGAAGCCACCTTCACGTACCTCGTCATCGCCGAGGACGGCACCAGCCACGAACACCACCACCGCATGGCCGACACCGACACCATCGACGACGTCGTCCGCGCGGCTGTGGGCGGCTGGCTGGAAGACATACGGGTCGCCGACCGCACGCTCGCGCTGTGGTGCGACGAGGAAGGCGGCCTGCGCCGCCGGCCCGTCAACCCGGTCGGGTCCCGCCTGGTCCTGCTCCTCGGCGGCCGTGCCGCCGCGTACGTCGGACCGATTGTCGTCACCGGCGTCCGCGGCGCCAACACGGTGAGCCTGACCCAAGACCAGCTCGACCAACTCCTGGCCGACCTGCAGGCCGTCCGCCCGCGGTGAGGCGCGACGCGCCGGGCGGCAGCTGACCATCTGATCCACCTTCGGTGCCCGCACGGGCGCCGCCGGCATTCCCACCGACCTCGGTGGGGCCATCACACCAGTGAGGTGAGGGCAGCCGGTCGCATCCCGGCTGCCCCAGCACCTCCCAACCCAGGGATGGAGGTGTGGGCACCAATGTCCACCCAGCACAGATCCTCATTGTCCTCGCGGCCGTCGCTGTCGCCGCCGAAGCGACCTGGCGTGTCCTCAGGCGCCGCACTGACGCACGGCAGCGCGCGACGCTGCTCGCCGCCGCGCACGCGGCGCGCCGTGACCCGCTGACCGGCTCGGGCAGCCGCTTCGCTTTCCACGAGACGATGGCCACCGCCGTCAGCCGGCGCCGCCGAGCCGCCGTAGTCCTGGTCGACCTCGACGGGTCACGGCCGTCCGTCAGCCGTTTCGGCGACCGCGCGCTCGACGAGCTCCTCGTCCTGATCGCCGGACGGGTACAGCACCTCGCTGCCGCAGCGGGCGGGTCATCGTTCCGGCTGCGTCGCGACGAGCTTGCCGCGATCGTCAACGGGCCGGTCACCGACGCCACCGGTCTGGCCGCCCAGCTCCTCGCGGCGGTTGCCAAGCCGACCGAGATCAACCTCATCGGACACCCGCTCACCGTCACGGTCAGCGCCTGCGCGGCGTTACCGCCCTCACCGCGAACAGCGCGGACGACGCGCGGCTGGCCCTCGTACGGTCCGACATCGCGATGCGCTCGGCCAAGCAGGCCGGCCGCGGTCAGGTTGTCGCGCCGCAGGCCGACAACCGGAAGGGGGCCCGCCGCAGAGCAACACCCCGACTCGGCAGCACCAGGTGGAGCTCTCCAGCTCCCAGCCGAGCGGACACCACCGGGCGTCCGTGGATGGTGCACCACCAGCGGCTGGTGACGTGCCACCGCCGGAGGCGGAGAAAGCGAGGACATTAATCCACAATGGACGACCCAACGACCGGCGCCGCCGCGGCCCCGCCGAGCGAACCAGACCACGACCCGGCCCTGCCATACGAGGACTTCCGCGTCCGGCAGGCCCAGATCAGGGTGTTCGACCGCAGCGACGACGCCAGCGATATGTACGTCGCCGAGGTGTTCGGCGTCTCCGTGCTCATCCGACTGCGTACGCCACGCGTCGGCGAAGCGCCCGAGCTGTACGTGCACATCGAGAACGAAGGCCGCCCACCTATCGATCTTGCCGTCGAGGTCGACAACCGCGGCGAAACCCGGTACCGGCTATGACCCGACCAGACCCGACACCCGCCGTGGCACTGCACCTTGGCGCCACGGACTGGAAGGACGTCCTCGACGGGCTCGGCGCCGCCGCCGAACGCACCTGCGCCGACATCGACTGCGCCACCTGCGCGGGCGACACCGCGTGCACACTGCACGATGGCGACTGGGCGCGCGTCAACCGCTGGCGAGAGCTGGCCACCCAACTCCGCGCACAACTCACCACCGCACACGGCTGAGCCCCGGTGCCCGGCCGCAGCCGACCTCCTTCGCCGCTGCGGCCGCGGCACCTGCTGGCCGATCTGGCCAGTCTCGGCGACGAACCCGCGCAGGTCGCCGCGCTCGGGTGGACGCTACGCCTGGCCGACCACGGGCAGGTCGAGCTGGTCGAGGCGAACCTGCCAGCCGATCAGATCGAACAGGTCGACGGCCGGTTCCGGCTGCCCCGCGAGTGCGCGTTCACGGTCGTCGGTGAGCTGCCGCCGCTGGGCCAGCTCTACCGCAGCCTGACGCTGCTGGAGGCCTACGCCTACGGGCCGACCGACCAACTGGTCGAACCCGAACAACTGCTGGCGCAGGCCCGTACCGCCGGCCAGGCGCTCGGAGACATCCTCGGCGCGTTGCTTGGGCTCGCCCTGGACACCGACGCCGACACCGTCCGCGCGGCGCTCAGCAGCCTGCCCCACGAGATCGGCGCCGCCGATGACGAACCCGCAGCGAGCACGCCGCCACCCGTCACCGCCGACGATCCGACCCTGGTCGACGCCGACGTCACCGCGTCCATCCACGCCGTCCACCGGGACCTGTTGGCCGCCGCAGCCGACACGGTGACGGCCACCTGCCCACGCCCCGCCCGGTGACCCCGGGCGACCGCATCCCCATCACGTCCCGCGAGGAGGAACATCCGTGACCGACGACGCGAACCTCGACGCCACGCCCCCAGCCGCGGTGCGCGGTCTGTGGCTTGACACCGGCCAGCACGACCACCTGCTCGCCGCGCTCACCGTGGCGGCGAACCGCACCGACGACGACCTCGACTGCGTCGCCTGGGACGAGGGCACCTGCACCGACCCGGACCACAACGAACCCGCCGTCAAGATCCGGCAATGGCGTGGGCTGGCCCAGAAACTCGCCGCGCTGCGCTGCGGCACCAAGCCGGTGGCGGTGGTCTACAACCGTGACGCCGCCAGGCGGTGGCTCACCGAGTGGGCCGCCGACGAGTTCGGCATCGACGAGTCCTTCAGCACCGTGGAGGTGACCGTCGTGGCCCGGCTGGAAGACCTGCTGGGAGCGTTGGCGTGGAACGCGGAACCGCAGGTGTGGGCCACCCGGCCACCGCTGGAGTGCGTGCAACTGTGGCGCACCGCGGACGGAGACGGCGTTGACGGCGGCGCGGTGGTCACCGCCGATCTCCGGGTCGGCGAGGGCACCATCCGGATCGGCTCCCGCCACCAAGGCTTCGACGACTTCGTCGACGACGAGGCCACCAGCGGTGTCGACGCCGCCGTCGAAGCACTCGGCCACATCGCCGACCTGGTCAACCGTGAAGTGGCCGTGCTGTTGGAGGCCACCGCGGTACGGCCGCCGTCTACACGGTGATCGGGGTCTGGTCGGACAACGACCCGATCCCGCTCGCTGTCATCGTCGGCGACCACCAGGTCCACGACGGCGCCACCGTCTCCGAGCGCGGACTGTGGTCCACCAGCGTGCTCGCACCTGACAGCACCACCGCGCAGCAACTCGCCGTCGCCCAGCTGCGGCGGCGCTGACCTGATCCGGCGGACTGGTCTCCGCCAACATCCTTTCCGGCCGTTGCCCGGCCACCTTCGCGCACCCCGCGCACCCCGGGCACGGCCTTCTTGCCGTGCCCGGTCCTGCCCAAATCCTTGGGAGGTCTGACATGGCACTACCGATCACCCCGGCCGTCGGCACCGACGGGCGGACCCGCACCACGCCGGAAGCCGTCGCCCTGCTGCACCGGGCCCAGGCCGGCGACATCGAGGCGTTCGCCGCCTTGTACTCCACCTACCGTGGCCTGATCGGCCGCTACGTCTACGTGCGCACCCACGACCGTGACGCCGCCGACGACCTGGTCCACGACACTTTCACCGACGCCCTGATCGGCCTGGCCGACGCCGACGACGACGTGGTCGGTTGGCTGCTGCGCCTGGCCGCCCGTTCCTGCACCAGGCACGTCTGGGACGTCCGCCGTCAGTGGCGCGCCGCGCACGAACTGCACGAGCAGCCCCTCCCGCAGGCCGAGGCCCGGCCGGACACGCCGCGTGTCACGCTCGTGGCTGCGCTGATCGCCGGCGCGCAACTGACATCCGGGCAGCGGCAGGCGGTGCAGCTGCGCCTGGCCGGCTACCCACGCGACGCCGCCGCCATCGAGATGGACCGCACCCGGGAGGCGGTGCGCGGCCTGGAGCGCCGCGCCATCCGCCACATGCGCGCGTTGGTCGCTGTGATCGGTGCCCAATGACCGATGCCAGCCGCCCCGCGCAGCCGACCATCGTCGGGCCCGGCGCACCCCACGCCGCGCAGCCGCAGACCGCAGCCGCACACGGCGATCCGACCGAGCTGCAACGGCTGTGCACCTTCGAACTGGACCTGACCTGCGGGCACTGCGTGACGGTCAGCCTCAACGGCTGGTACCCCGTCTCGGTCTCCTGGTGCGACCGCCTCGGCGGCGCCTGGTACGACAGTACCTACTACCCGTTCGACTCCCAGGTGGACTACGTGCGCTGCCTGGAGGAACGCTACGAACCGCGCCCACCGGGCGCCGAGCGGGAACCGCTGCAGGTGCTGGACCGCCGTGCCCGCACCGACAACCCCGTCATCCCCCTCCACTCCTCGCAGCAGGGCAGCGCAGGCCGCTTCCCGGCCCGCGTCGGTGGACCCAATCCCGACCCGGCAACGGCACGGCCGTCAAGACCGAGCCAGCGCCGCCACTGCCATCAGAAGGCAGCGAGAGCCGCCAGCTGACCCAACCGCCGGCCCGGCCGACCCTCCACAGCAGACGGTCGAGAACGACCCTGTGAAGCCGGTCGGCCAGACAGGACGGCCGAGCCGCGCGGCACCGCGACCGCTGTCGGCACCAACCCTTCGGCACCTTCTGCCCCGGCACCGTGTCGAGGCAGTCCCTCATCACCAAGGAGGACATACCGATGACCTACCAGGGTCAGGAAGACGCCACCCGCGACCGGGTGCGTCGCTACCTCAAGGAGAACTACAGCGACCCGGACGGTGCGCGACTGTCCGCCGCGCGGCTCACCGAGCTGCCCACCGACCATAGCAGCATCGTCGAGCTCGGCATCGACCATCTGTCCTACGCCTACCACGTCGGTGACAAGATCGCCGAAGCGGCCGGCCTGGACTGGGTCGAAGACGGCGACGGCAGCGACGGCGACGGCGACGGCAGCGACGGCAGCGACGAGTCGTGACGACCGTCAGGAGCGGACACACCGCCGCCGGACCCGCCGTCTCGCGGCGCACCCACACGGTGACGGCACATCGTCGTCAGCTGCGACACGGACCTGCGTGAGCCCCTCGCCGATCCGGCCGGGCCGCTGCGGGGCCGCGACCTGTCCGCCGGGGCGACCGCCGTCCTGGAAGGCAGCAACAACGACATCAAGAGCCGGGCCGCCGGCAACTGCTGACCCTGACCCGCCGGTACGTCACCCTGTCGCCCCGACACCCGCACCGCCACCGTGTGGCCTCGTGCGGGCCTCGGGTGGCACCAACCCATCCACCGCGTGCGGCAGCGCCTGGACAGGCGCCGGGTGCTGCCGTACGCGACCAACCCCTTTCCGAGAGGAGCACGACCAGATGAAGGCGGTGGTCGCGTTCACGCCGCTGCTTGCCGCGGCGCGGGCGCTGAAGCCCTACACGACACCGCAACGCTGGCGCACCCGCACCCGGCTGCTGTACCTGCACGCCGACGGCGACACCCTCACCCTGTCCGCGACCACCGGCGACGAGACCGCCAGCATGCCGCTGTGCGGTGCGGTCTCCGACGGGTGGTGCGCGCTGCCACCCGACACCCTGATCAAGGCACTGACGGCGGTCAAACCGGCCGGGAAGGCCGCCCAGGCCGTCACAGTCACGGTGCACGGCGAGGCCGACCGGCTGTACCTGTCCGTCGGTGACGGTCCCGCCGTCGGGCTGGACACCGACACCCCGCAAGGCGACCCGGCGACCGTCGCCGCGCGACTGGAACCGCACGAGCAGCCGGTAACCTGCGGCCCGGTCGCCGACTGGTGCGACCTGGTCGGCGGCGTCGCCACCGCCGCCGGCCGCGAGGCGACCCGCCCTGAACTGGCGGTGGTTCGGCTGCTCCGCGACCACCCGCAGGTCGTGCTGATGGTCGAGGCGACCGATTCCTACCGCATCCACCGCGGCACCTGGGGCGATCCGCGCGGCGAACGGGTCGACGTGCGGATGCCCGCCGACGCGGCCCGACGGGCCGTGCGGCTGCTGCACACCCTCGACCCGGCCGGGCAGGTGCGCGTGCACACCGACGACAGCCACGTGGTGTGGCGCACCGACCGGATACGCCTGACCGCCAAGACCGGCGGACGTGCCTTTCCCAACCTGGGGAAGATCCGCGAAGACGTGCTCGACGACGCGACCAGCACCTTCAGCGTCAACCGCACCGCGCTGGTCGCGGCGGTGCGCACCGCACACGACCTCACCGCGACCATCCGGCACCCGCGCGTCCGCCTCGAACCCGGCCGAGCTGGTGTCCTGGACATCGTGGTCCGCGCCGACTCCGGCGCACCCATGTACACGACACCCGTGGCCATCGCCGATCTGTCCGGGCCGGCCCGCCCGCTGATCCTCAACCCGGCCTTCGCGCAGCAGGTGCTCACCTTCCTCGACGGCGACAGTGTCGCCGTGCACGCGATCGCAGACCGGCTGCCGATCTACCTGCGCGGCGCACGCCGCCACGCAATCCTCATGCAAATCGCTGGATAGCCGGCCCGGCTCCCAGCTTCGTCGCCGCAACCCAGCCACCGCAGCCCAATCAGCTCCGGCGGCAGCGGCACCATCGTGTGCCACCGCACCGGCTGACCCGCGACCCACGCCGGGCGCCTGCAAGTCGCCGCGGCGCGCCCGCGACTCACCGTGGGTCGCCGCGACCCGACCACACCATCGGGCCGGGGTGGCGCAGCCTCGCGCCACCTTCGCCCCCGTCCGGGTTGACCAACGCCCGCGGGCCTGCGACCCACGACGACCCTCAGCCTTCCCGTGCGGCGCACCGCGCTGCACGGCCAACCCCACCTGTCGGAGGAGCCATCGTGGAGCACCATCCGCCGCCGTGCCGGCAACGCTGCGACAGCCCCGGAGCGCCGCCGTGGCGCATCCGGTGACCGCGTCCGGACCCGCCCGTCGCCCTGACGGGCAGGTCGTGCTGTTGATGCTGGCGCACCTGCGCGCCCACCCGCAGCTGGACTTCAGCCCCTACGAGCTGGCGAAGCTGCTTCGCCTGTCGCACGGCACGGTCCGCCGGCACCTGGTGCGGCTCGCCGCGGCCGGCCGCGTGCGGCGAACCACGCTCGCACCCGCTCGGTTCCAGATCACCACCCCATGACCCGTCATCCCGCCGGGGCGCGGGCGCCACCCGGTGCCTGCGCCCGCGGGACGCGCACGCCGACCAGGCTCAGCGTCCCGCACCGGGGCGCTGGGCCTGCACACACCTGCAGGAGGAACCCAATGACCTCGACCACCGGCCGCAACTGCCGCAAGGCGGGTGGCTGATGAACCTCATCCCGAACACGAACACCCGCGAGCACAGCCGCGCCGCCGAACACGCGGCCTGGGTGTTCTACCTCATCGCCGCGTTCGGCTCCACGATCGGCCAGATCTGGGTCGGCGTGGACACCCCACCCTGGCCCGCGCAGCTGGACTGGTGGTGGCGGGCGCTGATCGTGGCGCCGTTCGCGGCCGTCCTCGACCTCGGCGGCGTCGTCACCTCCGCGTTCGCCGACGCCCGCCAGCGCCTCGGCGAAACCGCATACGGCTGGCGCATCCTGTCCGCCGGCTCCATCACCACCGGGGTCGGCATCAACATCATCGGCCACGCCGACGTGCCGTACCTGGCCGTCGTCTTCGGCGGCCTGGGCACTTTCGCCTACACCGTCTGGCTGCTGCACGCCGCCGCCCGCCGCCGCGACGCCCTGCGCGCCGCGGGCAAGCTGGCCGACACCGCCCCGGTCTACGGCCTCACCCAATGGCGGCGCGAACCCGCCGTCACCCGCCGGGCCCGATCCCTCGCCCTGGCCCACGGCCACAGCATCCACGAGTCCCTCGCCACCGCCCGCCAGCAGCTACGCGACGAGCAGCGCCGCGCTGCCCTGGCCACCCATGTGGAGACCCTGATCCGGTCCCGGCACCAGGATCCGGTCCGGGCGGCCATCGCCGCCACCACCTTGGACATCGACGCCGTCGCCGCCGAGCTGACCGCCCAGTCCGACGTGGTCGGTTGGGCACAGGCGATCGGCGCCGACCTACGGGCCCCGCAGCCGCCCACGCCCGCAACTGACCGGGTGGCCGACATCGCCGACGGCAGCGCCGAACTCGGCGCTGTACCGCCGTCGATCGCCACGGCGCCGATGCCGCCGACCGACGTCCTGCGCCGGGTGCCGACCAGCCAAGACGCATACGACCGGTGGCGGGAGCTGTGGGCTGAACTGGCCGCCGACTCCCACATCGACCCCAAAGAGTTCGCCGGCCGCCACGGCATCTCCGTGCGGCAGGTCCAGTGGATCCGCAGCGTCGGCGCCACCGGGCTGCTCGACTCCCCGATCCCACCAGCCGTGCGGCTGGCACAACTGGTCAGCCCCAACGGCCACCAGCCGCACGAACCCGTTCCCGCCTCATAACCAACGCATCCGGTCCGCCGGGCCACGACCCTTGTGGCCCGGCCAGCCGGCGTCGAGGCGGAACCACACCGGCCCGGGCACCGCCCGGCCGCATACACCGCCTCGAAAGGACACCACCCGTGGACACCAACGCCATACACCACCCCGGCGGCCAACCATGACCGGCCGCGCCGCCACCATGCTGGTGGCTGCCGTCGTCGGCATCGCCGTGCTCTGCGTCGGCGGGCTCATCGGCCTCGCCGGCGGCGCCTCCGCCTGCACCCCCCGTCTCGACCCGTCCGCCACCGCGTCCGGAGCGGCCACCTCGGCGCCGGTATCCGGATACGACAGCGAACAGCTCACCAACGCGGCCCTCATCGTCTCCGTCGGCGCCGGCCGTGGCATACCACCACGTGGCCTGATCATCGCTGTAGCGACCGCACTGCAGGAGTCATCGCTGCGCAACCTCGGCGACCTCGGCGAGGCCAACAACCACGACTCGTTGGGCCTGTTCCAGCAGCGGCCCAGCCAGGGCTGGGGAACGCCCGAACAGATCACGGATCCGGTGTATGCGTCCAACAAGTTCTACGACAAGCTGCTCACCATCCCCGGGTGGGAACAGCTGCCGGTGACCGAGGCGGCGCAGGCGGTCCAGGCCAGTGCACACCCCGACGCGTACGCGAAGTGGGAGCCCGACGCCACCGCATTGGTCGCGCTCACCGTCGGCATGTACGGCGGCTGCAACGGCGGCGACGGCATGTCCGGCGCCGGCGAGCAACTGCCGGCCGACTTCACCCCCCCACCCGACACGCCGCTGCCTGCCATGATCGCGATCTGGTGGGCGTTGGGGCAACTCGGCACCCCGTACACCTTCGGGGGCGACTGCACCGGCCCGCACTCCGGCAACCCGGCCAAGCAGTGCGACTGCTCCAGCCTCGTGCAGCAGGCCTACCGGATCGGCGGGATCAGCCTGCCCCGCGTCACCGACGACCAGCAGCACGCCGGCACACCCGTCGCCGGCCTCGCCGACATACACCCCGGAGATCTGATCTTCATACCCGGCAGCGACGGGACGATGAGCGACCCCGGCCACGTCGGGCTCTACATAGGACAAGGACTACCGATACAGGCA
>Ga0137372_10004653_pt1 | contig 13380 bp, 11 predicted proteins | sample SagtaG_6_FD_104911 | JGI IMG/M metagenome (GOLD analysis project Ga0137372, IMG submission 104911) | Vadose zone soil microbial communities from Sagehorn Ranch, Mendocino, California, USA - Sage1_R_60_16 metaG | ecosystem: Environmental > Terrestrial > Soil > Vadose zone | place: USA...
GTCGCGGGGGTCCCGAGCGCGCGCTCCAGGGCGTCCTCGTCGTAGTGACCCTGCGTGGCCACCACCACGAAGGAGCCGCCGTCGGCCTCCAGGGCGTCCAGCGAGGTCGCCACGCGCTCGACACCTGGATGGTCCTCGGCCCGTCCCCCGTCGTCGATCACGGTGGCCCGCCAGCCGAGCGCCGTCCCCATCCGTGCCAGGACGTCGACCGCCGGGGACCGCCCGATCACCACCAGTTGGGGCTTCGGAAGGACCGGCTCCACGTACACCTCCAGCGCTCCCTCACTCTGGCACGCGATCGGAACCGAGACCACTCCCTCCCGCTGGTGTTCGGGAAGCTCGCCGGGCTGCCCCAGGAACATGAGCCGGGGCGTTCCCTCCGCGATGGCCCGCCTGGCCTCGGCGATCACCGCCGGTTCGGCGCAGGCTCCTCCGAGCCATCCTCGGATGCGGCCGTCTTCGGTGATGACCGCGCGAGCCCCGACCTTGCCCGAGGAGGGCGAACGCCGCCACACCACCGTGGCCATGGCGAACCGCTCCCCCCGGGCCGAGAGCTCCCGAGCCAGATCGAACGCGTCGAAACCCATCGGGTTCGAGACTACCCGCCCGGAGCGGCCTCCGCCGCCTGAATGGCCTCCCACACCTTGGCCGAGGTGAGGGGCATGTCGATGTTCTTCACCCCCAGGTGCCACAGCGCGTCGATCACCGCGTTCACGTAGGCGGCCGGCGAGCCCACCGTGGCCGACTCCCCCACGCCCTTGGCCCCGATCGGGTGGTGCGGGGAGGGCGTCACGGTCGCACCCAGCTCGAATCTCGGCGTCTCCCACGCCGTGGGCAGCAGGTAGTCGGAGAAGTTCGAGCCGATGCAGTTGCCGGCCTCGTCGAAGGTGATCAGCTCCATGGCGGCGATGCCGTATCCCTCGGTGAGCCCGCCGTGGATCTGGCCCTCCACGATCATCGGGTTGATCCGGACCCCGCAGTCGTCCACCGCGACCATCCGGCGAACCTTCCATTCGCCGGTGTCGGGGTCGACCTCGACGGCGACGATGTACGTACCGAACGGGAAGGTCATGTTCGGGGGGTCGTAGTAGGTCACGCCCTCCAGACCGGGCTCCATCCCCTCCGGGAAATTGGTGTACGCGGCGAACGCCACGTCCTGGATCGTCTTCACCTTGTCCGGAGCGCCCTTGACGAAGAACTTGCCCTTCTCGAACTCGACGTCGTCCTCGGAGACCTCCAACAGGTGGGCGGCGATCTTGCGGCCCTTCTCCCTGATCTTGCGGGAGACCATGGCGGTCGCGGCGCCCGAGACCGGGGTGGATCGGGAAGCGTAGGTCCCCAGGCCGTACGGCGTGTTGTCGGTGTCGCCGTGCATGACCTTCACGTCCTCGGGCTGGATCCCCAGCTCCTCGGCCACGATCTGGGCGAACGTGGTCTCGTGGCCCTGGCCCTGCGTCTTCACGCTGATCTTGAGGATCGCCTTGCCCGTCGGGTGGATGCGGAGCTCGGCGCCGTCGCTCATCTTCAGTCCGAGGATGTCGTAGTCCTTGTGCGGGCCGGCCCCGACGACCTCCGTGAACGAGGCCAGGCCGACGCCGTAGAGCTTGCCCTGGGCGCGCGCTTCGGCCTGCTCCCGCCGCAGGCCCTCGTAGCCGATCTTCTCCAGCGCCAGCTTCATCGCCCCGTGGTAGTCGCCGGAGTCGTACACGAACCCGGTCACCGAGGTGTAGGGGAACTGGTCCTTCTCGATGAAGTTCTTCTGCCGGAGCTCGGCCGGGTCGATCCCCAGCTCGTACGCGGCGTTCTGGACCAGCCGCTCGATCAGGTACGAGGCCTCGGTGACCCGGAACGAGCAGCGATAGGCCACCCCGCCGGGGGCCTTGTTCGTGTACGCGCCGTCGGCGACCACGTGGGCCGCCGGGAGGTCGTACGAGCCGGTGACGATGTGGAACAGGCCCACCTTGAACTTCGACGGCTGGGCGTCCGCGTGGAAGGCCCCCTCGTCGGCCAGCAGCGAGACACGCAGGCCGGTCATGGTGCCGTCGCTCTTGCAGGCCAGCTCGCCGGACATGTAGAAGTCCCGGGCGAAACCGGTCGAGATCAGGTTCTCGGTCCGGTCCTCGATCCACTTCACCGGCCGGCCCAGCAGCAGCGACGCCGCGGTGGCCACGACGTAGCCCGGGTACACGGGCACCTTGTTGCCGAATCCCCCGCCGAGGTCGGGCGAGATGATCCGGATCTTCTCCTCCGGCAGCCCGGCCACCAGCGCGAAGACGGTTCGGATGGCGTGGGGGGCCTGGGTGGTCATGTAGATCGTGGCCTGGCCGGTGGCGGGGTTCACGTCGGCGACGCACCCGCACGTTTCGAGCGGTGCGGGGTGGGATCGCGGGTAGTGCGTGTCGAGCTGCACCACCACGTCGGCGTCGGCGAACGCCCTGTCGGTGGCGTCCTTGTCGCCCGACTCCCAGTGGTAGATGCGGTTGTCGGTCTGGCCCTCCTTGTCATCTCGGATGACGGGCGCGTCGGACTCGAGCGCCCGCTGTGGGGTGACCACCGGGTCGAGGGGTTCGTAGTCCACGTCGATCAGCTCGAGGGCGTCCTTCGCCACGTAGGGGTCCTCGGCGATGACGGCCGCCACCTCCTGCCCCTGGAACCGGATCTTGTCGGTGACCAGCACCGCCTGCGTGTCGTACGACATCGTCGGCATCCAGGCCAGGTTGTGCTGGGCCATCAGGTCTCCCGTCACCACCGCGACCACGCCGGGCAGGGCCTCGGCCTGCGAGGCGTCGAACGACCGGATCCGGGCGTGGGCCATCGGACTTCGCAGGATCGCCATGTGCAGCATCCCGGGCAGCCGGATGTCGTCGATGAAGGTTCCCTTGCCCCGGATCAGGCGGTCGTCCTCCTTGCGCTTGACGCTGTGGCCGAGGCCCCGGATCTCCTCCGCGTCGGTCGCCATCTGTCTCCCCCCGTCAGCTCGAGACGGCGGCGGGTTCGGCTTCGACGGCGTCCGAAGCCATGGCCCGGCCCGCGGCCTGGATGGCCTTCACGATGTTCATGTAGCCCGTGCACCGGCAAACGTTGCCGGAGATCGCCCATCGGACGTCGTCGTCCGACGGCTCGTGGTTGCGTTCGAGCAGCGCCGCCCCGACCAGCATCATCCCGGGGGTGCAGAACCCGCACTGGAGGCCGTGCTCCTCCTTGAACGCCGCCTGGATCGGATGGAGGCCTCCTTCCCCGGTCAGGCCCTCGACGGTGGTCACGTCGCCGCCGTCGGCCTGGACGGCGAACATCGTGCAGGCCTTCACCGGGGTTCCTCCGAGAAGGACCGTGCACGCGCCGCAGTTCGAAGTGTCGCATCCGACGTGGGTTCCCGTGAGGCCGAGCGTGTCGCGGAGGAAATGCACCAGCAGGAGCCGTGACTCGACGTCGGCGGTCCGCTCCGTCCCGTTCACCATGACCGTGATCTGCATGATGGCCTCCCGCGATCCCTACGCCGCGCCCTGGAGCGCGGCCTGCAGGCCGCGCCGAACGAACACCTCGACCACGTGCCGCTTGTATCCGGCGCTTCCCCGAACGTCGTCGCTCGGCTGGGCCGTCTGCGCCGCCAGCCTGCCCGCCTCCGCGAAGGCCTCATCCGTCGGCTCGGCACCGGCGAGCGCCGATTCGGCTTCGGCGGCCCGGAAGTTCCTCGGCCCCACCGCGGTGAGCCCGATGCCGGCCCGCCCGACGTGGCCGTCCTCCATCTGGAGCTGGACGGCCACGCCCACCGTGGCGAAGTCGCCGACCTTGCGCTCGAGCTTGAGATACGTGCCGCTCGAGCGCGGCCCGGCCTGGGGCACCCGGATCGCCGTGAGCAGCTCGTTCGGGTCCAACGCGGTGGTGAACGTGTCGACCAGGAAGTCGTCGATCGCCACCGTCCGCTCGCCGGAGGAGCTTCGAACCACCATCTCCGCGCCCAGCGCCAGCAGGACCGATCCGAAGTCACCGGCCGGATCGGCGTGGCACAGCGAGCCACCGATGGTGCCCCGGTTGCGCACGATGGGGTCCGCCACCAGCGGCGCGGCCGTGGCCAGGGCCGGATAGCCGGCCTTGATCAGATCCGAATCCACGATGTCGCGGTGCCGGGTCATCGCCCCGATCTGGAGCGAGCCGTCCACCTCGTCGATCCCGGCCAGCTCGGCCACCGGGTTGACGTCGACCAGATGTCCCGGGGAGGCGAACCGCAGCTTCATGAGCGGGATCAGGCTCATCCCGCCCGCCAGCACCTTGGCGTCGTCGCCGTACCGATCGAGGAGGGAGAGGGCTTCCTCGATGGACTCGGCCCGGTGATAGTCGAACCGTGCCGGCAGCATTCAGGCCTCCTTCCGGAGTAGGACCACGTGTTCGAAGGCTCCACCGAGGAACGGGCGCTCCTCGATAGGGGTCCGGAGCCGGACCCTTTGTACACCTCGCTCCGAACCGAGGTCAAAATCCGGGCGCCGCCCTGGGCCTCAGGAGCGACCGCCACCGAGCAGTCGACGGAAGAACCGGATCACCGCCCGCCAGAACGCCCACAGCCCGAGGCGAATCCCCTTCACGGGCGCCGCGGACCTTGCCGGTGCCGCCGGCTTGGCCGGTGCCCCCGCCTTGGCCGGTGCCGCCGGCTTGGCCGGTCCCGCAGTGTTGGCCTCTGCCGCGCCCGGACCGTCGTCGGGCCCAGCCTCCTCGGTTGGTTCGGCCCCACCTTCGGCCAGGATGTTCGCCTCGAGGCATGACGCGAACTCTCCCGTCAGCCGGTGGGAGATGTCGCCGATCATGCCCCGCCCGTACTGCGCCACGGCCCCGGTGATCGTGAGATCCGTCCCGATGGTCACCTGCGTCCCGCCATCGGCCGTGGCCTGGAGGGTCGAGGTGGACCGGGCCGTGGCCGCTCCCCTTCCCCGCTGCTCTCGCCCCTCGGCCTTCAGGGCCACCCGATGGTTCGCGTCGTCCCGTTCCTCGATGGTGACCGTGCCGGCGAACGACAGGCTGACCGGCCCCATCTTCATCGCGACCTTGCCCTTCCACGTGTGATCGTCCACCACCTCTGTGAGCTCCCCGCCCGGCACGCAGGGAGCGACCTTCTCCACGTCGAGCATGAACCGCCACACTCGCTCCATGGGCGCTGCCACCTCGAACTCGTTGTCGATCCGCATGCAGCGTCGATAGCACTGGACGGCCGAGGACGCAAACCAAGCTGCGGGCGCTGCAAGCAGTTGCCATCGGCGATGTGCGCCACCACCATGTGGCGCATGGAAGGAGGGGCGCGGAGAAGGAGTGCGCCTCAGCCGCGGGATGTCGCCGCGATGTTCGACGACATCGTCGCCCGGTACGACCTTCTCAACGGCGTTCTCTCCCTCGGGCTGGACCGGCGGTGGCGGCGGGCCACGGTGGAAGCTCTTCGGATCCGCCCCGGTGACCGGGCGCTCGACCTCGGATGCGGCACCGGTGATTTCTCCCGGCTGCTGGCGGGAGCTGGCGCTCGGGTCGTGGGCGTCGACATCAGCCACAAGATGCTCCTCGAGGCGAAGGTGAAACTGAGGGGCGACACGCAGCTCGCCCTCGGCAGCGGGTTCGCACTTCCAATGAGGGACCGGACGTTCGCCGCGGCCGGGAGCGCGTTCGTCTTGAGGAATCTCTTCGACCTCGAGACGGCGTTTCGGGAGCTGGCCCGGGTCTTGGCGCCGAGCGGCCGACTGGCGCTGGTCGATATCACGGAGCCAAGGAGCCGATTCCTCCGCCGGCTGTTCGATGCGTACTTCGGGACGGTGGCGCCCGCCCTCGGCGCGCTGGTCGGCAAGCGGGACGCCTACCGGTACCTGGTGCGTTCGCTCTCGCAGCTTCCCCCGCCAGCGGAGGTGTGCGCCATGCTCGAGCGCGCGGGCTTCGAAGAACCCAGGGCCAAGCCGCTCACCGGCGGGATGGTTACGCTCTTCACCGCGATGAGGGCACACCAATGACGGAGCTGACCAGGCCGGTCGGGATCGGCTTCGCCGCGCGCGGCTCGGTCTCCGACGTGGTGGGTTGGGCCGAACGGGCCAGGCGAGCCGGGCTCGACTCGGTGTGGATCCACGACTCCTATTTCGAACGCGACGCCGTCACCTACGCATCCGCCATCGCCTCGCAGGTCCCCGACATCCGGGTGGCGATGGGCGCCCTCAACCCGTTCACCCGCCATCCCATCCTGTTGGCGATGACCGTGAGCGCGGTCGACGAGATGGCGCCGGGACGGGTGATCCTGGGCCTGGGAAGCGCGCTGCCGCTCCGGCTGGCGCAGATGGGCATCCCCTACCAGCCGAAGGAGGCCGCCGACCGGATCTCGTCCGCGATCGACACGCTGCGTGCGCTGTGGTCCGGCGAGCGGATCCCGCCGGGTGCCCCCAACGTGCCCCCCGTCGAGCCCATGTTCCCGCCCGTGCACCGGGTCCCGATCTACGTGGCCGGCTATCGCACCCCCATGCTCCTGCTCGCGGGGAGCAAGGGCGACGGGTACCTGGCCCGGCCGCTGGAATCCCTGGCCTCGTTCCGGACGATGGTCCCGAAGATCCGCCGGGCCTCGGTCGACGCGGGCCGCCCGGAGACCGCGGTGCACGTGGCTGGCTACCTGTTCGCCCTGGTCGACCAGAACCGGCGCGAGGCGCTGAACCGAGCGAAGCGCGAGCCCTTCGTCATCTACATGATGGCCATCCAGACCGACGTGGCCATCGAGCGAGCCGGCCTCGAAGCGGAGCTCAGGGACCGCGTGTTCCAGCTCTGGCGCCAGGAGGACTACCACGAAGCCGCCCAGCTGATCCCCGACCGGATGTTGGACGCCTTCCTCCTGTGCGGCACAAGAGACGACGTGGCCGCAAGGGCCCAGGAGTACCACGAGGCTGGGATGCAACTCCCGGTGCTCCAGCCGGTGGTACAGACCGACGAGCAGGTCGAAGCGGTCATGGGCGCCGCGGTGCTCTACGGAACCGAAGGGGCCATGGCGGCGGAGGCTGTTGACGCGCCTCCGCCGGGCGGCCCTCTTTCGTTTCAGCACGAACGCGCAGCGCTCTTGTCCCGGGTCAGGCGCCGCTTGGGGGGCTGGTACGAGATCGTTCGACCGTTCAGCTTCACTGCTTCAACCGTTCCCGTGGCCGCGGCGGGGGGCCTCGCCGCCGTCGACCACCGGATGAACTGGGGGCTGTTCGTGGGCGCGGTGTTCGCGGCGTTGTTCCTTCACATCGGAACCAACGTGACGAACGAGATCTACGACGTCCGGAAGGGCATCGACTCGATCACCTCGCCCCGGGCCAGCCATGCCCTGGTCAAGGGCCGGCTCTCGGAACGGGAGGCATTCGGGCTCGCGCTCGCCGCGTTCGTCGTCGCCACGGGGATCGGGATCTGGCTGATCGCCGAGCGAGGATGGCTGGTGGCGGTGTTCGGCATCCTCGGCCTGGTCGGTGGGGCCGGGTACACGGCACCGCCGCTGCAGTACAAGTTCCGCGCCCTGGGCGTGCCCCTGGTGTTTCTGCTCATGGGGCCCCTGATGGTCATCGGCGGCTACTACGTGGTGACGGGGACGTTCGACTGGAACACGGTGGCGGTCTCCATCCCGGTCGGCCTGCTGGTGGCGGCGATCCTGCACGGCAACGAGTGGCGCGACATCGGCGAGGACGCCCGGGCGGGCATCGTCACGCTCTCCATCCGGGCCGGGCGGCAGGTGGCACACATCGGGTACGTGTCGCTGGTGGTCGGCGCGTATCTGGCGCTGTCCATGGCCGTGGCCACGAAGGCACTGCCGCCGGCGACCCTGCTGGCGATGCTGTCGCTCCCGCTGCTGGTCCGGGCCATCCGGTCCTCGGAGCTCGGGGCGGCCGGGGAGCAACGGGCCATCGCCATGATCGACCTGGAGACCGCGCAGCTCCACGCGGCGTTCGGCTTCCTGCTCGTGCTCGGGCTGGCCGTGGCGGCCGCCACACAGTGAGCGCCTCGAACCACACGTCGCGGCGAGTCGATCCTGTCTTGCTGGCCTCGATGGCCGCCGCGTACGGGGCGTTCGCCGTGACGTTCCGCGGGCCGCCCGCCCGGTTCTGGCAGCGGATGACCGCGACGGGGCTGGCCCTCGGCTCGGTGGCGCTCGCAGCCGAGCCCGACCTTCGCCGCCTGAAGCCGAAGCCGAAGGACGTGGCCGTGGGCATGGCGGCGGCCGCCGGGCTCTACGGGCTGTTCCAGGTCGGCGACCGGATGGCGCGCCGGATCATCCCCACCGGGGGCGAGGACATCGACCACGTCTACGCGCTGCGGCAGCTTCGGTCCCGGCCCGAGCTGGCCGCGCGCCTCGCGTTCGTCATCGGGCCGGCCGAGGAGCTGTTCTGGCGGGGACTCGTGCAGCGCCGCCTGGCTCGGAGTTCCGGTCCGTGGCGGAGCGCGGCCCTCGTGTCGGCCGCGTACGGCGGGGCCCACGTGGCCACCGGGAACCTCACCCTGATCGGCGCCGCCGGCGTGGCCGGCGCCTACTGGTCGGCGCTGGCCGCCGCCGGCCTGTCGATGCCGGCGCTGATCGTCAGCCACATCGCCTGGGACATCTGGATCTTCCTGATCGCCCCCACCGCGCCCAGGATCTGACGGCCCTGGTCACGCACGGTCCCGGCGTGGTTTCATCCCCGGACATGCAGTGCCCCACGTGCGGCTTCGACAACCCCGCCGGATACCGGTTCTGCGGTTCCTGCGGCACTCCTCTCGAACAGTCATGTCCGAACTGTGGCGCGCCCGTCCCCGCGGGGAACCGGTTCTGCGGTTCCTGCGGGTTCGCCCTCGGCGACGAGGCCCCGGCCCCGGTCCCCCGCGCCCCCGAGATGCCCAGCGAGCGCCGGCGGGTCACGGTCCTTTTCGCGGACCTGGTCGGGTTCTCCACCCTGGCGGAGCATCTCGACCCCGAGGAGCTCCGAGGACTGATGACGGGAACGTTCGGCGAGCTCACCGCGGCGGTCGAATCGCGCGATGGGGTGGTGGAGAAGTTCATCGGCGACGCGGTCATGGCCATCTTCGGCGCGCCCGTGACCCATGAGAACGACCCCGACCGGGCGGTCGAGGCCGCCCTCGAGATGCTCGAGGTGGTCCGGCGACGGTCCGAGCGGACACCCACGCCGCTGCAGCTCCGCATCGGCGTCAACAGCGGGCTGGTGGTCTCGGGAGGCGTGGGCGACGGCACCCAGGCCGGCGTGATGGGCGACGCGGTGAACACCGCGGCTCGCCTCCAGCAGGCCGCCGGCGCCGGCGAGGTGTTGGTCGCGGCGGCGGTGTGGCGGCGGGTCCGCGAACGGTACGAAGCCGAGCACCTCGGCCTCCTCGAGGTGAAGGGCCGGGAGCAGACCGTCGACGCCTATCGGATCGTGGGCCCCAGGCAGCCGGGGGTTCGCAAGCAGGCCCCGTTCGTCGGCCGGCGCGAGGAGCGGGCCCTTCTCGACCTCCTGTGGTCGAGCGCGGTCAAGGGGAACACGCACGTGGTGAGCCTGGTCGGGGAGCCGGGTGTGGGGAAGTCGCGGCTGATGGCGGAGTTCGATCCGCGCGGCGACGCGCTCGACGTTCGGATCGCCTGCGGGTCCGAGCGGGCCTTCGGACCGTTCCTCGACCTCGTGGAGGCGCTGCTGGGAACCATCCCCGCGGACCTCGACGGGCTCAGCCGGCGGGTCCGTGAGCTGGGCGGCGACGAGGAGGTGGCGTCGCTGCTGGGGGCGTTCCTGGGCCTGGCCGGGGCCCCGCCCACGGTCCGGATGGCGGACGAGCAGCAGAAGCGGCAGGTCTTCGCCGGCGTGTGGCAGTTCCTGCTGCAGGCCTCGAACGGGCGACCGGCGCTCGTGGTCCTGGACGACGTCCACTGGTCCGACCGGTCCTCGCTCGACCTCCTGGGGTTCCTGCTGGAGCGCCTGGGAGGCGCCGCCTTCATGCTGGTGCTCGCCTACCGGCCCGGTTTCGACCAGGTCGAGCGCACGGCCCTTCGAGCCAGCCACACGGCCATCCGGCTGGAGCCGCTGGCGCCGACCGAGAGCGTGGCCCTGGCCCGAGGCTTCCTCGGCGTGCACGAGCTTCCCCCCGACCTCGAGCGCCTGGTGGCCACGCGGGCCGAGGGCAACCCCTTCTTCGTCGAGGAGTTGCTCCAGGCGCTGCTCGAGCTCGGCGCGCTGGCGGTGGTGGACTCCACCGCCGTCCTGGCGAAGGTCGAGGTCGAGGTGCCCGACACCGTCCAGGGCACCATCCTGGCCAGGGTGGACCGGCTCGAGCCGAAGGAGCGAACCCTGCTGCAGCACGCCGCGGTGATCGGGCGAAGCTTCTCCACCGAGCTGATCCGAACCATCCTGGGGGGCGAGGACGTGCATGCCCTCCTGGACGGTCTGTCCCGGGCGCAGCTGCTGGTCCCCCAGGGCCCGGACCAGTGGACCTTCAAGCACGCGCTGATCCAGGAGGTCACCTACGAGACGCTGCTGCTGCGACAGCGCCGGGACATGCACCGCAAGGTGGCCGAGGCGCTGGAGGCCAGCGCCGGCGACGACCCGGCCTTCCTCGAGTCGCTGGCCGAGCACTACGCCCGGGCCGACGTGCCGCAGAAGACCCGCGAGTACGCCCTGCGGGCAGGAGACCTGGCCAGCGAGCGGATGGGGTTCGTCGAGGCTCGGGCCAGGTTCGAGACCGCCCTCCGGCTGTGGGGCGAGGGAGACGAGCGCGGCCGTCTGGAGCTGCTGACGAAGCTGGCCTGGACCCGGCTGATGGCCGGCGACGTGGCCGGGGCCAAGACCGGTCTCACCGAGGCCGCCGACGCGTGGGAGAAGCTCGGGGAGACCCATCGGGCCGGCGCCACGCTGGCCAGGCTGGGGAGGGCCATGTGGATCGGCGGCGAGGGCGAGCGAGCCCGGGGCACCACCACCCGGGCTCTCGAGCTCCTGGAGCCGGCCGGTCCCACTCCCGGGCTGGTCCAGGCCTACCTGTGGGCGTCGACCCAGAGCGTCCTCCTGGGTTTCACCGACGAGGGCACGAAGCTTGCGGCACGAGGGTTGGAGCTGGCCGAGACGCTCGACCTGCCCGGTGAGCGGTCACAGCTGTTGAACAACATCGGGCTCTCCAGCACCGCCTCCGGCGACCCGGCCGGCCTCGACACCCTTCGCCAGGCGCTCGACCTGGCCGAACGTGCCGGCGACGCCGAGGCCCTCGGCAGGGCGTACACCAATCTCCCCTCCGCGCTCTCGAGCTTCTGCCGGTACCGCGAGGCGGTGGACCTGTGCGAGCGCGGGAGATCGGCCATGAGGAAGCTGGGCGCGCCGTCCTTCGAGCACTTCATCGCGGCCAACGAGGCCGGCTCCCTGATGGAGCTGGGACGGTACGAGGACGCCGAGGCCCTGGCGCGCGAGTCGCTCGAAGCGCAGCGCGCCGTGGGCGCGATGCCGGGGGTGGTGAACTCCGGGATGACCTTCGCCGACCTCCTGACCCGGAAGGGGCGCCACGATGAGGCGGGGCGGCTCATGGAGGAGGTCATTGCCGCGGCCCGAGGCCTGGGCGGATCCCAGTTCCTGTCCCAGGCTCTCGGTGTCCAGGCCCATCTCGAGCGGGCCAGGGGGAACCTGGCAACGGCCCGTCAGGCGATCGAGGAGGCCGTCGCCATCGTCCTCACCACGACCTCCATCTCGGATCGGTTGCCCATCCTGGTGCCGGCCGCGATGCTGGCGCCGGATCGGCTCGAAGCGCTGGCCGGCCCGGTCCGCCCGGGCGCGACCGACCCCGGGTTCGGCGCTCTGCTGCTCGAAGCCGACGCGATCCTGTCGGGCGACCCCAACCGGTTCGCCGAGGCCGCCGACCGGTACGCGTCCCTGGAGATGCCCTATCAGGAGGCCCGGTGCGGCCTGGAGGCCGGCCGCCTCGACCGTGCCTCGGAGATCGTGCGGCGGTTCGGCCTGGAGAACGGGCCGGTCGGGTCTCGGCTGCAGGAGCTTTCGCGGGTCTCCGACTGACCGGCCCCGGGAGTTCGTGGCAGGATTGCCGGGCCATGGCCGACCTCGACCCGCTCGTCCTTCGGAAGGTCACCGTGTTCTCGACGTGCTCTCCCGAGCAGCTCGCTCGGCTCGTCGAGTCCGGGCAGATCACCGAGCACGCCGCGGGGGAGGCGCTGACCGAGGAGGGCGTGATCGGCCACCGGTTCCACCTGATCCTGGAGGGGAAGGCGGAGGTCACCCGGGGAGGGGCGCCCGTGGCCACGGTCGGCCGGGGCGACTTCGTGGGGGAGATCGGCCTGCTGGGAGGGGGGCCCTCGACGGCCACGGTCCGGTGCACGGAGCCCACCTCGTGCCTCACGTTGTGGCGGCAACCGTTTTGGGCCGTGCTGGAGTCGGAACCGGCGATCGCGCTTCGGATCCTGGAGGTGGTGTGCCGCCGCCTCCAGGAGGAGTTCGCCTTCTCGCCGCGTTAGCCCTCGCATCGTGGGGAGCCAGCCTGTGGTCCGACTCCGCGCTTCTGGCCCGACCTCAGGCAACGCCGCTGTCGCGCCGCTCCTCGATCCTCTCGGCTCCCGTTGGCCCCTGCCGGATGTCCTCCCGGATCGAGGTCCTGCGGTTGCCTCCCACGGCCAGAACGATTGCGCTCACCACGAACAGCACGATCCCGGTGATGAGAAGGATGAGGCCAACCGTGTGGATGCTGAACCCGTTGGTGGTCACGCTGACCGCGTACGTCAAGATGGCCCCCACCACCGCCATGACCACGCTGAGGGCCATCAGCCCGGTGCCCGCTCCTCGGTACATGACCGTCACGCTCCCTTCCTGAGGAAAGGCCTCCATCTGCCCTGAGACCGAAAGAGACGTTCCCGAACGGCGACGGCAGCAAACCGGGCCACCTCCCGCCCGCCCCGTGTCGGAGTACTGTCTCGCTCCCAGAACATCGGAAGGAGCCAGATGAGCGTCCGACCGTCCACCCCGCCATCCGTCCACCCCGCGCTGCAGCGCCACGCTGAACTCCGCAAGCAGAATCTGCAGAACAGGATCGCCGACGCGATCACCCGATTCGCCGGCTCGATGCCCTTCGTCTATGTGCACATCGTGTGGTTCGTCCTGTGGATCGCCCTGCGCGTGGAGAAGTTCCCCTTCGGCCTGCTGACGATGCTGGTGTCCCTCGAGGCGATCTTCCTGTCGACCTTCGTCATGATCAGCCAGAACCGGGCGGACGAGAAGCGCCAGGTCCTGGCGGACCACGAATGGGACCTCGTGCAGGAGGAGGACCGGCAGAACCAGGAGCTGCTGCACATCTCGCAACAGATCCTCGAGCTGACGAAGGCCATCCACGAGATGACCGTGCGGTCGAAGGCGCCGTGATGTTCGCGGAGGTCGCCGGCTAGAGCTCGACCTCCAC
>Ga0137372_10004654_pt1 | contig 13378 bp, 10 predicted proteins | sample SagtaG_6_FD_104911 | JGI IMG/M metagenome (GOLD analysis project Ga0137372, IMG submission 104911) | Vadose zone soil microbial communities from Sagehorn Ranch, Mendocino, California, USA - Sage1_R_60_16 metaG | ecosystem: Environmental > Terrestrial > Soil > Vadose zone | place: USA...
CATCTCCATACATCAATGAGCGCGTCGAAGGAACCTCCTTCGGTATCGATAAGCCGCTACAAAAGGGCGTTTACCGTTGGCAAGTTGACGCGTACAACAGCGCTGATAAAAAGCTGGCAGAAAGCAGCAGGGACATCAAATTTACAATTATTGAGGGCGCTGGTTAATAAACCTAATTCTGCTTCAACGGAGAGGTCGGTCGTTATTGTCGTTACCATGAGGTCAATTCTCGCAAAAATCGTATTCACAATCGTAACGCTCATCCTCTTTACGACGGCGATCGGGGTTAATGCCAAAGTAATTCGTAGCCGTCCTGCCGCAGAAATAAGCTTCCGTGAAATGCGGTTCCGCACACCGCCTTTAGTCGAACTCTATTTCGACGTCGTGCTGCGCAATGATCGACCTCAGCCACGGTGGTTTCTGCTGCCCAATAATCTTGGTGCAAAGTCCGGATCCGATTTCGCCAAGGGCGGTGTCGATGGTGTGGAAGTGTTCGCACCCGCCGGCAAAGGACGCGTTGTATTTGGTCACTTTCTGGGCACGGGCGGCTTCCATGCGCTGCTTTTGCCCGCCCGCGCGGAAGTGCGTTTGAGACTCTTCCCGATCTCATTCTGGGGAGACTTGCCTGATCAGGTTCAAGTAAGAGTAGTCATAGCAAAGCGGGTGACCATCGGTGAGGAAAAACTTGAAGCATGGTTCGGAACTGATCCGTTGAGTAGCGCCAGGGCCGATATTACGGAAGGCGCACTGAGTCAGAACCGGATGGTACGTTCGAGGCACACACCCGATCATAAAGAGCTTGGGACGCTGATCGAGGAAGAGAGTCGCGTCGAGCTACAGATTCCACTTAAGCTCAAAACGTGAAATGTTCATTCATTGGCTTCGCAATCAGCATCCTCACTGGCCGGTTGTGAGGACGACTCGAAATCGGGCCTTGCCGCTCATCATGCGCTCGTAAGCTTCCGGATTGCTCTCGTCCACGGCACGGGTTATGCGGTAATAGTCATGAGACGCATCGTGTGTAGCAAAAGAAGCCATGTCTCGCTAAAGACGTCTGTACAAGAAAGACCCAAAGTTACTTCTTTCGCAAAGTAGACAAAGGATCGAAATGCTAAGCCGCATTAATTGTTCGTTGGGATTCATTGCGGTTTGTTCAATGATCTGGCTTGGAACAAACGCCGCCATGGCCCAAAACTCGGTCGAGGAGTTTCACAAGATCCTGCGTGACAAAGCAACTTTCGATGAGACCGATTTCGCTGCACTGGGACAGGGTAAGACGGTTGTACGACTTTTACCCGTGAGGGATAAGAGAGAAGTTGCCGTATGTGGACTCGTCAGCCTCCAGGCACCTGTTGAACTGTTTCTACAGTCCTTCCGGGAAAGCCTGACCCAGAAGAGCAATCCCACGATTCTGGAGATCGGTAGCTTCAGCAGTACGCCAACGCTTGCTGACTTGCAGATGCTTACGATCGAAGATCGTGACATAGAAGACTTGAAAGAATGTGTGGCTGGAAGCTGCAAGCTAAAGCTGTCGGCCATGATGATCGAACGTCTTAACAAGGAGGTCAATTGGGAAGCGCCTGACTATCGGATTCAAGCAACTCGTCTGCTCAAACTCATGCTTTTGGATTATGTGCGTGATTATCTAGCTCGAGGAGACGTCGCACTCATTGAATACAATGATAAACCGGAAGAGGTTCGGCTGGCTGAGGAGCAACGCGCTCTGATGGCTGCATCAAGTTACATGAACAATATTCTTCAGGAGTTTCCGCAGCAACTTAAAGGCTTTGCAAAACCAGGGATTTCCATTGTGGAGAATGCGATTGTATGGTCGAAGATCAAGTTTGGCCTAAAACCAGTTATTACTTTCAACCACATCCTGGTCTATAAGCGTGAGCAGGAAAGTGGGCCACAAATTCTGATTGCATCGAAACAGATTTACGCGAATCACTACTTTGATGCTTCGCTCGCGCTGACGGCATTCGTGACGATTCCGGGTGCGTCAGGACCATACCTGATCTACGAGAATCGCTCGCGGGCTGACGGACTAGGAGGTGCCTTTAGTAAGATAAAACGAGGCATTGTCGAGGGAAAAGCCGTAAACGGCTTGAAGACTATTCTGGAAAATTCAAAAGCGAACCTCAATGCGCGCGGAGTCCGCGAAACCGACTCTGCATTGCTTTCCGATGAAGCACGGAGTTGGAGGCGATGGACGATTGGTAGGGTTCACCTGTTCTTGTGGCTCATCTTAATCACTGCGTCCGTTGCGTTGTTTACCCTGGGTAACTACAACTGGAAAAGCGGCATCAGAGGGCAAGCGCGTAACTGAAATTGGAGATCGGTGTCGATTTATCAACCCTCGAATCGAAGTCGTGGGCGTCTTTTAGCTTGAAATGACAGTATACGCAGAGATTGAGAAGCCGACGACTTCGCCGCAACCTGATCGTCGGGATGGCTCCGCCGGGGTGTCTGATCAGCCAACTAAACCTTTGAAAGAAAGCTTGGCCCAGGGCGAGAATCTCTCTACCCCGGCCGTAGAGTTCCGCAACGTTCATTTCTTCTTCGACGATGAAAAGGTCCTCGATGGTATCAGCTTCACCGTGATGAGGGGCGAGATCAAGATTATCTTAAGTGGTTCAGGCGGTGGCAAGTCCACGATCCTTAAACTCATTCTTGGGCTTCTTAAGCCGGATGAGGGACAGGTCCTAATTGACGACGAGGATATTACAAATTACGACGAATCGCAGTTAATGCCTGTACGTGACAAGATCGGAATGGTTTTTCAGGAAGGTGGCCTCTTCGATTCGCTCTCAGTCTATGACAATGTCGCTTATCGATTGCATGAGGGTAACGTACCCGAGGAAGATGTAGAAAGGGAAGTGGGCCTATTGCTACGCTTTGTTAATCTTGAGAATGAAACAGATAAGCTCCCGAATGAGTTATCCGGAGGTATGCAGAAACGAGTTGGCATCGCACGCGCGCTTGTTGGCAATCCCCAGATTGTCTTATTTGACGAACCAACTGGCGCCCTGGATCCGCCAACGGCAGCAACCATATCGGAACTGATTATCCGCCTGCGCGATCTGGAAAACATCGCTTCGATTCTCGTTACACACGAGATGGATACCGTCAAATACATCACGAGTGCGTATGCAGCCATTACTGAGAAGGGCGAAGTCACTGTCAGAGAGGAAGGGGATAAACTCTGTCTAAGCAACACGAAGATCCTGATGCTGCGCGAGGGTCGCGTAATCTTTAGCGGCACAAATGAAGAATTCGTCCAGTCAGAAGACGAATACATTCAGAAGTTCATCAGCGGCACCGAAATGGAACCCGACCAGGTCACACAACAGAAACACTAGACCAATGAAACGTCCCGCGATTGTGGCAGTCAGTGGCTTTAGCTCTGAGGTGGGAAAAACCACACTTATGTGCGATCTCCTGCGCTCTCTTTCCGGATGGGAGGCAATCAAGGTGACACGCGGACATTATCGATCGTGTGGCAGAGATCCTCATGCGTGTTGTGTCAGCGATTTGTTGAGTGACGAGCCAGTGATTCGTTCGGGCCGTGAGCAGAATTACGAGTTGGGGAAAGACACCGGCCGCTACTGGGACGCAGGCGCCGCAAACGTACACTGGGTGATCGTAACTGATGAGCAGGTTGAGCGGGGAATCAAGCAGGCCGTTGACCGTGTTGCTGCAACCGGAGTTTTGATCGAAGGCAATAGCATTCTCGATTTCATTCAGGCTGATCTTGTATTGATGGTCACCAGGGCAAGCGGCGGGAAGATAAAAGGTTCGGCACGTCAGGCGCTTGGGCATTCTTCGGCGATTTATCTTTCCAATATTACAGAAGAAGGAACCGATGAACGGGAAACGTTTGCTCTCTGGCGGAAGCGGTCGGGCATGGACAATCTTATAGGTGACCTCCCAATCTATACGCGAGAGGATTTGCCGGCGCTAATCGACTTAGCGCAAAGGATATATCTGAATTCCGACCGCACAGCACGCGCGCCGATTGTGCCTCCCCAGAACACTCCTTTACCGAGCTGACAATGACGGCGCCGTCTGAATCCTGGGATTCTCGTATACATCGTGCTGAGGAACTCGCCCGCAAGTCGGAGGCAACCGGCGAAATCCTGACGTTTTACGCAAAGCTGCTCCAGTCTCAAAAAGCAGTCGAAGAATTCCTACACAGTCGCCGAGGCTGGCTTCCTTCAGGATCTCTGGCCAGGGATCTTTCGGTAGTCAGAGAAACGTTTCCTGTCGTGTTGCGCACAGTTGAGGCGAATGGGCCGGCGCCACTTGCAGCGGATGCGCGAACTCTCATTACCGCAGATAACGGAACGCTTGATGAGATGCTTTTGGAGTATTGGCGCAGTCCTTCCGACACACAGTTCTTTTCGAAAGCGTTCTTGCAGCCTTATGCGCGCTGGTTAGTGGAGTCAGGCGGTCACCCATCGGATAGATCGTTTGAAATCAATGAAAGGCGATGTCCCTTCTGCGGCGGTATGCCGCAAGTGAGCTTTCTTCGGATCAGAGAAGCGACTTCGGAGAGTGGCAACCGAGACCTTGTCTGCGCAACCTGTACGCTCAACTGGTCGTTCCGACGGGTCGCCTGCGCATATTGTGGTGAAGAGAGCCCGACGAAACTAGGTTACTTTCACACGCCAGAATACGATCATATTAGGATCGAAGCTTGTGATACCTGCAAGCATTACATTAAAGGTGTGGACCTGACGCGACTTGGGTTTGCTGTTCCGTTGGTAGATGAAGTGGCGGCAGCGGCGCTCGATGTTTGGGCCCACGAACATGACTACACGAAAATTGAATTAAATCTGGTAGGGTTATAGAAAAAGCTCACTCAAATAATGCCCACCTCTTTAGACTCGTTTCAGATTATTTTCCACGACAGTTTTCCAGTCAAAATCTGTTTTAGGTGCTCACCTAAAATCAAGGGTTGACATACCTACTCATTCAGCCCTAACCTTCGGGGTCAACCCCCCGCGTTAACCCCCCTGCATTGAACCGGAGATGAGAAAGTGAGCCGTATGTCCTCGCTCACACACATCTATCCGTGGTTCTATCCGGCCAGTAACGAACGCTACTGTTCTGTGCCGTCCTGCGCAATTCATAACAGCGTTTCTTTAGCTTTCCCTGATAATCAATCATATTTCTGGCTATGTTTGGGAGGTAGTTATGAATCTCTCCAGAAGGACCTTTCTCAAGACGACCGTGATTGGAGGCACCGGCCTGACGGCTTTCGGCTTCAGTCTCGCGCCGGTTTACGCTCAGACCCAAGGGTTGAAGATCGCCCGCACAACGGAGACGCGTAGCACGTGTCCCTACTGTTCGGTTAGCTGCGGCGTAATAATTCACACTCTGGGTGACAAAGCCAAGAACGCGATTCCGCAAGTGGTGCACGTCGAAGGCGATCCCGATCATCCCATCAATCGTGGCACGCTTTGTCCCAAAGGTGCTTCACTCGAACAAGATATCCTCAACGATCGTCGTCTGCTGAAGCCACAAGTGCGCCGGCCAGGCTCCGATCATTGGGACGATATTTCGTGGGATGATGCAATTAATGAGATTGGGCATTGGGTGAAGAAGACGCGTGATGAAACCTTTGTTGAAAAGGATGAGAAGGGATTTACAGTAAATCGATGCGAAGGTATCGGATGGACCGGCGGTTGCACTGATACGAACGAACTGAATTACCTTGCAGTTAAGACGATGCGCAGCCTGGGGGTCTGCTATTTCGAAACGCAGGCCCGGGTTTGACACGGCCCCACGGTCTCCAGTTTGGGGCCCACCTTCGGACGCGGCGCAATGACCAATGGTTGGATCGACATCAAGAACACAGACATGATGTTGATCATGGGTGGAAATCCAGCTGAGAACCACCCTTGCGGCTTCAAGTGGCCCATCGAGGCCAAGCTTCATCGCAATGCCAAAATGATTGTCGTTGATCCGCGCTTTACACGTACCGCGGCAACGGCTGATCTCTTCCTTCAGATTCGAGCCGGGGCCGATATCGCTTTTCTCGGCGGCTTGATCAACTACGCCATCCAGAACAATCGCATAGCTAAAGATTATCTTATCAACTACACCAACGCGGCCTTTATTGTGAAGGACGGTTTCAAGCTTCCTGACGATGGTTTGTTCTCAGGTTTCGACGGCCATAGCAATTACGCAAAGGAAACCTGGAACTACGAAGCGGGCGGCAACGTCGGGCCAAAGAGCGAAAGCCCAGGTGTTGTTGGTGCAACGACCCAGCAAAGACCAACTGCATCCTCTACGCCTCCAAGCAGCCAAGGTAAATCAGCCGGAGGCGTCATGGACCGCAACACCGGTGGTGGTCATCAAGCGGCAGGTGGGCCGGGGGCAATGGGACAAGGTGGAACCAAGCCGCCACCAATGCTTCCGGCGAATGTTGCATATGATCTCTCACTACAACGCGAGCGCAGCGTGTTTCAGTTGCTCAAGAGTCAGTACTCGCGCTACACGCCGGAGATGGTCGAACGCATCACGGGCATTCCGAAGGATCAGTTTCTTAAGGCCGCGGATATGTTCACGTCCATTCGCAAGGACGGTGACATGAAGAAGGCAGCAACAATCATCTACGCGGTCGGGTGGACGCAACATACATCGGGGACCCAGATCATACGCACTGCCGCAATCCTGCAACTGCTGCTGGGAAACGTTGGGCGCGCCGGCGGCGGAGTCAATGCGTTGCGTGGGCACTCCAACATTCAGGGGGCGACCGATATGGGCGGCGTCTTTGATATCTTTCCCGGCTACCTGAAGATTCCAGCTCCAACTGATACTGATCTGGCCGGCTTCCTGAAACGCACTACACCTACGGCTTCCAAACCAGACCAGTGGGATTCCTATAACTACTGGTCCAACACGCCCAAATTCATGGTCTCCTTTCTCAAGGCTCTCTATGGTGACGCGGCGAAAAAGGAGAACGACTGGGCCTTCAACTACCTGCCTAAGATCGACCGCAAGTACTCATGGACCGAGCTGTGGGACTACATGTACCAAGGCAAGGTCAAGGGCCTTTTCGCCTTTGGGATGAACGGAGTGATGATTGGCCCAAATTCGAGGAAGAATATTGACGCGCTTAAGAAGGCGGATTGGTTGGTCGTTTGCGAACTCTACCCCGATGAAACGAGTGAGTTTTGGAAATCACCGGGAATCTCGAAAGACGATATGAAACAGATCAATACGACTGTTTATCGTCTGCCGGGCGCGGGTTTCGCCGAGAAGGACGGCACGTTCGTCAACTCGGCGCGTTGGCTCCAATGGAAGTATGTAGCGTTGCCGCCTCCGGGAGAAGGGAAAGTAGATCAGGAGATTGTGGCGCGCATCTTTTTGAAAGTACGTGATTTGTATAAAGCCGAAGGCGGGAAATTTCCGGACCCAATCGCTAATCTCGCCTGGCAGTACACGACACCGCAGAACCCATCGCTTGCGGAAGTAGCGAGAGAGATAAACGGCAAGGCGCTCGCCGACCTGACGGACGAAAAGCTCTTTCCAGGTCAAACAGTCAAAGCCGGACAGCAAGTACCCGGATTCGCATGGCTTCGAGACGACGGGTCAACTTCATGTGGCAATTGGCTCTATTCGGGTTCGTGGACAGAAGCTGGGCCACAGACACAACGACGCGGTACAGACGATCCATCAGGCTTGGGAATCTATCCGAACTGGGCCTGGTCATGGCCGGCTAACCGCCGGGTAATGTACAACCGCGCTTCCTGTGATCCATCAGGCAAACCCTGGGATGCCGAGCGCAGACAGGTTTGGTGGAGTGAAGCGCAGCAGAAGTGGGTTGGCAACGACGTTCCTGATTTCAAGGTCGACTCCAATCCTAAGGATCATATGGGGCCCTTTATCATGAACCCGGAAGGTGTGGGGCGCATCTTTGCTCCGCTGGCGGCGTTCGCGGACGGTCCGTTTCCCGAGCATTACGAGCCAGTCGAGAGTCCTATCGCCAACCCGCTCCATCCAAAACAATCGATCAACCCGGTAGCAAAGAGTTACAAGTCCGACCTCGACAAGTATGGAACGCCAGATCAGGGCTTCAATGTCGTCTGCACGACGTATCGCTTAACGGAGCACTATCACTATTGGACTAAGAACAATCCAATGAACGTCCAACTTGTGCCAGAACCATTCGTCGAAATTCCTGCCCAGCTTGCGAATGAGATGGGCATAAAGGGCGGCGAGAAGGTGAAGGTGTCGAGCGCGCGCGGAACACATATCGCGAAAGCGATGGTAACCAAACGCATTAAGTCGATGATGATCGATGGCAAAAAGACCTACCAAATTGGTGTGCCCATCCACTGGGGCTATCGCGGCATCAAGGAGGATGAAGGCAAGACTGCACTCACTCTTGCTAACGACCTATCTCCGGCCGCGATTGATCCCAATGCTTACACGCCAGAGTTCAAGGGGTTTTTGGTAAAGGTTGAAAAGATTTAAGGGGGCCGAATATGAGCGACGAGAGAACGCTGCAGATTCAAGAAATTTCGGCCCATCCAGGTCCTGTGCCCGGTCAAGGCACCCAGCGCGCCGTCGAAGTCTGCAAATACATCGACGTCACGACCTGCATCGGTTGTAAAGCTTGTGAGGTAGCCTGTGTTGAATGGAACGATCATCCGTTCCGCGAAACCACGTTCGATGATACCTACCAGACAATGCCGTCGACTGAATGGAACTATTGGAATCTGATCAAGTTTGTCGAGCACGAACGCGATGGAAACTTGATGTGGCTGATGCGTAAAGACCAGTGTATGCACTGCGAAGATCCCGGTTGCCTGCGGGCCTGTCCTGCTGATGGAGCGATTATTAAATATGAGAACGGCATCGTCGACTTTCAGCAGGACAACTGCATTGGCTGTGGTTATTGCATTTCAGGATGTCCTTTCGATATTCCAAAATTCAATCCCAGGACGAAGAAAGTTTTCAAGTGCACGCTCTGTTCGGATCGTGTGGGACAAGGACTTGAACCGGCTTGCATCAAGGCCTGTCCTACAGGCTGCCTTCACTTTGGTACTAAAGACGACATGGTTCAGATTGCGCGCACGCGTGCAACGCAACTTCAAAAAGAGTCAGGCTTCGCAAACGCCGGCGTCTATGACCCGCAATCTGTTGGCGGCACGCATGTCATTTATGTGCTGCACGACATCACCAATCCGGAGATGTACGGGGGTCTTCCGTCAAATCCCGTAATTCCGCCCAGTTACACCGTCTGGAAGTGGCTGGCTAAACCGACTGGGCTATTCATGGCAGCCCTGGGAATCTTCGCGGTCTTCTTCCATCGCCTCACGGTTGGACCAAAACCGCCGCAGCCTGAATCTGCGCCCGTGTTAACGCAGCATCCCGACGAGATCGAGGCGGCAAGAAAGGAGAAGCCATGAGCACTTCTGTCGAACGTTTTCACGAGAAGGCACGGCGAACGTTTAGTCGTCACGGGCAGACTGTAGTACATCGCGGTGAACTACTGCGCCATCCGGTTTACACTCGGGTTCTCCACTGGTGCGTCGCACTTTCCTTCATTCTTTCACTGCTTTCTGGATTTGCGATCTATTCGCCATGGTTATATCGCTGGCTCGCGCCGCTCTTTGGCGGTGGACCTATGACACGATTTCTTCATCCCTGGTTCGGTCTGTTTTTCGACATCTTCTTTCTCTTTCAGTTCTTGAACTGGTTTGCGCCAATGCATTGGACCGGTGCAGATAAGAGATGGGTGCGCGAAGCCAAGGGTTACGTTACCAACCAAGAAGCTCTGGCGCCGGAAGATACAGGGTTCTTCAATGGAGGCCAGAAACTTTATTTCTGGACCATAGTCTTTAGTGCCTTATTTTTTTTTATTACCGGCGTTTTGATGTGGTTTGACGACGTGGTAGCCCGATGGTTAGTTGCGGTCAGCTACGTTCTGCATGACTTAGCGGCGCTCGCGATGCTGGCCGGCTTCATCATCCATATTTACGAAGGCACAGCCGCACAACCGGGCACCTTCCAGGCCATGACCAATGGCACCGTGACGAAGGAGTGGGCCTGGACTCACCATCCAGCGTGGTATGCGGAGGTGACTGGACGCAACCCACGCGAAGATTTCGAGCAAGCGCACCAAAGTCAGACCGAGCGCCAGCAGGCTATTGAGGCATGGGAGAGGGAGCATACTCACGCAAACGAGCCTCATAGTGACAAAAGGCCCAATGCCGATATGCCTTAACAATCCCTGGCGAAAGTTGAACACGTCCAAGTCGCATTTCGTCGCTTCTTTGTCTTGATAAAGGGAGTACATCATGATCAAGCTTATCCGTCTTTCTATTTCTACCGCTCTATCTCTGGTCGCTATCCAGTTTGCCATTAGTTCGTCGTCGCTCTCTTACGCACAATCAGCGTCATCAAGCGTTGATCAAGTTTCGGCGCTGAACAAGCCCGAGAAAACCGTAGCTGAATCGAAAAGCATGGCAACTACGGACAAGAATGGCCCTGCGATCTCCGATCCGCTCGTGCGTGTGCTAATCAGCAAGGGCGTTTTGAGCGAAATTGAAGGCCGAACAATCAGCATGAGCGGAACACCATCTGAACAGAGGGATCGCCTGGCAACTTTGTTGCGCGATAAGGGTTTGCTTTCAGCAACAGAGTACGAGGCAGTGCGAACGGTCGCTCCAAGTGAGGAGAAAATGAAGGCCCTCGCGTCCTCGCCTGGAAGTGCTGGTCCAGCAACGACGGAGGCTGCGAACAAAACGCAAACGCCCGCTGCCGCTCCGACTGTTATAGCCGCGGTCGCTCCCGTTCGTTTACTAAGTATTGATTCTCCAAAGCGCGAAGGATTGATCCCTGATATTAAGCTTGCCACAGGAGCGCGGGTCAAACTTTATGGCTTTTTCAAAACGAGCATCATTCACGATTCATCGTCACCGCAGGGAAACGACTTCCCTTTGCCTTTGCTTGCTGCTGACACTGGGCCAAATAGCTCGCCTGAGTTTCATCTTAAAGCGCGCGCCTTTCGTTTCGGCGCAAACTTTGAGTGGTTAGATCCAGCTCCGAACACTGCGATCACAGGTAAAATTGAATTCGATTTCGAAGGCAACTTCACTCGGGCGAACAATCGCAACATTTCATCAATCCGCTCGAGCCAGCCCTCGATTCGCCTCGCCTGGGCGCGCATCGACCGAAGGCTTTCAGAGAACGTCACGGGCTTCGCGCTCTTCGGCCAGGACTGGACGCCGTTCGTCTCTTCGACTCTTCCGAACACAATTGAGAATACTAACTTCGGTGGCATAGGCTACGGCGCGGCTTATGAACGCGCTCCCCAGGCTCGCTTTGGCTTTAACTACAAAGCAGGCGGCTCTCGCGCTCTCAGCTTTCAACCAGAGTTCGCTCTCGTGCTTCCTGCTTTCGGAGACTTGCCAACCAATGTCGCCGATCAATTAGGATTCGGTGAACGACAGGGCACTGATTCTCAGCAGCCAGCCCTTGAAGGACGATTTGTCATGCAGTGGCAGCTCGATAAAGCTCAAGGCGTTGTGCCTGCGCAATTGATTATTAGTTTTGAGCATGCGCGCAGAACGGCGATTGTCACTGCGGCGGGCGTGCCTGATCTAACAAGCTCAGGAGGATTTAATTTCAAAAAGGTATTTCCAAACGGTGCAGAAGTGGAGAGCAGCAGCAATGGCTACTCCGCTGAGTTCCAATTGCCTACGCGGTTTGTCACAGCAGTCGGTAAATACTACGCCGGATCAGATCTGCGCTTTTTCCTGGCTGGACAGCTCCTGTCGAATTTCAGTGACACTGTTGGGCTGACTTCTACCGCGACCGGCAGCTCTATTGATGGGGCGTCAACAGTAGTCTTTGGTTTGCGTAGTGGGGTGCCCACCGTTGCACCGCAAAGACCGGTACGCGGCCAGGGCGCCTTCGTCCAATTTGGTTTTCCGCTTTCACGCATCTTTGACGCCGATCCCAAAGGACGAAACGCCGGGTGGACTGCTTATGTCTATTACGGATATGACCAGGCCACAGCGCGCGACGCGCGGCGCTTTGGCGCACGTGGCTCAAGAAGCGATCTCTTTTCCGGCAATTTGCAGTACAAGCTGAATTCGTTTGTGACCTTCGGCTACGAGCAAGGACTCTACCGGACACGTGCAACAGATCGTTTTGGGGCGTTGCCATTGTTTCGCGGTATTCCAAGCTTCACGACGCATAACGTTCGCTCGGAGTTTGCCGCCATCTTTTCATTCTAGTCGGCTGCTGAAGAACAGTGGGCATCGGCAAATACCGGAGAACGATCCACGAACTAACCTAAAATAACTCGAAACTTAGGGTCTTTTTCGTGCTTGCTTCGTGTAGGTTCGTGGATCGTATTGGTTTTGTCGGCGCCCTTCTAGCTCGAACGAAGTGGTTTGGTTACTTTGCCGACCGGTAGTAAGGGTTCGTCCCGGCAGCATGATCTGTGACGTCAAGAACCTGGAGAATCTCGGGCACTTCTTTGCGGATGATCGCTTCTATCCCTTGTCGTAGAGTGAAGTCTGCGGCACCGCATCCCTGACATCCGCCACCCAGTCGTATGTAGACGTTGTTGTCCTTCACATCGACGAGTTCCACAAAACCCGCATGAGCGGCCACGCCGGGATTGATCTTATGTGCTAACAAATACTGGACCTTTTGTTTGGTTCCTCTGCCCATCAGCATCATCCGATCCTCGACCTGCTCCTGGGACAGTGCAAACCCTGAAACAAGAAACGCCTCAAGAATTCCCTCAACGCGTTTGACAAGTTCCTCCCAACTTTGCTCTGGGGCCTTTGAAATGACCAGCAAATGACCGATCAACTGGATCCGTGTGATGCCCTCAATCTCGAAAAGCCTCTGCGCTAGCAGCGACTGCTTCGTCTGAGCTTTATTGTCAAAGCTCGCTGTTCCGATATGCAATGTTCGATTTACGGTAAACCGACAAATCGCAGGGTTTCGCTTATCCACTTCACTGCTGATAGCGAGTACATCGTTCATCAAAGCGACCTGCTTCTTTTTCCGTCCGCTTCTGGCTCCTGGTCCAGAATATCCATTCGACTCATTTCAAAATGCAGTTATCCAATGTGAGGCGGCCGACGCTGGAACCCAAATCGACATTCCCTATGCGACTATAGCCTCCGGCCTCTCCCTTGACTATACATTCCATGACTACCCGCTGATCGCGAAGGAGCTGGTCAACGGCGGCTTTTTGCGATGCAGGAAATATGCAGAACATCTGCAGCCCCGACCACATAGGTACGCTCATCCGTGCTACCTGCTTCCCGTTCTCGACTTTAACGTAGTCCACGGGGCCGGTGATCGTTACCCGTTTTTCGTTGTATTGCTTCGCGCC
>Ga0137372_10004661_pt1 | contig 13369 bp, 9 predicted proteins | sample SagtaG_6_FD_104911 | JGI IMG/M metagenome (GOLD analysis project Ga0137372, IMG submission 104911) | Vadose zone soil microbial communities from Sagehorn Ranch, Mendocino, California, USA - Sage1_R_60_16 metaG | ecosystem: Environmental > Terrestrial > Soil > Vadose zone | place: USA: California...
AGTTTCCGACTATACAAACTGGTCTTGGCCGCTGTCAAAGATTGGTAGTGCTCCATTAGTGTGTTGCGGGTTGGGGGTGCGTCGCTCGTGTGTCATGAGGTCAGTAGCACCACGCGGTAGCGGGTGGGTCCACGTTCCCGGCGCGTGAGCTATCGAAACGCGACCCACCCGCTACCGCGTGGTGCTACTGACCTCATGACACGCAAGCAGCCAAATCCGAACCCGCAACACACTAATGGAGCACTACCCAAAGATTGACCCGGATGAGTATGGTAGATAGCCTATGGTACAATTAAGTGACGTTTTCCCCCAAGAATAACTCTAGTTCGATCCGGAGAACTCTTCGATGCCAAGTGAACAGCCTGCCGCGGGCCCAGTGCCTCCAGATCGCGTCGCCCTGGCCAAGACTGAGGTCTCCCGTCATGCACGCAGTGACAGCGTCAGTTTGATGGAAACCGACGACTACGTCTGCATCAAACCTTCCGATTCGCTTGCCAGGGCCATTGAGGCGATGAAGCAGGACGAAGGCAGATGCGCTATCGTTTGTGAAAATGGTCGTGTTGTTGGTATTTTCACCGAACGCGATCTCCTGACAAAAATTATCGGCGGAACCGTCGATATGAACTCGCCAGTTAGCAACTGGATGTCTCCAATCGTAGCGACGCTTGCCCCTGATGCCACCATCGGCGATGCCGTCGCAATCATGAACGAGAAAAGCTACCGCAATATTCCTTTAGTCAAAGATGGGGTTCTGGTTGGTTCCATCTCAGTTTTCGACGTTATATCTTATTTGTCGGAGAGTTATCCCAAGGAAACTATGAACCTGCCGCCCAACCCCAATCAGGTAATGGATAGCAGGGATGGCGGATAAAGCATTTTCGATTTTAGATTCTTGATTTGCGATTGGGAGGCATGCTTTGCTTTAGTAACAATCGGCAGTCAAAAATCTAAAATCAAAAATGCAATAAATTTCAAAGAGGGCTTAATAACAAATCAAATGAGCACAGTAATCGAACCGCCTGTCGAGCAGGCTGAGAAAGACCTCGTAGAAGTGGAAGCGGTTACGATCCGTTTTGCCGGAGACTCCGGCGACGGTATGCAGTTAACCGGCACGCAGTTTACAAACACTTCCGCCGTAGTCGGCAATGATATCTCCACACTACCCGATTTCCCGGCCGAGATTCGCGCGCCGGCGGGAAGTTTGCCGGGTGTTAGCGGCTTTCAATTGAACTTCTCCAGCCAGGACATCAAGACTCCCGGCGATCAGCCCAGTGTCCTGGTGGCGATGAATCCCGCGGCGTTGAAAGTGAACCTTGCTGACCTGGAAGACGGTGGCACGATCATAGTCAATACCGACGGCTTCACTAAAGAGAATTTAAAATACGCGAATTATGCGACTAATCCTCTCGAGGATGGCTCACTCGCCGGCTACCGCGTGCACAAACTGCCAATTACCACGCTCAACATGAATGCCCTCAAGGGCAACGTTGAGCTTTCGCGCAAGGAGATCGATCGCTCCAAGAATTTCTTCGCGCTCGGCGTGCTCTATTGGCTTTACGATAGACCGATGGAGAACACACTCAGTTGGATTACTGCAAAGTTCGGGAAGAATCCGGAGTTGGCCAAGGCAAATGAGATAGCGCTTAGAACCGGTTACAACTTCGCTGACACTACCGAACTTTTCACTACTCACTTCACGATCAAGAAAGCCAAAATCGCTCCCGGCAAATATCGCAAGATTACCGGCAACGAAGCGACGGCAATCGGGTTCGTGACTGCCTCGCAACTCGCCGGACGGCCGCTGTTCTACGGCTCATATCCCATCACGCCGGCTTCGGACATTTTGCATGAGTTAGCGCGGCACAAGAGTTTTGGAGTTAAGACGTTTCAGGCGGAAGACGAGATTGCTGCCGTGTGTTCGGCAATCGGAGCGAGCTTTGTGGGCCAAATTGGGCTGACAGGAACCTCAGGACCGGGTGTGGCCCTGAAGCAGGAAGCAATCGGACTGGCAGTGATGACCGAACTGCCGCTTGTGATCATTAATGTGCAACGCGGTGGGCCTTCAACCGGACTGCCAACGAAGACTGAACAGGCCGACTTGTTTCAGGCCGTGTGGGGAAGAAACGGCGAGTGTCCGGCGATCGTGGTGGCTCCCGCAACTCCCGCCGATTGCTTCCAAATGGCGATTGAAGCGGTTCGGCTGGCATTCAAGTACATGAGCCCGGTTTTTTATCTGTCGGACGGTTACCTGGCTAATGGTGCTGAGCCTTGGGCCATTCCTGAAATCGCCGACTTGCCCAAGATCGAAGTCACTTTTGCAAGTGACCCGGCTAATTTCATGCCCTATGCGCGCGACACCGAAACCTTAGCTCGACCTTACGCCATTCCCGGAACGCCGGGTCTCGAACATCGCATCGGTGGCATTGAGAAGCAACACATCACCGGCAACGTAAACTACGATCCTGAAAACCATCACCTGATGGTGCGGCTGCGACAGGAGAAGATCGATCGGGCAGCGAACGACGTTCCACTCGTCGAAGTTTTCGGTGAACCAGAGGGCAAGGTACTAGTTCTCGGCTGGGGCTCCACCTATGGTTCTATCACCACTGCAGTTGAGAAGTTGCAGAGCGAAGGCAAGAGCGTCTCGTCAGCGCATCTTCGTTATCTTAATCCCTTCCCGAAGAACCTCGGCCAGGTGCTGGCGCGCTTTGAGACGGTAATCGTGCCGGAGATGAACCTCGGCCAGCTCTGCACAATGGTTCGCGCAAAGTATCTCGTCGACGCGGTTGCGTTTTCGAAAGTTAAGGGCCGTCCCTTCCAGATTCGCGAGATTGTCAGGAAGGTTGAGGAGTATTTGTGAGTACGAAAGACCTCTCCAGATTCTCTGGGATAGTGGGCCAAAACAACTATGCCAACACTAACTAAATCACCAGTTACTCCAAACATTCAGACGCCAAGGCGAAAGACAAAGAATACTCGTGCGCATGAAGTTGAAGACAACTACAGGCCAAGACTCCATCGCACAGTTGGTGTTTACTTAGCTCTCAAAGCCTGGACGCACGGTGTCGATTGCATAGTGCTTCCGAGGCAGAAGCTGCTACAGTTTTTCGATATGAAGGCCACTCCACGCGACCGCATGCAACAAATCAGAAAGGACTTGAAACCATGGTTTAAGGGTTTCATCCCCTCTTGCCCGAAGGGGAACAACCCAACTTTTGTTAACTACTTGTTTCTTGCAAGAAGAGAAGAAGATACATCGTACTTTAAGACACCATTATTATCTCTCGGAGGAGTCAAACGGCTCATCGACGAGATTAATAGTAATCCTAACGCGCCGAAGGCCGCTCTCTTCTCCCAGGTTGTAAGTGAAGGTACAATTCCTTCGCAGGAGGAGCTCCTGTCTGAACTGGTTTTAGTCGTCTCTGGACTAGAGTCACCTACAGTAAAAGATGCGATGGGCAAACCAACAACATTGATCCCCCAGGCCGGGCTGGGTACCAGTGTTCCAAATTCCTGATCTCAGGACTCTAATGACTGTATCGTCTCGAACCAGCAGTTCTCGATCAATACTCCATCTATACGAGGAAGGCCGTCGCTACTTTATGGGACAAGGGAGCGTCAACAACACGCTAAGGCAGCTCACGAGCGATCTGAAGGAACACGGAATTGATTACATGGTAATCGGAGCGGTCGCTCTACTGGCGCACGGCTATCCGCGATTCACTGAAGATATCGACCTCGTGCTTACGCCAGAAGGGTTAGAAGTCTTTCATCGAGAGCTGATCGGACTGGGTTATGTTCCAGCATTTCCAGGCGCAAGAAAGAGGCTGCGTTCGACAAGAGATGGGGTCACCATTGAAGTGATGACCACGGGGGAATATCCAGGTGATGGAAAGCCGAAGCCGGTGAGTATTCCTGAACCGTCCACGGCTTCAACAGAAATTGATGGCATCCGGATTGTCACATTTGAGAAGCTAATCGATTTAAAACTAGCCTCGGGCATGACTGCGCCACACAGGCTTAAGGATCTGGCGGATGTGCAGGAATTGATCAAGATTCGCAGGCTACAACCCGAGTTTGCGGGGCAACTTGACCCCTCCGTGAGAGGACAATTCTTGGAGTTGTGCGACACAATCAAGCAAAGTCCGGAAGACTGAGCCGAACTGAACCTAGGAACACGCCCGCCCACCAATGAGGCGGGGCGCTAACGAAGACTTATGGCAGCTAGCATCTTGAACGTCGAAGATTTTGATCCGCCGAATAGAAGATTGAGCGGGAAGGTCGCAAGTGGAAAGGTGAGGAGTTCGACAAGCGAATTTATCAAGCACCCGAGAAGATAGAGTATGTCGGTGGAATCTTTGTCGACGAAGGCGAGAGACTCACTGTTTTAGCGATGCTGCTTGAGAATTTGGGCATCGATAAAGCCGTTCAGCTTGGAAACCTACAAGACTGGAAAGCAGCAATCGCCGAAGTAGAATCCAAGGAGTAAGAATGAGCACAAGTGGAAATGGTCAGAATGAAAACGGGAACAAGCAAATTACGGAAGCTGTATCGGCTGATAGTGAAGTGGGTTCCGCGGTCTCGGGCAAGATTGCGCCGCCGCCGGGTCAGCTAAAAAAGGCTGATTTCGTTTCCGATCAGGAAGTGCGCTGGTGTCCCGGTTGCGGCGACTACGCAATCCTGAACAACGTGCAGAAGGTGATGCCGGAGTTGGGTATCCCGCGCGAGAAGATTGTATTTGTCTCCGGTATCGGCTGTTCGTCGCGCTTTCCCTATTACATGAACACCTACGGTTTCCATAGTATTCACGGGCGGGCACCGGCGATTGCCACGGGCATCAAGTGCGGGAATCCTGAGCTCAGCGTGTGGGTGATCACGGGCGATGGCGACGCTCTTTCGATCGGCGGCAACCATTTCATGCACGCCATCAGGCGCAACCTTGATATTAATTATATCCTGTTCAATAACCGCATTTATGGCCTGACTAAAGGTCAATACAGTCCGACATCAGAATTTGGTAAGAAGACTAAATCCACGCCACTCGGAACGATTGATTATCCGGTTAACCCGCTTTCGCTCGCCATCGCAAGCGAGGCAACCTTTGTTGCGCGCTCAATCGACATCGATGTCAAGCATCTTGGGTCTGTGGTGGAGGCGGGCGCGAGACATAAAGGCATCTCGTTCATCGAAGTCTATCAAAACTGCAACATCTTTAACGATCACGCCTTCGATCAGTTTGCGGAAAGAAGCGTGCGCTCGGATCGCGTTCTCTATCTGGAGCACGGCAAGCCAATGATCTTCGGCAAAGATCGTAACAAAGGCATTCGCATGAACGGCGCCCATCCGGAGGTAGTTGCAATTGGCGAGAACGGAATTACCGAAGCGGATTTACTGGTGCACGACATCTACCTCCAGGACCCTTCAGTAGCTTTCATGCTCGCGCGAATGGAGCAGCCCGATTTCCCGCAACCGGTGGGAATCTTTCGCGCTGTGGAACGCGCTACCTACGAAGAAATGATGGTCAGCCAGATAGATGCGTCAGTCGCTAAGAGCGGCCCGGGTAGTCTCGAAAAACTGATCAATAGCGGCGACACCTGGGTGGTGGATTGATATTGCCGATTGCCGATTTCCCAATTGCCAATTGGGTTTTGGCAGATGGGCAGATGGGCAGATGGCCGCTCGCAGTCTCTATCGTATGAATCGCGCCGCTTGGTCCGGCGAAAGTTAAATGGTCTTCAATCATCAATTGGCAATTGGAAATCGAAAATGAATTGCCCTTCCTGTGGTCACGAAAACACTGAAGGTTCTGATCGTTGCGACAACTGCATCACCTCTTTTCGTGATCTTGATGTGCCGCGCGCCGATTCAGCCGAGGGCCTCGCCCGCTCGGTGATGGAAGATAATCTGAGTCATCTCAATCAGGAAGAAACCGTCACGGTTGCTCCAGAGACATCGGCGTTAGATGTGATTAAGCGCATGAAGGGCTCGAATTCGGGCTGCGCCCTTGTCTTAGAGGGGGCCCAACTAATAGGGATCTTTACTGAACACGATGTGCTTCGCAAAATGACTGGTGCGAATGCAATGCCTGGCTCGGTAGCAGTAAGAGAATTGATGACTACCAATCCGGAAACTCTGCGGGAAAGAGATTCCGTGGCCGTCGCACTCAACAAGATGTCGCTGGGCGGATATCGCCATATTCCCGTTCTGAGAAAAGATCGCAGCTACACAGTGGTCTCAATCAAAAACGTACTTGATTACATCGCCAAAGAAGATTGGTAAACCACAATGTGCGAGCCGCTCCAGGTAGGTTCATCATCCAAACGCGCGTCACGGTATCGCCTTGCTAACACCGACAAAGAGTTGTCAGTTCCAAAGGCCGGTTGACAGAATTTGTCAGGCTTGAGTGCCATTCCCTGGCTCTCCCCCGCTTGGGCCGAGATTAACAACCTGCGCGCTTCTCTCCGGCGCCCGCAGCACTAACTTCCATACATGATTGTCCCAATGAGTTTCCCCGAAAAACCGCATGATTGAACGGTCTGCTGCAAAAGTGTCACCTTCGAAACCACTAGATGCCGGTTCACGTTTTTTCTCGGCCCTTCAAGATGACCGAATAGCAGTCCATTAGCGCGGTCGGCCTTTTCTATTTGACAGGCGCCCACCGCCGGTCGCTCCAACCTCTGAATTAGTTAACAAATCGCATTTATTGCATCTTTTAGCCTGTTTGGTAACGGCATAGAGCGTGCAGAAGCAATGCAGTGCGCCTACGTTCGGCGCCTCTTAAATCTCATTAAAAACACTTCGGTAAACAACAATATGGTAACTGCGGCTGGAAAACTAGAAGAGAGTCGGTTTATTTCGCCGGTCAGTCAGCCTGCTGCAGTTCCCCTTAGTTCGGTGACACGACTCATCTTTGCCAGTCTGGTGAGCACGCTATTGGCTGTTGCTGCAGCAAACTTGATTTCGTCGACTTGGCTTTACGCCACCGTCGTCGTCATCGTGAGTCAGGCGGTCCTCTATTTCACTTTCCATCTGCCCGCAAAAGCAACGGCGGCTGAAACCTCTATCACCACCTTGCGGAACAGCACTGAGCTATTTAGCGTGGCATTCGACTATGCGGCTATTGGAATGGCTCTGGTTTTCCCGAGCGGACGCTGGCATCGAGTCAACCGCTCACTCTGCGAAATTCTCGGCTACCCTGAACAAGAGTTGTTAGCCGTAGATTTCAATGACTTTATCCATCCCGAGGATCGGCTAACGGCGATGGCGAAGCTGGACCAGTTGCTCAAGGGTCACGTTCCGACTTATCAGACCGAAACCCGATGTATTCATAAAGACGGCCACGTGGTCTGGGTGCTGTGGAACGTATCACAAGCCATTGTTGAGAACAAAGAATCACATCTAATTTTTCAGATTCAGAACATCACTGATCGAAAGGAAGCGGAAGATAGGCTGCTACACGATGCCTTTCATGACGCGCTGACAGGCCTTCCGAATCGCGCTCTGATGATAGACCACTTGAAGTTGACCATCTCGCGCGCCAAGCGAAAATCCGGCTTGATGTTTGCGGTCCTTTTCCTTGATCTCGATCGCTTTAAGGTAGTAAACGACAGTCTGGGGCACATAATCGGGGACCAGTTGCTGGTGGGCATCGCCCGGAGACTCGAAGCTTGTTTGCGCCCGGGAGATACAGTAGCTCGTGTAGGCGGCGACGAGTTCACAATCCTTTTGGAAGATATCACCGATGAGAAGGAAGCGATTTCGGTCGCTGAACGAATTCACCAGGAACTGAAGAAGCCCTTCCTTCTGAGTGGTCGAGACGTCTTCACCACAGTGAGTATCGGAATAGCTCCCAGTACGATCGCCTACGAAGAGCCAGACGAGATCCTGCGCGACGCTGACACCGCAATGTATCGCTCAAAGTCGTTGGGCAAGGCCCGACATGAAATGTTTGACGAACAGATGCACGACCACGCCATCAACCTGCTGCAGATGGAAACCGATCTGCGTCTGGCCCAGGAACGAAATGAGTTTTATATAGACTACCAGCCGATCGTTGCACTCGACGACTTCCGCCTTTGTGGCTTTGAGGCGCTGGTACGATGGCAACACCCGGAACGCGGCTTAATCTCTCCCCTGGAATTCATTCCGGTCGCCGAAGAGGGCGGGCAGATTCTGCAGATTGGTCAATGGGTACTGAGAGAAGCTTGCCAGCAGATTCAGCATTGGCAGGAGAAGTTTCCGGCCGATAAGCCTCTTTACATGACCGTCAATCTTTCGGCAAAACAGTTTGCTCAGCCGGATCTAATCGACCAGGTCAGAGATATCCTCACCGAGACCGGGCTGGATCCGAACTACCTAAAACTCGAGATCACTGAAAGTGTGGTGATGGATGATTTCGAGTCTGCCGCTGCGATGCTTTTCCAACTACGCGCCCTGGGAGTCAGATTAAGCATTGATGATTTCGGCACGGGCTATTCATCCTTGACCTACCTGCATAGATTTCCTATTGACACGTTGAAAATCGACCGTTCCTTTGTCACCCGGATGGACAAGGAGAATGTCGAGATCGTTCGCACGATCCTGATGTTGGCGGAAAACCTTGGCATGGATGCCGTAGCCGAAGGAGTTGAGACCCAGGAGCAGATGACATTGCTCAGGAACCTCTCGTGTCAAAGCGGTCAGGGCTTTTTCTTTTCCAAACCGATGAGCGTTGCCGGAGCTGAAGAAATCATCGCTGAGACTTACAGTCCCCGCCCGGCCGCATTGGTGGCATAGATCAGTTTAAGGCACTCGGCTTATCACGTTTTGAATACCGCGGTCGCGGAGCAGACGGTTGAAGGCGTCGAGATCTTTGCTCAAGAGATCGTCGAGGCGCTTTCGGTCTCTTCCTAACTGTTCCTTGAAAAGCGCATGCACTTCGCGCTGCTGGGTCGTCGGGCCGAAATCTGAGCCGCTCAGGCCGTTAGCTAAATAGTTGATCTTGGTCAGCAGTTTTGCTGGCCAGCGGACGGTATCCTGGCCTTGGCCCGTCAGCTTGCGCTGGATCAAATTCTCCTCAATGTCGATTAGCTTGGTGTCAAGAGCGTCGGCGGCTGATTTGATGGCGGCGTAGTCACCTTGTCTTGATGAGCTTTCCTTGACGGTCGGGATACTGCCCGAGCCGCTTGCCAACGCGGCGGACCGCGTCACTCCCGCTCCGGGTTCTGTACTGAGTAGAGTGGTGATTGAATAGAGTTGGCTGCGGACTACTTCGATTTGATTGACCATGTCGCCCGCCATCTCCAGATCCTTGCGCAGTTCCAGCAACATTGCTGTCTGAGATTGGATGTCTGCTTCGCTGCCTGACGAGTTCGGATCCTTCTTAACTACCAGGGGCTGAGTGAGTTCCTGCCCGGCAACAGAAAGTTTCACGGTGTAAGTGTCTGGCGGAAGTAGCACGGACAAGCGGGCCGCTCCCGGCGCCGTTCGCCAGCCTTCCGGACTAAGCGGAATTTCAGGCGCATAGGCAGGGCTGGTCCGCATTCTGACTTCCCTCGACTGCTCACCGCGCAGATCCCAGGTAACCCGGTTAATACCTGGATTCTTCGTTCCCGTGATGATGCGTACAGTTTGTCCTTTGGAGTCTTCGATGCGGATCTTCACGTCATCGCTCGGGGCCGCTTTCAAGTAGTAGTTGATCGCTGCGCCATAGGGTGGGTTTTGGCCCGCTGTTGGGTCGTCGGACATGGTCACCGGTACTGTACTCGGCCGAAAGCGATAGGTTGGTCGTGGGGGGAATAAGTGAGCACCGGGAGCATTGGTGGCACGCATGCTTTCGGTGATCTGTTGAATCGGTGTGAGGTCATCAAGAATCCAGAAGCCGCGACCATACGTCCCGACAACCAGATCGTTGAAATGCTCCTGAATCACCATCCAGTAAACGGGCGAGCGCGGCAGATTCGCCTGCAACGGCTCCCAGTTTTCGCCGTCGTTGAAAGAAACGTAAAGCCCATTCTCCGTGCCTAGATAAAGCAAACCCATTCGGGTAGGGTCTTCTCGCACGCAGTGTGCGTAACTGAGCATGCTTCGCGGAAGGCCATTGGTAATCGCAGTCCACGTTTTCCCGTAATCCTTCGTTTTGTAAACAAACGGATCGCGGTTGTTCACCTGATGGAAATCGACTGTAAGATAAGCGGCGCCAGCGTCGAAGCGCGAAGGCTCAATGTTGCTCACAGTACCCGACGGCGGCAGATTAGGAATGTTCTTCGTGACGTTGCTCCAATTCTTTCCCCCATCACGTGTGAGCTGCACGAGGCCATCGTTAGTGCCGACCCAGATCAGACCCTTCTCTTTTGGTGATTCGGCAATGGCAAAAACAGTGGAGAAGTATTCGACGCCGATGTTGTCGCCGGTAAGGCCGCCGGAAAATCCTTGTTTGCTTTTGTCATTGGTCGTGAGATCCGGGCTGATAATTTGCCAGCTCTGTCCATCATCGGTGGTCTGATGAACAAACTGACTTCCCACATAAAGCTTCTTGTGATCGTGCGGTGAGATTGTTAAAGGAAAGGTCCAAACGAAGCGATACTTTAGCTCGCTGGCGGGCGAGCCGCTGGACTGATCCGGCCACACTTCAACATTACGAGCCTGACCGATGCGCAAATCGTAGCGCTCGACAATGCCGCCGACGCTGCCTGAGCCTGAAGCACTTGACCAGATGATGTTGCTATCCACCGGGTCAGGAGTTGCCCAGCCGCTTTCGCCGCCGGCCACTGATTGCCAGGCGCTTCTGGGTATCTGCCCGCCAGCAAAACCGCCGCCTGCCATTCGACTTGGCCCGCGATAGGACGGATCATCCTGCTCGTTACCATAGACGTAATAAGGAATGCGGTTGTCGACCGTGACGTGATACATCTGGGCGACGGGAAGCTGTACGCGATACCACGACTTGCCACGATTCACCGATAGCGAAACTCCACCATCATTAGCCACGGCCATGCGGTTGGCGTTCGTGGGATCGATCCAGATGTCGTGATTGTCGCCGCCCGGGCTGTTTGCAAACGACACCGTTTTTGCCGTTTCCCCGCCATCGATCGAGACCGCGAATCCGCCAGTCAGAAAGTACGCTTCGTTTTCGTTGTTCGGAGACACTTCGGTACGGAAGTAATAGTGCGTGCGGCCACCCATGTTGCGGTCGTAACTGACCAGCCGCCAGTTTTCCCCGCCATCGTCCGAGCGCCAGAGCTTGCCTCGATCTGTTTCCTTGCCTTCCAGCGGGACTCCGTCTCCGGTTTCGATCATGGCATAGACACGATTCGAGTTTGAGCGGGCAATTGCTAAAGCGAATTTTCCAGTGGTGCGCGCGGGCAGACCGTGGCCGCTAAGACGTTTCCAGGTGGCCCCGCCATCGGTGGATTTGAAAAGTCCGCTGCCGGGTCCCCCGCTCTCTCTTCCCCACGTGTGAATCGCTAGCGGCCACATCCCTGCGAACAAAATCCGTGGATTATTTGGAACCATAACGAGGTCTGAACAGCCGGTGTTTTCATCTGTGAAGAGCACACGTTCCCAGGTCTTGCCACCATCAATAGTGCGAAACACTCCTCGTTCCTGCTGTGGTCCATACGCGTGACCCAAGGCCGCCGCAAGCACAATGTCCGGGTTTCGCGGATTGATCACGATGCGTCCGATGCGGCCGGTTTTTTCTAAGCCCATCAGCGTCCAGCTCTTTCCCGCGTCAGTTGATTTGTAGATCCCCTGACCGACGGAGATGTGGCTACGTATCCATGCTTCACCTGTGCCGGCCCAGACAACGTTGGGATCAGATGTCGCTATCGCCAGAGAACCGATGGAGGAAACGGGCTGGTCGTCAAAGATGGGTTCCCAATGCGCGCCGGCATCGGTTGTCTTGAAGATTCCACCGGAGGCTGCCCCAACATAATAGACATTTGGCTGATCCGGGATTCCAACTACTGATGTGAGACGATTACCAACCGGACCAATGTAGCGATAGCGAAGGGAGCCCAATATATCTTTGTTGCTTTGCTGGGCGCGAACGGACAACAGTAAACCAGTAGAAAAGCAAATACTTAGCAACGCAAGTCGCAAAAGTCTTCTATTTCTCTTCAACATGATGGTTCTCCCCTCTCGAACTGTGGGCAGGTTTCTCGCTTACGGAAGCCATGCTTACTCGCCCGAGCGGGTCTCCGCAAGACGAAGGGCCTGGCGACGTACGGCTTCCGAGATATTGCGATTCAGAGATAAACGCTTCAGGTCTTTCGTGTGAATACGAGGTAGCATGTTGATCACAGTTGGGACCGGCGTGCGTGGATTGCGAACAAGATTATGAGTGACGCTGTAGGAGCGAGCCCAGCCGCGGTTTTGAGCCATCATTCGCAACACCTCGGATGACACGGTGCGCAATGAGGCTATGTTCTCAGCCTCCTGATCCGAGATCCGAGGATTGTTGATGACCGCAGCGGCGACGACCTTGTTGGTATCCCGGATCAGTATGCTGCGAGCCTCGCGATCGCCTTTCCTTGCCAGCTTCACACGGTCCTTGGCGTTCATGTACATGATGCGGCGGATCAGTGAGATTCGCTCCGGCGTTACCTCTCCCAATTCGAGGCGCTCGCTTTCGATGATGCGCTGAACCGCGGCCTGGTGCGTGGCGACGTCCTCCGCCTCAAGATCTTCATAGCGCTCGGAAGGCAGCCATGAATCGTCGAGGTCCTCATCAGAAACCTCGATATGTTGGGCGATCAACCAGGCATCTTCGAGACTGAGCTGACCTGTTGCGGTCGTCAGATCGGCACTCTCAAAAAATTCGGCGGCGGCGGTTTTCCCCTGTGCTCTGAGTTCTCCGGCTATCTGGCGAGCGCCACGCTCCTTCTCGAAGAATTCTCTGCGAGTTTCACGTGCCCGGCGTTCTGCTTCAGGGGAGCGGGCAGCATTGTGCAAAATGGCCTCGATGATGGCGGGCGAACGGACCAGGCGCTGCTGATTTAGCGCAATCAATTCGAGCAAAGAACCTTCTGCCACCGAACCAGCCAGGCGTTCGATAGCTTCATCGGGAGTGCTCGCGTTTAGAATTACGGCCTCATGAACATCGCGAGTGGCCTTCATCGACCCGATAAACCCGAGCACTGCCGCCGAAGTATCGGCGGCGGCGGCGGCGGTCAACAGGTCTTCTTTCTCCTGGGATTCCAGCGTGGACGCTGCGGCCTCGGCAGTCTCGGCATCATCCGAATCACGCAATCCAACAAGCACTTCCAGCAGGTCGGCTTGAGGCAGCGGTAACAATCCACGCGCTGCCGCCAGGCGCGCCCTTGGCGGAGCAGTGCCATTGAGGATTGCCTGAACCACGGGATTGCTTGATGTGGATACGCTCATTCAG
>Ga0137372_10004666_pt1 | contig 13365 bp, 7 predicted proteins | sample SagtaG_6_FD_104911 | JGI IMG/M metagenome (GOLD analysis project Ga0137372, IMG submission 104911) | Vadose zone soil microbial communities from Sagehorn Ranch, Mendocino, California, USA - Sage1_R_60_16 metaG | ecosystem: Environmental > Terrestrial > Soil > Vadose zone | place: USA: California...
GCTTGCGGGTCTGGCGGCTTCGCTTGTCCACCCACAGGCCGGCCTCCACCGTCGAGCCGCCGCCTGTGATCTTCGTTCGGATCTCGTAGACGTCGAAGTCCACGTTGACCTGGTCGGCCACGGCCTCCTCGTGTGTGTACTCCATGACCAGGTTCTGCTTGAAGAACCCAAGGGTCTGCTTGGAGGGCGTGGCCGTCAGGCCGATGATGAACCCGTCGAAGTACTCCAGCACCTGTCGCCACAGGTTGTAGATCGAGCGGTGGCACTCGTCGGTGATGATCACGTCGAAGGTCTCGATGGGGATCGCGGGGTTGTATTCGACCGGCAGGGGCTCCTTGGCCATGGGGCTGGCGTAGAAGCTCGAGATCTCGTCCAGCTCTTCGGGCAGCTCCTCATCGCCGCGGAGCATCGAATAGAGCCTCTGGATGGTGGACACGACCACCTTGGCCGTGGGGTCGAGCTTGTTGTGCTGGAGATGCTGGAGGACGTACAGCTCGGTGAACTTCCGGCCGTCGTCCGGGGTGACGAACTGCTCGAACTCCTTCCTGGCCTGCCGTCCGAGGTTGCCCCGGTCGACCAGGAACAGGACCCGCCTGGCCTTGGCGAACTTCACCAGACGGTAGACGAAGTTGCAGGCGGTGAAGGTCTTCCCGCTGCCGGTGGCCATCTGGATCAGGGCTCGAGGCCGATCGTCGGCGAGCGACCGTTCGAGGTTCCGGATCGCCCTGACCTGCGGAGGCCACAGGCCCTCCTCGATCAGCGGGGGCATGTGCTGGAGGCGAGCTCTGAGGGTGGCCGCCGCTTCGTAGCCGGTCGTCGGCTCAGCGACCATCGGGAGAGCGCGCACGGAGGTCGAGTAGCCGGCCTCTTCGAGCCAGCTCCGGAGCATCTCTGGGCGATGGAAGGTGAACACCTGCCTGGCTCGGGGCTCGGGATCCATGAGGTTCGTGAAATGCGTCTCCTGGCCGGTGCTCTCGTAGATGAACGGGAGAGGTCGCCGGTACGCTGGGAGGGCAGCGGGCAGCCCTTCGCCGTAGCGTTTCGTCTGGACCTCGACGCCCGACAAGGTCCACCCTTCCTTCTTCGCCTCGACGGCGCCGGCCGCGGCTCCCGCGATGTACAGGCCGTAGTCGACGGGCCCGGTCGCGGTGGGAAATTCGCGGATGGCAACCCCCAGAGCAGCCGACAGATTCGCCGCCGGCCGGTCCTGGATCAGCCAGCCGGCGGCTTCGAGCTGGCGGTCGATCTCCTCGCGGGCCGACTCCTCGGGCTTGCGTCTCGCCATGGCGTGAATGAGGTTAGCCTGGGAGACGGCAGCAAACCACCGATCGCGGAGGTAGGGGCACCGCGGCGCTGGTCGAACGCTACGGCACCGGCGGTTCGGCGGGGGCGCGGCCCCGGGCCAGCGACGCGGCCACGGCGCCGGCCAGGATCAGGACGCCTCCCGCCACCACACCGCCCCGCAGCGGCTCGCCCAGGAAGACGACCGCCAGGACCGTGGCCGACAGCGGCTCGCTGGCGGCCACGATCGAGGTTCGCACCGATCCCAGCCGCCGCAGCCCGGCGAACAGGCACACGAAGGCTCCGGCGGTGAAGGCCGCGGTTCCCAGCACCGGCCCCCACTGGCGCCAGCCGTGCGGCCACGCGCCGGCCCCGGTGGCCACGGCGAAGACCGTCAACGCCAGGGCGGCGGAGGCGCTGACCCACATCGCGCCGGTGAGGGAGTTCGTCCGCTTCAGGACGATCTCCGCGCCGGTCAGGTACAGCGAGAACGTGACGGCCGATCCCAGCGCGAACAGGATCCCGGCGGTCGTGATGTCGAGGCCTCCGCTCGACACGACCACCAGCGCGGCCCCGGCCACGGCCACCACCAGGGAGATCAGGACGAGCCTCCCCGGAACGCCCTGGCCCATCGCGATCGAGATCAGCGCCACGCACACCGGATAGGTGAAGAACAGGAGGGTCACCGCGGCGGCGGTGCCGTGGCCGACCGCAGCGAAGAACAGGCCGGCCTCTACCGCGTACCCCACCATGCCAAGCAGGGCCAGCCGCCACCCCTCGCCGGGCGCGGCCCGCAGCGGCTGCCGGGCAGCGCCGAGCGCCACCGCGAGCAACGTGGCCGCCACGGCGAACCGGATAGCCAGGAACGAGCTCACCGGGAGTCCTCCTCGGGTGACGATCTTGCCCAGCACGACCACGCCCCCGAACTGGAGCGAGGCCACGGCGACGAAGACGCCGCCCAGGGCGTCAATGGAGCCGCGTTCGCGTACGGGTGGGAGCCGGCCTGACACGAAGCGGCCATGCTACCGGCCTCCCGCCGGCCACCGCGTCGCGAACAACCGGGCTACGCGATGGTGACCGAGGGCAGGGACGGGCGGACCGGGACGTATCTCGCGGCCCGCTCCCAAAGGGCGGCCAGACCCAGGAGCGTGTCCTCGCCGTCGTCGCGCCCGATCAGGGAAACGCCGATGGGCAGCCCCTCGCTCGACGTCCCGGCGGGGATGCTCACCGCGGGCAGTCCGCTGAGGTTCACCGATGAGCACAGCCACCCCGGTCCGACCCGCGCCACCTCCACCGTGCCGGAAGCCACCAGGTCGACCTCCGATTGATCGGCCCGGGGGGCCGGGTACGGCGTGGTCGGGACCAGCAGGGCGTCGAACCGCTCCAGGCGGCCCCGGTACCAGGCCGCGATCTCGGCCCGGCGTTGAACCGCCCGGTCGTGTTCCTCCGCGGTCAGGCGCTCGCCGTGCTCCGCCCATGACAGCACCGAAGGATCGACCAGCTCGCGGCGGCCGACGAAGATGGGATGGGCCCGGACGAATTCGTAAGCGCAGAGATCGAACCAGACCCGGCGCGCGTCCTCGATCCCGCGCCCGTCGAGTTCCTCGACCGGCACCCCGGCGCCGGCCAGCACCTCTGCCGTTCGGGCCACGGCCTCGAGCGTGTCCGGATGGACCAGGGCGGCGAAGAAGCCGCCGGGCATGCCCACCCGGAGCCCGGGCGCGCCGTCCTCAGGCGAGGGGACCTCGACCACGGCTCGCCCGCCGGACATGATGCCGTACAGCGCGGCGAGATCGCCGGCCGTCGCCGCGATCGGCCCGGGGCAGTCCATCGAGGGAGCGAGCGGCATCATCCCGTCGAGGGACAGGCGTCCCGTGGACGGCTTCAGCCCGAACGTGCCGCACATCGAGGAGGGGATCCGGACCGACCCCCCGGTGTCCGAACCCAGCGCCCAGGGCACCACGCCCGCGGCGACGGCGGCAGCCGAGCCTCCGCTCGACCCGCCAGTCATCCGTGCGGGGTCCCATGGGTTGCCGGTGCGGCCGCACGCCGACACCAGGTTCGTCCCGCCGGCGGCGAGCTCGTGCTGGTTCGTCTTGCCCACGATCACCAGGCCGGCCTCACGGACCCGCCGGACCAAAGGGGCATCGTGCACCGCGATGGACCCCCGGTACGCCGCGGAGCATCCCGAGGTCTCGTGGCCGGCCACGTCGAACAGGTCCTTCACCCCGATGGGGATCCCCGCCATCGCGGGAAGGTCCTCGCCGGGGTCCACGGCCCGGACCCCTCCCGCCGGGTGGCGCGCCGTGGCCAGGGCACGGGCGGCCACCTCGACCAGTCGGGCGTCCTCGGCGGCGTCCTCCTGCCACAGCTGGGAGAACGCGTTGGTCGAGGGCTGCCACGCCTCCGCTCGGGCCAGGGCCCGCTTCAGGAGGTCGAGCGGCGACACGGCGCGGCGCCGGAGCGCCTGAGCCATCTCTGTCGCCGTCTCCAGCTCCCCGTCGCGGAGCGAGGTCACGACAGGATGAAACCCTGCGACGGGTCCGGCCGCAAACGGTCGGTCGTCAGGCCAGGACGAAGTCCCGGACGGCGGCAACGATCTCCGGGATCCGGGTGTACATGTCATCGCCGTCGTCGAACATGAGGAGTTCCGCGTTCGGCATGATGTCGACCAGCACTCGTCCGACGATGGCCGGATGGATCTCGTCCCCCTCGCGACAGATCAGCAGGGTCGGAGCGGTCACCTTCCGCATGTCCTCGCGGTCCCGGAGGGGCCAGTCCTCGATGATCTCCCGGATGGCCCGCGGCACGCCGACCGGGTTGAGGTCCTGCATCAGCGCCCGGTCGAAGTCCCGCAGCCACGGCATCTGGACGTAGTTCGCCAGCCGCTGGGGGTCCGAAAGCAGGGCCTCGATCGCCTCCTCCCTCGTCCTGCCGTCCACCAGCCCGGCGGTGCGAAGCATCCGGTCCTTGTACTGGAAGGGCAGGTCCAATCCGGCGGGGAGCAGCAGGACCAGCTTGCGGAACCGGTCCGGCCGGCCGGCCACCAGGTGGCAGATGGCCCCGGCTCCCAGCGAGGTCCCGAAGGCGATCTCCGCCTCGTACCGGGTCGCCACGGCGTCGAGGTCGCGGGCGAAGTCCTCGAAGCGGTACCCGCGCTCCGGCGAGGAGCTGTGCCCGTGGCCTCGGAAGCAGAACCGGACCTTCGTGCCAGGCACCAGGGGGGTCAACTGGGCGAGCTCGCGGCAGGAGTTCGTCAGCCCGTGGGCCAGGACCGTCACGGGCGGGCCTTCGCCATCCACCTCCACGTGCAGGATGGCGTCCTCGGTGACGACCTCGGGCAAGCGCCTTGCTCCCCCGCTACCCAGCCCCGGCCACGGTGGCGGCGCCGGCCACGGTGGCGCCGTATGCCGCCACCCGACTCCGCTTGCGCTCCTGCCGGGCCGTGACCTGGCGGACGATCACGATCGCCATCACGGCCGCGGCGATGGTGGCCAGGTCGGAGCCGATGCCGAACCATCGCTGCCTGACCAGCTGGTCGATCGAGGGGTTGAGCCTGGGAGCTGCCGCGCTCGCCAGCGAGACGAACGGGATCCGGGCCAGCCAGAACGTCCACCACCCGACGAACACGGCGGGCAGTCGCCTCGCCTTCCAGTCGACGGCGCCGGCGGTCGGGTCGCTCGCCTTCCACAGCTCGGCCGTGGTCCGAAAAGGCATGACGATGTTGGCGAACGGGATGAGCCACCATGCCACCGCCCATCCCGGCGTGAAGCGGAGGTCGGCGGCGCCGAGGGAGCGCAGGTTCGACTGCCCGCGGAAATGCCAGACCAGCCACACCACCGCGGTGGCGACGATCACCAGGAGGGTGACCAACGCCATCCCGTTCGCCGCCACGCGGGCGTCATCGACCCGTTGCAGAGAGGTCGCCCCGATCTGGAAATCGTGCAGGCGGCCGATCTCGACCCCGCGCAGGATGGCCGTGATCCCCGCGAACGCTGCAGCGGCCGCGAGCAGGCCCACCAACCAGCCGCCCAGAACCGCGATGGGGCGATAGGGGCCGGCCGACCCTCGAACGTCCGGTGGCGGCTGCCCGTGGTGGGGAACCTCGACGAACCGGGCCTCCATCCCGGAGAAGCGGTTCCACGCCTCGTTCCAGCCTTCGTCTGTCCGGGGGAACCGGACCACCGGGCCTCCGGGCACGTGGCGGTCCCAGATGCCGAAGAAGTCCGCGCCGTACCCGAGGACGTAGCGCTCGCCCGAGTGGCTGAACCGCAGGGCACCCTCGCCCACGCGGGGGCCGGCCGCAGGTTCGGGCTGTGCCGGCGACGCCGGCTCCCGAGACCCGGGCGGCGGCCCCATCGCCACCTCCGGATCGACGGTGAGGTCGCTCCGGCAGTAGGGGCATCGCACGGCTTCGTCCTGGATGTCCTCGGCGCAGTAGGGGCACTTCTTCACGAGCGCTTCCTTCCCCGCAACTCTGCCGGCAGCGTATCGGTTTCCCATTTCCCCATCCACGGAATCGGCCTCCGATCTGCAATCGTCACGCCCGCCTCGGTTGGGGGTCGGGTTCGGAGCGCGGCCCTCAGGCTAGGATTCGGCGTTCCGGGTGGGAGTCTGTAGGGCGCGAACGGGGAGGCGTGGTGGCGAGGACCCTGATCACGGCGGGCACCATGTTCGGCGGCGATCCGCCCTCGTCAGGACCGACGGCGATGGTGGTCGATGGCGCCCGGGTCTCCTGGCTGGGCCGGCCCGAGGAGCTCCCGCCTCCCGTGCCCCGGCGGAAGGTCGAACTCGGGCAGGACGCGGTGGTGATCCCGGGGTTCATCGACTCACACCAGCACATGGTCGACCTTCCGCTTCTGGCTCGGTGGATCGACTGCCGGGGCGTTCGCTCGCCGGAGGACGCCGTGGCCAGGTTCCAAGGCGGCGCCGGTCAGGTGCCCGAAGGCGAATGGATCGTCGGGTGGGGATACGACGCCGCGAGCGTGGAACGGGCCCGGCGGGCCACGCGAACGCACCTGGACGCGGTGGCCCCCGGGCGGCCCGTCCTGCTGATCGAGTCGTCCTTCCACCAGGGCGCCGCGAGCTCCGCCGCGCTCGCCGCGGTCGGGTGGGGCCGGCACACCCCGCGGTGGTGGGGAGGCGAGCTCGAACGAGACCGGCGAGGCGAGCCCACCGGCATGGTCTGGGAGCGGGCCTTCGGCGTGGTGGCGATGGCGGCGCGCCGCGCCGCGGAAGCCGCGATGGCGGCGGGTGCCACCGAGGAATACCGGGCCGGCGCCAGGCGGCTGCTGTCGCAGGGCATCACCCACGCCGGCGAAGCGCTCGCCACCGGCCGGCACCTCGAGCTCCTGGCCGCGGCGGCGCTTCCCGTGGGGTTCACCGTGTTCCCCGCAAGCAGCCGGAGCTTCTTCGCCTACGTGGGACGCCCTCGATGGACCCCGGACCGGGGAGGGCGACGCGCATCTTGGCGTGGGGCCCCTGAAGCTGATCGCCGACGGGGGCGAGCGGTGCGCCATCTCCCTCCGCCCGGCCGCGGCCCTCCGGCAGACCGCCCGGATCCTGGCGGCCGCGCCCAGGGAGCCCGCCGGCCTCCGGGTCCTGCTGACCGCCCGGGCGAAGTTCTCGAAGGGACGGCTCCGAACCGGGACCGTGCACTACCCGCCGGGGGCGCTGGCCGACATCATGGCGGCGGCGCTCCAGAAAGGCTTCCGGCTCGCCGTGCACGCCCTGGGGAACGAGGGCGTGCGGGCCGCGCTGGACGGCTACGAGCAGGCCCGGCGCCGGACCGGGGTGGACCTCGAGGGGTGCCGGATCGAGCACGCCCACTTCGCCGAGCCCGGCCAGCTCGAACAGGCCGCCGCCCTCGGCCTGATCCTGTCGATGCAGCCGGGTCACGCGGTGGCGTTCGCCCGAACGATGCGCCTGGCCCAGGTGGACCGGGTGTTCGACCCGATCCCGATGCGGATCGCCATCGACGCCGGATGCCGGGTGGCGATCTCGAGCGACGGCCCGACCGCGCCGGGATCGGCCCTGGAGAACATGCGGGCGGCCGTGGACCGGATGCCCGCCGACGGGATCCCCATCCGGCCCGACCTCGCCATCACTCGTGCAGAGGCCCTGCGGGCGGCGACCGTCGGCGGGGCCGAAGCCCTCGGACTGGCGCGGTTGAAGGGCAGCCTCGAACCCGGCAAGCAGGCCGACTTCGCCGTCCTGTCCGGCGACCCCTTCGACCAAGCAACGAACGTGCGGGAGACCTGGATCGCCGGCTCCCGCGTCTGGCCCACCCGGGCCTGAGCCCGCGCCCGCGCCGGCTGAGGTCGCGCCACCCCCGCGTCGCTCGCGTTCGCTCGGCTCCGCGGGGGTCCCCCGTCGCTCCCCGCCGACGCTGTCCCGTCGCGAAGGTCAACGGGCCAGGGCGGAGCGGACGGCCCGGGCGATCTTCTGGGCCGAGATCCCGGCCCAGTCCCGGAGCTCCTCCGCCGTGCCCGATCCCGGCATCTCGGTCACCGCGAGCTTGATCACCCGGCCGGACAGCTCGGCTCCCCGCGCGGCCACGGCCTCCAGCACGGCGTCGCCAAGCCCGCCTTCGATCCAGTGGTCCTCGACCACGATCAGCAATCCGGTGTCCTCCAGGGCCTGTCGGAGCGTGGCGGCGTCCAACGGCTTGACCGAGTACGCGTCGATCACCCGGACGTTCACCCCCTCCCCGGCCAGCTGGTCCGCCGCCTTCAGCCCCTCGAACAGGGTGACCCCGGCCCCCACGATTGTGGCCCGGTCCTGGTCGCTCGTTCGGACCACCTTCGAACCGCCGATCGGGAACCGTTCGTCGGCAGCGTAGAGCTTCGGGGTCTTCTCCCGGGTGGTCCGCAGGTACGAGATCCCGCCCAGGTCCGCCATCTGCCCCACCAGCGCCGCCGTGGCGTTGCCGTCCGCCGGGTACAGCACCGTCGAACCGTGCACCGCGCGCATCATGGCCAGGTCCTCCAGCGCCATCTGCGACGGGCCGTCCTCGCCGATCGAAACGCCGGCGTGCGAGCCGCACAGCCGCAGGTTCGCGCGGCTGACGGCCGCCATCCGGATGAAGTCGTAGGCCCGGGTGACGAACGCGCCGAACGTCGCGGCGAACGCCGCCCTGCCCAGGGCCTGCAATCCGACGGTGGCGCCCAGCATCCCCTGCTCACCGATGAACATCTCGAAGAACCGGTCGGGCGCGGCCTTCTGGAAGTCCTCGGTGTGGGTCGAGTTCGCCACCTCCCCGTCCAGCACCACGACGTCCGGCCGGGCGGCCAGCGCGGCCAGGGTCTCGCCGAATGCCTTTCGCGTGGCGATGTCGCCTTCGTAGATGGGAAGCGTCACCGACGCCGTCGCCGCCTCCACGGGCAGACCGGCGTGCTCGGGCTTTGGCGGGGTGATCGTGATGGACCGTTCGCCCCCGAGCTCCTCGATGGCCTGCTTGGCCTGCTCCTCGTCGAGGGACTTGCCGTGCCAGCCCTCGGCGTTCGCCAGGAACGAGACCCCGTGCCCCTTCTCGGTCCGGGCCACGATGAACGTGGGCCCGTTCCCGTCGGACGCCTCCGTGTAGGCGCGATCGATGGCGTCCACGTCGTGGCCGTCGATCTGGATGGCCCGCCAGCCGAACGCCTCCGCCCGGGCCGCGTACCGGTCGCCGTCCCACTCGAGCATCGTGGGGCCCCGCTGGCCCAGCCGGTTCATGTCGAGGATCGCCACCAGGTTCCTCACCTGGTGGTAGGAGGCGTTCGCCATGGTCTCCCACACCGATCCCTCGATCACCTCCGAGTCGCCCATCAGGACCCAGGCCCGCCCGGGAAGACCGTCGAGCCGCATGGCCAGGGCCATCCCCAGCCCGATCGGCAGCCCCTGCCCCAGCGACCCGGTGGCCACGTCGACCCAGGGCATGTCGGGCACCGGCGCCGGGTGGCCCTGAACCGGGCTCCCGAACCTGCGGAAGCTCATGAGCTCCTCGTCGCTGAGCGCCCCGATCGCCTTGAGCACGGAGTAGAGGAGCGGTGACGCGTGCCCCTTCGAAAGCACGAACCGGTCGTTCCCCAGGTCCTTGGGGTCGTCGACGTCGAACCGGAGGTGGTCGGAGAACAGCACCGCCACCAGGTGCGCGGCCGACAGCGAGGAGGTCGGATGGCCGGAGCCGGCGGCGGTCGAGCACCGGATGCTGTCCACCCCGAGCTGCGCCGCCAGCTCGTTCCACTGGTGCGTCTCGTCCATGACTCGCCCTCCGTCGCGTTCGAAAGTGCTTCGGGTATCCTGGCGCGACTGTACCGCGTCGGGTGGAGATCCAGGGTCGGCGTCGGCGGCGCCCATGGGCCCCGCCGCTCGGCTATCGCCGGAGCTGCTTCGCCGTCCCAGCGGCCTTGCGGGCGGCGACCTTGTTCCCCTTGCGCTCGTACAGGGCGAGCGCTTCCTCCAGCGCCGACGCGGCCTCCTCCGTCTCGCCAGCCAACTGGAGAACTTCTGCCTGATCGGTCAGCGCATCGCCGTGGATGTTCAGGAAGTCCGTCTGCTCGGCCAGCTTCGTGGCCTCCTCCGCCAGGCGGAGCCCGACCTCGACGTCGCCTCGCCGGGCCAGGATCTTGGCCCGGGCGCTTCGCCACAGGATGTTCGACGTGAGGTCCTCCCGCGCCGCGGCGTCGCCGCTGATCCGGCTGAACTGCTCGGCCTCCTCGAACCGGCCCTCCGCGTACAGCGCGTGCGCCAGCATCGCCGCCAGCGTGGAGAGGTAGCTCCGCTCTCCCAGGCCGTGCAGGATCTCGTATCCACGCCGAAGCTCTCGTTCGGCGGCCGCCGGCTCCCCGGCCAGCATCTCGACGAAGTAGAAGCCCTGGGCGATCCCGGCGGCCTCCACGTGCTGCCCGAGGTCCTCCAGCAGGGCCCGGCTCCCGTTGATGAGCTCGCGGGCTTCGGCGAACCGCCCCAGCATGGCCTCGAACCGCGCCTGGGCCCGGAGCACGGCGGCCCGAACCCGGCGGTTGTCGGCCGCGCTCTCCAGGATCTCGGAGCATCGGGCCAGGCCCTCCCGGGCCGGCGTGGGGCCGAACAGCGTGGCCAGCGCGAGCAGCGACAGGGCTTCGGCCTCCTCCCCCGGGTCCGCGGCCAGCCGGGCGTGCTCGATCGCCCGCTCGAGGGACTTCTCCGTCTCGGTGGCACGGCACGGGATCCAGTCGATCTGGGCCCGCAGGCGCCATGCCTTGGACAGCCCCAGCTCGTCCCCGCCGCGCTCGAACACGGGGATGGCCTGCTCCGCGACGGCCAGGGCTTCGTCCGTCCCGCCCTCGGGATCGGTGAACAGCCGGAGGTGGCAGCGCTCCACAGCCGCCCGCCACAGCACGCCCTCCCGCCCCACCGCCTTCGCCTGATCGATGGCCTCGCCCAGGACGGCGTCGGCCCGCCCGAACTCGCCGGCCTCCCACAGTGCCGCCCCCAGATCCGGCAGCAGGTCGAGCCGCGTTGGATCGCCGTCGGGGAGGAGCGAGATGGCCCGGGAGAGGTGGCTGATGGCCCCGGACATGTCGCCAAGGGCGAACGCCCGGTGGCCTGCGGAGGCGAGCGTGCTCGCGGCGCGGGTGGCCGTCCGGCGCCAGCCCTCGTCGGCCGGCCCCAGCTCCGCCATGTACCGGCACGCCTGCTCGAGGTGGTAGCCGACCACGTCGCCGTACTCGCGGAGACGGTCCCCCACGCTCCGCTCGATCCACGTCGCCACCCGCTCGTGGAGGTCGGCCCGGGTCTCCTTCGGCAGGCTCTGGTAGGCGGCGTCGCGGATCAGCGTGTGCCGGAACCGGAACGCCTCCTCGCCGGCCAGGGTCGAGGGCTCCGGCCGGATCAGCTCCTTGCGTTCGAGCTTGCGCAGATAGGCCGAAACGTGGGGCCGCTCGGCCTCTGGGGAGAGCTCGATCACCGCCCCCGCGTAGAAGACCTTCCCCACCACCGACGCCCTGGCCAGCACGTCGCGCTCCTCCCGGCCCAGACGGTCGAGGCGGGCGGTCAACAGGAGCCAGATCGACGCCGGGATCGACAGGGCCTTCAGCTCGGCGGCGGCCCCCGACCCGTCCGCCCGCTCCAGCAGCCCGTCGTCGATGAGCATGAACAGCATCTCCTCGAGGAACAGGGGATTGCCCTCGGCGGCCCCGGTGACCCGATCGCGGACCTCGGTCGGCATGTCCGCGGGGCCCAGAAGGTTGGCGACCAGCAGCTCGGACTCCTCCTGGGTGAGCGGCTCGAGCAGGATCGTCGCAGCGTTCGTCTTCCCACCGCCCCATCCCGTTCGCTGGTCCAGCAGCTCCTGCCTGGCCACGCAGACCAGCAGGAGCGGGACGTCCCGGCTCCAGTCGGCCACGTGGTCGATGAGGTCGAGCAGCGTCGGCTCAGCCCACGTGGCGTCGTCGAGCGCCAGCACCACCGGCCGGGTGCGGCTCAGGGCCTCCAGGAGCTTGCGGATGGCCCAGAAGTTGCCCTCGGTCCCCACCGTGGCCTCGCGCAGCCCGATCACCTGGGCGACCCGGTCCGCGATCAGGTCGGCGTCCTCGTACCCGTCGAGCTGGCCCCTGATCTTGTCCACGGCCTGCTCGGGCGGGTCGCCGTCGGTGATCCCGGCGGCCTCCCGCACCATCTGGATCACCGGCCAGAACGTGATCCCCTCGCCGTACGGCAGGCAGTGGCCGTGCAGGACGGTCACCCGGTCCCGAGCCTGCTGGAGGAACTCCTCGACCAATCGGGTCTTCCCCACGCCGGGCGCGCCGATGACCGTGAAGAGGTGGCAGGCCCGCTCCCGTTCGGCCCGCGCCAGCGCCTGGAGCAGGAGCCCGAGCTCGAGCTCCCGGCCCACCAGGGGCGAGCTCAGGCGCCCGGCGTGCGCCGCCTCCCCCTGCCGGATGGAGCGGAGGGGGACCGCCGGAAGCGGTTCGTCCTTGCCCTTGACCAGCAGGAGCTGGCTGGGCTTGGCCTCGACGAAGTCCTTCACCAGCCGGTACGTGGACTCCCCCATCAGGATCTCTCCGGGCCTGGCCGCGTCCTGGAGCCTCGAGGCCACGTTCACGCAGTCCCCCGACACGATGGCCTGCCCCTCCGACGGGTCCCCCGCCACGACCTCCCCGGTGTTCACGCCGGTCCGGGTCGAGATGGTGACCCCCCATTCCCGCTGGAGGCCGCGGTTCAGCTCGGCCACGGCCAGCTGCATGTCGACGGCGGCCCGGACGGCCCGGAGGGCGTCGTCCTCGTGGAGCTGGGGGACGCCGAACACGGCCATCACGGCGTCGCCGATGAACTTCTCGACGATCCCGCCGTGCCGCTCGACCACGGCGCGCATCCGGTCGAAGTAGCGGCTCATCACGTGGCGCAGCGACTCCGGGTCGAGCCGGCTCCCCAGGTCGGTGGAGCCCGAGACGTCGGTGAACACCACCGTGACGGTCTTCCGCACGTCCCGCGCCACCGCCGCCTCGGTCGAGATGGGCCGGCCGCACGCCAGACAGAACCTGGCTCGTTCGGGATTGTCCTCCCCGCAGTTTCGGCACACCGGCACGGCGTCCCGAGTCTAGACATCCAGTTCCTCATAGGTCGAGCAAACGAACGGATATCCGGGAGGCGCCGATGCGTGCACCATCGGACGTGCGGTACGGTTCGGCCGTGGCGCTGCAGATCGGGATCGGGCTGTTCACCGGGCAGGTCCCGCCGGGTTCGGCCCGGACCTTCGAGCAGGAGTACCGGGAGACGCTCGACCTGGTCCGGCTGGCCGAGAGCCTTCGGTTCGATTCCGCATGGGTCAGCGAGCATCACGGCGCGGGCGACGGGTACCTCCCCTCGCTGCTCCCGATGCTGGCCGCGTTCGCCGCGGCCACCGACCGCATCAAGCTCGGAACCGGCGTCATGCTGGCGCCCTTCCACGACCCGCTGCGGCTGGCCGAGGACGCCGCCGTGGTGGACCTCCTGTCAGGGGGCCGCCTGATCCTCGGCCTCGGGCTGGGATGGCGGGAGGAGGAGTTCCGGATGTTCGGGGTCCCGTTCGCGGAGCGGCTCCGCAGGACGATCGAGGCCGTCGAGATCCTCCGGCTTGCA
>Ga0137372_10004685_pt1 | contig 13335 bp, 13 predicted proteins | sample SagtaG_6_FD_104911 | JGI IMG/M metagenome (GOLD analysis project Ga0137372, IMG submission 104911) | Vadose zone soil microbial communities from Sagehorn Ranch, Mendocino, California, USA - Sage1_R_60_16 metaG | ecosystem: Environmental > Terrestrial > Soil > Vadose zone | place: USA...
AGGAAGTTTAATAACTTCACTGCCGGTGACAAATCAGCGACGTTTTCTTTTCGTCTCTGCAGCCGCGCCACGCGCGTCCTTGCGCTATTGTAAACACCAAAAAGAATGTCGGATTAGGGTTAAGTCCTCGTTTATGTCCAAATCGCTCTTTCAGAACGGGGCCGTCCGTTCCGCTTTGCCTCTACTCGCTACTCTCGTCATTTGGGCCGGTGGGCTCACCGCACCTGCCCAGACGCAAACGACTAAACTCAACGTCGCCTACACCTCGACGACGACGAATTTCTCGATGGAGATGATCACTCATGTCAGAACGCCTAAACCACACAACATCAAGCATCCCTCGAAAACGTGGTACGTTGTGAGCCTCGAGGTTCCTGAGCGGAGTCGTAAGTACCTCGGACTCCTACAACGCTTCACGATCGCAGTCGAATCACCAGCAAAACTGAAGGAGGCCCACCAAGCGCTGTTAGCGCAGCGAGAAGAATTCGCGATCATGGAAATCGGCGAGATACAGGACAATTCCGACGGAGCATCGTTCCTAATCCGGGACCTCAATCGTAACTGGTGGGAGATCAAACGCACGCGGAACTAAACAAACTCTGGAAACCGTGATTTTTCGCTTTATTACAAAACGAAACGCCAAGAAGGGATTACGTAATTGAATATCGTATCCGAAACCCATTACTCGAATACTCCATCACTCCATTTCCCCATTCCCCAACGGAGGTTAAGCCATGAATGTCAACGAACTCGATACCAAGAAAACCGGCCTGCTCTTTTTCGACCTGCTCAACGTCTATTACCACGGCGCGCCGGAGGAGACGAAGAAACGCATGAAGCCTGTGGTGGATAACGCCGTCCGGCTGATGAATGGGGCGCGGAAGGCGTCGATCCCGATTTTTTATGCCATGGCCAACCACCGAAAGGATGGCCAGATTCGCAGTATGATCGTGACGGACACCGACATGCGCCTTCGCCCCTGGCCCGACGGCGACTGTAATCCTAGTGTCCACGGCGCAACCGAGGGTTCATGGGAGCAAAAAGTCATTGAAGAGATCGTCTCTCGACCGGAGGACACCATCATTCCGAAATATCGCTGGAGCACCTTCCATCAGACCTATTTCGATCTGGCGCTTCGCTCACGTGGAATCGACACGATTATTGTATCCGGTGGCGCCGTTGATGTCGGTGTCGCGTCCACGGTCTACGCGGCGCGGGATCTCGATTACAACGTCATTGTCGTCCGCGATGCTTGCAGTAACTCCCATGAAGACTCGATGGCAGCCTTCATGAACACGGTCTTTCCCCGAATGGCCCGCGTCCGCAGCACGGATCAGGTCCTGGAAATGATTCGAAAAGGGTGAAATTAGATCGGATCTAGCCGAAAAAACTTGATAAAGTTAGGACTGGGCATGGTTGTCGGCCGGAGAACGTCTAATAGTTGGCAATAGAATTGGGACATGACAAGACAGTTCAAGCTAATCCTGATATTCGCCTTTACCCTGGCTAGCGGCGATTTTTCTTTCGCTCAGGCTCAGACTCTATCCAATTCGGAAAAACAAAAGATCGAAGCGTTGATCAAACAGGTCGCCAATTTGAAAGACGCCAAATTTGTGCGCAACGGTTCAGCTTATAACGCGGACAGCGCGGCCACTTTCCTTCGCCGCAAGTGGGAAGCCAACGATTCCGAGGTGAAAACCGCTCGCGATTTCATCGATAAAGTGGCAAGTTTCTCCGGAACTTCGGGAAAGCCCTACTTAATCCGGTTCGAGGACGGCGGCGAAATCAAAAGCCGTGACTTTCTTCTCGCCCAACTGAAAAAACTAGATACATAGGCGGTCCTTTACGCGCGCAGCAATTCCATTGAAGATCACGAGAAGTGTCGTTCGCGGTTTTCTACATGCGGGAATCATTGAAGCTGGACTACTTGTGGGCGGGCCTGTGCCTGCTCGGTGCCGTTTATTTCATGTTTCGTTCTTAGTCCGGAACTCAACAAAGGGTCCAAGGACGAACTAGTGGGCTTGGCCTTCGAGAAATCGTTCCGCGTCGATGGCGGCCATGCAGCCCGTGCCCGCGGCAGTGACGGCCTGGCGATACACGTGATCCTGCACGTCACCACACGCGAAAACTCCCGAAACGCTTGTCTTCGTGCCGTCGTGAGTTATGATGTAGCCGGCGGCGTTCAAATCCAATTTCCCGACAAAAAGTTTGGTATTGGGCTCATGGCCGATGGCGATGAACAGTCCGTCGGTTTTGAAGTCTTGAGTCTCCCCGGTTTTTAGATTCTTGAGGCGGACGCCGGTAACTCCGCCGGCTTTGGGATCGCCGTAAACCTTGTCAACAACGCTGTCCCAAATAAATGATATTTTGGGATTTTTCACGGCCCGATCCTGCATTATCTTTGAAGCGCGGAGTGTATCGCGCCGGTGAACGACGCTGACATCGGAAGCGAATTTTGTTAAGAATGTCGCCTCCTCCATGGCTGTATCCCCTCCTCCGACAACGACCAAATTCTTATCTTTGAAAAAGAACCCGTCACAGGTAGCGCAGGCTGAGACGCCATGACCCATGAGGTTGGCCTCCGATTCTAAACCCAAAAGTTTGGCAGTCGCGCCCGTCGCGATGATCAAAGCGTCACAAGTGTAACTTTCCTTTCCGACAATGACGAGGAAGGGTCGCTTCTTAAGGTCTACCGAGGTCACTTCGCCGAACAGCGTCTCTGTACCAAAACGAACAGCTTGTTCCTTGAATTTTTCCATTAGATCCGGCCCCATGATTCCGTTCGGAAAGCCGGGATAATTTTCAACATCGGTTGTGATGGTGAGCTGCCCGCCGGGTTGAGAGCCCTCGACGACAAGCGGTTCCAAATTCGCGCGAGCGGCGTAGATCGCAGCCGTAAAACCCGCCGCCCCTGAGCCCAAGATGATGACGCGATAGTGGCTTTTTTTCTCCATCTAATTTCTGTAACATAAAAAATGCAAGGGAGAAAGAAAGCTCAAAAATTATGGGCAAACTCAGCCACTTAGACGATCACGGTCGCGCCAAAATGGTGGATGTTAGCGATAAAGACATAACCAACAGGATCGCCGTTGCACGGGTAACGATTCACATGCGCACCGAGACCCTGGCGCTGATCTTGGATGACAAGATCGAAAAAGGCGATGTCTTTTCAGTGGCCCGCGTGGCCGGTATCATGGCGGCAAAAAAGACTTCCGAGCTCATTCCTATGTGCCATCCGCTGAACCTCACTTCGGTTGAAATTGATTTGACACCCGTGGAGAATCCAGCGCGTGTGGAAATCGAAGCCCGCGTGCGCGTCAGCGGGAAAACGGGCGTGGAGATGGAAGCTATGACCGCTGTATCGGTGGCCGGGTTGACGATCTACGACATGTGCAAAGCCGTCGATCGCGAGATGTCCATCGGGGAGATTAGGCTCGTCAAAAAGAGCGGCGGCAAGAGCGGAACTTTTATCAGAAAAGAATAGGCGAGAGTTGAAAGGTAACAGGCAAGCCCCCTCTCCAATACTTTGCTGCGCATCACGTTAAGAAAAGGCCGCGAAGTTCCCATTCTCCGGGGTCATCCCTGGATCTTTTCTGGCGCTATCGAGGGAATCGACGGCAATGCGGACGCTGTCGGCGTCGCTGATGTTTTTGACTCGGAGAAACACTGGATCGCTCGCGGTTTGTTCAGCCCTAAATCACAAATCCGCGTTCGTGTCCTAACCTGGCGGAAGGAAGAAATCGATGGCGACTTTTTTTCCCGCCGTCTCTCCCAGGCCCTATCCATCCGAGAAAAACTGCTTTCCGAAATAACTAACGCTTATCGGATCGTTAACGGTGAAGGCGACTTTCTTCCCGGTTTGATCGTCGATCGCTATAACGAATTTCTCGTTTGCCAGTTCTTCACCAGCGGCATGGATTGCTTCAAACCCCTCATCGTCGATTCGCTTTCAAGTCTTTTTGCTGCGAAAGGCATTTTTGAGAAGAGCGAAGGGCGGGTTCGAGACGAAGAAGGTATCGAACCGTCAATTGGGGTGCTGGCGGGAGAGCCGCCGCCTGAATTACTTGCCATCGAGGAAAACGGTTTCAAGTTTGTTGTTGACTTGAGAAGCGGACAAAAAACCGGATTTTTTTTAGACCAGAGAGACAATCGAGCTTTTCTCTCAGCGATCGCGCGCGACAAGAAGATTCTGAACTGCTGTTCCTACAGTGGCGCTTTCTCCGTCTATGCCTTGGGCGGTGGAGCTAAGGAAGTCGTCTCGCTGGATTCATCGAGGCCTGCGCTCGAACTGGCCGAGCGAAACCTGGCATTGAATGGTTTCGAAATTGGCGGTTCGGAGCTGCTCAAGGGCGACGCCTTCACCTATCTCAAGGAATGCGATACCGCCTTTGACATTATCGTCCTCGACCCACCCTCGTTGGCTCGTAAGCGCGGCGACGTTGACGGAGCCACCGGCGGATACAAGTTTCTCAATCTCCACGCTCTGCGGCACGTGAGGCCCGGCGGCTTCCTTCTCACTTTCTCTTGTTCGCAGCATCTCTCCATCGATCTGTTCCAAAAGGTCGTTTTCGGTGCTGCCGTCGATGCGGGACGCAAAGTCACCGTCCTCAAGAGACTCGGCCAGCCCATCGACCACCCGGTGAGCCTGCATCATCCAGAAGGCGAATATCTAAAAGGGCTAGTTTTAAGAGTATTGGACTAGGCCACCCGTTATGGTAGAGGGAACGGCGGGCGCAGGCTTGGAGTTGGCCAAGAGCCTCAAAACCGCTCGTCGAGGGACCATGAGTCGATACCCAACCAGCATCAAAGAATGGCCGGCGGAAGATCGGCCCAGAGAAAAACTACTCGAGAATGGTGCCCAAGCTTTGACTGACACCGAGTTGCTGGCGATCATCCTTCGCGTTGGCAACGCAAGCACAGGCGAGAGTGCCATCGATCATGCTCGTCACCTGCTGAGCCAATTTGGGGGCTTGAAAGGAATTGAGGAAGCTTCAGTCAGCGAACTACGGAAGATCACAGGAATCGGACCGGCGAAGGTCTCCCAGATCAAAGCCTGTTTGGAGATCGCCAAGCGCATCGGCAACCACAAGTGGGAAATAGGCCAACCCCTACGATCATCCGAGGACGTGTTTCGGCATTTTCGCGAGAGCCTTGAAAAAGAGAAACGCGAGCTTTTCTACGTCGTGCTTCTAAACAACAAAAACCGGAAAATCCGTGAAGTCAAAATCTCCGAAGGCTCACTGACCGCATCGTTGGTTCATCCCCGAGAAGTCTACAACCCGGTGATTCGTGAATCAGCCGCCGCGGTCATATTCGTTCACAATCACCCCAGCGGCGACCCGGCTCCCAGCCAAGAAGACATCGAAATCACCCGAAGGCTCAAAGAAGTCGGCGAGGTCATGGGCATCCGAGTGCTCGACCATGTCGTGATCGGCCTCGAGCGTTACTACAGCTTCAATGACAGAGGAATGCTCTAGCCTCGCTGGCTAGTTAAATCGCTGATTCGCTCAGTGAAAACACTTCCGGAACCGGCTTCACGGGGATTCGCGCTATTTCTTTTTATTGACTTCGACCGGTCCCGCGTTTACTATTTGGGTTCAAAAAACTAGACTATCCCATCTTCCCATCACCAAAGCATGACTGCACTTGAACTAGGTAGACCCCCCAGAAGAACAAATGTTCTAAGAAATACCATCATTGTTATCCTAGTGGCGGCCATCATCGCTGGAGGCTACTTCCTCGTGCCAAAGTTTGAATGGCACAAACCGCAAGTCAAAATCACACCTGACACGGATACCATTGGGCTTGCTCCCATCGAAATAGAAATCAATGAAACGGGGACCGGCCTGAAGTCCGTTGCCGTAACGCTTTCTGCGGCAGGCAGCGAACGCTCCCTCTTCACAGAGGAATATGACCCGCCGGTCATGCAAACGAAAGTGACCATCGTTTCATCAAAGCTGGCCGGGATCAAAGAAGGTCCCGCCGTATTCCGAGTAACCGCTCGGGACCGCTCCTTGTGGAGCTTTTTCAGAGGTAACGAAAGCGTCATCCAGAAAAACGTCACCATCGATATCACGCCCCCGGCACTGGAGCTCATTGCGGACGATCCTTACATCAACTTCGGCGGGGTCGGCTTGGTAGCATACAAAACCTCATCCGATGCGGTGACAAGCGGCGTGAAGATCGGCAATTATTTTTTTCCTGGTTATAAGGGGCAAACCAAGGACCCCGATACGTACATCTCTTTCTTCGCTCACCCCTATAACGTATCCGAAGACGAAAAAGCGGTCCTGGTGGCCACCGACAAGGCCGGCAACTCACGCGAGGTGCGCCTTGCTTATACTCTCAAGGATGTCAAATACAAAAAAAGCACCATCCCTGTGTCCGACGATTTCATCCAAAGCAAAGTCGCGCCGCTCTTGAGCGACGTCGGGGCGCGCCAGGGAAGTCCAAAGGATATTTTTGTCAAGGTGAACCATGGTCTGCGCAAAGAAAACGAAGACAAGATCCGAATGGTGGGTCAAAAAACCGCCAGTCGGATGCTTTGGAGCGGTCCCTTCATCCAGCTTTCTAATTCCAAGGTAGAGGCCAACTTCGCAGACGCACGGACATACATCTATCGCGATGAACCGATCGACACAGCGTATCATCTTGGATTTGACCTCTCCGTGACCAAAAGATATCCCGTGGAAGCAGCTAACAGTGGGGTCGTGAGTTTCGTTGGGGATCTGGGCATCTACGGCAACACCGTCATCATCGACCACGGCCTCGGACTCTCTACCCTTTACGGCCATTTGAGCTCTATTGACGTCAAAGAGGGCGAACAAATTAAACAGCGACAGATTATCGGCAAAACCGGGGAAACGGGTCTTGCCGTGGGCGACCATCTACACTTCGCAACGCTTCTTCAGGGGATACCCGTGTTGCCCAAGGAATGGTGGGACGCGAAATGGATTAAGGACAACATCCAGCCTAAACTGGACTCTTCAACAGAGGCAAGCAGTGAGGAAGAAAAGCCGGTTCGGAAAGCGACTCGGAAACGTCGCCGCTAGCTGAAAAAACTGGACTCAACCTATCTCTATCAGCTTCTTTCTGGATACGTAGCCACGAACAATCCTGACTGCTGACTTGGGAACGGAGAAATGCTCAGCTAAGAGATTTACAACCGCTTGGTTGGCTTGATTGTCCTGAGCAGGAGGATGGACGGACACTCGATACTCGCCGTCAGCAACTTTAATTACGCCCTCTCTTTTTGCCTGTGGCTTGACACTAATCCAAATCTTAAACGACACACCCTACCCTAAAGCCGGCAACGCAGGATTACAAATCAAATCGCGCGGACCGTTTAGAGGAGGCCTGCAAATTGGAGTGGCGAACACGGAGTGAGAAACAAAAGCAAACTTTCGGCCAAGCCCCGAGTCAGCGTAGCACTACGCTCCTGTGACCGCTCGCTCCGATGCTACTCCTTGGTTTACAGTGTGTCATGGTTTTCCTCGGTTCACGAATAGTCCAGGCTCGCGATCTCAGAGCAGAAAAGGAAAACAATGTCACGGAGTCGCGCGATTGCTATCAAGCGACTCCAGAAGTTTCTGATAGGCTTTCAGCAGGTCAGTAGACGTGAGAATCCCACACACTTTACCCTCATCGTCAAGCACCGGCAAACAATTGATACGCTTGGCAACTATCTTTGCGACCGCAACGGGAAGCGGAGTCTCACGCTTTACGGTAACCGGGTCGCGCGTCATGATCTGACTAACGTCCTTTGTTTGCCAGTTGCTTGTGCGCGCTAAAGTACGCAAAATATCGCGATCGGAGATGACACCGAGAATCTGCCCCCCGGTATCTACAACGACGACATGACGAAAATGACGGTCGGCCATCAAACTCACCGCCTCGGCGAAGCCGTGATGGGGGCTAAGGGTGACCGTCTTGCGAGTCATTACGTCGGCCACGCATTTATATCTACCAATCGGTTCACTTGGCGCTGCCATTGAAGATTCGCGTCCCTTGATTTCCCGGTTGCCGTGATTCATACCGAGACCTCCTTAAGCAAAATCCATCAAAAGAAATAATCCCATTCTATAAATCAAACAGACCCTGTACTTGTCCCGCACGAATTATTTTCCAGCGAGGCTTGAATCTTTTGGTAGCTTCGCAGAAGGTCGGTCGAAGTTATAATGCCGCAGACCTTGCCGTCCTTCCCAATGACGGGAAGGCAGTTGATGCGGCGAGACAACATTTCCGACGCTGCCACCGAAAGGGGTGTTTCAGGTGTCACCGTAAATACTTTATGCATCATCACTCCGCTCACATTTTTAGCCTGCCAATTGGGGGTGCGACCGAGCGCACGCAAAACATCCCGATCGGAGAAGACGCCAGCAAGCCGCCCATCCGCATGAATGACTAGAAAGTGGCGAAAAGGAGAATTGGTCATTAACTGTACTGCCTGGCCAAAAGTATGATGCGCAGATAGAGTGACCAGGTTGTTGCATGATGTCAGCCACGCGAGTAGCCGAGGAAGTCCGACCGGCGTCCGCCGTGGTAAGATTGTTCGCTGCTAAGATTTCGATGGTGTCCTCCGTACAATTTTCCCGGCGATTTCTTATTGCAAATTAGAGAGTTGCGTTGGAAATGCAAAAATACACGGGCGCCGAAGAATGCAACCCGGTCCCTATCCCCTTCTGTCTTATCGGCGGTAGAACAGGAGACTTTAAAGGAAACTAAAGTCATCTAAATGGTCATGAACGGTTGCACCGTTTTATCTTTTGTAGGGTCTGTCGACGAATCCTGAGTACCACCCGCACTCATTCTCAAAACCAGTCAGCTGATTGGACAATTATACATCGATCGGATAGGAATGGCACTCAAAGAATCGCTGGCGCCGAGGAAGAGATGACTCTCATTCTAAACAACGACGACATTCGAAAATCCCTCAACGTTAGAGAATGTCTTAACGTCATGGAAGAAACTTATAGGGAACTAGCGTCTAGCCGGGCGGTCAATCGACCCACCAGCCAGTCCTATCTCCCCCACTCCCTGCCGCAGTCCACTTATAACTTTAAGTCGGTCGATGGCGGGGTAGTAAAATACGGCGTATTCGCGCTCCGCGTCAACTCAACCGTCGACCAAGAACCGCATATTAACAACACCGTTCGTCTCGAAAAATTGCCGCTAGCAAAAGGCAAATTTGTCGGACTCGTTCAGCTTTTTAGCGCCGAGACCGGCGAACTGCTGGCCATCATGCCCGATGGTTTCATTCAGCAGACCCGGGTTGCCGTTACCAGCGCGCTGGGCGTCAAAGCGCTTGCGCGAGAAAATTCGAAAGTCCTCGCTCTAATCGGATCTGGCGGGCAGGCCCATGCGCATTTTCGTTTCCTGACAGCGGTGCGACCAATCAAGCACGTCAAGATCTTCAGTCCCAATCCCGAGCACCGCAACGCTTTCGCTAAAGAGATGGAAAGAGAAACCGAAATCCCGACTGACCCCGTGGAGAGCGCCGAGAAGGCGGTTATCGACTGCGACATCGTTTGCACCACCACCAATTCGTCCCGCCCGGTGGTGAAGGCCGCCTGGCTAAAGCCGGGAATGCACTACAACGCCATTCGGGAATTTGAGATGGACGAAGCTGGATTGGCGAAGAGCGATGTCGTAGCCATCCACACTCAATTTGGCGGCATTCAACATTACCAGCCGCCCGGGATCGTCGACGATATGCCGGGCGTACGCCGCGAGAAGCCGCGAGACTGGAGCCGCTATCCTGAAATTTGCGATCTTATCGCTGGCAAAGCTTCCAGCCGCACCAACGATAAACAAATCACCTTTTTTCTCAACAATGTGGGCACCGGAGTGCAGTTCGCCGCCATGGGCTACTGCGCCTACCGGGCCGCAAAAGAGAACGGCTTAGGCCACGAAATTCCGACAGATTGGTTTTTGCAAGATATCAAGCCGTAAGAGTACAGAGCGGCCGTCGCGTCCGAGACAGGCTTTGGCTCCAACCGTCTGCGCGCCGCCCTATTTCCCCATAAGCTTCTTCAATCGTTCAATCACCTCGGGCGGCTGGGACATCACTTCCTTGGTTAACGCCTCCACCTCCTCGCCGCTGCTCGGGTCGATATCGAGCTTTTTGTTTTTGGTCTCTGCCAGAAACGCCGGGTCTCTTACTGTTTTCGAGAAGGCTTCGCGCAGAGCCTTCACCTGCTCCGGGCGCATATTCGGTGGCCCGAGGTAGGGCCGATGAAAATCGCCTGAGGCAAGCAACGCGGCCGCCAAGCGCCGCCCCGATTCCGGCGCTTTGTATTTGTCCAAAAGCTCGTGGATAGTCGGAGCGTCGGGTACCCTTTCGTCTCTTTTCTTTCCTCCTTGCACCAACACTCTTGCGAAATTATTCTTGCGCCAGGTGTGAAACGGCTCCCGCGAGAAATACGCCTCGGAACTGAGCGAGCGGCACTGGATCTCGCCCCTTTCCACAGCAAGATCGATCTCGTTCCCTCCCTGGTAACCAGAAACTACGTTAAACTTCGCGCCGATGGTTTCTTCCAAAAGTCTCGGCACGAAGTAGCCCATGTTACTCATGCCCGTGGTGCCGCATTTCGGCGGCTCTTGGGCGCTGCGCGCATCTTCAATGGTTTTGTACGGGCTATCGACACGCATGTAGAGAACTTGAGGCGATTTGGTAGCGTTGCCGATCCAGGTGTATTTCGTCCAGTCGAACTTCACCTCGGGCCGTCCGATCAGCTGCTCGAAATAAAGACCCGCATTAATCGCCGCGATCGTTAAACCGTCCGGTTTAGCGACATTATAGACATAGTTAGCCGCGATCATGTGACCCGCGCCTGGCATGTTTTGCACGATGAGGTTGGGATTTCCCGGAATGTATTTTCCCATATACAGAGCGATGGCACGCGCGTAGAGGTCGTAGAGATCTCCCGCCACGGTTCCCACGACAATCGTCATGGTTTTTCCCTGATAGTAAGACGTTTGGGCTTGAAGGGGCGGAATCGAGACTAACAGAAGAAAGATTACTAGCGTTAGCTTTCTCATTTTGACCTCCTAATTGAGCAGAGAATCTACAATCACTTCCCCAAAAGCTTCTTCAACCAATCGATCACCTCCGGAGGCTGATCGACCACCTCTTTGGCCAGCGCCGCTAACTCTGCGCCGCTAGAAAATTGTATGTCGGGCCAGCGTTTTTTCTTGGCTTCTTCTACAAACTCAGAGTCTTTAAGTGTCCTAGCATAAGCCTCACGAAGAATTTGCGCGCGCTCTGCAGGCACGCCCGGCGTCGCAACGATGGGCCGCGAGCCAAAACCGCCGGCGCCTAAATATACCGTCGCCAGACGCTTTTTCGTCTCCGGTATCTTGTATTGGTCCATCAGCTCATACAAAGTGGGAACGTCCGGAATTCTCGCGTTACGTTGGCGACCGGTTTGCAAGAGAATCCGGACAAAACCCGTCTTATACCAGGTAAGAAATGGTTCGCGCCCAAAAAAGCCATCGGCGGTTATCGCCCGGCACTGGACCTCTCCTCTTTCGAGCGCTAAGTCTTGCTCCGCCCCTCCCGGGTAACCGCTGATCACGTTGAAGGTCAAACCTAGCGTCTCTCCTAGAAGCCTGGGTACATCGTAACCGGCACTGCCTACTCCTGTAGCGGAACATTTCGGCCCCTCTTTAGCATTGCGAATGTCTTCCAGCGTTTTGTAAGGAGCATCGGAGCGGATGAAGACTAACGTTCCGTTGCGATCCGCAGTTCCAATCCAGGTGAACTTCGCCCAGTCGAACTTGACTTCGCCGCGACCCGTGAGTTGGGCGTAATACAGTGCCCCACCGATGGCGCCGACGGTCAGACCATCAGGTTTAGTCAAGTTATAGACGTGATTAGCAGCGATCATGGACCCCGCTCCCGGCATGTTCTGGACAACGAAGTCAGGGTTCCCGGGAATATGCTTTCCCATAAAACGGCCATAGGCACGAGCCCAAAGATCGTGGTTGTCGCCGGGCAGATAGCCGACAATAATCCTGATAGTTTTCCCCTGGTAGAAAGAGCTTTGCGCGTGGAGACCCTGTGTTGTGATTAAAACAAGCCAAACAGCGATCAACAGCTTTTTCATCGCGCACTCCTTTTGTGCCCGAGCTATCCCGCTAATATTTTGACTCGTTCGATAACTTCCGTGAACACCAGCAGCAAACGTTGCATCCCGGTCGGCATCAAGACCAGTCTCTCATCGGTTTTAACTTTTCACTCACCGAAGTCCGTCTCCCAAAGTTTTCTCACTCTCGCCACCTCGTTATCCGACAGCACCGGCGCGCCTGAGCACGCCACCGCCTCGTCGATGTGCGCCGTGTTAGAAAAGCCCACGAGCACTGTGGATACTTCCGATTTCATTAAACCAAAGCGGATCGCCGCTTGCGCCAGACTTCTTCCATCGAGACCAAGGATAGCCTTCACCTTCTCGGCACGTTGAACATCCAAAGGATAGTCGGATCCGGGCGAGAGGGGTTCCGGGCTGCTGCCTCCGCCGGGGCTGGGATCCGACGTCAACGCACCCGCCGCCAGAACACGAATGACAAAGGCGCCCATTCCCTTGGCAGCTGCGTGATCGATAATACGACGGTAATCCAGCGCGCTAAAGCCTTGCGGAACCGGCTGGCCCGCACTCGGGTTGAGCAAATTATAGTAAGCCTGAAACCCATGGAACTCCCCGCTGTCAACCAGCTGGTGCAGCGCCGTCACTTCACCCAATCCGCTAAAGCCGAAGTAGCCAACCTTGCCTCGACCCCGCATTGTTTTGAAGCCTTCGACCACCCCTTTCGGTCCAAGGACATCTTGCGGTGTTAGATTGAACCGCTTACCCGCTCCGCGCTCCAACGTGACTCGGGTGTGAAGTTGGATAAAGTCAACGCGATCTCTATTAAGTCTTTTCAGTCCTGCTTCGACGGCGCGGATCGTGGCGGCTCCGACATCGCTGACGGCATCGAACTCTAATCGAATCTTGGTGGAAATCACGGGGTGTGCGCCGAGCTCATTGAGTATCCGTCCCAGATTCTCTTCGGATTTTCCCAAGCCATAAGCAAACGCCGTATCGAAGAAATTGATTCCTAGATCCAACGCATGGCGAACGGCCTGCCGTTGGTCCTCATAGGGCGCCTTCACCATGAGAACGGCGTTGTTGCCGCAGCCGAAGCCGATCTCAGAGACTTTGATCCCGGTTTTACCAACTGTCCGGTACTGCATGTTTTCACCTCATCTTTTAAGATTACAAACTCAAAAGGATGCTTATCACCCCCGGTGTGTCAGTGAGATCGGGCAAACAAGCGTCCGGCTGCCAGTATTGGAGC
>Ga0137372_10004695_pt1 | contig 13326 bp, 14 predicted proteins | sample SagtaG_6_FD_104911 | JGI IMG/M metagenome (GOLD analysis project Ga0137372, IMG submission 104911) | Vadose zone soil microbial communities from Sagehorn Ranch, Mendocino, California, USA - Sage1_R_60_16 metaG | ecosystem: Environmental > Terrestrial > Soil > Vadose zone | place: USA...
GTATTTGGGCATGCTGTTCAACTTGTCCGCCCACTCGCCGGCGCGTTCGTTCCACCGTGAGGCGAACCACTCGTCGCTGCGCCGACCCAGGAGCAAGGCCTCAGCGCCCAGTGCTTCGTCGGTCTCGAGCTTGGCCCACTGTTCGAGGTCCGCGCCGCCAAACTGACCGAACCAGCCGCCGAGCCGGAAGCCTTCCTGCCCGTCCGGGTCCTGGACGACTCCATCGAGCGAGAGGTTCGTGGTGATCACGATCTTTCCCATTGCCGTTCTCCTTGCTCGGGTTGTGTCAGTTACCGCCGATGTAGACACCGGATCGACATGGAATTGAGCGCTGCGGCCGCGATTGGTTCAGGTGATCGTGCAGAGGTCGCACGGGTTCGGCTGCGCCGCGAACTGAGCGGCCGGCTCCAAGGCTGTCTACTGTCCGGGAAGGGACAGGGGTAGGCCGAACCAGGCGAACTCGCTGGTCTCGAAGCGGGTCATCGCACGGATACGGTCGTCGGCGAACGTGACCACGAACAAGCCGGTCGCGTGCCGAACCCCGTCGGGTCCGAGGACGTACGCGCCGAACGCGGGCGCAGCGTTGGCCCGGGTGGGGACCAGGCTGTATCGGCGGCTTGGGAGGAGCAAGAGCTCGAAGAAACGGGCCACGACATCCCGGCCCTCGTATTCGAGCGGCATCGGCGGCATCGACAAGAAGACGTCGTCGGTGAACAACTCGACGAGGGCTTGCAGGTCGGCTGACTCGTAGGCATTGACGAACCTCGCCACGATTGCGTCCTCATGCGGCGACCCCGCAGCGGGCGAGGACTGCTGCCGCAGCTGCGCGTGTCGTCGTTCCAGACTCGACCGCGCCCGCGTGAGTGCGCTGTTGACCGACGGCAGCGTCGTGTCCAACATGTCGGCGACTTCGTTCGCGTGGAACCCCAGCACATCGCGCAGGATCAGGACCGCGAGTTGGCGGGGTGGTAGTACCTGCAGCGCGGCGACGAACGCCAACGAGATGACTCGGTCTGCTCGTAGCGCGCTTCGGGGCCGACCGGGAGGTCGAACGCGCCGTCCAGGAGTGAGTCGGGGAACGCCCCGAGCCACACAGCCTTCCCGAGCCGGGTCGGCTCGGGCGGCTCGACGCCGGGGATGTCCCACGCCTTCGCCGGGCGCCGGCGAGCCGCACGCAGCGCGTTGAGGCACTTGTTGGTCGCGATCCGGTACAGCCAGGTGCGGATCGATGCGTGCGCGCCGAAGCCGCCAAGGCCCTGCCAGGCGGCCACCAGGGTGTCCTGCAGGGCATCCTCCGCGTCCTGTACCGAGCCCAGCATCCGGTAGCAGTGCACCTGCAGCTCGCGGCGGTACGGCTCGGTCAGCGCCCGGAACGCTTCCCCGTCTCCGGCCCGCGCCCTCGAGATCAGGTCAGCCGCCACCACATCTACCTTTCCCACACCGGGCCCGCGGTCCCGTCCATCGTCGTATAGACACCGCAGGTCCGAAGAACTCATCGACGTGCCCGCAACGTCTTCGGCGGGTCGCGGGACCACGGCGGGGCGTCCGCACGGCACGCCGCGCGCTGACGAGGTTCAGGGCTTTCAGCGCTCAGTTCGCGCGCCGCGCGGTGTCTACACCGCCGACGACGCCGCTCCGACAACGCGGCGATGAGTACACGGAAAGGCACTGAAGATGAGACACACCCACAAAGCAGTTGTCCTGGTACTGCTGTGCGCGGCGCAGTTCATGGTCGTGCTCGATATCGCGATCGTGAACGTCGCCCTGCCCTCAATCCGACACGACCTCGGCATCGGGCCAGGCACCTTGCAATGGATCGTCATCGCCTACGGTCTGACGCTGGGCGGATTCCTCCTGCTCGGCGGCAGGACAGCCGACCTGTTGGGCCGCCGCCGGACGCTGTTAACCGGGCTGGCACTGTTCTCGTGCGCGTCACTGCTCGCGGGCGTAGCCGACTCGGCCGGTCTGCTGATCGGCGCCCGGGCTCTGCAGGGTCTCGGAGCGGCGCTGATCCCTCCGTCCGCCCTCTCGATCCTCGCCGTGACCTTCCCGGAAGGCACCGAACGCAATCGCGCGCTCGGGCTCTACGGCGCCACGGCCGGGATTTCGGCGTCGGTCGGGGTCATGGCCAGTGGCCTGCTCACCGACGGTCCAGGCTGGCGTTGGGTCTTCTTCATCAACGTTCCGATCGGCGTCCTTCTCGCCGCGATGGCGGCTATCTACCTGGCCACCGACGCGCGCGACCGCCGCGGGAGCGGACGCTTCGACCTCGCCGGCGCGCTCACCGTGACCGCAGGCCTGCTGCTTCTCAGCTACGCACTCAACCGTGGCGCCGACCAGGGCTGGGGTACCGCGTCAACGCTCGGACTGTTCGCCGCGTCCCTCGTGACCCTGTCCGCTTTCGCGCGGATCGAAGCGCGGTCCCGGTCTCCGCTGGTGCCGGGTACGGCGGTGCGCAATCGCACGCTGGTGGCGGCGAACCTGTCCGCGTTCTTCACCTTCGGCGCGTTCTTCGCCTTCATCTTCCTGGGTTCGCTGCTGATGCAGCAGGTACTCGGCTACTCGCCAACACGGACGGGCGTCGCCTGGCTGGCCACGACCGCGACCTCGTTCGTAGCGGCCGCGATAACGGGCAGTAAGCTCGCGGCCGTCGTGGGCGTGCGGCGCCTGCTCGTTGCCGGTCAAGCACTGCTCGCGATCGCGGTACTGCTCCTCACACGGATTCCGGCCGGGGGGCACTACGCGACCGACTTGCTGCCGGCGCTGCTACTGGCCGGTGTGGCAGGAGGGCTGGCCGCCCCGGCCGCGCAGATCGGCGCCCTGTCCGGCGTCACGCACGCGATGACCGGCCTGGCGTCCGGGCTCGTCGAAACCGCGCGCGAGACCGGGGGCGCTGTCGGCGTGGCCGCCGTGTCGACCGTTCTCGTCTCACGCGCCGGAGTGAACGCATTCCACGCTGCGTTCTGGGTCGTGTTCGCCATCGCAGCATCAGGGGCGCTGACCGCCGGGATTGCCTTCCCGCGACGCACCACGCCGCGGATCGAGCTGGACCCGGCCCCCTCCCACGCTCCGATCGTTCCGGAACCGACGACAGCGTCTGGGACGTAGGAGCCGTGGCAGGGCACTAGCGGATCAGCTAAGTCGTCCGGAACTCGCAGCGATCGGCCCTGTAGTGCTGCATGAGGATCGGCTGCGGGCACTCGTCCGCTGACGGGGCGTCATACGGAACCACCAAGATCAGCTGGAGTTCGGTGACCGCTCGGCCGCCCTTGCCACGCCCGCCGAGGTTCGCCCTATGCGATGGGTGGCGGCCCGCCGAAGCCGACTGCAGGCTGATCCCGCCTGTTCGGCGGCCAGGGAGGCCGCGCCCGCGTCCGCCTTGCGCGAGTGATGCCCCGACGAAGTAGCACGCCGCTCGTGCCGCCGTCGACACGTCATAGCCAGCGGCGCACCCGTCGGCGGTAGTCGTCGTACTCCGCGCCGAACTTGGCGCTGAGGTACCGCTCTTCGGGCGCAATCGCGCCCCACAACAGCAACCCAATGCCGACAGGGAGGAGCACCAGCGCCCACGCCGATGGCCACAGCATCCCGAGGGATGCGTCCAGCACGATCAGCCCGAGGTACAGCGGATTGCGGCTGAGGCGAAACGGCCCACGATCAAGCACGGTGCGGGTGGCGCCGCCAGGCAGCACAGCGGTGCGGCTGGCCGCCATCATGGACAGCGTCCATCCATTCCAGAGGACAAAGGCGGCACAGAACACCACGCCGACCACTCGCGCGCCGTCGCGAGGCAGCGAGAATGGATCACCCGCACTAGCGGTAATGATCACACCGGCCAACAACGGGACGCCGAGCGCGACAGGCGGCCAGATCCGGAACGCGGGTGCATCGGCCACGGCATCATCATGGCAGCGGATGTCCACCTGACGGGTCCGGCAATAGTCGACCCGGTTGCGACGCGCACCGGGCCGAATGGACGGCGGGCGTCCCTCTGGCTGTGTCACAAGCCGTCCACTTGCGAAACAGACGCCGATCCGGTTGTTAGTCCGGTTTCAGTGGGGAGAGATGTGTGGGCTCATATACCCGCACCAACCCGCCACCGGGCAGCGTGACACCGTGATCGATCCGCTTGCTGTGACAATGACGCGCGGACCGCAGGGACGCTCCGGTGCCGTTGATCGTCGCAAGCGTTCCGGTCGCGGGCAATGTTCCTCGCTACGGATGCATCGAGGGGGCGTACGAGAGGCCGATGATCGCGCCCTCGCTGGACTGCAGTCGAGCGACTGTCTGTCCCCACGGCTCGGTACGTGCGTCGTGTAGCAGCGTGAAGCCCTTCACCTTCAGCTCGTCCGCAGCCACCTGGACGGTGTCAGCATCCGCGACCTCGAACTCGACGCTCGCCTGCGGCACCGGCCGCTCAGCCGGCCAATCAGGAGTGCCGAAGCACGCCTGCGCAGCCTGGGTCAGCGGCCAGACTCCGAAGGACTTGCAACCGTCGATGTCTTCACTGTGCAGGTAGCCGTCAGTTTCCGCCGTCAGCGGCAACCCGAGCGCGTCCACGTACAACCCTCGACTGACGCTCGGGTCAGCGGTGATCACTGCGACGCTCGTCATGAATCGCACATCCATGAGTCACCTTCCTGTTCGTTCGATCAATCCTTGCGATCGTCGCATCCTGCGCCGGCAGCCGACTGACGAATTCCCTGGGTCGTCTCGTAGGACGATCCGCTGGCGGGCCTTGCGGCGTCGGCGCCTCGGGCGCTCGCACCGTTTTTCGATGGTTGTTGCCGCTGTGCCGGGGCTAGCTCTGATCGAAGAATTCGGCCGCGCGACGAGTCATCTCGGGTGCGGACACGTTCTCGATGCGTTGGCTGAGCATCCACTGCTGACCGAACGGGTCACGCAGCCGGCCGGCACGTTCCCCGTAGAACTGATCTGTCAGCGGGTAGACCACCTCGGCGCCCGCCGTTAGGGCGCGCTGCCAGGCTGCATCGACGTCGGTCCAGTAGGTCGCCATGATCGCGCTGACCACTCCGTTGAGCGACTGCGGTGACCTTGCTGGGGCCCCGTCCTCTGATTCGTCGATGAGCATCACGACCGAGTCGCCGATACGCACCTCGGCGTGGATCAACTCACCGCTGGGGCCGGTGAATCGCTCACCGATCTCCTCGGCGGCAAAGGCGTCTCGATAGAACTCGATGGCGCGGGCGCCATCACGTACGACCAACCGTGGCGTGACTGTGTGCAGATGCTCCGGGACACCTACCACCGTTGGTCTCCGCTCGCTCGGCATGTGCATCACTCTCCTCCGGCCTCCGGCAGTACCTGATTCTTCGATCAGTCCGCGGACCAGGCTGCTGCATAGGAGGATCGGTTCGTGCGACGGGCAAAGATCACTGGCGCGGCCGTCAACTCTTGGCCTCGCAGGGTCGACGGTCAGCCGCGAGCTTCGGCGCAACCAAGAGGTCGGCGGCGGCTGCCGGGCAAGCTCGGCGCACGCGATGGCCTACCACCGAGCATCGCGCCCGAAGGTGGCGAAGCGGGTGGGCAACCTGCGCCTCGGGAGAAGGTCGAGCACGATCTGGAGAAGAGGTATTCGCCGGAGCAGATCACCGGTCGGCTGCGCCTGGAGTTCCCCGACGACCCGGAGATGAGGGTGTCGTCCGAGACCATCGTCGGAGACCGCGGCCAGGCGTTGGACTCTGAGGGAGTAGGGCTTACAAGGGCACTACGGTGCCGTCCCAGGAGAAGAATCCGCCGGTGGGTCCGTCATCGGGCAGCAGCGCCAACCGGACGGCTCCCGCCGCTGCTTCGGCGGGATCGCCGCCGCTGGCCGCGGCGAACGGGTTGAGATCGGTGGCACGCAGGCCGGGCGCGAGCGCGTTCACCTTCACCCCGGCCTCGGCGAGCTCGAGGGCGTAGCAGACGGTGAGTGCGTTGAGTGCCGTCTTCGACGACCGGTACGCCGCGCCGGCACCGGACCCGGATCTGAACTGCGGGTTCGGACCGGTACTCCACGCGAGCGAACTGGTGCCGCTGGAGACGTTGACGATCGAGTGCACGCGGAAGGCCGCATACAGAGCAGAGAACAGCAGCCTAATGATCATGCCGAACCCCCGCAGGGCTGGCGGCGCGCCCCTGGTGGTGAATGAGCGCGACTCGTTGATGGCCACTGGCGGCGAGTGCTCTGACGACGGATCCCCCGAGGCGAGATCTCCTTCGAGCTAATTGGCGGCGTCAGCCGTCCTTCGCCGTTTTCCGACCAATTTCGACGTCCCTGATTCGCTCGCTGCGATGCGACAGAGATCATTCCAACCGTCGAATATTGATCACATTGCTGGGGGCGCGGTGGAATCGAGGCTCCACCAGGCTCCGCGCTCGAGCAGATGGAGCCGGTCGGCGAGGCCGGCGGCGGCGAACGCGGGTGCGAGCGTGTCGCGGCCCTCGGTGAAATGCACCCAGTCCTCGAAGTGAACCGGCACGACATGTCGCGCCTGCAGGATGGCTGCCGCTTCGGCGGCCCGCTCGCTGCTGAGTGTGAGTAGGGCGCCGCCCAACAGCGCGGTGCGGGCCGCTCCGGCGAAGAGCACGGCGACGTCGATCGGCGCGAATCGCTCGGCGATCGCAGCGACCAGGTCGACAGACGCGTTGTCGCCGCTGAGGTAGACGCGGGGCAGCCCGACGCCGTCGAGCACGAAGCCGGTTACCGGACCGACGATCCGCTCGCTGCCCGGCGGCCCGTGAAGTGCGGGTACCGCGGTGACACGTACGCCGCGCACCTCCGTGACCTGCCATGGCTCGAGCCCGAGCACCCCGCCGCCGAGCCGCTCCCGCGCGGCCGGGGTGGACAGCACGAGGGGTGCCTGGGCCACGAATGCGCGCCCGCCGCTGTCGAGGTTGTCCGGGTGCTGGTCGTGGGAGAGAAGCACCGTGTCGATGGTTCCCACGTCACGCGGAGCGACGACGGCGTCGGCAGTCTTGGTCAGCACCCGCTCGCCGATCGGGTAGTCGCCGGCCGGGTCGAAGGTCGGGTCGACGAGCAGCCGCAGCGCGCCGTACTCCATCACCGCGGTGGGCCCGCCCAGGTAGCGAATCCGCACCCGATCCGCGCTACTCACCGGGAGCGACGGCGGTTCGCTCCGCACCCAGCACGTCCGTGAGCACCGTGCCGAGCGCCTGATGCTCGTCGGCCATCAGTCCGGACAGGGGTGGCCGTACAGTGTCCGTGCCGATCAGCCCGCGACCGAGGGCGCGCGCTTCGTCGGTGGCCGCCAACCAGGACGTGTACGGCACGGCCGGTCGGCGCGGGGTGGTCGTCGAGCGTAGCCGAGGTCCGCGGCTACGGCGGCCCGGCGCGGCGCACCGCGCGCTTCACTGCCGAGGACATCGTCGTCGTGGCCGGCTGGCGCGAGCCGGACGAGGTACCGCCGGCCAGCGTCGTGCAGCTCGTCCGGCGCGCGGCGGCGAGCGGGGCGCGCGTGGTGTCCCTATGCACCGGTGCGTTTGTGCTGGCTGCGGCCGGCATTCTGGACGGTCACCGCGCGACGACGCACTGGCGGTACGCGGCGCAGCTTGCGAGGCGCTATCCGCTCGTCGACGTCGACGCCACCGCGCTGTTCACCCAGACCGGCCGGGTGTTCACGTCGGCCGGCACCGTCGCCGGCGTCGACTTGTGCCTGCACCTGATCCGGCAGGAGCACGGCGCCCAGATCGCCAACGACGTCGCCAGGCACCTCGTCATCGGCACGTTCCGTGAGGGCGGACAGGCGCAGTACATCGAGACGCCGGTGCCCCGCAACGACGATTCGCACGCGATCGGTGCGTCAATGGCCATGATCTTGCGCCGGCTCGACGAGCCGCTGACCGTCCAACGGCTCGCAACCCAGGCGCACCTGAGCACGCGACAGTACCTGCGCCGGTTCCGCGCCGCCACCGGCACGACGCCGTACCAGTGGATGCTCAGCCGGCGCATCCACCGGGCCCGCGAGCTGCTCGAACGCACGACCGCCCCGATCGAGCAGATCGCCGTCCAGTGCGGCTTTCGCAACGCCACCACGCTGCGCGATCACTTCGGCCGCAGCGTCGGGATCACGCCGTCGCGTTACCGCACGCAGTTCAGATCGACGGAGACCGAGCCTGCGGCCGCGCCGGCCGGCTGGCGTTGATCAGCTGACGACACAGCGGGCCTGGCCTGGGCCGTCGTTCACGCCGTGTGCGGCGTATCCGGTCGACTGGAAGCGGCGCGGCTGAGTGAGCTGTTCACGATGGCCAGCGCCTCATGGGCTGCAACGCCGAGGTCGTGGACGAGTGAGGCGTAGTCCTGGGCCGCGACCTGCAAGCGCGCGGGCGTCGCTGCCGGCCGCGGTGACGACAGTGCCGCCGCGGCCGTGGGTCTCGACGAGGCCGGCGGCCTCGAGTTCGCGGTAGGCGCGCGCGGCGGTGTTGACGGCCAGGCCGTGGTCGTCAGCCATCCGCCGAACCGGCGGAAGCTGGGTGCCGGCCGCGAGAATCCGATCGATCACACCGCCCTGCGTGAGGTACGCCCGTTCCCCGGCCCGCAGGTCGACCACGGGTCCGGCTGGGTGACCGTCGGCTGGCACGCGGACGGCTCCCCCGCTGACTCGCGGCTGTGGGAGCCCGGCCGGGTGCCCGCGGCGGGTTCATCGCCGCCGCCGCCGCGGGCTCGGGCAAGAGCGAATTCGTCACCGCGCTGTGCGCGGCCGCGCGCGCCTATCCGACATGGCCGTGCTGTGCCTCGCCGACCCTGACCGTCAGCACTTCGACGCGGCTCGCAGCGGCGGGCCGACTGGTTTGCCGGCACCATCGCGGATGCTGCGCGCCGCGGCGCGGATCGCGGCCGCCCGGAACCGCCGCGATCGGCAACCCGGTGCCCGACCAACCCGCGGCGAACCGATGGTGCACGTGGTCATCGACCCATCCGACAACGTGCAGTCCGATCTGGAATGCCGCGACCTGATCGGCCGGCTGACCGGGCGCGTGGCATCCCGGGTCGACATTGCGGTGACTCTCACAACCCAGTGGCACGGCGGGTGGTTGGGTCGCCGCCGCCACACGGGAGCAGAACGTCCTGGCGTTGCGCAGCGGCCAGCCGCTTCCGCCGGTAGTGCGCTACCGCCTGCTCGGGTCCTTCGCCGAGGGCTGCAAGCAGACGCCGGATCCGGGCCAGCTGTCGGCCCGACGGCTCCGGCACCGGCGGCGTCGCCCACCTGCGCGCCGCCGGCGCGGAACAACCCACTGTCATCCGCGCGGGCCTGGCCAGCCACGCGACCCCGGCTATCAGCATCCGCAAGATCGCTCGGCTCGTCGAGCTGGCCACCGCGTCCGGCTACTGCCTGCTCGCCGACCGTGCCCGGCCCACCCGCCGTGACCCCGTAGTGAGTGTCGGTGCGGTCCGGCCGCTGGATCCGGCCGACCCGGCGCCGGCCGAGGCGCCGTGCCGGGCCCGTGGGTCAGCCGCTAGCGCCGCCCGACGCCGCCGGCACCCGCCGCGGGAGGGGCGGGACGTCGGTGAGCCGCCAGGTCGAGGCCGGTCAGTTCGGCCGAGAGCTTCCACAGGCGGGCCGCCTCGGCCCGGTCCGTGCGGCTGCCCTCCACGGTGCGGCAGTCGATGCAGTAGGCGCCACCGTGGGCGTCGAGTCCGGGTGAGGTGGCGGCCCAGACCTGGGTCGCCGCGCCCTGCTCGACGGTCGTGAACAGGCCCGGCGCGGAAGTCCCCGCGGCGTCGATCCAGCCGGCGGCGACCATCTCCTCGACGGCAAGGTGTCGCTGCAGCGGAGTACGGACCAAGCCGGGGTTGGCGGAGAACGCGCGGACGCCGAGCGGCCGGCCGAGGGCGTCGAGGTGGTGGGCGAACAGGATGTTTGCCAGCTTCGACTGGGTGTAGGCCGCCCACTTGTCGTAGTCGCGCTCGAACTGCACGTCGTCCCACCGGATACGCCATGTCGGATCGCGCCCGGAGGTGACGCAAACGACACGAGCCGTGCCGGCGGCCGTGAGCGCAGGCCACAGCAGGTTCGCCAGCGCGTAGTGGCCGAGGTGGTTGACCGCGAACTGCGCCTCCCAGCCGGGCCCTACCCGAGTCTGCGGGCAGGCCATGATCCCGGCTCCGGCGATCAGGATGTCGAGGGTTGATTGGCGGCGCAGGAACCGTTCGGCGAACGCCCGGACCGAGGCGAGGTCGGCGAGGTCGAGCTCGTCGACCTCGACCCCGGCCAGGCCGGAGACCGCCTGCCGCGCCGCGGCGGGTCGGCGAGCCGGGACCACGACCCGGGCCCCGACCCCGGCGAGAGCCCGGGTCGTCGCGAGACCGAGGCCGGAGTAGCCGCCCGTGACGACCGCCGTCCTGCCGGTGAGGTCGACCCCGGCGAGGACGTCCGCGGTCGTGCTGTGCGTGCCGAGCGTGGTGTGGTTCGAGTCGCTGTTCATGCGGCGGACGCTAGGTGCTAGACCGAGGTCTAGGTCAAGGGGCTAGGGTCGATGCCGTGGCGGACCGAGACCTGACCATCGGGCAGGTGGCGCAGCGCACCGGGCTGAGCGTGCACACCCTGCGGCTCTACGAGCGGGAGGGTTTGCTGGCCGGCCAGGTGCGGCGGGACGTGGCCGGCCGGCGCGTCTACACCGCCTGGGACGTCGAGTGGCTGGCGAACTGCGTGAAGTTCCGGGCGTCCGGGATGCCGCTTGCCACGATCGGCCGGCTGGCCCGGCTCGTCGGCGAGGGCAGCGGCAACGAGGCCGAACGGCTCGAACTGCTCCGCGACCACCAACGCCGCATCACCGACAAGATTGCGCAGCTGCGCGACTGCCTCGAGCTCATCAACGCCAAAGTGGCCGGCTACGAACAACACCTCGCCGCCGGCGGCACCGGCGACCCCTGGCAACACCGGCCCCAACCCGCACCACGAGAACGCCGAGTCGACACCGGCTGACCGGCGTCGACCCGCCGGCGCGGGCCCGAGCAACGAGTTCTTCCGCCAGTTGTTGTTGATCAATCTGAGCCGCCATGGGCTCGATCGTTTCGGCCACTGCTGGTCCTTCCCTGCCAAGCAACGCTCGGCGTGTCGGGCCAGTTACACCGTTTCGCTGACAGTCCCGAATCGGGGGGCGCGTGTCGGCTCAGCGCGAGATGGTCATGGCGCGATGCCGATATGAATCACCTCCAGAGCGGGCATGGCGCCTCCACGCGGATCGACGCAACCGGCACGGTTCTTGGGATGGTTACTGCAGCGGGACGGGCGTCGCGCGCGCGCGCGCCCGTCGGCTCAAGTTGCCCTTGGCTGCGGCTCCGGGCGCGTGGGCGTGCGCGATGATGGCCGCATGACCATGGACGATTTGCCTATGACCCGTGAGCTCGTGCTGGATGCAGCGTTGCAGGGCCTGACGGTCGACAGGGTCGAGGTGCGGCGGATCCGAATGGCACCGACTTTTGCGCCGGGCGCGCACGTGCACAACGGCCCAGTGCTGGGCAACCCCATCGAGGGGGCGGTGCTGTTTCAGGTCGAGTCCGAAGCGCAGATCGTGCTCCGTCCCGGCGAGGTTTTCTTCGAGCCAGCCGGCAGGCGGATCAGCCACTTCGACGCGCTTGACGGCGGCGCCGTTTTCCTCTGCTATTTCCCGCTGGCGCCTGGCCAGCAGCCGGACATCAGGCTGTTGGATGAGTAGGCAGCGCACCGCGTGGTCGCCCCGCCGAACCACTTGGGGCCGGTCGATACCGATCTCATGAGTAGGGCTTGGCATGGTTCGGTGGTCGCAGCGCAGCGGCCACGTGGCCAGAGACGCCTGCGGGCCGAAGCCGCGGTTCGCTTGTTTCCTTCCCCAAGGAGGTGCCTCGCCCGTCGCGCCGCTGGGCAGCGCGCCGCTTCACCAACATCGTGCATTGGAGCGAGCCCGAACACGGCGACCACTTCGGCGCCTGGGACCAACCGCACCGCTTCGCCGATGACCTGCCTGCCACGGTCCACGCCATCCACCGCAGCTGACTGGAGACAGCGATGGGAACGATCTACCTTGACATGTCGATGTCGCTCGACGGCTTCATCGCCGGTCGGAACGTCGGCATCGACAATCCGCTCGGCGACGGCGGCGAGCAGCTACATCAATGGATGTTCGCGGGCAAGTCGTCCGCGCAGTCCCGGCACTACGAGCTCGACCGCTTCGCCACGACCGGCGCGTTGGTGATGGGCAGAACGATGCTGGACGTCGGCATCGGACCCTGGGGCGACGACCCCGTTTACCGGGCGCCGGTATTCGTCCTCACCCATCGCGCCGAGCGTCCCGTCGTCAAGCAGGGCGGTACGACCTACACCTTCGTCACCGACGGCCCGGACCCCGCACTCGACCACGCGCGGGCCGCTGCCGGCGAGCAGGACATCTGCCTGGCCGGCGGGGCGAACGTCATCCAGCACTACCTCTCGGCCCAGGTTGTCGACGAGCTGCGGCTCCACATCGTGCCGGTGCTGCTCGGCGGCGGCACGCCGCTGTTCGGCCCGGACGAGCACCCTCCCCTGCTCGAACTTTTGCCCGGTACGGCCGAGGACGCCGGAGTCGTACATCTGCGTTACCGAGCCCGCCGCCGCGAAACGCTGACTCCCCCCAACCGCATTGGCTGAACCTGAGCAGTTGTCCAGGCGACTTGACCGAGGCACGCGCGGTTTGACTCTCCCCCTAGGGGAGGGTGCACGGTATCTGCATGGCGAGGCTCGTGACGATCGGGGACTTCTCCCGGATGACGTATCTGAGCATCAAGGCGCTGCGCCATTACCACGACGTCGGGTTGCTCGAACCCGCCGACGTGGAGCCCACGACCGGCTACCGCCTGTACCAGCCTGAGCAGGTGCCGACGGCGCAGGTCATCCGCCGGCTGCGTGACCTGGGAATGTCGCTCGACGGCGTGCAAGCTGTGCTGCGCGCCGAGGACGTGACGAGCCGCAACGCGGTGATCGTCGAGCACCTGCGAGGGATGGAACGCCAGCTCGAGCAGACCCAGGCAACCGTGTCATCGCTGCGCGCCCTGCTCGAACCGGACCAGGTGCCGATCCAGGTCGAGTACCGGACCGCGTCGGCCCTGCGTGCGCTCGCGGTGAGCGAGCGCATCGCGATGGCGGACTCGGAGCAGTGGTCGACCGGAGCGTTCGACCGCCTGCGGGCCGCGATCGCCGACAGCGGTGCCGAACGCGCAGGCCCGGACGGGGCGCTGTTCTACGGCGAGTTCTTCGCCGAAGACACCGGCGAGGTGGTCGCCTTCGTGCCCGTCCGGGGCGATGCCGGCCCGGACGACGGCCCGGTTCGCGTCGTCGAGCTTCCCGCGAC
>Ga0137372_10004699_pt1 | contig 13321 bp, 14 predicted proteins | sample SagtaG_6_FD_104911 | JGI IMG/M metagenome (GOLD analysis project Ga0137372, IMG submission 104911) | Vadose zone soil microbial communities from Sagehorn Ranch, Mendocino, California, USA - Sage1_R_60_16 metaG | ecosystem: Environmental > Terrestrial > Soil > Vadose zone | place: USA...
AGAGGGCGGCACCCGGGAGCGGGTGGAGGATTCGCCCGCCCGAGACCGAGACGAGTTCCGCAGCGCCAAACGCGATCCACCGTCCGTCGTCGCTGAAGCGCACCGGCGGGCGCGCCCCATGCGCCAAAACGCGGTCGTGGCAGTCGGAGAGATCCAGCAGACGGAGGTCGCTTCCGCGCAGGTAGGCGATCGCGCCGGCGCCTGCCCCGCTCGACGCACAGGTGCCGCTTTCCCGCTCCAGCCGGGCCTGGGCTGCACCGCCCGAAACCAGCAGAACGATCACGGCGGCCGTGAGAGGCAGGCGAAGGAGGCTCATCCTGGCGGGGCTGATCCTACGACGGCACTATCGCCGTCTGTGGGATCGAAGGTGCGGGGGTCGCTAGGTAAGCCCAGGTCGATGATCGCGGCTCCGCGAGCGGACCTATCGGCATCCGTAGCTGGGGTCGACGGACAGGCTCGCGAGCAGACGATTCGTGACTCGAAGTATTCGGGGCGAGAGCCGACGACTCCCCGACCACGCAGTCGCGCCGACCGCGGGCGTGGCGGGAAACGTCAGCTGCGCCTTGTACCGGCTCCCGTCGGCGGGTACTGCGCGGCGCAGGGTGGCGTTCGAGACGCGCCAGCGGTTCCAGAGGGTGCTGCTACTGCGGACTGGTCGTGCCACGATCACGACGAGGATCTGTCCGGATGGAACCACCAAGGGCCCCTCGTGCCTCCCGAAGCCCTTCGGCAGGCGGTACGACGCGGTCCAGAGCTTGTACGATCGGGTTTGAGCAGTTTCGGTACCCGCCGCGCTCCTGCGCCCACGTCCATCCGGCGGGAAGGTTCACGCGCAGGCTCGCAACCTGGATAACCCGGCCAGCGGACGGCGCCGCTGCGCCGACGGATACGACACCCAGAGCTCCCGCCGCAGCCGCGCAGAGGCAAGCTCGGCAGGAACCGCGGATTCGCCTCGCGCGTGTGATACAGACGGAATTCAAGGGTGGATCAACGGCGTCCCGACGGCGTGGAAGCCACGATCGCTCGCAGGACGTGCGCCGTCTGCGTGACCGGCTCCCACGCGTGGAGGTCGATTTGGTAGCCGCGCCCGTTCTCGCGCCACCGGTAGCAGAGGTGGTTCCCGAAGCAGTCGCCGAAGACGAGCTTGCCGGGAATCGCCGTCCAGTCGTGTTGCCCGAGTGGGATCGGCCTCGTCACGACGTAGCTTTTGGGCAAGGTCAGGCGGCTGAGCGGCACGGGCGGCGCGAAGCGCTTTGCGCTGACGACATGGCCGGCGGTGAGCTCGAGGTGCACGAACTGTGGCGGTCGGTTCCGGCGCGGGTTGGGGTACTCGCCGCCCCAGCTGACGCTGACAAGCAGTGACCTCAGCTTCGGGCGCTCGCTCGGCGGCGTTGGCACGACATCGACGTAGGCGCCCTGAAGGCCGACCGCTGGGAGGCGGCTGGGACAGGCGGTACGCACCATCGCGGCCGACCGGCAGAGGTCGCGAAGCCAGAGCGGCGTCGTCGTCATCGGGACACCATCGACGAGAGCGACCGGACGCGGCTGCCGGCCCACTGACTGCGGCGCAAGCGTGGAGACGATCGCCCGCAACGTCGCGACGGAATCGATCAGCGGCTCCCACACGTTCAGGCCGACAGCGTGATCGCCGGCCTTGTCCCGCCAGCGGAAGACGACGAGATCGGAGAGCTCCCCCAGGTCGTAGTAGAAGCTCGGAGTCAGAGAGAGCTCGCCGCCGATGCCCGACCACGTCCGTGGTCCGAGGGCGATCGGCTGGCGGCGCAGGCCGTTGGCGATCCCGTTTCGGAGGACGACAGGCCTCGCGCCCGAGGTCGGGAAGGCGCGGGCGTTGAGCCTCCTGAACTGGCCGCCGAGGACAACGACGTTCCCGAAGATCGGCGGCCGGTGGACGTGCTCCCTGAAGCCGCCCCAGGCGACGCCGGACTGGAGCTCGAAGAGTGCGACAGTGAAGCGGCGCCTCGGCGCCGTGACGATCATCGTCCATCCGCGCTGGCGGGTCAGGGGCACCTGGCCCGGACAGAACCGCCGCAGCCCCGCGACGGAAGCGCACGCAGCCAAAGCCCACCTTGGCGTCGCGATCGTCGCGACAGGCGCCTTGAGCGGCGCTGCCGCCGGTCCGGCCGCGCGGTCGTGCGGGCCGGCGGACCCGCCCGAGCAGCCGGAAACGGCAGCCGCGAGCAAGACGGCAATGAAGCCCTGCCTCACGCTGCGTCTACGGGCGCCGCGACCAGACAGGTCCGCACTCGGCCCGGGGGCCCCGCCCTGACCACGCGCGCCGCGGTTCGAGCTCCACCACTCACTCATTGTCGATCCGCGTGGGTCCCGATGCAGGGGAAGACCGGCCTCGTCCGCAACGTCCGGCGTCGCCAGAGCGGCGTGAGGATCCCGACACTGCACACTTCGTCAGCACCGACCAGCTCCGCCGCGCGCCCCCGACAGACAGCGGAGCCCCTCTCCGAGAAGCCGGACAGGATGTTGCCGGTCACCGAGCGGGAGCGGCTACGGCACTGCCTTGAAGCCCCCGACCAAAGACCGACGAGCAGCCGGTAATCCCAGGGGCGGGTCGCGACGCCACCGCTCATCAGCCAGAAGTTCCACGTGCGTCCGGACGACTCGATGCGAACGCGCCTGATGTCGGAGAGGCCGATGACTGTGCGTGCGATCTGCGTTCCGATCTGAGCGATTGTCGTACCGCTCACATGCGAAAGCGATGGAAGACCAGCGAGGTCGATGGTTGCTGTCGAACCGCGGGGCTTCTGCGCGATCGAGAACGACCGAATCGTTACTCCCGTCGGAATCGCGGAGGTGAGCCCTTCCCGACGGTCGCGCCCGGACGGTCCAGCGAGCAACTCCTGAAGCGCAGCGCGCGCGACGGGAACAGAACGAAGCCGCCACACCGTTCGTCGCACGCCGAGCGGAGCGCTCTCCCCGTCCGTCAGGAGGTAGACCGTCACCGCAAGCGCTGTCTGGACGTGGGCATCAGAGGACGGAACGGCCCGGCCACTCCGGCCACAACGAGGCCGATTAGCAGCAGCGCCGGCACGTGCCTCATGCGGCCACTACAGCCGGTCGGGCGAGTTGGTTCGCGTGAGGACGCGTTGCGGGTCGCCTTCGCCGACCGCTGCGATCATGCCGTCGTGCTCGTTGCGCTTCCGACGCCGATACCCACCGCAGTCGCGTTCTGGGACGCGCGGCGCGGCCTCCTCGGCACGCGCGACTGCCGTTTCGCCGCACAGTGCGAGGCCGGGAGGATTGAACTGACTGCCGATGGCGGGCGGAGCTTCCGGGTCGTCCTACGCACGCGTCGGCCCGTAGTCGCGCTGCAGACTGCTGGGCCTAACGCTGCAATCGCGCGTACGGACGGTGGAGGGGCGCTGCGGACGCTGGACGGCGGTCGCAGCTGGCGTCCCTACCGGCTGCGGTTCACGGCAAGCTTCGCAACGCCGCTGATCGGGCTCGGCGTCCGGCGCTACGCAGTCGAACGGCACCTCGCGCTCGCGGTGCTCGCGACCAGCAACGGCGGCTTGACATGGCATCGACGAGCGAGTCCGTGCACGCAGGCGATCGCTGACTCAGCGCTCGTCGACCTGGTCACGCCCTGGCTCGGCTGGATCGTCTGTCTCGGTCAGCCCGGAGCAGGCAATCAAGAGAAGGCCGTCTTCCGCACGGGCGACGGCGGACGAAGCTGGCGCAGGGGAGCAGTGGAGATCAACTACCCACGCTCACTGATACACGGCGGCCTTTCAGGCTATGGCTACCCGGAAGGGATCTCGTTCGCGAAGGACGGATTCGGGATCCTTTGGGAGAGCCGCGGAACCCTCTACGTCACGCGCGACGGCGGAAAGCACTGGACGGCCGAGCCGAAGGTCGGCCGGCCAGAGCTCGACTTCGGTCGCGGCGCAGCCGCCTTCACCGACGGGCGCGGACTCGTCCTGCTCGGCCGCGGCGGAGGACAACCCACACGCCTGCTCGCGACCAACGACTACGGCCGCACCTGGCGCCTCGTCCGTCGGTGGCGCTGACGGCCGCTCCGCGCCGACGACTAGTGAGGGCCGAAGACGGAGACGGAGCCTCGCCGGGACTTGCCGCGCCGCCGCGAACGCATCGTTGACGATGACGGCGTTTCTGGCCGCGCTTTCGCTGCTGCCGGCATTGTTCGTCCTCCTTCGGCCTGGCCCAGCGCGCTGACGCTTAGGAGTTGCATCCGCTTTACGCGATATCCGGTTCCCTCCAGTAAGCCGAAGGTTGATGTCCGCGGAGCGCTACCTTCTGCTGTGCGCCGCTCCGGCACCGCCCGCGTCCGAGGGCCGATACGCCGTGCGGCGTGCGGCGACCAGCCAAGCAACTGCTGCCAACGCCGCCACGATTGCTCCCAGCGCGCCGTACCCGTTGAGTGCGATCACGGCGAGCGAAAGGCAGCCGAGCGCCAGCGGCACCGACGCGAGCCGCCACCACCGCAGATCAAGATGCTGCGCAGCGGCGAGCGCGTACATAACGAGACCAGCAAGCGCCAGCGCAAGCGCATACTTGCCTTCGTTGAGGATGCCGCTCCGAGGCTCTCTATCCCACGGGAGCAGGGCGCCAACACAGACGGCGAACATCGGCAGAGAAGGCCACCAGTCGAAACCAACCCCGAGTGAGTGCTCGGCATCGGCGTTATGGGCCATCACGGTGACGATACACCCGCCCGCGGGTCCCGTCAGCGTCTGTTGCTTCTTCGGGAGGCAGTGCGAATCCGCCGGATAACCCTCTATGTCTTGAGAGCCAGCGCGGGCACCACCTTCGGGCCGACGATGCACGGGTCTCGATGCATGGCGCGATATGACCCCATTAGCGACCGTTCGATCATCGTCGACTCACTCGTCGATTGGCCACCGTAGCCGGATTGGAGGTCGCGGCTCCGACTCCCGTCGCTCCCGTCCTGCTAAATGCCTGCAAATAAGCGGGTCGCGTTGTCTGCATGGACGCGAGTCGCCCGTTTCGTGGCCCATTCGTGGCCCAATGCTCGCTAGCAAAAAAGCCTGCAAATGAGTAGTTTCCGCAGTTAAGAGTGTGTTCAGCGGCACGAAGTAATCAGGTCATCGCAAGGGCCCGACGCCGACGACCGGCGCCGCTGTACCGGCCATAGAGCCGGAGGTCGTGCTCCCGTCCGGACGGAAAGAGGGCGTTTGCGGCTACTTCAGTCTCACCAAGCAACGGAGCGGCCTCCCATCTGGCGGGCGGAAGCAACTGTCCTGTTGGTCTTGGGGTTACAGCCGAAGCTGCGTTCTTCCGAGCGGTGACCGCGGGGCCGAGCCGCAGATCGAGCCACTCACTGCTGGTGATTGTGGGAGGCCGGACTTGCGGACGTGAGGTGTTGGGACTATGGATGCAGGCGCCGTGGCGAACTCGAATGGGACGGCGATCGAGTTCCGGGTGCTCGGCCCGGTCGAAGCCTCGCGCGGCGGCCGGCCGCTGCGGCTCGGTGGCAGGCGGCAGCGCGCTCTCCTCGCTCTTCTCCTGCTCGAGCCTGGGCGAGCGATCTCGGTCGACAAGCTGATGGAAGAGCTCTGGCACGGGGATCCGCCGGCCGGCGCCGAGAAGACATTGCGCGTCTACATCTCCCGCCTGCGCTCGGCGCTCACGGACGACCCCGTCATCGCGCGTCCTCCCGGGTACGTTCTCGAGGTCGAGGCCGACCGGATCGATGCGACGCGCTTCGAGCGTCTCCTTCACGACGGGCACGACGCGCTCGATCGCGGCGCCGCGGGTCTCGCCGCCGACCGGCTCGGGGCGGCGCTCGCGCTCTGGCGTGGGCCGGCACTCTCCGACGTCGCCGACGATGGGACGCTAGCGCTCGAGGCGCAACGCCTGGACGAGCTTCGCCTGGTCTGCCGGGAGGAGCAGATCGAAGCACGGCTCGCTCTCGGCGGCCACGCGGAGCTCATCGCCGAGCTCGAGCGCCTCGTCACGGAGCAGCCGCTGCGCGAACGGCTCTGGCGGATGCTGGTGATTGCGCTCTACAGGAGCGAGCGCCAGGCGGACGCGCTCGCCGCCTATCGGCGCGCACGCAGGCTGCTGGCCGAGGAACTCGGGCTGGAGCCGAGCGAGGAGCTCCGCGTGCTCGAGCGCGCCGTCCTGCGCCAGAAGGTCGCCGCCGCGTCGCCGCCGGAGGCGCGGCACAACCTTCCCGCACCGGTGACGAGAGTCGTCGGCCGCGAGCGCGAGCTCGCGGACCTCGAGCGGCTGCTGCGGGAGGAGCGCCTGGTCACGCTGACCGGCATGGGCGGGGCGGGCAAGACGAGGCTGGCGCTGGAGGCCGCATCGCGCCAGGTCGGCGCCTGGCGCGGCGGTGTCTGGCTCGTCGACCTGATCCCGCTGTCGGATCCGGCGCTCTTGCCGGCCGCGGTCGCCCGAACGCTCGGAGTCGCCGACCGGCCCGATGTCACTCCGCTCGCCGGGCTCCTCGACCAGCTGCGCGCGATGGAGCTCCTGCTCCTACTCGACAACTGCGAGCATCTCGTGGAGGCGTGCGCCGGGCTCACGCATGAGGTCCTCCGCGCGTGCGCCGACGTTCGGGTGCTCGCAACGAGTCGCCTTGCGCTTGGGACGCCGGGCGAGTTCGACTACGCCCTCGATCCGCTGGCGACGCCGACGGACGACGCGTCGGCCGACGAGGTCGAGCAGTTCGCATCCGTCCGCCTCTTCCTCGAACGCGGGCGCGCGGCCCGTCGCGATCTGACGGCCGACGGCGACGGACTGAGGAAGATCGGACGAATCTGCCGCGAGCTCGACGGGCTGCCGCTCGCGATCGAGCTCGCCGCGGCGCGGGCGAAGGTGCTCTCGCTCGACGAGATCGCCGCCCACCTTCGCGATCGCTTCCGCTTCCTCCGCTCCTGGCGGAGAGTCGCCGATCCGCGGCACCAGACGCTCCGGGCGACGATCGACTGGAGCTACGAGCTTCTCGCCGACGCCGAGCGTGAGCTGCTCGGGCGGCTCTCCGTTTTTGCCGGGAGCTTCAGCCTGGAAGCAGTCGCGCAGGTGTGCCTGCGTGGAGATGATGCCCGTGCACTGGAACACGTCCGGCGCCTCGTCGAGTCCTCGCTCGTCCTTGCCGAGGAACGAAACGGCGTGACCCGGTACCGGCTCCTCGAGACAATCCGCGAGTACGCAGCCGAGCGACTCGACGGCTCCGGCACGGCTCACGCGCTCCGGCGCGCGCACGCCGAGTACTTCCTCGAACTGGTGGGACGTGCGCGCATCGTCGCCGACGACGACCACGGCGCTGACGAGTCGAAGCGACTGAGACGGGCGCTCGCCGCCCTCGACCATGAGCGGCACAACCTGCACGCGGCGATGCAGTGGACGCTCGCGAACGAGCCCGACCTGGCTCTGCCGCTTGCCGCGGCGCTCTGGCGGTATTGGCTCATTCGCGGCTACCGGCGTCAGGGCCTCGGATGGCTCGAGCAGGCCCTCGCACTGCCGGCCGAGGGCGCGCCGGCCGTCCGCGCAATGGCTCTGGCAGGAGCAGCGCTCCTCGCGCGTCTCGTCGGTGAGTTCGATCGCGCAGGGGTGCTCGCCGAGGAGACCGTTTCGCTGGGGCGCGACGTCGCGCCGCCGGCGGCGCTTGCGATCTCGCTGAACGTCCTGGTGACGCTCGCCGGGCGCGCAGGTGACTACGACCGGGCTCGCGCGCTCTCCGACGAGTCTGTGGCAGTGGGCCGTCAGGCGGGCAGCGAGCGGCTCGAGGCGATCGCCCTCTTCATTTTCGCCGAGGCCGCCCTGCACGGCGAGAGGTACTCCGACGTCCTGGAAGCGGCGGGCCGAGCACTCGAGCTCGGGCGCTCGAGGGAGGACCCGGAGGTAATGGCCCTCGCGCTCGCCCGACTCGGCATGGCTGCCGCGCGCGGTGGTCGGCTGGAGGACGCGCGTGAGCAGCTCCGCGAGGCGCTGGGGTACGTGCACGCACTGGGATTCCCGGAGACCGGCGCGTGGTGCTGCGAGGGCCTTGCCCTGGTGGCCGCCGCGTGGGGCGACTCCGCTCGTGCCGCGCGGCTGCTCGGAGCAGCCGATGGATTGAGGCGCGCAGGCGGCGGGATCCTCCAGCCCGCGGAGGCAGCTGCGCGTGCGGCCGCGCTCGCGGCTATACGCGAGAGGTTGGGGGAGGACGAGATCGAGGCCGAGCTCGAGCTCGGCCGTCGCCTGACGCTGGACGAGGCGGTGGAGGAAGCGCGGGGCGTGGCTGCACCCGTGGCCTGAGGCTCCGCAAAGCCCGGGGTCGGGCCTCACCGCGAGCGTGTAACCGTTTTGTAACGCCCCCCGGTGAGCGTTCTCCCTCGATGGAGAACGAGATCCTCGAAGAGACGGCCGCTCTGGTGACCGCACTCGAGCGCGGCGATGTAGCGGCCGCGGGTGACATCTATGCCGACGGCGCCCGGCTGCTCGCATCTTCGGCCGAGCTGATCCAGGGGCGGGCGGAGATCGAGTCGTACTGGCGCGCCGGCATCGACTTGGGTCTCTCCGGCCTGGCGTTCGAACGCCGGGTGCTGGAAGAGATCGGCGGAACCGTTCTCGAGCTCGGCCGCTACGCCGTTTCGGTACAGGGCAAGTCGTCGGCGCCGCTCGTCGAGCACGGCTCGTACCTGGTTCTCCACGCGCAGACCGCCGACGGCTCGTGGCGACGAGCGGTCGAGGTCTTCAACCCCGACGAGCCGAAACCGGCTCGTCGGAATGTCCCGAAGGAGGAGCAATGAAGAACGCACTCAGACTGCCGCTTATCGCGGCGGCGCTCATCGTTCTCACGAGCGCCCTCGCGCTCCACGCCGCGGCAAGTCCAACACGCCCAGACAACCGGCTCGAGGCGACGTTCACCGAGGACACCGCGTCGGTGACCAACCGGATCGCCGACCTCGGCACGTTCCAGCTGATCAACACGGGTACCGGCACCGTCGAGGGAATCGGCAGCGCGACCGAGGTGGTCGGAATCACTCAGGATCGCTCAGTCAGCCCATGTGGCGCGGGGAGTTGGACGAATGCGGCCACGCGACGGATCGTTCTCGACGAAGGCGTGCTGGAGCTGCTCGAGTTGAGCACCGCCTGCCCGACTCCGGCAGGCCCGGTGATCACGGGGACCTACGAGGTCGACGGCCTATCGAGCACCGGTGTCTTCGCCGGCGCCCGCGGCGGCGGAGAGGTGACCGTCGACGTCGTGACCCACACGGCCACGCTCTCCGGGAAGCTCAAGCTCGCCGGCTCGGATGACTAGCGCTCGCAACGATCGGTCGGCGAGATGATCGACCGACGAAAGGAGAGAAGCATGCGGAAGCTGGTCATACTCGGGCTTCTCGCGGCAGTGATGGCGGCGGTCGCCGCGGCGTCTGCGGCGGCCAAGCCACCCGGCACCAACGGCCTCATTTCCTTCACCCGTTTCGACCCGGCACTCGATCAAGACGTCGTCTACACGGTGAACCCAGACGGCAGCCATGAGCAACCGCTGATCCCTGGGGCCGAGTCGGGGCAATGGGCGCCAGACGGCACGAGGATCGCCATCGTGACCGACTGTTGCGGGGAGAGGATCCTCAACCCTGATACGGGCAGCTACACGCAGTTGCCGACGTTCTATCCGGATCTGGGTCTGTTCCTCCCCTGCGGGATCTGGTCGCCGGACGCGGCTCGCCTGGCCTGCGATGGCTTCGGAGACGATCCCGCCGACGACGGCGTCTACACGATCAACTCCTTGGACGGCGGCGACGTCCAGCGGGTCACCTCGGGTGCCGACGAAGATTGCCCCGGGGATTACTCGCCGAACGGCAAGCGCATCGTCTTCCTGCGCGCGTCCTTCGAGTTCGGAGAGCAGGCGCTCTACGTGGTCAGGACGGACGGAACCGGCCTCCGGCAGCTCACGCCCACGGGCATGGACCTGAGATTCAACTGCGGAAGCTGGTCGGCGCAGGGGAACGAGATCCTCTTCTCGGCGCGCCCCGCCCCTGGGGTGAGGTACGCGATCTTCGCCGTCCACGCCGACGGTAGCGGCCTTCGGCAGATCCCCATCGCCGCGTGCGGAAGTGCGTTGGTGGGGTGCTTCGAACCGGTCTGGTCACCGGACGGCACCAAGATCGCCCTGACGATGTTTGTCGCGCAGACTGGACGGTCGGATCTCTACACGGTGAACGCCGATGGCACCGGCCTGTACCAGGTCACCCAGGCAGGGCTGGGCGCGGGCCTGAAAGACTGGGGCACGCATCCGCTGACCCACTAGGACACGACGCCGGCGGCGGGAATGGCATCCCGCGGCCGGCGTCAATTCCTTGCTCCGAAGAGACGCCCGCTGCGCTCGACGCGCCCACCGACGGATGGAGCCTTCATGGAGCCCAGCGGCGCGCAGCAGCCGGCGACCCGTCGCACGTTGTCCATGAAGACAAGATTTCGTGGCCCACTCGTGGCCCAGACGTCGATTGGACGATTGGCTCAACCATGCGGTGCGGAGGACACCAGGAGCGGAAAATACCTGCAAATGAGCCTGTTCAGAGGTGTTCATCGCCGGGCGTCGTTGTGCCCAACTCGGCCTGTCACGCCGGAGGTCGCGGGTTCGAGTCCCGTCGCTCCCGCAAAAGTCCCTGCAAATCGGTCAGACTCTCTCGCAACGAGACGCGAAACGCGCAAAAGCAGCCCGAAACCGGTCTCGGCCGGCCCGAACTCAAGCCGATTCGGGCGGCGCTCCGACCGGGCTCGAGGGGCGCCGTGCGCCTCCACGAAACGAAGGGGATCCATAGACGTCTGAGACGCTCATGCGCAACATCTTCGGGAAGCCCGGCGTCTACTCGCGCGTGGAGCTCGCACGTGCCGTCGAACGCGCTGACAGCGCGGGTAACGCCGCAGTGTCTGCGTCGAGGTCACGCCGCCCTCCCGGGAAGTCGCATCAGGTTCGCACCGAAATGCACGATACGGCGCGCACCGAAGCCGGTGGCGTCGACTGATCACGCGCAGGGAAGACCGTAGGCGGCAACCTGTCCCGGCGACGCAAGGAGCTCGGGTAAACGACAGGGACGGAACCCGAGCTGCCCGCGGTATGCCGTCAATGCCTTCGCGGCCGCCGCTCCGGAGTCGGTCACAAACCGGGTGAAATCGTCATATAAGAGGCATGAAGAACCGGGAGCGATGCTCCGACACCGAGCTTCTGCTCGCGGCGCGCACATGCTCTGACCCATTCGGCGTCTTCTACGAGCGCCACTTCGCTTCGGTCCTTGCCTTCTTTCGCCGCAGAGTGCATGGCCCAGAGGAAGCATTTGATCTCGCCGCCGAAACCTTCGCTGCCGCACTTGCCTCGGTGCCTCGCTTTCAGCCCGGACCAGAGCCGCCACAGGCGTGGTTGTTCGCGATCGCGCGCCACACGTTGAGCGAGGCACTGCGTAGCAGTCGTATTCAGGAGGAGGCGCGGCGTGCGCTCGCGATGCAGCCGATCCAACTCGACGACGAGGCGATCGAGATCATCGAGACGACCGCGAGCGCTCCGGCGATCGCGCTGCTTGAGACGTTAACTCCCCAGCAGCGCGAGGCGATCGAAGCCCACCACCTCGACGAGCACGGCTACGCCGAGATCGCCAGTGAGCTTCGCTGCTCAGAGAGCGTCGTCCGCAAGCGCGTGAGTCGCGGCCTGGCCGCGCTGAGGTCCAGCTTCGGAATGGGGAGGCCACATGAGTGATCCCGTCGGCGATCTGAAGCGCGAGCTTCTAGCCGCCGCTGAACGCCAGCAGGGGCGCGTCGCCGTGAGCGCCGGTCGCAGACGATTGCGACCACGTCTCGCCCGCAAACGCCTCCTCCTGGTTTCCGCAACGTTGGCAGTCGCCGCTGCGGCGGCAGTACTCGTCACGACTCAATGGAGCACCTCGCCCGGCTTTCTCGAGCGAGCGCAGGCTGCGCTCACGCCACCCGCCGGCACGGTCCTGCACTACAAGTCCGAGGGCACGTTGATGTCGACGGACCCCGCGTGCACGGTCACACGCCCGGTAGAGATCTGGATCGACCAAACGCCGCCGCACCGGTATCGCGCGCTGACGAACGTCGAGCCCTCCGCGGATTCAACGGGTGGCGATCTGCGTTCCGTTGTCTGCTCGAGAGGGATGCCGGCCGAGCTCGGCGGCATGCTCGGACGACCGGAGGAGACGCTCATGTTCGTGCCCCCGGACACGCTGACCTCGTCGCGGGTGGGGCTCGGTCTCCCACCCGACCCTGTGGCATGGCTTCGAGACGCGATCAGCGCAGGAACTGCGCACGACGAAGGCAAGACGCACCTCAACGGACGCACCGTCGAACGCATCCGCATGGATCCGATCGCCTGTACGGCAGATATTCCCAGCTGCCCGTCTGAGCCTGGGTATGCCTACGTCGATCCCGAAACCTTCTATCCGGTCGAGTTCAGCGGCCCCGGAGGAATCGGCCCCGTCGGCGGACCCCCCGTCGCGTGGTTCCATTTCGTCGACCGATTCCTGCTCTTCGAGTTCCTGCCCCGAACCGCCGCCAACCTCGCGCTCACCGACATCCGGGCACAACACCCGAATGCAAGCGGACCGTAACCGCTCCAACGTCTTCGTGCCGCGGCTGAGCGCGTCCCGGCTGCTGACCAATGTCCCCCTCGACCAGCAAGCTCTCGTCCTGGAGTCTCGTGCCCAGGTGGGCCAGGCATGGTCTCGCGGGAGAGCAAGCGAGACGGCCAACGACGCCTCAGGAGATACGAACGAAAAGGAGGAGCGATGAAGCTCAACCGCAGGCGCGCTCTGCCCGTGATCATCGCGGTAGCAACCTCTGTCGCAGCGGCCGCGGCGATTGCGCTCGGAAATCCGGGGTCCGGCGCGGCGAGGATTTCGGAAGCGTCGGAACAGCATCCGGACCAGGTTCTGGAATGGAATCAGATCTTTATCGACACGCTGATTGCAACGAACACGCGGAACTCGTCGAGGGCGCTGGCCGTCGCTACCTCAGCAGGCACGACCGGTAATGCGGCGGCTGCGCTGCCGCCGGGGAACACGGTCGCACAGTGGAACCAGATCGCTGAGGACACGGTGGTCGGTTCAGGCACGTTCCAGACGGAGGCCTTCATTTACATGGCCTATGTCTCGGCTGCGGTGTATGACGCCGTCGTCGCAATCGAGGGTGGCGACACGCCGTACGGGCCGGCCCGCTCGGGCCCTGCGGGTGCCTCGGTGGATGCGGCGGTTGTCGAGGCCGCCTACCGGACGCTATGGGCCTACTTCCCGCCCTCCTCGTGCAACCCGGCCTTGCCGCCAGCGGTGTACGCGTTCTGCCTGGGCATCCGTCCGAGCCT
>Ga0137372_10004703_pt1 | contig 13316 bp, 12 predicted proteins | sample SagtaG_6_FD_104911 | JGI IMG/M metagenome (GOLD analysis project Ga0137372, IMG submission 104911) | Vadose zone soil microbial communities from Sagehorn Ranch, Mendocino, California, USA - Sage1_R_60_16 metaG | ecosystem: Environmental > Terrestrial > Soil > Vadose zone | place: USA...
CGTGAAATGGCTTGAAATCAGCAGGGCCTTTCAATGGCTTTTCCACATCGTCTGATAGACCATGCGCGACGCCATCCGCGGCAAACATTTCGTCGATGGCCTCGGCGCGGCCCTGATTCCACACTTCATCAAACCAACGTCGCAACAGCGCTTTGTTCTCCTCCTCTAAGGTGCTTTGTTCCTGCATCGGTTATTCTCCCTTTACACCTTGCAAGGATTCGCACTTTCATTCTTCAACCAGGTCAGCAGACATCGGCGCCTCATCGGGTCCGGCTTCTTCTGCAATGCGCAACAGCCACTTAAGTTTCTCTGTCTGCTCCTCGTTTAGTTCCACAAACTGAACACCAAATCCCTCAGCGCTGTGATGTCTGACTTCCCCTTCAAGATAAAGCCAATCGTCGTCCGGCAACAGCACGCGAAAACCGACAATCTCTCCCCGCCTCACTTCGCCAACGGAGTCGAGGTAGCAGCCACCCTCAGAGAGATTCGTAATTCGCGCACTGTGGGCCTCCATGGAGCTGTCCCACATTGCGTTCAGGCTGACGCTTAACCGTTGTTTGCCTCTTCGATCGTCCATAGTCGCTCGCACTCCCGGTTTAGACTTAACTGTGCCTTTCAGAATTAAAGCCCCTGGGAGGACATCCTATTTCGCGTTGAGTTTCTGAGCAGGAGGCGTCGACTTATAACGATCGACAGTTAAGTTTACACCGCAGAAGGCTATTCCACATGAAACTTGTGCAGGATTCGATGGACGATCGGCGTGAGCACGATACCCATGATTCCTATGAATACCAGACCACTAAAAAGCGCATAGCCGGAAGCAAAGAGTTTGGCCCCGTCGGTTTTGAGATGGTTCACGGGGCCCATGCCGCCCAAAATCATTGAAGCTTCCAGAAACGAATCAATCCAGCGGAAACCTCCCAGCCAATGGTAACCTGACGTGCCGATGAACAAGACAAGCAAAACTATGCAACATGCCACGCCCACGGCCGCGACAATTCTCTGGGCAAACACCCAAAAGGGCGCGAGCTTTTCATGACTTCGTTCATACGAAGAAAACAACTTCATAGCTTAGCCCGCCGGAAACTGCGTTATCTCACCCGGCTTGCGCAGCATCTTGTTTACCTCACCTAGATGAGTCTCTTCTTCAGCAATCATCTTGCGAGCGTAGTCTTCAAGTAGAATGGAACGATCCTTCACCAGATCAAACAGTCTCCGGTAGAGTTCCAAGCCCGTCTTCTCCGCTTCAAGCGATTCCAGCAGTATGTCGTTTATGCCATGCTTGTGCGTCTCGAGCAGGGCCCCAATTTTCAACGACGGATGTTCGCCAAAATGTGTCACTAGTTCGCCGGCTTCGTTGGCGTGCGTGAGACAGGTAGTAGCTTCGCTGCGCAGCCAGCTCACGATCGGAATTCGGCTGTGACCAAAAACCATTAAGGCATAGTGCGTGTATCTGACTACGCCAGCGAGCTCTGTTTCCAGGATTTCATTCAACAGCCCTACCGCCGCTGTTTTATCTAAGTTGGTATCTGACATAATTGTCTCCCGAGTTTCAATTAGTTACCCATTTACAGTCTGATGTGGAGCCTGTGTTTTAATGGTCGCCAGCAAAACTGACTCGCGGGTGATCTTCTTAACCTACAAAAACATGAGACCTGCTACAACGAAAGCTCGCGTTATCATCTACAGCCGTCCGGGTTGTCATCTTTGCGATGAAGCTAAACAAGCCATCGCAGCCGCGCAATGTCTCGATGAATATACGCTCGAAGAGATTAACATTGAAAGTGATGCGTATTTACTCAAACGTTACAAATATGACATTCCCGTTATCACTATTGACGGCGTTGAAGCATTCAGGCACAGGTTAACTTCTAAAGCCTTTCGAGAGAGACTACTAAGAAGCAGCGGGGGCAAGCCCGCCTTCCCGACCTGAGAGATGCTGTGATGAGTTCGGTTAACTCAACCTTGAACGCCTTTCACTGAAGAATTGAGATTCAACTCCGATAAGCTCATGGTTGGAAAGGGTGGTTTACCCCCGCCGTCGCATCTAAGTTCAATTGATAGGAATACTCTTCAATCGACTCAAACAATCGCGCGCGCTCCAGCTCGCTGGTTGACTGGCGATACGACATTACCAGATCTTTGAGCGTCGCGAGGTCCCGATAGAGCCCGGCGTTCTCAATCGGCGGCGTGAGATAAGAAATCAGCTCGGCATACGAACGACGTTTGGCAATCGAACCCTCAGAAGGGTTGTTGACGCTGTACATGTAGAGGTTCGGCAACTCGCCAATCAGCCTGTCCGGCCAGCATTCGCCGGAAAGACCAATCTGTTTGCCTGGCATAAACTCCAGCGCTCCGTGCGTCCCAACGTGCACAACTGCGTCAACCTTCAGAACCTTTGCCAGGTATGTATAGAAGGCCATGAAACCGTGATGCGGGGCGCCGCTCCGCGCCATCATCAATCTCATCGGATCGCCTTCGTAACCAAACGTGGGTTGCACTCCGATAAAGATGTTGCCAAGCTGGAGGCCCTGGATCAGCAAGTCGCGTCCGAATGAATTGATGCGACCCGGCGGCGCTCCCCACTCCTGCTCGACTTCATTAACATAGGGGCAGAGTCGACGATATTCATCAACATTCATGCGATAGGCGACATTGGCAGTAGCCGCAAAGCTTTCAGCGTTGCCGCCGATTAGTTTTTCTCGCAAAATGTCGGCAGAGGCGGGGAGGTCGACATCGTAACCCTCGGCTTTGAGTTTGTTGAGGGTGTCCCAGAGACTTGGAAACACATCGAGGTCCGCGGCCGTGCCGATGTTGCCCTTGTTAGGCGGGAAACAAAAAAGCGTCAGCGCCAGCTTGAGTTCTTCGCGCGAGGCGGTGCGCAAACGATTCCAACGCTTCAGTCGTCGCGCAAACCTGATGCAGCGATCGTCGAGTGCTAACGGCTCAACTCCACTAGCCGGTATGCCGCCGTAAATGAAAGGCTCCGTTGCGCCATCGATTTCGGGAATCGCGATTTGCATTCCTGCTTGTACGGGATTAAGTCCTGTTTGCGAATCGCGCCAGGCGTCGATAGTTTGCGTGTCGAGGCTCACCGCCGAACGATAGGGCCGGTTCAACTGTCGCAGAAAGTCAGCAGCCGCTTCACTGTCATTCATTGCGGGACCGCCGACAAAACTGAAGCCCGTCAGCGAAACGATTTGGCTGACGCGCGAACGCTCGGTACGTTGTTGTCCGTTGTCAGTGGGTTGGGCTTTGGTCTTAGGTCTTTGGCCTTTGGTCTTGGTTCGGGCGTTGGACGTTGAACGCTGGACGTTGGACTGACCGTCCACAACGACGAAGAATTTGGTGACCGCTTCGCGGTTATCCATCAACGTGGATAGTGCCGGAATAACGCCCAAGCCTTCGGCTTCGATCGCGCGAATAAGCGAATCATAGTGCTTTGTGGTCCTGCTGATAACCTGGGGTCGCATCAACAGCAAGCCTATAGTTGATCTCGGGTCAAGAGCAGGATGGCCCGACTTTGGACTTTGGACTTTGGACTTTGGACGCCGCGTCGCATACCACTTCCGATAATCAGCAAAGGTCTCAAACAATTTCGGTGCGTCGGGATGGTAAACCGCGAGTGAGGGCAGGTGCTCTGGCGGCGCCACTTTGATGCGGGCCTTCTTGAGACGCTCATCGGGCACATACTCCTTGAGCGCGTACAAGATCATCGAACGAATGTTCGCAGGGGTGGGCTGAAGAAAGTAGCAGAAGAGGTTGAGATAGTTTTTCACATCGCGAAGGCCACCTGCCGTCGGCACGAATCTTAAAATGCCCGGCAAACGATCCAGCAGCTTCAAATACTGTCCGTGGCCCTTCCCGCGTTCGCTCCGCCTGCGGTTGCTGCTAACTTGTCGCCCAACCCACGAAACGGCTGCTGATAAAACACCTATAGCCTGCCCACGTTTCTTTCCCCGTTCCCCATTCCCCTCTTCCCCTGTGCTCTTTTCCGCAATCAGTCTCGAAAGGTCCAGCCGCCTCATCCGCGTCTTTCGCATCAGATCCGGCATGCAGTTAATCACGATCACAGCCGCGTGGCGTGCCTTATGATTCTCGAGCGCCGGTAATAGACGCGCAGCGTTTTCGCCATCCATTACGTGAATGACGAACACCAGGTCCGCTTCGCTAAGATCGTCATCAACTTCGCGCCATTCGCCAGCGTTCAACGGCGAACCAAAGTTGTGAGCAGCGACACGAAGGTCGAGATGGTAATCACGATTGAGTTCGCGCTCCGCATTCCTGAGCGGGGCCAACAAGCTGGAGCCTACATAAAGGACGGTTATCTTCATACATCATGTCTCATTCACGCCGCTGCTTTAGCGCGGCGTCAATGCTGCCGCCAATGTTCGAAACCGTTTCAACGGTTTAAGGCTGTCTAATTTAAATCGGCGTTGGTAAACCGTTAAAAAGGTTCAATAAAACTAAAATGTGAGCGGCGCCACCGGGCTAAAGCCGCGGTGTGAATGATTCACGCGACGCCCTCCAGCTGATCCTCGAGGCTGCCGATCATTTCGCGTAGTTGATCGAGAACTTCCAGCTCCGCGTCCCAGTAGCCACGACCCTGTGCTTCAAGGAGCCTGCCGATCAAAGCGTGCGCCGAATGTGGGTTCAGATATCGCAGACGTCCCAGCATTGTTTCGTCAAGGACGAACGTCTTTGCCACCTCCGTGTATACCCAGTCATCGACCGCATCGGCCGTCGCGCTCCAGCCGAAAGTATTCGAGACGTGGCCTTCTATCTCGGCGACGCCACGGAAGCCATGCTGCAACATCCCTTCGTACCATTTTGGGTTGAGTGTTTTCGCGCGCGTTTCCAACCTGACAGTCTCTTCCAACGATCGTATTTTCGCGTCGGCGGATAGCGTATCTGACAGATAGATCGCCGGACGACTGCGCGCTCGTTTCTCAACTGCCTTCGAAATTCCACCAAGATATTCGAAATAGTGGTCGACGTCAGTAATGCCGATTTCAAAGGTATCTATATTTTGGTAAGTGGCTTCCACGCGCGCCAGCGCGCGATCCATAGCCGTGCGCGCTTCAACGCCTTCGATCGTCTTCCCTTGTGAATCTCGGCCGTAAGCAAAACACTTGCGCGTCACGAAGAGATCGCCGAGCGTGTCTTCCCCTTCCCACTGAGAGTCCATCACCATAAAGTTGACGTTAGTTCCGTAATTTCCGGGCGCGTTTGAAAATACTCGAGTCGCCGCTTCGTCCCTGTTGCAGTTTTCTTCCATCACTTGTTCATTGACGTGACGGCGAACGTAATTCATTTCGTCCGGCTCATCGAGTTGGGCGACCAGACGTACGGCCTTGTCCAACAGCTGCACAGTTGGACTAAACAGATCACGAAAGATCCCTGAAATCGTCATCACTACATCAATCCGCGGACGGCCCAACTCGGCAAGAGGAATTGGCTCGACGTTCGTAATACGATTCAACGAGTCGGTTATTGGCCGAACCCCCAGTAGCCACAAAGCCTGGGCAACCCCTTCGCCCTGTGTCTTGATGTTATCCAGACCCCATAAGACAAGGGCCATGGATCGCGGATAGCGACCATGCTCAGCCTCATATCTCTCCAGAAGTTTCCTCGCCACAACTTCGGCGCGCGCGAAGGCAACCGCCGAAGGGACCGCATAGGGATTGATTGCGTGCGTATTTCGTCCAGTCGGCAGAATCGCCGGGTTTTGAATAATGTCCGCGCCTGGTCCGGGCTCGATGAACTCCCCACGCAGCGCTCGCGATAACGCCTCGATCTCGCTGTTAGTCTCGAGTTGTTGGGATATTGTTTCCAGAAGGGCGAACACGGTTCGAGAATGTACGGCCTGCACATTCGCGCTCTGTGCCAGGAACGCTACGGCGGCATCAATCCCGTCTAGTTCAAACTGATTGATTGCCTCAGAAACAATCGCGTCGATTCGATCGCGCTCACGTGCGGCAACTTCCGTAACAACGGGCGAGCCGCCAGGCGTTTGCTCAAGGGCCAGCCCTAAGCCTTCTGCAACCAGCTCAGGCAAGCCGCGCGTGCCCGATTCCGGACGAGGAAAAGAAGCGATCATCTTCAACATACCGGCGCGCTCGCTGGCTTGCGACGGTCGGCCAAATATGTGCAGGCCGGTGGGAATCAATCGCTGTTCGATTTCAAGGAGTTGTTCGTAAAGCTGCATTACGCGGCGGTCGCGTGCTTCAGGTGAGGTCATAACTGCCTCCAGCGACGGCCGAGTTTGCTGTATTGAGAGGAAGGACTCGGTACTCAGCATCCAGCGTTCGCGCGAGACTGTAAGCTTCATCATTAGCAGTGAAACGGTTTTGCGTCGCCATCAGGACTGTTCTTACTCCAGTCTTTTTGAATGCAGCGCCGAGCGCCTTAACTTCCGACCTGATCAATTGCCGCCGGTATTCTCGATCGGTATTACCGTTTGCTGCGATAGCCACATTCGCATGACCGTCAGTGAAAAGCAGTAGCGTCAACTCACCCAGCTGTGCCGACGCGCGCTTTGCCAACTGTAGAGCGCAAGAGAGACCTGCGGAAAGCGGCGTGCCTCCACCTATTCCCAACGAGTCCAGCACGCGGCGGGCGCGCAGAATGCTCCGCGACGGCGGCAGCAGTAGGTGAGCCGACGTACCACGGAAACCCACAATAGCCACACTATCGCGTTTGACGTAAGACTGACGAAGCAGAGCGAGCATAGTTTCTTTCGCCTGGGCTATTCGATTCAGCGCCATGCTCCCGGACAAGTCGATTGCGAAAATGAAAAGACGACCTTGCTTCCGCTTGAGGAGTTTGAAACGCAGATCTTCCGAGGAGACGGGTGTCAGCTGCCGCGTGCCGGGCAACAGAACAGGGGACAATTTTTTTGTTAGGGGCTGGGACGTTGAATTTACTAGCGCTCGCAGGGTCGCATCCAGAGCAATTCGCGCAGATCGGTTCCCGCAACTAACCGCTCTGGCATATCTTCCACGTTCGTGATTGTAAGCAGTTTCCGTCAACCGTGTTTGACGACTGCTCTCAAAGCGTGATTTGGTTTGTTTGGCCACCCTTGGGACCTTCTTGTCAAAAGTAAATTTCGGAAGATTCGTTTCGACTAGAGACACGGGCGTCGTCGCAGTCTCCCGATTTGCTCCGGCATCTCCGTCTGGACTTACCGACTGACCACCATCTCCAATGGAATTTTGCGAACGTCGTCCTTTTTTTCCACGTACCGGCACCGGCGAGTAACGAGTTCCCTCGCCCTCTCCCTCACCGGAGCCTTCGCGGCTTGGCCCAGCTGCGGCGTTCGTCTCCGCAAAGATTTTCTCCAGAGCATGCTCGATTCGGTCGATGCTTCCTGCCTCTTCAAGAGCGTCGCGGCGCAGGCGATGACGCAACGACATCACGGCAACTCGCTTAACTTCAGCGTCAGAGATCTTCTTGCGTCCCTCAAAAGCAGCGAGAGCCCGCGCCGCTCGCGTGATTGTCAATTCCCCGCGATGGCCATCCACGTTGAGATTGGAACAAAGCTCGGCGATACGCATGAGGACCCATCGTTCCACCTTGACCTTCCCAAGATCTTTGCGCGCGCGCGTGATTTTTTTTCGCAATGCCTCTTGCTCACGTGCAAACGTGAGACGAAAAGTCTCGCGGTCACGTTCGAAAGCATTGCGCCGTTCGACAATTTCCACACGACGCGCCAGCTCGCCTTCTGTTTTCACTTCGACGTAAAGTCCAAAGCGATCGAGAAGCTGTGGCCTAAGTTCGCCTTCTTCCGGATTGCCCGAACCGATCAGGACAAAGCGCGCCGGGTGTTCTATGGAAATGCTTTCGCGTTCAACCCTATTTACTCCAGTCACGGCTACGTCGAGCAGGAGATCGACCAAGTGGTCTTCGAGTAGGTTCACCTCATCAATGTAGAGAAAGCCACGATTGGCGCGCGCGAGTAGTCCGGGTTCGAACGTCTTGACGCCGCTACTAAGGGCCCGCTCGATGTCAATAGTTCCGCAGACCCGATCCTCGGTAGCTCCTAACGGCAGCTCAACAACCGGAACCGCACGCTTCTCCCGGCGGAGTGTTGGCCCTGAGCTCATCGTTTCTCTACAGTTCCAACATAGGTGGGCCTCGTCGCCCGGATCGCATTGGTAAGGGCACATTGAAACAACCGCCATCTGCGGCAATAAGTCCGCGAGCGCCCTGACCGCTGTCGATTTTCCCGTACCGCGATGCCCCATGATGAGCACACCGCCAACCGATGGATCAATTACGTTGAGGGTCAGCGCCAGCTTCATCTCCTCCTGTCCGACTATCGCAGGAAACGGATAAGCGGAATGATTCGCTGATCTCACTTGCTGAGAACTGCGCTTTTTGGGCGGCTTGTGCGAGTTGGCATTGCGGTTATCCATGCGCGAATGCAACCCTTTTAACTGAAAAGCGGGATGAGGGCAAGCCAGCATTCCCTCCGGTAATTAGTCGCCCAATCCAAGTCGGTTTTATTCTTTCTAATCGCTAACCTTTTTTGTTGACACGGGTACGGTTTCGTAATAGATTTCGCGCGCCTCATTTTTATCCCCCGACATTACTCCCGGCAGTTTGTACCAGCCCAGACATTCTGATCTTGCGTAGTTGTGTTCTGAAATGCCCGAATCTTCAGACGGCATTTCTTTGAGATCTCACAATCCTGTCTGGTCGCATTGAAACAGGTGCCACCTACCTCGTTTCGGCCAGCCTTACGAACACGGGTTTCCAGCGGGTTTCCAGCTACTAGAGGAATAAGCCGAATTTGCCGACGGGCAAGTTCACCGTTCCTGTCCCACACAAAGTACGTTCAAGACTCCAGGGAGGGAGACTGAAATGTTGAAGCTCATGAAAGTTTTAGCGCTAGTTCTCTTTGCTACGGCGCTCGCATTGCCCATGTGGATGGCGAGCTCCGTCGAGGGTCAAACCGGAACTGAGGCTCTCACCACTGACATGGATGCCAAGACACCCAATGACCTGTTCAATGGCTTTGGTGCGCTAGGCACTCCCATAGATGAATGTGTCGCAGAGCCGGTAGCACCCACCGCGCGAGGCAATGGCCGTTTCGAAGACAATAAGTTCATATTCAGCGAGCGGGAAGCCGTCGCTGATGGACTGGGACCCACCTACAACGATGTTGGCTGTGTCGAGTGTCACCAATCCGTTGACACTGGCGCATTCAGCCAAACAATGGAGTTCCGAGCTGGCCATATAACCAATGGCGCCTTCGTCGACGCTCCTGGCGGCCAACTAATTCACGCTCGCGGAACTGATTCCGATATCGTCGAACACATCTCCACCGCCGAAACAGTTAAGACATTCCGAATTACCACCAGTACGCTTGGCGATGGTTTTGTAGAATGTATTTCAAACACAGTGCTACAAAATAACGTGGCCGCACAGCCGGACGGTCAGCGTGGCACCTTGACTGCCGTACCCGTGGTCGAGGCCAACAACGCACTGCGCAACGGACGGTTTGGTTGGAAAGCGCAACATGCAAGTCTTTTGTCGTTTGCCGGCGATGCCTACCTTAACGAAATGGGCATAACCAACAAATTTGATGGCTTCGGCGGCCGGAGTTCCTCCGCAGCCGATGCTGGAACACATGAGAACCCCTGCAGCACCGCCGATGGTGTTATAAACTGCACGGGCGCGCCTTTCGATCCGGTTGCAGATCCCGAAGACGATGGCGACGATGTGCTTGCCTTCGCAGACTTCATGGCTGCCACGCGCGCTCCGGGTCGCCAAAACCCAATCCCAGCTGCTGCGACACGGGGAGACCCGCTATTTACATCAGTGGGCTGCTCGGTTTGTCACACGCGCACCTTCCAAACTGCCACGACAGGGACATCGATCAATGGCGGGGCCTTCGCAGTTCCCGCTGCTCTCGGTAACAAAATAATCCACCCGTTCAGCGACTTTGCGCTACACAATGTCGGCACCGGCGATGGGATAGTTCAAAACGCAGGGCAGGGATCGGCGAATATGATGCGCACCGCTCCGCTTTGGGGCATTCGCGCTCGCAACCGGCTTATGCATCAGGGGTTGAACATCACCATTTTCGATTCAATCCAATTGCACGCCGGCCAGGCAACGAACGCGCGAAACAATTTCAACGCCCTGACCGCCGCGCAGCGATCGGATTTAATTGCCTTCGTTTTGTCACTGTGATTTCGTGGCAGAGACTAAGACGCGGCACGCTAACAACCGAAGCTCGCCGGATCCAATCTTCCGGCGAGCTTCCCTTCCAGGTCAGTAATCAGTAATTAGTCGGCAAGAGAAAGGTCCTGAATCAGGTTGGACTCTTAGGTCCGAAGGACTGGCAGTTAATAGTCCCGTCCGTGAGGGCGGGTAGATGTGACTGTTAGTTACGTGAGCGCCGAAGGTGCGCCACGATTTGTGCCGGCCCTTCGGGCCTCTGGGCTATGGAGAGAGGATGAAGTCCCCGTCCTGACGGACGGGGCTATTAACTGCCGGTCCTTCGGACCTAAGCCATTCTGACGAGTGAAGTGAGCCAGTACCAAAGCCGCTAATCATTGACTGCTTACTATTGACCACTGACCAGTGACGAACTTGGGGAGGCATGATGGAACAAGGTAAGTTGCGCAATTCACCAAACGTGCAGGTAGAGCAGACGATCTTAAATCGTTACACAATTTGTTTGGTTCCCCTTATCGCGGCGAGCTTGCTTTTAACTAGTTGCGCAACCGCAGAAAAACCGATGGTAGAGGCACCGCCGTCACCCGTTGTCCAGTCTTACCAGCCACAGCAAGCTTCGCAGTTGCCACCGCCTGAACTCAATGCGGTTCGGGACGCCGTAAAGCGCGTCTTTAAGGACAACGCTGTGATCGACACGAGCCGCCATCCATCTTTCTTTGCGGGAGACTTTAACGGGGATGCCTCGCAGGACGTCGCCGTAATTTTGAAGCCTGTGCCGGAGAAACTCGCCGAGCTGAACGAGGAGTTTCCAACCTGGCTTCTTAGAGATCCGCTTGCGGAAAATGAACCGCGAGTTCCGCGCCTTCGCGTGGCAACCAACGATGCGCTGCTGGCTGTAATCCACGGCTATGGCGCAAATGGTTGGCGCGATCCACAGGCGACCCAAACATATCTTCTCAAGAATGTCGTCGGCTCAGGCATGGAGGTACAGCAGGCAACGGAAGTGGCGAGGGCTTACCAGGGCAAGAAGTTGCCCCGGTTGCGCGGTGACGTGCTTGGCGAGGTGCTTAGGAAGACGCCGGGTTACCTTTACTTTGCCAGCGCTACTTACGCCTGGTACGACCCGAAAACTTTCAAGGACGAGCCTGAACCGGGCGTGGTTCATGGTCCTCCGGTTGAAAGGGTGAAGAAGTAGCTGCGGTTCTCACGGCAAAAACTACAGTTAATCCAGGGAGGTAATGAGATGGGCTTCAAGAACGGACGGACAGTTGCGTTGATTTTCTTCCTGGCGAGTTTGGTCATCGCTAACGTCGGCACTGGTAGCCGGGCGGCTTTCAGTCCACACTCAGTTCAGGAAAACTCTCCGGGGATTCAATTCATAACGGCTGATGAACTAAAGGGAAAACTCGCTAAAAACGAGCCCGTAGTAGTAATCGATGTGCGAGCGACCAGCGGTTTGCTCGACAGTGATAATAAGATCAAAGGCGCTATCCATGTGAAACTGAGAAGGCTTAAGTCCAGACTCTCGTTTCCGCCACTGAAGGACGTCCCTCGCAACCGTGAAGTGATTACCTACTGTGCTTGCCCAAACGACGAATCCGCCGTGCGTGCAGCTCAGGTGCTCTCAGAAACTGGCTTCACACGCGTGCGCGTTTTGAAAGGTGGCTGGGTTATCTGGAAGAAAGCCAACGGCCAGGTCGAGCCAATGGCGAGAGGAATTTAGTCTTCTGCCCAATTTAAGGATTTGGCGGCGTAGCCGAATGCCACAGGAATATTTCTCGCGCTCGCGCTCGCCCTCGCAAGCGATGCGCGAAATCATTTTCTTAGCGTGAGTGTCCTCCTTGCTGAATGCTTTTCCCTGAAAAGTTCAATACAATGAGCCTGCACGACAGAAAGCATCCCGGGAGGGCAAACCACAATCTTAGAAGTCTCCAATCTACGATGCGTTCGGGGAGAACGTCTCCTTTTTAGCGACATTAGTTTTTCCCTTGCGCCGGGAACGTTCCTACAACTAACCGGTCCGAACGGCAGCGGGAAGACAAGCCTGCTACGCATCCTGTGCGGATTGATGATGCCGGAAAGCGGCAAGATACGGTGGCAGGGTGCGGATATTCGCTCACTTGCTGAGGAATACTCCCGAAGCATCACCTACATCGGTCACCGTACCGCCATTAAGGAAGAATTAAGTTCTCTTGAGAATCTTCGCATCTCCAGCGGTCTCGCAGGTTTCGAAGTCAATCGCGCTGAGGCTCAGGAATCGCTCTCAAGATTGGGGCTGGCGGGTCGGGAAAACTTACCGGCGCGATTCTTGTCCGAGGGACAGCGGCGTAGGTCCGCGCTGGCGCGGCTCATTACTTGCAACACCAGACTTTGGTTGCTTGATGAAGTGCTTGCTTCGCTCGATCGGGCCGCCGGAATGTTAATCGAATCGGTGATTGGTGAGCACTTGAACAGGGGTGGGATAGCAATTGTCTCTACGCATCAGGAACTCCACATCTCCGCAGGTTCGTTTCAGCGGCTCGAACTTGCATCGTGAGTGTCTCCTCTACTCTTTCAATGTTTCGCTGGATTGTCGCGCGCGATCTTACGCTGGCGTGGAGGCGGCGCGCCGATGTTTTGTCGACGCTCTTTTTCTTTGTGATCGTGGTCAGTCTGTTCCCTTTGGGGATTGGGCCGGAAACACAGTTGCTGCGTTTGGTTGCGCCGGGCGTGGTGTGGGTTGCAGCTTTGCTGGCTTCGATGCTTTCGCTCGGCCGCGTTTTCCAGAACGACTACCAGGATGGTACGCTCGAACAAATGCTGTTAACTCCCCAGCCGCTTTATCTGGTGGTGCTGGGAAAGGTTTTAGCGCAGTGGCTGGTTTCCGAAGTTCCACTTGTATTAATAGCGCCGCTGATCGGAGTGCAGTTTGATTTGGCTCCAGATACGCTCTGGATACTGTTTGTTTCATTGCTGATCGGAACGCCAATTCTAAGTTTGATCGGATCGATTGGAGCGGCATTGACCATTGGTTTGCGCGGCGGTGGCGTTCTAATCGCGCTTTTGATATTGCCGCTTTATATTCCGGTATTGATCTTTGGAGCCGGCGCCGTGGATGCCAGCATTTCCGGCATGAGCCCACAGGCAAA
>Ga0137372_10004711_pt1 | contig 13300 bp, 10 predicted proteins | sample SagtaG_6_FD_104911 | JGI IMG/M metagenome (GOLD analysis project Ga0137372, IMG submission 104911) | Vadose zone soil microbial communities from Sagehorn Ranch, Mendocino, California, USA - Sage1_R_60_16 metaG | ecosystem: Environmental > Terrestrial > Soil > Vadose zone | place: USA...
CAAGGGCCTCTGGCGGCACAACACGCTCTCGGGCACGGGAGCCACGGCGCTCGCCCCGGACACGCTGACAGACCTCGGCGCCGGCGCCTGCCCCAACGACGCTCGCGTCGAAGTGGAACGCGTCCCCGCGCAACGAAGGTCGTCCGCGCGGCCGGCACGGCGGTAGACCCCTCGGAGGACGAGAGAAGGACACGCAAGCGCCGGCTGCAGGGCGCGATCGCCGTCACGGTCGCGATTCTGCTCATCGAAGTCACGGGGGGACTCGTCGCGCACAGCCTCGCGCTCCTCGCCGACGCGGCCCACATGTTCGCGGACATCGCCGCGCTCCTCCTCGCTTACGCCGGCTTGACTCTCGCAGGACGGGCGCCGTCGGGGCGTCATACGTTCGGTCTCTACCGGGCGGAGATTCTGGCGGCCTTCGTCAACGCGCAAATCCTGCTCCTCGTGTCGCTTTACATCGGCTACGAGGCGGTCCACCGCTTCCGGAGACCGGTCGAGATTCACACCGGCATCATGTTCTGGATCGCGGTGGCAGCGCTCTTCGGCAACGTCCTTTCATCCATGCTGCTGTCGAAAGGCAGTGCGTCGAGCCTGAACATGCGCGCCGCGTATCTCGAGGTCGTCACCGACATGCTCGGCTCGCTCGCCGTGCTCGCGGCGGCCGTCGCGATCCCTCTGACGGGGTGGCGCTGGCTGGATGCGGCGGTCTCCGGCGGAGTCGCCATCTTCATCCTGCCGCGCGCGGCCGGGCTGCTCAGGCAGTCCGCCCACAGCCTGCTCGAAGGGTCTCCCGGAGAGATCGACCTTCCCTCTTTGCGGCAGGAGATCCTGGGTTTGCCCGGCGTGGAGGAGCTCCACGACCTTCACTGCTGGACTCTGACCTCCGGACTGCACTCGGCCAGCGTGCACATCCGCGCTTCGCCCGAGAGCGGCCGAGCCGAGGTGCTGTCGGCGGTCCAGAAGTTGCTCAGGGAGGAGGCCGGAGTAGACCATGCCACGATTCAACTGGAATGGGGGTCTGAGATGACGTGCCACTCGTCCAGCCGGGGGCACGCGTAAGGTTGCAGTCGGAGGAAAGCGTGAAAGTTCTCACAGGGATTCTGGTCGGATTGCTCCTCGTCATCGGCGCCATCGGATTCATCGTATGGAGCGGGTCCTACAACGTAGCGGCGACCAATCCTCCGGGAAGGTTCGAGAAGAAGCTCACGGCGTTCGCCTTGAACCGGGCGATCCAGAAGCGCGCGCCCGTCAGGACGAACCCGTTTTCGAAGCCCGAAGACATCCGGGCCGGCCTCGCGCACTACAAGGAGAACTGCGTGGACTGTCACGGCGCGCCCGGCGTCGAGGAGTCCGAGTTCGGCGAGGGCCTGAATCCTCCCGCTCCCGACTTGACGCTTCCAGCCGTGCAGAGGATGCGCGACGGCGAGCTCTTCTGGGTCGTCTCCAACGGCATTCGCATGACCGGCATGCCCGCCTTCTCCCCGACGCACAAGGGAGACGAAATCTGGAAGATCGTCGCGTTCGTCCGCCACCTGCCCGAGATCACGAAGGAAGAGCAGCAGGCACTCAAGGCCTCCCGGGAGGAAGAGACGGGCCACCACGAGGCTGAATCGGGCGGCGCGCCCGCTGAGAAAGAGGAGCAGAAGGCCTCTCCCGAAGGTCAGCGCGCGCCGACTCATCCTCCCGGCGAGAAGCCTCACAAGGATTGATGCGAACACCCGTTCGCGCTCACCGCGATTGCGGAGCCGGTCCCTCTGGAGGGTCGGAGACCTCGGCGCCCATGGGGATGAACGTGGAGGTCTGGGCCCTGTCATCCTGAGCGAAGCGAAGAATCTGCCCTGGTCAGCACCAGCCGATTCGACCGGGGCAGGTTCTTCGTTGCTTCGCTCGCGCCGTCGCCATAGCGGCTTTCCGCCTTCGCTGGGAGAGCCGTAGCCGCTACGGCGGAGGCTCTGGCGCGTCGGCGACCTCAGAATGACAAGAACGGCGTCTGCGGCTCAGTCGGACTCTCTAAGCAGTAACAGACGAACCTAACTCTTCGAGCTGCACTCCGGATGGCCGCACCGGCAGCTGGATTGATGCTCCCCGGTCGTCTGCGCGTTCGCGCAGAAATCGCTGCAGTACTCCTTGTCGCCGCTCCGCACGTCGTGCTCTTCGCAACGGCAACCACGATGTTCACAAGCCATGAGAACCTCCTTTGGACTGTTGACCGACGACTCTGAACTCCTGACTGTTCCCTCTTGCTAAGCCCCGACGAGATTCAAGATTCGCTCCAGAACCTGCATCGCACCGCGCCACTCATCCCAGACCTCGGGAAAGACGTTGCTCTGTCGCATGTCGCTGTCGGCGCGCCGCGCATCTTCGAGCAGATGGCGGGCCTCGTCGCGGACCGACTGCGGGTCCGCCTGGCCGGATTCGACCCGGCGATGGAGCTCGCGAGCCTGTTGGTCGAAGTGCCGTATGGAATCGAAGAACTCGCGCTGCCGCCAGCCGCGTCCGGTGGCGAGCCCTTCGGCGAGCTGATCGGAGCGGGACGCGTGGTCAACGAGCTCGCGCGAGAGTCTCGCCAGCCGGTCCTGCGGATAACCGTGGCCGCCCGGGGGGCGGCCCTCGCCATATCCTTCGCGGTACTCCCGTCTTTCCTGCGGCGCGCCGTACTCAGAGCGGCCCGATCCGCGGACGTCGGAGTCGTAGAGCTGGATCATCCGGTTCAGGACGTCGACCACCTCGTTCCAATCGGCGACCGTGTGGTCGTCGGCATAGCGCGAGCGTCGCACATTGCTCTGCACGTCCTGCGCGCTCCGCAGGAGCCGGCGCAGCTCGTCGTCCACCTGCCACGGCGCCGCGCGGTAATTGGCCATGTGTTCGTCGAACCGGTGCGCGCGCCGCGCGAAGTCGTTGACCGAACGCAGAAGGCCTCTGTCGCGCCGGTAGAACCAGGATTCCTGATGCTGGGCCTGGTCACCGGCGTGCTGCGCTCGTTCATCGAGCCTCTGCGCGAGACGACGCATCTCCCGGTACGCCGGCTCCGAGAGGATTCCGTTGGGCCGCTGCGCCTGCAGAACCGAGTTTCCGGCGAGCCACAGAATCGCGCACGCCGCCGAAAGCAAGACAAGACCTCGTTTCGTCATCTTCATGATCTGACCCTCCGGTTTCCTGAAGCAGCAAGACTCGCTCCAGTCTGGATCGGGTTTTGCTTTCAGTGATTTGGAACAGTAGACCGGAGCCGAAACCGTCCTTCTTCGGGGACGCGGCAACGCGGGGGTCAGTGGACTGCTTTTCTGCGGAACTGACGAAGGCCGAAGGCCAGGAACACGAGATTGAAGCCGGCGAGCGCGCCGAGGATCACGGCGATCGAGAGATGCGGAAACTGAGGCACGAGCGCGCTGCGCAGGCCCTCGCTCGAATACACGACCGGATTGACGAGGACCGCTTTCTGCAGCAACGGGAAGCGCGCCAGAGCACTCCAGGGGTAGTACGTGCAGCCGAAGAAGATCATGGGAGCGAGAACGATCGAGAACATCAGGCCGATCTGCGTTTGACCGATCGAGCACCCGAGCGTCAGCCCCAGCGCCGAGGAGAGAAACGCGATCAGCAGACACAGGGCCGCGAAGAGAAGAGGATGGGGCAGCCGCAGGTCCACGCCTTTCCCCATCACGAGCCAGGCGCCGGGCAGAACGACGAGGCCGGCGATGAGCGCCTGGATCATGCCGGCGAGGATCTTCTCGACCGCCACCCATTCGATCTCGATGGGAGCGAGCAGGCGATCCTCGATCTCTTTGCTGAACTGGAACTCGGAGATGAGCGGCATGGCAACGGCCTGGATGCCGGACAGGAACATCGAGAGCGCCATGATGCCCGGCAGCAGCAGGCTCTTGTATTGCAGCGGCATGTAGCCGCTCGTCGTCATGACGCGTCCGAAGATGAAGACGAGCAGCATCGGCTGCAACAACGTCTGCAGGAGCAGCGGCACGAAATTCCGCCGCGCGACCCGCGCGTCACGTCCGAGCAGCGCTAAGAACGTCTTCAGGTTCATATTCGGTAGGCGGAAGGCGGCAGGCGGTAGGCGGGGTAGTTCCGGCGGTTTCGCCTTCCGCCTTTCGCCTTCCGCCTTCCGGCCCCGTCTCCTCAGCGTTCCTCAATCCCTGAGGCTCCTGCCGGTGTGGTGGAGGAAGAGGTTCTCGAGCGACGGCTCGGAGATGTGGACGTCGGAGATGTCCGCGCCGGCCTGTGTCGCCGCGGCGACGGCGGGCGGCACCAGCGGCCCGCCGCGGTCGGCGTAGAGGTCGGCTCCGTTCTCTCCGACGGAACGCACTTCTGTGACGCCGGGCAGACGCGCGAGCCTCTCGAGCAGTGCCGGCGAGCGCGGATGGAACTGCATGCGGATGACGAAGCCGCCCGGGATCGAGCCCTTGAGATCCGCCGGCGTGCCCAGCGCGATGATCCGGCCGTGGTCCACGATGGCGACGCGCCTGCACAGCTCGTCCGCTTCCTCCATGTTGTGCGTCGTCAAGACGATCGTCCTGCCGCGCGCGTTGTATTCCCGAACAATCTCCCAGAGAAGAAGTCGCGTCTGGGGATCCAGTCCCGCGGAGGGTTCGTCCAGGAAAAGGACCTCCGGGTCGTGCATCATGGCGCGCGCGATCGACAGGCGCTGCATCATTCCTCCCGAGAGGACTCGCGGGAGCTGATCGGCGCGCTCGGTCAACTGGAACCGCGCCAGGAGCTCCCGGGCTCGCCTCGACCGCTCGGCCGCCGGGAGCCGGAAATAGGCACCGTGAAAGGTCAGGATCTCCCGGACCGTGAGCGAGAAGTCCAGGTTCGGGCGCTGCGGGACGACACCGATCATCGGCTTGACTGCCACCGGCCGTTCCCAGACGTCACGGTCGCCGATCCAGGCGCGCCCTGCGGTCGGACGGATGCGCGTCGTCAGGATGCCGACGGTCGTGGACTTGCCGGCGCCGTTGGGCCCCAAGAGCCCGAAGATCTCTCCGGGCCGGACCTCCAGCGAGAGACCCGCCAGGGCAATGATCTCGACTTTCTCCTTCTTCCCCTTCGCGCGGGCCGGCGCTCGCGAGAGCGAGAAGGCGCCGGCCATCGTCGCCGCCGGAGGGGCGGACGTAAAGACCTTGCGCAGGTCTTCGGTCCGGATCGACAGCGGCACGGCCTCAGTCTGTCTTCGAGGCCTTGGGGATCTTCGCCAGCTCCTGCCGCGCGCGTTCCAGGATCTCGCGGATGCGTTCCTGTCGGTCGGGCGAGTCTCCCGCTGCCTGGGCGGCCTGGAGAGCAGACTTGACCAGGTGCGCGAGCGGGCCCGCGACCACGAAGGCCTGCGGCCCCATGCATCGAGACCACTCCTCCCACCGTTCCGCGCGTCCCCAGATCTCGTCGACGGTATCGGCCTCGCGCCCGAGCTCCGCAAGACCCTCCGGCGTGATGCGATAGATGCGCTTGCCGTCAATGGTTTCCGAGACGACGAGGCCCTCATCCTCGAGCAGCTGCAGGGTGGGGTAGACGGTCCCGGCGCTCGCGCGATAGAGGCCTCCGGACCGCACCTCGAATTGCTTGATCAGCTCGTAGCCATGCTTGGGGCCCTCTTTCAGGAGCGAGAGCACTGCCAGGCGCACCTGACCCGGCTCGAAGAAGCGCCGCCGCCCACCGAGGGGACCGAAAGCCGCCCAGCCTCCCCAGTTCGAAAACGAGCTCCAACTTCGCGTCATGAAAGGCTTCCACATCCCGTAAGGCATCCGCGTGCCGCAACCGTAGACTCGCATGATATATCCTCCATAGCTACTTGAGCTATATCGTAAGATATATCGCTAAGTCAATACCGGCTTCGGGATCACAGACCCGCCTGCTTCACGACATCTCCGACTGAGACTCCTCCGCGGTAGTTGCCGAGAAAACTCAGGCCGTGCCAGCGCGACTCCACCCGGGCCAGCTCTTCCATGCGCGCCACGTGGCCGGCCACATACTGGGGTATCGAACGCGCATAACGAGTGATGGCGACGGAGCGGGGCTTCTCGCGTGCTTCGAGCGCCGCGGCCGTGTCCCTTGCGGCAATCGCCTCGAGCTCCTGGTCCGCCAGCGCCGCAGCTTCGGGATCACGCGCGCCACCCAGGAAGACGGTGACGAGAGCCTGCCCGTCAGGAGCGCGGCCGGAAAAGAGGCTCGAGCTCCAGACCGCTCCGAGGATTCGGCGGCCCTCCTGCGGGACGACGAGGTGGCCGAAGCCGTGAAGCGGGCGGGGCAGCGCAGCCAGAGGAATACTGACGTGGACCACCGCGAGGAATGGATGAGGGATGCCGGCGAGTGTATCCGCCGCGTCCGGAGCGAAGGGGCGGACGAGGCGCGCCGCTTCCCAGGCCGGCGCCGTCAGGACAACCCGTGCGGCCGAACGCTCGCCGCGCGAGGTCGAGAGTCTCCAGCCTCCTCCCTGGAGCGGTGTCACGCTCTCCACGCGTGTTTCGGCTTCGAGCCGGGTGCCGAGGCTCGCGGCAAGCGCCTTCGGCAACGTCTCGAGCCCGTCGCGGAAGGAGAGGAGACCGCGCGGGATGGAGCGGTCTCGCGGCGTCTTCTTGCGCTCGGCGACCGCCCCGCGCAGGAGACTGCCGTGATCGCGGTCCCAGCGGGCGAGACTCGGAAAGGCCGCCGCGATCGAGACCGCTCGGGACGAGCCGGCGAAGATGCCGCCGACGAAGGGCTCGACGAATCGGTCGGCGACTTCTTCCCCCAGGCGGCGCGCGAAAAAGGCATGGACGCTCTCCTCGGCGTCCGCGCCCCGGCGCGCGAAGGGCTCGGCTAAAAGGCGCAGCTTTCCTCGAGCCGACAGAAGCGGCGTCCGCACGAGACTTCCGGGAGACATGGGCAGCGCATGAAGCTTCCCCTTCCACTCCACGTACCGGGGCAGCCGCGCGTCGGCGAGCAAGGCTTCTTCGCGAAGGCCGAGATCTCCGACCAGGGCCCAAAGTTCGGGGTTCGGCCGGACGGTGTTGGGACCGAGCTCCAGGAGGAACCCGTCCCGGCGCTGCGTGTGAACGGCCCCTCCCGGACGGGAGGAGGTCTCCAGGAGCAAGACTTCTTCTCCACGCCTTAGGTGTGCCCGGGCGCGGACCAGCCCCGACATCCCTGCGCCGACGACGATCGTGCCGGCCGAGCTCATTGGCTCCAGAATTCCTTCTGCGAAAGAATGATGTCCTCCAGCGCCCGCAGGAACGTGGGACGGCTGTTCAGTCCGGGCGTCCTGCGGAAGTGTGCGATCCCGCCCTTCTTCGCCGCGCCGCCAAAGAGCTGATCGATCTCGTAGAGAGTCTCGACGTGGTCCGTTACGAAGGCGATCGGAACGGCGAGGACCTGCTTTTCACCTTTTCGCCCGAGCTCGCCGATGACATCGAGCGTGGCCGGGCCCAGCCATTCGACGGGCCCGAGCCTGGATTGATAGGCCAGAGTCCAGGGACTCCTTCCGCCCGCCTTCTCGTGGATCGCCCGCACACTCGCCTCGATCTCTCTCTGATAGGGGTCGCCTTGCCGCGTCACGAGTCTTCTGGGAATGGAGTGGGCCGAAAAGAGCAGCCGCACGGCTTCGGGACGCGGGTCGGGGAACTTCGCGATCTCTTCCCGAATGCCTTCGGCGTGTGCTTCGACGAAGAGCGGATGCGTGGGCCAGGAGCCGATCTCGAAGAGCCGGGCGCCGGGAGCGTAGCGACGCACCGCCTCCCGGGAGCGCTCGAGTGCTCCCTTGTTGGTCGTGAGCGAATAGTGAGGGTAGAGCGGCAGCGCGAGGAACCGCCGCACTCCGGCGCTCGCGAGCTGTCGGACGACGTCCTCGACGAGGGGCGAAGAGCAATTCATGGCGGCTCGAGCGATCGCGTCCCTTCCGCGCTGCCGCAAGAGGCGCTCGACCCCGGCAGCCTGTTCCTCGGTGAGCCTCCGGATCGGCGAGCCTCCGCCGATGGAGGCGTAGAGCTTCCGCGACGTGTTCTTTCGCGTGATTGCGATGGCCGCAGCGATGGCTTTCCGCAGGATCGCGGGGCGCACCCGAATGACGTCGGGATCGGAGAAGAGCCGGTAGAGAAAACCGGGAACCTCGTCCAGATTCTCCGGACCGCCGAGCTGCAGGAACAGGATCGCGCGGTCCGTCATACGTGGAATCGTAAGGCGTAAGGCGTAAGGCGTGAGGCGTAAGGTGAAGCCCTGGCTTAGATTTCTGGTGGCTACGCCTAACGCCTGACGCCTAACGCTTAACGGCTCAGAGGGTCTTGGAGAAGACCGGCTTCTCCGGCGCCGCGGCGAGGTAGGCGTCGAACGGCATCGCGAGGTTGCGGAGAAAGACCCGACCCACCGTCGTCGCGCGGATCTCGTCCCGTCCCAGGACCACCAGTCCGTCGGCGGCGCAAGGCTCCAGTTTCTCCAGCGCGTCGGCGAAATACTCGTCGAAGCGGATCCCGTACGCTCTCTCGATCTCGGACTTGACGATCACGCCGTGGCAGAGGAGGTTCTGGACCACGGTCCGGCGCAGGAGATCGTCCTCCGAGAGCCGGAACCCGCGGAAGGTCGCCGCGCCGTGAGCCGCGACGTCCTGCTGGTACGGGACGAGATCCCGCCGGTTCTGGACGTACGTTCGCCCGATCCCTCCGATCGCGCTCATGCCGAAGCCGATCAGGTCGGTTCCGGCCTTCGTCGTGTAGCCCTGGAAGTTTCGGTGGAGCGTGCGGTCCGTCCGCGCCCGCGCGAGCTCATCCGTGGGCCGCGCGAAGTGGTCCATTCCGATGTACTCGAATCCGGCTTGCGTCAAGCGCTCGAGCGCCGTGCGGAAGATCTCGAACTTCGTCCGCTCGTCGGGCAGGTGCGGCTGCAGCACGTTCTGGTGTTTCTTCATCCACGGGACGTTCGCGTAGGAGTAGACGGCCAGCCGGTCCGGACCGATTGCAACCACCTTGTCGATCGTCTCGGAGAAGCTCCCGGCCGTCTGGAGGGGCAGGCCGAAGATCAGATCCATGTTGACGCTCGGGAAGCCCAATGCGCGGGCCTGTTCGACCAGGCGGCGGGTGTCCTCGTACGGCTGGACGCGATTGACCGCGACCTGGACTCGCGGCTCGAAGTCCTGCACGCCCATGGAGAGCCGGTTGAACCCCAGCCTGGCGAGCGTGAACAGGTGTTCCCTGGTCGTGACGCGCGGGTCCACCTCGACGCCCATCTCGACATCGGGAGCGAAACGGAAGCGGTTTCGGAATTTTCGTCCCAGGCGCCGCAGGCGCTCCGGCGTGAAGTAGGTCGGCGTCCCGCCGCCCAGGTGGAACTGAGTGACCGGCCGTTCCCTCCCGACGCGGTCGGCGACCCAGTCGATCTCCCTCTCGAGTATGTCGAGATACGACTCTTCGAGCGCGTGCTGCGTGCCCGTGATGACGACGGTGCAGCCGCAGAAGTAGCAGAGCTTCTCGCAGAAGGGCAGATGCACGTAGAGCGAGAGCGGCGCGGGTCTTTCCGCCGCCGAGCTCTCTTCGAGCACGCGCGCATAGCCGGCGGGACTGAAGTCCTCCGTCCAGACGGGTGCTGTCGGGTATGACGTGTAGCGCGGCCCCGGCACGTTGTACCGATGGAGCAATTCGAGGGAGACGTCGCTGACGTTCAAGCCCGCGTCTCCGCTGCCGCTGCGACCGGCAGGACTCCGGGCTCCCGCGCCGCGTCAAAGAAGGCCTGCGCGGACTCGATCCGGGTCTGCGGCAGGACGCCGTGCCCGAGGTTCACGATGTGCGCGTGGCCCCCCGTCTCGGCCACGAGGTCGCGCGTTCGCCTCGCGACATCCTCCTCGGGACCAAGCAGGATGCCGGGGTCGAGGTTCCCCTGGAGAGAAAGGTCCGGCACCCTGAGCCGCGCTTGCGAAAGCGGGACACGCCAATCGATGGACAACACGTCCGCGCCCGACTCGCTCATCGCCTCGAGCAGGTGTCCGCAGCCGTTGACGAAGAGGATGATCGGCGGATCTTCTTCCTTCACACGGGCACCCTTTTCCTCCGGCGCGGCGGCACGGAGGCGAGGGGCGCGCCGGATCCGTCCGATCGCCCGGGCCGTCGCCGGCAGAGCCCATTCCCGGTAGTCCTGGGCGGTCAACTCCCCGGCCCACGTGTCGAAGAGCTGCACGGCCCCGGCTCCAGACTCGATCTGGAAGGAGAGCACTTCTCCCACGACGTCGGCGAGGAGGTTCAGCAACCGTCGAAGAGTCCTGGGCTCATTTCCCATCATCTGCTTGATCACGGCGAAGGACCTGGAACCTCCTCCTTCGACGAGATACGAAGCCAGGGTCCACGGCGCTCCGGCGAAACCGAGCACGGCCGCGCGGTCCCCGACTTCCCGGGCAAGCGTCGAGAGGATTTCGCCGGTGAAGCCGATCTCGGCGGAGGGATCGAACATGTGCAGACGGTCTACGTCCGCCAGGGTCCGCACCGGCTCGGGGAGATCCGGTCCCGCGTCGCCGAATTCGACGCGCGCGCCCATGGCGGCGACGGGAACGAGGATGTCCGAGAAGAAGATGACGCCGTCGGGCTGGAAGCGCCGGAAGGGCTGAAGGGACACCTCCGTGGCCAGCTCGGGCGTGCGGCACAACTCCAGGAATGAGACCTTCCGGCGAACCTCCCTGTATTCCGGAAGGTAACGCCCCGCCTGCCGCATCATCCACACGGGCGGACGATCCACCGGCCGCCCGAAAGAGGCGTCCAGAAAGCGCGCGGCGGAGGGAGAGGAGCGGGTCATTGGCGCCATTCGAGCCGGAATTAGCAGTATAGCAGTCGGAGCCGCGTCGGCCCGGTCCTTGGTCCTTAGTCCTTCGTCCTTGGTCGGGATGACTCAGGACTGGGGACTAAGGACTACGGACTAAGGACAGCAAGGAGGGAGAGGGAGAATAAAATCCTGGCTTGATCGGAAGAACCATCTCCCACTATCGCGTCGAGAGACGCCTGGGCGCAGGCGGAATGGGGGAGGTCTATCTGGCGCGCGACATGGCGCCGGGACGGGCGGCGGCGCTGAAGGTGCTCCCCAAGAACCTGGATGCGTCGCTCAAGCCGCGGCTGCTGCGCGAAGGCGAAGCCTCGGCACGCCTGCAGCACCCCGCGATCGCGACGTTCTATGAGTCCGGCGAATCCGACGGCGTCGCCTTCATCGCGATGGAATACGTCTCGGGACAGACTCTGCGAGATCGCCTGATGGAAGGGCCGCTCCCTGTCCGCGAGGCCGTTTCGATGACGGCATGGCTCCTCGAGGCGCTCTCCCACGCCCACGCCGCTGGCATCCTGCATCGGGACATCAAGCCGGAGAACGTGATGCTCACGTCCGAAAGCTCGGCGAAGCTACTCGACTTTGGAATCGCGAAAGTGTTTGCTCCCGCCGATCCGGAAGAGGCCACGGGCACGGCTCTGACGTCGGCCGGAGAGGTCCTCGGGACGGTCGGCTATATGTCCCCGGAGCAGCTGAAGGGCCTGCCTCTGGACGCGCAGTCGGATCTCTTTTCGCTCGGCGCGGTATTTTACGAGGCACTCTCCGGAGAGCGCGCCTTCCCGGGACGCACGGCGGGCGAGCGAATCGCCGCGATCCTTACGAGGGATCCGGCTCCGCTCGCGGGAGCGGACCTTCCGCCGGAACTTCGCGCGGTGCTCTCGCGGGCTCTCGCGCGCGAGGCGTCCCTGCGGTATCCCTCCGCGGCAAGTTTCCTTTCCGACCTGAGGCGTTCAACGGCGGGAGAGTTCGTCGCGGCGCTGCCGGACACGCTCGCCGTCATGGACTTCGAGAACCTCTCCCGAAATCCGGAGGACGACTGGATCGGGAGCGGCATTGCCGAGAGCGTGTCCGCCGAGCTGGCGCGCGTGCCCGGACTCTCGGTCGTGGCGCGCGAAAAGGCGCTCAAGGTGAAGAAGGCTCTCTCGGCAACGTCGGACGCGCTCGATCTTGGACACGCGCTGGGCTGCCGCTGGGTCCTGTCCGGAAGCTACCAGCGCATGGGGCCGGCCCTGCGTCTCACCTCCAGGCTGTCGGAGGTCGCGACCGGCCACGTCGTCTCGTCCGAGAAGCTCGACGGGAAGCTCGACGAGATCTTTCAGATGCAGGACCGTCTCGCGTCCTCCACCGCCGCGGTCCTGGACCTGGCGCTTCCGGCAGCGGCTCCTTCCGGCGTCCGGAACCTGGACGCTTACGAGGCCTACGCCCGGGGCAGCCGCTTCTTTCACCAGCTCGCCAAGGGCACATTCGAGCAGGCGCGGGAGCTCTTCGAAGAGGCCATCGCCGCGGATGCCGGCCACGCGCCCGCCCTGGCCGGGCTCTCCGCCGTGCACGCGATGCGCTTCACGTTCACGACGGATCCTTCGGAGCTGGAGAAGTCGGTGGACTACGCGCGGCGCTCGATCGCGGCCGACGGCCGGCTCGGCGAGCCGCACATCTGGCTCGGTTACTCGCTCTGGCGTCTCTGGAACGTCGAGGAGGCCTTCGAAGAAGAGCGGAAGGCGATGGAGCTCGATCCCGCCAATCCCTTCGGTCCCTATTTTGCGGGCTGGTGCCGGCTCTCCACGGATCGGGCGGACGAGGCCATCCCGTTCTTCGCCAGCGCGGTCGAAGCGGACGCTCAGCACGGCTGGAGCTGGCTCGGTCTGGGCGTGTCGCACATGGCGCTCGGCCACCTCGCGGAAGCGCGGTGGAGCCTGGAGCAAGCCGTGGCGCTGGAGAGGAAGCACCCGCAGAGTCCCACGGCCGGGGTCAGCGGTTACCTGGGGGAATGTCTTCGGCGGGCGGGGGAGCCGGACGCCGCTCGCACCCGATGCCTCGAGGGACTCGAAGCCGTGGAGAAATCCGACCACATGTACCGCGACACGTTCCGCGCGATCTGTCTCTGCGTTCTGGGGCGGGCCGCCCTCGATGGTGAGGATCTGTCAGCCGGGCGGGCCGCGTTCACGCAGACCGTCGCGCATCTGCGTGGGCGCCCGCGGGCTCTCGGGGGCGGCCAACTTCTCGTGCAGGCCCTGGCCGGGCTTTCACGCGCCGGCGACGGAGCCGGGCACTTCGAAGAGGCTCTCCGTCTCTTCGAGGATCGCCGGGGCTTCGACTTCTCCTATCTCTGGCTCTGCTCGGACGACGAGTCGCTCTCGCAGCTCTCCCTCGCCGCCGCCGCCCTCGGCCGTCCTGAGCCTGGCCTTCCCAGCCCCGGTGGTGCCTGCTCTCGTCGCGGCGCGCGTAGTCTCCCTGTACCGTTGGCCTGTGGGTTTTCGTCCTGCTCTTTAGCAGCACGGGCTGATCGATGAGATTCTTTTCGAGTTCGGCC
>Ga0137372_10004721_pt1 | contig 13295 bp, 14 predicted proteins | sample SagtaG_6_FD_104911 | JGI IMG/M metagenome (GOLD analysis project Ga0137372, IMG submission 104911) | Vadose zone soil microbial communities from Sagehorn Ranch, Mendocino, California, USA - Sage1_R_60_16 metaG | ecosystem: Environmental > Terrestrial > Soil > Vadose zone | place: USA...
GAGCTCTCATCCAGCCACCGGAAGCCGGCCCCGGCCGCGGATGACCGCCACCGCGACCTGGGAGACGACCAGGTAGAAGGCGGCGATCCCGAGGATAGCCACGAAGTCGAACGGCCACTCCACGCCCATGCCCTCGCCCGCCCAGAACGTGCCCAGGCTGGACAGCAGGACGCCGACCGCGTACTTCGTCTGGTTCTCCGGCGCCTGGCTCAACGGCTTGCGGAGCGCCGCGCCGACTGCCACCACGACGATCACCGCGGCCAGCCCGCCGGCCGCCGCCAAGGGCAGGTTGCGGGTGCTCGATCCGACCCCGAAGACGATGAAGGCGACCTCCAGGCCCTCCAGGAAGACGCCCTTGAAGGAGATCAGGAAGCCGACCCAATCGGTCGCCCCACCGAGCTCCGACTCCAGCTCCCGGAAGGCCTCCTGCTCGTCGTGGAGCGCGATCACGCCCGCCGAGCGGAGGACGGCCTTGTGCAGCCAGCGGAGGCCGAAAAGGACGATCAGCGAGCCGATCACGACCTTGAGCAGCCAGTCCGGCACCACCGCCACCAGCAGCTGGCCGAAGATCGCGACCAGCGCCGCCAGCAGGACCACGGCGGCGGCCGCCCCGGCCAGGGGTGAGCGCCAGCCGCGGGTGAGGCCGACCGCGAGCACGATGGTGAGCGCCTCGACCGACTCCACCGCCGACCCCAGGAACGCGGTGCCGAAGATGAGCATGGTGGTGACCAACGCCACCCGATCGTACCCGGCGCCGATTCGTGGAAGACTGCGGTTGATGTCCGACGTCCCTGAGCCGAGCTCGCCGGTGCCGCTGCTGCCCGCGGGCCTCACGCCGCCCCTGCTAGGCCTGCTCCGCCAGCGCTTCGAGGCGCCGGTCGAGCCGGACCCCGAGGGGGCGGCGGAGCGGGAGACGGCCGCGCTCCTGCTCGGCGTTGGGCGCACCCCGGGACCGGTGGCGGTCGGCGTCGGGAGCCGCGGCGTGGCCAACCTGGAGGCACTGGTCCGAGGCGCCGTGCGCGCCCTGCGCGCTGCCGGCTGGGATCCCTTCATCGTGCCCGCCATGGGCAGCCACGGCGCGGCCACCGCCGCGGGTCAGGCCCAGGTGCTGGCCGGCTATGGCGTGACCGAGGCGCGGGTGGGCGCGCCGGTCCGGGCGACCATGGAGACCGTGGTGGCGGGCGAGGTGGATGGCCTGCCGATCCACCTCGACGCCCTGGCGGCGGCCGCCGGCGCCGTCTTCCTGGTCTGCCGGGTCAAGCCCCACACGGATTTCCGCGGCCGCTGGGAGAGCGGCCTGGCCAAGATGGCGGCGATCGGGCTGGGCAAGCAGGCGGGCGCCCAGGTCATCCATTCGGCGGGGGTGCCCGGGCTCCGCGACCTGATGCCTCGTGCCGCCCGCCTGCTCGCCGTCCAGGGCCCGCTGCTGGGCGGCCTGGCGGCCGTCGAGAACCAGCGCGACCAGACCGCGCTCGTCTGCGGCGTGCCCGCCGCCGGGGTCGCCGGCGATCTGGAGGCCGAGCTGCTGGAGCGGGCCCGGGAGCTGATGCCGAGGCTGCCCTTCGACCGCCTCGACGTGCTGGTGGTGGACCGCATGGGCAAGGACATCAGCGGCACCGGCCTCGACACCAACGTCCTCAACCGGATGCGCATCGTCGGCGAGCCGGAGCCCGAGGGCCTGCACATCGCGGCGATCGCCGTGCTCGAGCTGACGGCCGCCTCGCACGGCAACGCGATCGGGGTCGGGCTGGCCGACTTCATCCCCGAGCGGCTGCGGCGCCGGGTCGACACCGGCGCCACCTACGCCAACAGCCTGACGGCCGGGATCGTGGGCCTGGAGCGGGCCAAGCTGCCGATGACCATGCCCACCGACCGCGACGCGGTGCTGGCGGCGATCAGCGCCCGCGGTCGCCCGGCCCGGGAACCGCTGGAGCTGGCCTGGATCGCCGACACTCTGCACACCGAGGTGCTGGCGGTGACCGAGCCCCTCTGGCGGGCCGCGCTCGGCCGCCCCGACCTGGAGCAGCTGGCCGAACCGCGGCCGATGCCGTTCGGACCGGAGGGGCGGCTGGCGCCGCTCCCGGAGTTCGCTAGCGCCGGCTGACCTCCCTCAGCGCGGTGGTGCGCGCGGTGGCCGGGGCCGCCAGCTCGACCAGCTCGGCGGGCACCCGCATCGGCCTGCCGTCCGTCAGCCGCACCCAGGCCCACTCGGTCCAGAGCTCGGCCAGTAGCTCGTCGTCTTCGGCGCGGGTGATCCGGGTGCGCCGAATCCCGCGTGCGCCCTTGATCAGCTCCACCTCGACGGCGACCTCGACGACGTCGTTGTAGACCGCCGGGCGGTGGAAGGTGATCTCGGTCCTGTGGATCACCCAGACGCCGCCCCGCTCGCGCGACCATTCCCGGCCGTAGCCGGCGGCCTCCGCATGGCGGGTGGCGATCTCCTCGGCCCAGGCCAGGTAGACCGAGTTGTTGACGTGGCCGTTGCTGTCCAGCTCGTGGTTCCGGACCCGCCAGCGCTCGGAGTAGAGAAGGGGGTCGGCGGTCACGGGAGGCTCGGTGAATCCGGGCTAAGCGGGGTTGAGCGGGTTGCCCTGGTCGTCGGTCGTCATCAGCGCCATCTGCTGGGCGACCGGCGAGCCGTCGCCCGGGTAGATGTCGACGGGCGTGCCCTCGTCGGCCCAGCCGTACATCCACTGGGCCTGGCTGTAGGTGATGTGGACGCAGCCGTGGCTGCGGGTCCAGGACTGGTACTGGGAGCCGGGCCCGAGCGTGGAGTCCGCCTGCCAGGCGGCGTCGTGGAAGGCCTCGCCGCTGGTCGTGAAGAAGGCCGTCCACTGGACGGTGGTGTCGGGGTACCAGTACGGGGAGCCCTGGGGCCAGGGCGAGTGCATCTTGAACGGATGCAGTCGGCTGACGATCTTCATCGGCCCGAAGTCGGTGCCGTAGGCGGTGTTGCCGCGAACGCCGGTCGTCGTCGGGGTGTCCATCACCAGCTTCCCGTTCTCGTAGGCCCAGACGTGCTGCGCCTCGAACGAGAGGATCACGTGCTTGGGCCCCAGGCCCTGCATGAGCACGGTGTGGATCTGGCCTCCGTAGCGCTGCAGGGCGGCCGCGCCGACGGCCACGTCGCTGAGGTTGGAGGAATCGAGCCGGGGGGCGTAGTGCTCGAGCCGGCCGTACGTGGCGGCCACCTGGGGATAGGCGGCGAAACGCCCCGGCTTTGACTCGTAGGCGGCGACGGTGGCGTCGTTGCGACCGCTGAAGAGCGCGTCCCTGCCCTCCTTGCGGATGGTGTCCATGCTGTTGCCGTCCTTGGCGGCGAGCGCGGTGGCGGCGGCCTGGATGGCATCGTTCTCGGCCTGCTGGGCGGCGCCCGCCTTGGTGGCTTCGTCCACCAGGGTCTTGGCGTCACGCGCCACCGAGCGGAAGTCGGCGATCCGCACGGCGGCCACGAGCGTCTTGTTGAGAGCGTCGTAGCGGGCCTGGAGCGGGTCGAGCAGGCTGGGGTCGACATCCACGCCGCGGTCGTTGTCGAGCGCGCTCTGGGCGTCGCCGAGCTCCTGGCCGGCGGCGCCCTTGGCCTGGTCGGTGAGCGACCTCTCGTGGTCGGTCAGGGAGCTGACGAGAGCCGTCAGGGCATTGGTCTGGTCCCTGTAGAAGACGGCGCGGCTGCCGATCCAGATCGGTGCCGGCTGCGCCTCGATCTGCGCCAGGCGATCCAGGATCGGCTGCAGGTCGGCCTGGGTGAAGCCCTTGGCCTGGGCTTTGCCGATCTCGCCGTCGAACTGCGAACGCTGGGTCTGGTAGCCGCCGTACGCCTGGACGGTTTCGGAGTTGGATTCGGCCATCACCACGGCCGCCAGGCCCAGCATGGCGGCTACACAAAGCGCGATCAAGCCGCGCCGCCTGGGGGTCAGTGCCGGGGTCATCGCCATGGTTGTTGGTATCGTGTAACGCGGCGGCCGGGGCTTCCGTTCCGCTCTTCCCAAACTATGGTACGTACGTCCGTGCGCACTTCCCGCACGGTTTCGGAGACGAAATGAAGCTCACCGCCACCACTCGCGAACTGATCGGCAAGAAATCCCGGCGTCTCCTGCGGGAAGGCGGCCTGCCGGCGATCGTGTACGGCCACCACGTGGTCACCAGGCCGATCACGCTCGACGCCCGCGAGTTCGGGCACGTCTTCCACCGGGTCGGCCAGACCCACCTCATCGACCTCGAGATCGACGGCGCCCGGGCCGACAAGGTGCTGGTCAAGGCGGTGCAGACGCACCCCCGGCGCCACGGTCCGATCCACGTCGACCTGCACCAGGTCAGCCTCATGGAAAAGCTGCAGGTGGAGGTCCCGGTGGTGATCACCGGCGAGGCCCCGGCGGTCAAGCAGGGCGACGCCGACGTCGCCGTCAACGTCCACCACGTGCGTGTGGAGTGCCTGCCGACCGAGATCCCGGAGAGCTTCACCATCGACATCTCGGGCCTCGAGAACGTGGGCGACGCCATCCGCGTCTCCGACCTGCCGGCGATCGCCAACGTGGTCGTCATCGACGACCCAGAGGAGGTCATCGTCCGGATCACGCCGCGCCGCGAGATGGTGGAGGAGGAGGTCGCGCCCGCCGAGGGCGAGGCCGCCGAGGCTGCCGAGGGCGAAGCCGCCGAGGAAGGCGCCGAGGCAGCCGCCGAGGCGACCGCAGAAGAAGGCTAGCGCGGCGGGAGGGCCCGGCCCCTGACCTGGAAGATCATCTACGCCGTCATCGCGGCCGCCGCCTTCGTCGGCCTCTGGCTGCTGGCGCGGCTGCTGGTGCGCGTGATCACCGGCTGGCTGGCCGCCCACCACATCAGCGGCGACATGGTGGTGGTGGTGCGCCGGGTGGCGTACGTGCTGTTCGTGGCGCTGGCCGCGGCGGTCGCCTTCGGCATCGCGTTCCAGAGCCCGAACGTGACCCTGGCCGGGATCATCCTGGCCACGCTGGTGGCCAGCCTGGGCATCCAGGACCTGATGAAGAACTACGTCTCCGGGTTCTACATCCTGCTCGAGCGGCACATCCGCCCCGGCGACCAGATCCGGTTCGAGGCCGTGGAAGGCGTGGTCAGCGACATCCGACTGCGGGTCACCCTGCTCCAGGGCGAGGGCGACGCCCTGGTGGTGGTGCCCAACGCCGAGCTCTTCAACAAGACCGTGATCGTCAGGCGCCACCCCGTGCGATCGGGGCGGCGGCGGGGGAAGCTAGGCAATGGCCCCGAGCAGGACCCGGCAGAGGGAGTCGAACCCGTCTCCAGTTAGGTCGGTCTCCTCGTGGACCAGCTTTTTGATCTCCACCATCGCCAGCTCGCGGTGGATGCCGGCGGCCACCTGGCCGAAGAGCGAGCGCAGGTGGAAGGTGTGGTCGGGGACCGGGTCCTCGGGCATCTCCAGCCTGGCGTCGGCCCGGGCGAGGTCCAGGTAGCCCGCCCAGAGCTGGGTCTCTTTCTCCCCGCTGGCCGGTGAGTCGGAGAGGTGCAGGCAGTTGACCCCGCCCCAGATCCCATAGAGCTCGCGCAGCGACCCCGGCCGCGCCTCGTGGATGCGCGTCTCGCCGAGCTCGTAGCGCATGTTGTCGAGGTCGGCGGGGTCGGCCTCGACCTTGCCGACCAGCAGTGGGAGAGCGCTCATGAAGTCGACCAGCCAGGGGAAGAAGGGGCGGCCCTGGAGGAAGTCGTAGTGCTGCTCGATCAGCTCCGCCGGAGGCTTGAACCAGGTCAGTCCGGCGAGCTTCCAACGGCGCTCCTCCCGCAGCCACGACCACAGGCCCGCCCGCACCGCGAGGCGGTGCGAAGCGTCGGGTTTGAGGATCACCAGCGCGGAGGCCATGCTGGTCCCCGAGTCTACTTATCGCGTTCGGACGGCTCGTAGAAGTGGGCGTCCTTGAGCTCGTCGGGGAGATGCTGCTGCTCGACGGTGCCGCCCTCGTAGTCGTGGGCGTACTTGTAGTCCCGGCCGTAGCCCATGGCGCGCATCAGCCCGGTGGGTGCGTTGCGGAGGTGCATCGGCACCGGCAGGTTGCCGGTGCGCTCGATCGCCTCCACGGCGCGCCCGTAGGCCCGCATCGAGGCGTTCGACTTGGGCGCTTTCGCCAGGTAGACGGCGGCCTCGCTGAGCGGCAGCACGGCTTCCGGCATTCCCACGAAATGGGCCGCCTGCTGGGCCGCGATGGCGACCGAGAGGGCGGTGGGATCGGCCAGGCCGACGTCCTCGGCGGCGCTGATGACCAGGCGGCGGGCCACGAACATCACGTCCTCGCCGGCCTGCAGCATGCGCGCCATCCAGTACACGGCGGCATCGGGATCGCTGCCCCGGATGCTCTTGATCATGGCCGACACGATGTCGTAGTGCTGGTCGCCGGCGCGGTCGTAGAGGAGGTGGCGCTGCTGCATGGCCGACTCCGCGTCGGCCAGCGCGATCGGCCGGCCGGTTGCGAGCGCGGCCGCCACCTCGATCGCGTTGAGCAGCACGCGGGCGTCACCGCGGGCGCCCTCGAGCAGGGCTTCGAGGGCGTCCGCCTCGATCTCGGCGTCCAGCTCGGCGGCGCCGCGGTGCGCGATGCGCTCGAGATCGGGGCGGGCCAGCGCCTCCAGCCGGAAGACGCGGCTCCGCGACAGCAGCGGGGAGATGACCTCGAACGAGGGGTTCTCGGTGGTGGCGCCGATCATCGTCACGGTGCCGTCCTCGACGTGGGGCAGGATGGCGTCTTGCTGGGCCTTGTTGAAGCGGTGGAGCTCGTCGATGAAGAGCACGGTCCGCTGGTCGAGGCGGCGTGCCTGGCGTGCCTCGGCCACCAGCTTGCGCAGCTCGGGGACGCCGGAGGTGACCGCGCTGATGGCTACGAACCGCGACCCGGTGGCCCGGGCCAGGATCCCGGCCAGCGTGGTCTTCCCGCTGCCCGGCGGTCCCCAGAGCACGATGCTGGGCAGGCGCCCCGACTCGGCCAGGCTGCGCAGCACCTGGACCGCCCGCTCCTGCCCCACCAGCTCCTCGAAGCTGCTCGGGCGGAGGCGGCTGGCGAGCGGCGCGTCGGCGCGCCGGCCGGGCTCGGGATCGGCGCCGAAGAGGTCCTGCTGGCCCACTAGGTACGCAACATAGACTGCGAGTTCGGTTGGCCACGGCTACAATGCCGCGCAACATGTCGGTCTGCTGGTCCTGTGAGGGGCAGGTCCCCGAGGGAGCCCAGTTCTGCCCGAACTGCGGTCACAACCAGAGCGAGCGCAATTCGAGCCCGATCTTCGTGGTCGATACCACTACGGAGCTCTTCAACGCGGTCTTCGTGAAGGCGATCCTGGGCCAGGAGGTCAACCGCGCCGTCCGCTACAAGCGGCCGCTGTCGGCCCTGGTGGTCGAGGTCGACCACGCCGAGCACATGCACAACGACCTCGGCGTCAGCCAGCTCAACGGCATGCTGAAGGAGATCGGCCAGGCCCTTGTGCAGGCGGTCCGCGACACCGACACCGTCGCCTTCCTGGACAGTGACGGGCCCCCGCATTACGCCATCGTGCTGCCCGAGACCGACGCCGCGGGCGCGGTCCTGGCCGCGGACAAGATCCGCAAGTCGGTGGCATCGCACGATTTCCAGACCGGCGGCAACTGGCAGCGGCTCACCGTGTCAGTGGGGATCGCCAGCGTCTCCCACGAGCGCATGAACCAGCAGGAACTGCTGACCGAGGCCTACGCCACGCTCCACCAGGGCCGCAGTTCGGGCCAGGGCCCCAACCGGACCTTTACCGAGAACCTGACCGCGGGGATGGGCAGCTAAAACGAGCCTCGGCTAGCCCGACCTGAGCGGATGCCGGGGCCGCGTACGCGGCCCCGGGGCCAAGCCCGGCCAGGCCGGGCGAGCCCGCCGCGCAAAGCGCGACGAAGGGGGTGTGGGGGCCTTGCCCCCACATAACACAGGCGCCAAGGCCCGCAGAACACGAGGCTGCAGCGCCGCAAGGCGCTGCGCCGGGCGCGGACTCGGGGGAGACGTCCTGAGCCGCTCACGAGCAGAGAGGGACACCATGAGCCCCTCCGGCCGGCTGCGCCGGCCACCTCCCCGACCAGCGGGCGGGACCTTCTTAAACTCGAGGCGTGGCCCTGACTCGCATCTACCTGGTCCGGCACGCCGACGTCCACAACCCCAAGAAGGTGCTCTACGGCCACCTGGACAACTTTCCGCTCAGCGAGCGCGGGCGGCGGCAGGCGGAGCTGGTCGGGATCCGCCTCCGCGACGCCGGGTTCGCCCGCATCGTCCACAGCCCCCTGCAGCGGGCCCGGGAGACGGCCGAGATCATCGCGTCCCAGCTCCCGCGACACGTGCCCCTGGTGGAGGACCCCGAGCTCCGCGAGGCCGAATTCGGGAAGTACCTGCAGGGCGTGCCGCCCTGGCAGGTGCCCTTCCGGCGCCCGCTCTGGCTGGTGCACAAGGCCCGCCGCGGACTGCTCCCGGGCGACGAGACGATCGCTGCCATGGGCGGGCGCGTACTCGAGGTGGCGCACAGGTACGCGCGCGAGTACCCGGAGGAGGTGACCGCGCTGGTCAGCCACGCCGACCCCCTGCAGGCGGCGTGGATCCTGCTCGACGGCCGTCCCCACAACGAGGTCGAGATGTACAAGAAGGCGGTGGCCCGGGCCGGCATCCTGGAGGTCGACTTCGACCGCGAGGGCCAGAAGGTGGTCGGCGTGAGCTACATCGCCCCGCCTGAGATCCCGCTGCCGGGGTCGCCCGAACCGGAGGTTCCCAAGCCCGCCTGACGCGCCGGGCGGCCGCCGGCCACCAGGACCGCGGCCCCGGCCCCGGCGGCCGCCAGACCCCCCGCCAGCAGGTCGGGGGCCGGCGGCGGGCACAGCGGCCGGGCCCGGGGCACCTCCGGCGTCGCCCCGGCGGGCACCGGCATCGCCAGCAGGCGCGCGTACCAGTCCTGAGGCGTGAGCGTGGTCGGCAGCCGGCGCCGATCCGTGTAGGAGACGAACCCGGACTCGGCGTGGGCGAAGTCGAAGGCATCCTCGAGCGGCGCCGCCGCCGCCTCCCGGGCGTTGATCGGGCGCAGCCCGAAGACGCGGCGCACGAAAGCCAGCACCGAGGTGTGGTCGTAGACGTGCGAGGAGATGTGTCCGGGCCGGGCCCACGGTGAGGCGACGATGCAGGGCACCCGGAAGCCGAGGCCGCGGTCGTCGACCTGGGGCGGCGGCACGTGGTCGTAGAAACCGCCGTTCTCGTCGTAGTGGAGGATGACCGCGGTCTTGGCCCAGGCCGGTCCGGCGGCGAGGGAGTTGATGGTCAGGGCCACCCAGCGCTCGCCCCAATCGATGGTGTCGGGGGGATGCTCGCTGAGCGGCTCCTGGGTGACGACCCACGAGACGCTGGGCAGGGTGCCGCGCGCGGCGTCGCTGAGGAAGTCGTCGTAGGTCTGCGCGGCCCGCCGCTCGCCCCGGCGCTCCGGGTAGTAGGTGACCGGGCAGAACGCGGGCACGGGGGCGCTCGGCGAGGGCTTGAACCCTGCCGGCAGGTTGGCGAAGTAGCAGCCCCAGTCGACCTTGGCCTCGTCCAGGCGGTCGGCCAGGTTGGGGCGGGGCAGGGTGGCGGGGTCGATCGCCGCCGGGTTGTTCAGGTAGCCGCCGGCCGAGGCCGCGATCGAGTAGAGGCGGTTGGGGAAGGTCGGCCCCAGGACCGAGCAGAAGTAGCGGTCGCAGAGCGTGAAGCGGTGGGCCAGGGCCCAGTAGTAGGGGAGGTCCTCGCCCGTGTAGTAGGGGCGCGTCTTGCCGCCCCCGATCAGGTCGAACCCGTCGTTGCGCCCATCGTGGTACTCGCCCCGGGCGCTGTCGGTGTCGTGGGGCGGGTCGAGCAGGGTCATCGAACGGGCCGGGCGCGCTGCCGCGCAGCGGGGAAGGCCGTCGGCCCCGGGGAAGAGCCCGAAGTAGTGGTCGAAGGAGCGGTTCTCCTGCATGACCAGGACCACGTGCTCGATCGGCGTCTCGGCCGCCCGCGCGAAGCGGACGGCCGGGAACGCGAGCGCGCCCGCCAGCCCGGCGCTGGCGGCGAGGAAGCGGCGGCGGCTGATGGCGGGCATCCGAGCGCACTATGATCCCGCCCCGTGGCTGAGGCCCTCAACTTTCCCGAGGGGTTCCTCTGGGGCACCGCCAGCGCCGCCCACCAGGTCGAGGGTGACAACCGCAACAACGACTGGTGGCTGTTCGAGCAGGAACCGGGCCGGATCCAGGGCGGCGACCGCTCATTGGAGGCCGACGACCACTACCGGCGCTACCGGGAGGACTTCCAGCTGCTGCGCAAGATGCACAACAACGCCCACCGCCTCTCGATCGAGTGGTCGCGCGTCGAGCCGCGACCCGGCGAATTCGACCCCCGCCAGCTGCGCCATTACCGGGACGTGCTCGGCGAGCTGCGCGAGCAGGGCCTCCGGCCGATGCTCACGCTCCACCATTTTTCGAGCCCGATCTGGTTCAGCGAGCGTGGGGGGTGGGAAGCCGGCGAGGCGCCGGCGGCGTTCCTGCGCTTCGTGCGCCGGGTGGTCGACGAGCTGGGCGACCTGGTCGACCTCTGGTGCACGATCAACGAGCCCAACATCTACGCCGCTAACGGCTGGGTGGTGGGCGAGTTCCCGCCCGGCCGCAAGGGGGACGTGATGGGCATGTGGCGCGTGCTGGCCAACATGCGCCGCGCCCACCTGGCCGCCTACCGCGCCATCCATGAGCGGCGGCCCGACGCCGCCGTCGGCCTCAGCCACCATCGCTTTCTGTTCCTGCCCGAGCGGGCCCTCCGCCGCGACCGCCTGGCCGCCCACCTGGCCGGGGGCTTCATGGATCGCTGGCCGGCGGGGCGGGTGCGCCGGGAGCTGGTGGTGGGGGCGGCGGCCGACTGGATCGGGATCGCCCACTACTGGGCGCAGAACGCGGCCTTCGACCCGCGTCGGCCGCGCGCCCAGTTCCTGCGCCTGAGCAACGTGCCCGGCCTGCCGGTGACCGACATGGGGTGGGCCTCCGACCCCTCCTGGATGCGCCGTGTCCTCAACCAAGTCCGCCACCTGGGGAAGCCCGTGTACGTGACCGAGAACGGGATCAGCACCCGGGACGACGCCGTGCGGGCGGCCTACCTGCCGCAGGTGCTGCGCTCGGTGCACGGCGCCATCCAGGACGGGGTCGACGTCCGCGGCTACTTCCACTGGACCGGGTTCGACAACTTCGAGTGGGCGCGCGGCTACTCGCAGAAGTTCGGGCTGATCGCGGTCGACCGCGCCACCCAGGAGCGTCAGGTCAAGCCCAGCGGCCACCTCTACGCCCGCATCGCCGCCGCCAACGCGGTCGAATCGGAGTAACTAGACTCCACCCGAAGTGAAGCCGTGCCAGTAGGCGCCCGGCCGGGCCCCGGGCCGGATCTTCGGCGCCCATGCGGCGCGTTCCGGCTCCCGACGTCTGCGGTGCTCAGTCGCGCGGCGACAGCTGCGCTCCTTCCGCTCCTCGGCGCCGGAACCCGGCCCACACCACCTGGACACCGAATCTCTCGCCCCGGGACCCGGCCGTGCGCCTAGGGATCAACGTCCCCTACACGGACCACATCCCGCGCGAGATGGTCGTCGCCTACGTGCAGGAGGCCGATCGGCTCGGTTACGACAAGGTCTGGGTCGCGGAGGCCTACGGATGGGATGCCTTCACGATCCTCACCCAGCTCGCCTGCGCGACCTCCCGCATCGGCCTGGCGACCGGGATCGTCAACGTGTTCAGCCGCTCGCCGACCCTGATCGCCCAGACCGCGGCCTCACTGGACGCGATCAGCGACGGGCGCTTCGTGCTCGGCCTGGGCACCTCCGGGCACCAGGTGATCGAGGGCTGGCACGGGGTCAAGTTCGAGCACGGCGTGACCCGCCTGCGCGAAACCATGGAGATCGTGCGCACGGTCCTCAAGCGCGAGCGCCTCAACTACGACGGCCAGGTCTTCCACATGGACATGGGCCTCAAGCTGATCACGCACCCGGTGCGCGAGACCATCCCGATCTACCTCGCCACCCTGACGCCCAGCGGGGTGGCCCTGGCCGCGGAGGCGGCCGACGGCTGGCTGCCCGTCTTCTTCAGCCCCCGCCACTACCAGGAGGTGATCCGGCCCGAGCTGGAGAAGGGCGCCGCCCGCTCCGGGCGCTCGCTCGACGCGATGTCGCTCTGCGTCTTCCAGCCGGTGGTGGTCACCGACGACCCGCCGGCCGGGCGGGAGATGGTGCGGCCGCAGATGGCGCTCTACATCGGGGGCATGGGGTCGCGCCAGAAGAACTACTACAACCAGCTCTTCCGCCGCTACGGGTACGAGGAGGAGGCGCGGAGGATCCAGGACCTCTACCTGGAACGGCGCAAGGACGAGGCGATGGCGCTCGTGACCGACGAGATGATCGACGCGGTGACCGTGATCGGGACCGCCGAGGAATGCCGCGAGCAGCTCGGGGAGCTGGAGCGGGTCGGTGTCGACGAGGTCGCGATCGCGCTCCAGGTCCCGGGCAACGATCCCATGCAGATCCGCGATGCGCTCGAGGCGTTGGCTCCGCGATGAAGACGATCGGTTGGGCGGCCGGCGGCCTGGCGGCGGCGGTGCTGCTGGCGTCGGCCGGCTGGGGCATGCTGCACCCGGCCGGGGGCCCGGCCGCCAACCTGGTCGGCAGGCCGGCCCCGGAGCTGGTGGTGCGGGGCTTCGACGGCACCACCGTGCGCCTCTCGGACCTCCGCGGCCGGCCGGTGGTGCTCAACTTCTGGGCCTCCTGGTGCGTCCCCTGCCGGGCCGAGGACCCCGCGCTCCAGGGCGCGGCCCGGGCGTACGCGGGCCAGGTCCAGTTCCTGGGGGTCGCCTTCAAGGACTCCGACGCCGCGGCTCGGGCCTACGCGGCGGAGACCGGCCATCCCTATCCGGTCGGCGACGCGGTCGGCGGGGTGCCCGGCGGCTTCGCGGTCACCGGGCCCCCGGAGACCCTCTTCATCGATGCCCGGGGCACGGTCGCCGCCCGCTTCCTGGGCCCGCTCGACGGCCCGGCGCTGGGCCGCTATCTGGCGCTAGTCGGCGTGGGCCCGTGACCTGGCTCCGGCTGGGCGGCGCGGCTGTGGTGGTGGCGGCCTGCGTCGGCTACCTGGTGTGGTCGGCGGCGGGCAGCTCGGCCCAGTACTACCAGACCATCGCCGAGGTCAAGGCTCACACCGCGCCCGGCGACGTGCGCGTGCTGGGCGTGGTGGAGGACGACGTGCAGCGGCTGGACAGCGGGCAGGAGGTGCGATTCACGGCGAGCGACCGCGGGGC
>Ga0137372_10004722_pt1 | contig 13294 bp, 7 predicted proteins | sample SagtaG_6_FD_104911 | JGI IMG/M metagenome (GOLD analysis project Ga0137372, IMG submission 104911) | Vadose zone soil microbial communities from Sagehorn Ranch, Mendocino, California, USA - Sage1_R_60_16 metaG | ecosystem: Environmental > Terrestrial > Soil > Vadose zone | place: USA: California...
CACCATCTCGCTGATCTGCCACGCGCCCATCGCGGTGACCTCCACCCGGCAGCGCATCGACGCGCAGGGCGCCGCCTACTCCGTGAAGGACAACCCGTTCCTCGCCGCCACCATCTCGACCGTCCCCAAGATCGGCGAGCGGTTCGCGCTGCGGTTCCTCTACCCGCGCGTCCCGGGCAAGAGGACCCGACTGCCCTACTTCGTCGACGTGGCCATCAAGGAAGCCGGCTTCACCGTCACGTCCTCGCCCAACATCTCCGCCCCGCAACTGGCCTACGAGCCGTCCGTGCGGCTGCTCACCGGCAACGGCCCGCAGGCCATCGACCAGCAGACCGCCAAACTCCGCACCATTCTCACCGACACCCCGGCTGTCCGGCGCACCAACGGCAAGCAGCTGAGCAAGCAACCGTGACCGGCCACTCTGCCGGCCACACAGTGGACGACCCGGTCGAGCAGACGGATCACTCGATCAGTGGCGGGCCGATGCGGCCCGCCACCCCCCTCAAGAACGCGAAGATCACTTCTCATACCTGCCTAACGAGCGAGTCCGCGCAGGGTTACTGCGAACGATGCAGGGTCCCGTGCTGGATTACCGCGGAAAGCGCAGGATCAACTCGAACTAGACACCCCGTCGCCTACGTCTGCATCATGACCGTGGACAGCACGCCCGGCAGCAACAAGTACGGCCCTTCCCCGAAGGCCGCCAGCCCAGCCCCGAGTCCAACTAGACCAACAGCCGCTCCCGCATCTGCCCGTCGCGCGTCTTAGAAACGACCGTTTCTGCGACAGCCCTCCCTCCCCCGTCAGCAACTGCCCAGCAGGCGTCCAGAACTAGTGTCCGCAATCAACGTCGCACCACCGCCAAGGTCATAGCGTTGTGAGACGGTCGCGAGAGCGCTGTGGCAGCAAATTCGCCATTTGCTGCCACAGGACGACGCCGGTCGCGGTGCTGTCCGGCCAGGTCCTTGGTGCTCGCGCTTGCATCTCGCCGAGCCATCTGGGCCTCGCGGACGGTCGCCTACGCGAATCTGACCGTGATGAGCGCGGCGAGGCGGCGACGACCGCAGTGATGCCGCTAACGGTGCTCCATGCGTTGGTCATGATCATGGCCGGCCCGACCGGGACGGGGCGCCAACGGTAGGCATGCCAAGGTCGACGGTGGTGGGGCTGCGGGCACGCCGGTCAAGCTGGGCGAGCTTGTCTTCTGCGCCGGCGAGGCTGACCTGGAGGCCCTCGACCTCGCCGAGCCAGCCCTCGTGTTCGGCCTCAGCGATGCGGGCGATGAGGTTGTCGCGGATCTCCACCAGCCGGTCGCGTTGGGCCGGGTCGGCCCGTAGGAGCGAACACCTAACACAGGCATGTTCATGGATGCACGGCGTTCCGAAGGCGCGGGCGCACGTCCCGATGGCCACCTTGCGCTTCTCGAAGTGAGCGAGGAAGGCGTCCCACTCTTCGTCGGTGGGGGTTCGATATTCCTCACTGGGTCGCAGCGCCCGCCGGCGGGCCAGGAACGCCAGGTGGGCCTGGATGGCCTCCTCTGGATAGACGGCCTTGTAGCCCAGGGTGACGTTGATGTCGCGGTGGCCGGCGATGACCTGGGCGATGTGGGGCGGCAGGCCGTTCAAGATGGCGTCGGTGATGAACAGCCGGCGGAAATCGTGCGGCGTGAAGCGCAACGGGCCACCGCTGACCGGGTCGACCAGGCCGGTATGAGCGAGCGCGGCGGTGAGCATGTCGCGGATGTTGTTGGGGGTGATCGCTCGGTGCTCATAGCCGAAGTGGCGCTGGAACAGCAGCGGCGCCGGCGGCGACCAGACGTGTTCGCGATAGTCGTAGGCGGTGACCATGGGCACCGCGCCGCTGGTGTCGCGGACCCGGCAGACAATGGCCGACAGCACCTCGGCGAGGTCGGGGCTGACCAACAGCAGCCGTTCGGCGTCGGTCTTGGACGGCACGATCTGCAGCAGCGGCACCAGCTCCCCAGTAGTGGGCAGCCGATACTGGACTAGGCTGTGGTGTGACAGCTCGGTCAGCTCCTCGAGCCGGATGCCGGTGGCCCGGAGGACCTCGACCGCAGCCCAGGCCCAGAACGCGTACTCCTCTTCTCGGCCGAGGTTGCGGCGTTTGCCGGTGACGGGGTCGTCGACCCAGACCTTGTTGGGGTTGGATCGTGGCGTGGTGACGCGGATCAGGGTTTGCCCGGCGGCGGTGACGGCCCGACCGGGTGGGGTCGTACGGGCAGCGGCCAGCAGCTCGGCGGCGGCCTTGCGGCGCAGGTCGACAGTGCGAACCAGGACTGGGAGGACCGGCAGGCGTTCGCGGGTGCGGGCGTCCATGCGGGACTTGCGGCGGCGTTTGGCCTTGCGCAGGTTGACCTCGTCGCCGCCGATGGGGCAGGGTGCAACCCACGGTCCCCAGCGTGCCGGGTCCTCGACCGCCCATTGGGCCAGGTCGAGGTAGAAGGCCCGCACCGGGGTCAGGCATTCGCGGTAGTTGACCCGCGAGGCCGTCACCTCCACGAGCTCGCCGGCCGGGGTGCGCATCGCCCTGGTCACCGTTTGCAGCCGCTGCTTCCACGCGGCGGCGACCTCGGCGGGCAGGTGCAGGCTCGAGATGCCTGGATGGTGGCGCTCAAGATCGGCCCAAAACAGCTTGCCCAGGAAGTTGGCGAGCGCGTTGAGGCTGGTGTAGTCCAGGGCGGGCTGGCGTTCGCGCAGGTAGTCCACCAGCAGGTCACGGATGGGACGACACGCCAGCCCATAGCGGTCGATCAGCTCCTCTGGGGTTTGCTGGCCCATGCTGCGCAGCTCCCGCAGTGACGAGGGAGCACTTGCGCCGAAGATCCCCAACGTGTGCAGGGCCCGGTAGAGCAGGTGCGTGGTGCCCATCGAGGTGCCGTGCACGACCGCTTCCGCTGCCAGCAGTTCCACGACGTCGCCGGGGGTGATGTCACCGACGGTTCCGCCCTTGGCGGCCAGGATCTGGGCAGTGCGATACAAGGTTCGGTAGGTGGCCACCACTGACACGCTCGGATCGTCGGCCAACAGCGCTCGCAGCTGCGCGAACCCTTGGGCGTCTCGGCTTCGGGTGAGATCGGCGACCAGCGCGCCGCTGCGGATGGCAACGGTGACCAGCCAGTGCAGCGAGGGCCGGATGAGGTCGGCGCTGATGGCCACCACGACCGCCCGGGCGATGACCTCGTGGCGGTGCCGCACGTCGTGGCCGTGGTCGCGCAACCAGGCGGCTGGGAGCTGCCGCCAGGAGCGGCCGTCGGCGTCGGCGCCGCTGGCCAGCCAGCGGTCCTGCCAGGTCTGGCCCGGCTGGTCTTCCAGCCAGTCCAGCAGCAACCTGAGCCCGACCGTGCGGCAGCGCTGGCTGCTGGTCGCGTCCAGCACAAACGGTGCCCGGGTCAGGCGAGCCCAGGTCTCTTGGCGGCCCTGCCGGGTCGCGGGCCAATCCGTGCCCTGAGGGCGGGCCGCCGGGCGGCCGGTGACTGCCGGTCGTGACGTCGCCGTGCCGGTCGGAGCGCTCGGGGCGGCCTGGGGTTCCTCGACGATGCGGGTGCTCACACGGCACCGGTCCCAAACAGCACCTCCAGCGTCTGGGGCCGGTAGCCGGGCGCCGGGGCCGGCCGCGCCCGCTCGCGCGCCTGCCGAGTCTGCTCGGCATGGTGGGCCAGCAGCCGGCGGACTACCTCTTCCTTGCGTGGGGTCAGGTAGAGCTGCGTGGTCGAAAGCTGGGCGTGCCCCAGGACGAACTGGACGTCGGTGAGCGGCAGGGCCGGGTCCTGGGCCATCCGGTAGGCCGCCGTGTGCCGCAGCGCGTGCAGCGTCGCCGTGGTGCCTGCCCGGGCGTTGACCCGCTCGAACATTCGGTGGGCCGCATGGTAGGTCAGCGGCCGATGCGGCCGGCGCAACGTCCACCACAGCGGCTGCCGCGCACCCCGCGGGATCACGCCGTCCAGCTCGAGCTGGTAGAGCCGCAACCACACGAACGCGTCGGTGGAGGCGGGCAGTTCTTGGGTGTGGCGGCTGCCTTTGCGCACCACGGTGATCACCTGCCGCCCGGGGTCCACGCCGCCTTGGGTGGCCGACAGCAGCTCGGCGGCGCGGGCGCCGGTCGAGACATAGAACGCCACCAGGGCGCGGTCGCGGTGGGAGGGCAGCCGAGCGAAGATCTGGTTGAACTCCTCGTCGGGGATGCTGCGGGGGATGCGGATCGGCACGGTCGGCCGATACAGCCCGGTGCGCTGGTTGCGGTACGGCTCCATCGGGTTGTGATGGGCGTAGGCGCGTCCGCTGCGCCGCGACCGCTCCAAGGGGAAGGGGTTGAGGATCGGCCCGCTGTCGCCGTCGCGGTGGAAGTCGTAGAAGCTGCGTAGCACCGTCTCGCTGTGCGCGCGGACCGAGGCGGCATAGGCCTTGCCCGTCGAGGCCGCAACGGGCGCCGCCGCCCGCACGCCCGCCTTGCTCTCATCCTGCGCACGCCAGTGCGGCCGGGTCGGCTTGCCGGCCACCAGCAGCCAGCGGCAGAAGTCCCGCGCCTCGGTGCGCGTGGCCCGGTCCCAGGTCACCCCGGCCGCCCACAGGAACCGGAACCAGCGCAGCAGGTCCATGCCGTAGGAGCGCAGGGTCGCCGCCGACCGGTCGGCGGCCTGCAAGTCGCGCAGGTAGGCCGCCACCGCCTCGACCGCCACGCCGTCTGGGTCGAGCAGTTGGTAGGGCTCCCAGGGGTCCGCGGTGGCGACCAGCCGGCCCGCCTGCGGCACGGTCATAGTCGCCGGGCTTCTCGGGCGTTCGTGCTTGTCGTCAGTGTCCATGGCGGGATGTCTATCACATCCACGGCATGGCTGCTGAGCTGCGATTATGCGGCTGCTAGTTCAGTCAACAAGCAGTCGATCCGCTCGCTGACCAGCAGGGTCCCGCCCGCCTCGATGCGCAGATCCACGGCGTAGCTGCGGACCCACTCGGCGGTCTGCGCCTGGGCGGCTGCGGCGGGGATGGCGAGCGCGAGCCCGGCGGCCAGCACGACCGCCGCCACCGCGCGCCCCAACCAGTGCACGCCGGGTCACCTCCTCACCCTTACCGCGCAAAGCATCGGCCTCCGCCCGCGGCAAATCAAGCCCCCCAAAACGACGCAAGAACCGCTGACCGGAAAGTGCCGTGAGGGCGATCGCCGATCCTCGGGCAGGCCAATCACCGCGCCTATGGATGGCCGGGCAACACTCCTCGCGCTCGGGGCGCCGTTGCTTGCTGCTGTTCGCAGGCGAATAGTTCGCTGTTCGCCCGGTGTCGCTGCCGCCGTCGTGCGGCGCCGCCGCGTGGTCGCCGGCGGCAGGTGGTCGCCTTCCGCGCGCCAATGCCGTATGCGGTGATCGCTGCGGTGGTCGCATGGTCGCTTCCGGCACTGCGTGCTGGTCGCTTGGTCGCCCGGCACGAGCGCGGCACAGGGCCGCATGGTCGCCTCCGACGCCGCGGCCGACGCTTAAGCAACAGCACATTTGGTATAAACGTAATAGAAGAGTAGAATAGTCCATGGCCTACAACTTCCTGCGCAGTGATCGCGACCAGCCCTTCCTGCTGCCCCCGGACCTGCGCGACTGGCTCCCCCAAGGCCACCTTGCCTGGTTCATCCTCGACGTGGTCGACCAGCTCGACCTCGTCCCCTTCTACCAAGCCCACCGCGATGACGGGCACGGCCGTCCCGCCTACGACCCCAAGCTGCTGCTGGGCGTGCTGCTGTACGGCTACTGCCTGGGCGTGCGGTCCTCCCGACAGCTCGAGCGGCGCTGCCACGAGGACATCGCCTTCCGGGTCCTGGCCGCCAACCAGGCCCCCGACCACGTGACCATCGCCCGGTTCCGCGCCCGCCACGAGCAGACCCTGGCCGGCTTCCTCGTGCAGTCCTTGCAGCTGTGCGCCGCCGCCGGCATGGTCAAGGTCGGCATGGTCGCCCTGGACGGCACCAAGCTGGCCGGCAACGCCGCCGACAAGGCCAACCGCACCCACGAGCGGCTCCAGGCCGAGGTCGCCGAGATCCTGCGCCAGGCCGCCGAGGCCGACCAGCGCGAGGACCTCGAGCACGGTCAGGCACGTGGGGATGAGCTGCCCGCCGGGCTGGCCAGCAAGGCCGGCCGGCTGGACCGGCTCCGCCAGGCCAAGGCACGGCTGGAGGCGGAGGCGGCCGAACGGGCGCGGCGCTTCGCCGAGCGGTCCGCCGCAGCCACGGTGGCAGCCGCGGCGAAAGGCAAGCCGCCACCCACCCTCAAACCACGGGCGCGGGACGAGGCACCCAACCCCAAGGCGACCGCCAACATCACCGACCCCGACAGCCGCCTGCTGCACACCCGCAAGGGCCGGGTACAGGGCTACAACGCCCAGGCGGCCACCACCTTGGAGCAGGTCATCGTCGCGGCCGAGCTGACCCAAGACGCCAACGACTTCCAGCAGCTCCAACCGATGCTCCAGGCGACCACGGCGACGCTGGCTGCCGCCGGGATCGCCCAACGACCCGACACGCTGGCGGCCGACTCCGGCTACTGGTCGATCGCCAACCTGACCCAGATCCCCGACGCGCCGGAGCTGCTGATCCCGCCGCCCCGGCACGGCCGCCACGGCAAGCCGCGCAAGGACGGCAAGCCGTCAGCGTCCAAGAGCGACGAGCTACGCGCGGCGATGAAACGCAAGCTGACCAGCGACGATGGCAAGGCGTGCTACGCCAAACAAAAAGAGACGGTCGAGCCGGTGTTCGGCCAGATTAAGGACGGCCGCGGCGCACGGCGGTTCATGCGCCGGGGGCTTCGCGCGTGCGAGGCGGAGTGGAAGCTGTTGTGCGGCACCCACAACCTGCTCAAACTGTGGCGGCACACGGTCATGCGACCAGCAGCCACGCCGGCCAGCGCCTGAGCCGCGACCCAGGGCGGCGCGATCGTCGCGGTGAGCGCCGTCTACTCGCCAGCAAGACACCGGCCGCAGCTTCCAAGGCCCGAAATTCCCCTGGCGACCTGCTCATACAGCCTTTGAGCAACACGCTGGTACCAGCCTGTTGCACAAAGCCGTTTCGGGAACCACCCGCTTTCCAAAAGCCCTGGTCAGGGGCTCGATGAGGCAGCCGATCAGGGCGATTTCGGGGTTTGTGCAACAGGCTGGTACGAGTCAATCATGCGAAATGGAGGTAGAGTTCGATACCGCACCGGGAGGGAAACGGTCGCTATGTCCAAGCCCGCCGCCACCGGATCCAGCCTGATCGCCGCCCTGGAGCACACCTGGGCCACCATCCGCCAGCAGCGCCCCCGAGCTGCCCGAGGTCGTGTTCATCACTGGCACCGGCCTCCGCCACGCCAGCTCCTCGGGCGTGGATGCCAAGTGGGGCCACTTCGGCGCCCAACGGTGGGTCGCCGCCGCCCCCAGCCCACCACCACCCACCAGCCACCGAAGCCGGCCAGGGCGCCAGCCTCCAGCACCCGGCCGACCGCAAGCCGGAGCTGTTTGTGGTCGGCGAGTGCTTCGCCGAAGGCGCCACCCACACGCTTGTCACGATCCTGCACGAGGCCACCCACGCCCTGGCCCACGTCCACGGCATCAAGGACACCAGCCGCCAGGGCAAGTACCACAACCGCCGCTTCCTGAAGCTGGCCGCCGAGCTGGACCTGGAATGGCCATCAGGCGCGAAGGCCCACCCGGTCAGCGGGTTCAGCGAGGTCCGGCTGAGCGAGGTGGCCGCGATCTTCTACGCCGACACCATCGCCGAGCTGGACGAGGCGATCGGCCTGCACCTGGACACCTTCCGCCGTCTCGGCCTGGCCGGCGGGCAGCCCGAGCCCGGCGCCGGCGGCCAGGACCAGGGCGACGGTCAAGCCGACGGCGAAGGGGGGAAGACGTTCAACCGGTCCAAGCTGGCCTGCGACTGCTACCCCGAGCGGTCCATCCGCGTCTCCCCCCGCCAGGCCGACCGCGGCCCGATCCTGTGCGGGCTCTGCGACAGCGAGTTCCACCCTCAGGACGACGGTGCGAGATAGCTCAGCTTCCTGACAGCAGGGCGCCCCCGGCGGGGAAGCACCGGGGGCGCCCTGTCGTTCCCCAAGGGCCCGGCGGGGGATGCTTGGCTCAGGTGGCGGGGTGGAGTTGGTGGCGGGCGTGCTCGGCCAGCAGCATCACCCCGTCCTGGTCCATGTGCGCCGGCAGGGTCCGCAGCAGCGCCAGCAGCCTGCCACGGGTGAGCACCGGCACGTTGTCCACGTAGACCTCATCCCAGGGGATGCGGGTGTCGTGGACGCACAACATGGGAAGCACCGGCGCGCCGATCGCTTGGGCGAGCTGCTGGGCCTCCCACCGCACGGTGGCGATGGTCTGGTCGAGGGGGTGGCCGTTGTGCCACGCGGACCCATCGACCGCCTGGGTGATGTGGCCGTGCCAGGCTTTGGAGTCGATCAGGAATACCCCTGGAGGGCCGATCAACAGGTGATCGCCGTTGGCGCGACTGCCCGGGACCGCGACGTCGTGGAGGACGGTCCAACCGGCGCGGGCGAGCTTGCGGAGCGCTCGGGCGCTGCGCCGCTCCCCGCGGGCGCCGCGCCGCCACGTAACCGTCTCCGCGGAGACGTGGAAGCGCAGCCACCAGCCGACCACGCCGGCGGTCAGCGCCGCGGCGGGGCTGGCCAGCCGGGGGCCGGCGCCGTGGGCAAGGGTGCCAGCCAGGGCGCCGGCGGCGATCACGGCGGCCAGCCGCCACGGCAGGGTGCGGGCGAACCGGGTCCACTCGCCGGCGCGGGCTTGCTGGTAATGCGCCATGGCGGAGGCGCCGGGGGTGCCGAAGGAGCCGCCTCGGTCCCAACTAGCACCGGGCGCACCGGCCGGGAGCGTTGGCGCGGGCGCTGGCAGGTCGGGGAGCTGGGGGAGCGGGCGGATGCTGACGCCAACCGGCGGGTCATCTTCGTCGTGGGGCCAGTGGGCGGGCTGGTGGGCCATCGGGCCTCCCTTGGGTTAGCCGGCGACCCGCTCGGGACCCTGGACCGGGTCGGGGTCGCGGGCGGCATGCCGGCTGGTGGACTGCTCGTGATCGCCGATGGGTGTGACAGAACCCCGTACCGGGTCGCGGTCAAGCCCTGGTTGCTGGTTGTGGCGGTCCGTGTCGCGCTGTTGCCGGCGTGCCTGGATGCGCTGGATCGCGCTGTTGGCTTGCCGCCATGCCTGCTGCCGTTGGGGATCGTCTTGGCCTCGGGCCGGCTCGGGGCCGAGGGGTCGGTCGGTGTCGTCGATCTGGAATCGCTGGCGGTAGTCCTCGACCTGCCGGGCCGTCTGTCGCCAGGCTCGCCGCCCGCGGACCGACTCGGGGACCGGGCCGAGGGTGTTGGTGAGGTAGGTGGGCTGTTGCAGCTCGGCGAAGGCGGCCCGCTGGCGGGACCGCAACCCAAGCTCCCTGGTCACCTCCTGGTAGCCCAGGCCGAGGTCCTGGTGGTCCTCCGCCCATGCCTCGTGCCGTTGCTGCGCCGCCCTGGCTTGGACCTCGGCTTGGGCGGCCCGCTCGGCCTGCCGGGCGGCCACTGCCCGCACCGTCGGGTCCTGCTCCTGCTCGCCAGCACGCTGGCGGCCGAACAGATCCCGCTCGTGCCGGCGGGGATGCTTGGCCTTGGTCGCGGCGAGCTGCTGCTCGGCCTGCTGGCGCCGCTGGGTGGCCCGCTCCAGGAGACGGCTGCGGTCCGGCGGGGCCTGGTCCAGCTCCGCTTGGAGCCGGTCGCGTTCGGCGCGCAGCTCGCCGGTGGGGGTGGCGCGCACGTCCAACCTTGCGGTGGTGTCGATCGCCAGCCGCTGTCCGCCCTGGCGGGCCAGCACCCCGGCGAGCTGGTCGTAGGCGTCGGGCGGCTCGCGGTCGGGCAGGTCCAGCTCGCCGGCGCCGACATGGGGCTCGGGGCCGATGATGGTGTGTAGGCGGGTGTCGTGCTTGGCTCTGGAGAGTTGCACGTACAGCCAGTTGGCATCCTCCTGTCCGGTGATGCGCACCAGCGCCCGCCACCTGGTGAGCCCTTGGGCCTTGTGCCCGGTGGTCGCATACGCCAGGTCCACCACTTGCCGCTCCTGCGGCACCGGCCCGTCCAGATAGGCGGCGGGCAGGGCGACCTCGCGGCCCTGCTCAGTCTTGAGGGTCAGCGCCCGCCCCTCGGGGTCAACCGCGGTGACGATCCCGCGGGTGCCGTTGGCCACCCCAAGGCCGCGCAGGTCGTTGCGGCCCAACACCACCCGATCACCCACGTGGATCCGCCGGTCGCCAACCGGGAGTGCTTCCGGGCCGAGCCGGTCATTGAGTTGCATGATCTGCTGGCAGGTCGTGTTGAGCCGGTCGACCTCGTCGCGCCGGTAGGCCAGGATCACCGCCTCCCCACCCGGCTCACCTGACCGCTCGGCCATCTCGGCCTGCTGGTGGGCTTGCCACCAGTCACGGACCAAGTTCAGCGTCAGCTCGGTCTTGGAACTGGCCGGGACCATGCGGTCGTGCTCGCGGTAGGCGGTGACGGCCTGGTCGATCTGGCCGTCGCGGACCAGCTCCAGCGCCTCCCGCTCCCACGCCTGCTGCTGGCGGCGGTTCTCGGTGAGCACGCTGGCGCCCAGGCGGACGCGCAGGCCGCGGAAGCCGCCGCCGGCGTCGATCGCGCCAAGCTGGCGATCGTCGCCGACCAGCACGATCTTCGCGCCGGCCTGGTGGACGTGGTCTAGAAGCCGGGTGAGCTTGCGGGAGCCGACCATGCCCGCCTCGTCCACCACCAGCACCGACCACCCGTCCAACACCGCCCCCTCGGCCCGGTCGTGGCGGCCATGGCGGGCGGCCCGCGAAGCATCCCGGCGGCTCGAGGCGACGTCGCGGTCCAGCTCGACCAGGAGCCGGTCGACGGTTGCGACCTCCTCGAACCCCTCGGCCTCCAGGCTGGTCGCCGCGATCCCGGTCGGCGCCGCGCCCAGCACGCGGTAGCCATCCAAGGCGAAGGCGTGGCGGGTCACGCCCAGGGCGTAGGTCTTGCCAGTGCCGGCCTTGCCGACCACCACCCGCACCCCATCACTCGACAGGGTCAGGTCGCGGACCATGCCGGCCTGATCCTCCCCGACCGTCGGGTGTTCGGCCAGTGCCGCCCGCACCGCCTCCGGCGAGCACACCCCGGTCTGTTCGCCACGGCGCTCCAGCGCGCGGGCGACCAGACGCTGCTCGACCGCCAGCAGTTCCGGGGTGGACCAGCGGCGCTCTCCCAGGGTGCGGTCGGCGACCACGCTGACCGCGCGCTCCTCGAGGAACCGGTCCGCCAGCCCCTCCAGCTCGCCGCGGTCGACGCCGGCGAGCTGGTCGCCAAGGGCGGCGATCACCTCGGGACGGGCGAACGTGGACGCCTGCGCGGTCAGCCCCTGTGGGCCGGCGAGCCGATCGAACACCCCAGCGACCATCGCCTCGTCCGTGGTCGCCTCGGCCACTGACTCGCCGCTGGCGGTGGGGCCGTGGGGTGCATGACGGGCACGGCCAAGGACCCCGCGCAACAACTCGGGCACGTCAACATCATGCTCGGCCGCCTCAGCGCGCCACCGCTCCACCAAGGTCGCGGGCGCCTCCTGCCGCTTGGCCTGCCGGGTCGCATGCACCGCCCACTTGACCAGCTTCGGGGTTCGCACCCGACCCTCGGCCTGGAGCCGCTCGACCGCGCAGTCGATGGCGTCCGCACGCTTGGAGAACACCTTGAGCAGGTCGGGTGGCATGCCGGCCAGCTCGCGGTTGCCCCACCGGTCCGGCTGCGACCAGGTGACCCCCAGCGACCGCGACAGGGCGCGCTGGTAGGCGCCCCGGTAGATCGCATCCGCCGCCAACCTGTGCCGGTACAGGTCGCGACCATCCAATGCGGTCCAACGACCATCCGGCCCCTGCACGCGGTTGGCCACGATCACGTGGGTGTGCAGCAGTGGGTCGCCTGCCCGGGAGGTGCGGTGGTCGAAGCCGACCGCCAGCAGGCCGTCGCCGTCCACGTGTTCGCATCCGCTGTGGCCACGGCGCGCGCCGACGTGGTCCTCTAGGTAGCCCAGCGCCTGCTCGGTCGCCTGGTGATGGGCCTCCAGCACGGCGCTTGCGACCTTGGCGTCGCCGAGGCCGTACAGCAGCGACACGCTCTTGGTCGGCCGCAACACCACATCAAACGCCGGCACCCCCCGGTCGCCGTGCGCGCGGCCCAGCAGCTCCCCGGTGTCGGGGTGCCGCCCGTGGAACACCCGCACGAATGCCTCGGTGCTGGCGACGCCCTGCTGGCCGAGGGCTTGGGCGCCGCGGCCGAGCCACCGGCCCGGTGACTCTCCGTGGCCAGACAGGTACTCCTCGCGGTTGCCAGCGACCTCGCGGACGTAGTAGTCCTCCCGGCCAACCGACAGCTTCGCGATATCCGCCACCATGCTCCGACCACCCCGCGCCCACCCTGGCGGGCGTCATTGCGGCACCCTGGTGCACTGCTGTCGTGCGAAAAATGACGGGTTGAGAGTAGAGCGGGCTGGTGGCGATCATCCGTTATGAGGAGGAATGGAGAGCAGCCAGTGCTGGCTGGAAGAGCGGCGCAGTGCGAGGTCTGGATGGTGCGAGCAGTCGAAAGTTTAGTGTTGGCGGCAAGCGTCGTGGCGCGGTGTCCGTCGTGCTGCGCGCCTGACCGGTCGGAGCTAGCCAGAGGATGATGGGGTATTGCGTTGACAGGCGAGCATCGTCCGGGGCCTGCCGGTGCTGTGCTGCCGCGGCAGCTTTGGATTGGCCGGCGGACGGAGCCACAGCGACGCCTGGCGGCGCCGGGTCTGGTCGACGGCCAGCAGCTCGGCGCGGCCGGCAGGCTGACGACGTGCAACGCCAAGCCGAGAAACCGGAGGCTCAGCCAGGCAGCTGCTTGCCGAGCAGGTCGACGATCGACCCCAGCCGCGCACCGGCCGGGCCGACCGCGGCCGGGACGCCCGGCTGGCCGTCGAGCCGGTGGCAGCGGTCGGCCAGCATCCCAAGCCGCTCTACCAGCATCGTCCAGGCGGCCCGGCGGTCAGGGATGAAGTTGCCCATCTGGTAGAACATCTCGAAGCTTGGGCCCGCGGTCCTGCCGGGGTGGCTCGGGCCGGCCGGCAGCTCGGTGATCGCGTTGCCGAGCGGGCGCAGCACCGTCGCCATCAGCAGCACCGCTGCGGTGGCGAGCGCGTCCAGCTGCTCGTCGGACTCGTCGATGTGGGTGAAGAAGCGCACCAGGGTCTGCAGCACCATCTCGTAGGCGACGTTGAACACGTCCATCACCGCGCTGGTGGACGGG
>Ga0137372_10004727_pt1 | contig 13289 bp, 14 predicted proteins | sample SagtaG_6_FD_104911 | JGI IMG/M metagenome (GOLD analysis project Ga0137372, IMG submission 104911) | Vadose zone soil microbial communities from Sagehorn Ranch, Mendocino, California, USA - Sage1_R_60_16 metaG | ecosystem: Environmental > Terrestrial > Soil > Vadose zone | place: USA...
AGGACGAGGGCGAACGCCCCGCGGCCCAGGGTGGCGACGTGACGGCCCCAGCGCATCGTGCGGCCGCCGAGGCTCGCCGATGATCGCGGATCCCGTCCTGACGCTTGCCTGGCTCGTGCTCGCCCATCTCGTCGCGGACTTCATTCTCCAGACGAGAGGCATGGCCCGAGACAAGTTCCTGACCGGCCGCCGGGCGTGGCGCGGCCTGGCCGGCCACCTCGCCGGCGTGGCTCTGTGCCTGGTGCCCGTGCCCATCGCGTTCGGCCTGCCGGGCCTCGCGTTTCTCATCGCGGTCGTCGCTGCCCACGCCGCCATCGACCGGGCGAAGATCGTGTCGACCCGGCACGCCGAGGCGGTCGCGATCGTCCACGCCCACCGCACGCACGAGGCGGCACCCGGGCCGGAAGGCCTCGGCTCCGCGTGGACCCCGGTGCCCGCGGCGCTGTTCGTGGCCGATCAGCTGGCTCATCTCGGCGTCATCGGCTGGGCGTGGGCGGTGTGGCTGTCGGCCGCGCCCCTGACATCGGGCTGGGTATCGATCGCCGGAGCGGCCGTCGGCGGCTGGGACCAGGCCGCCGTCGCCCGGTCTGCGCTGGTGGGGGTCGTCCTGCTGGACCTGGCCATCGTCAACGTTCGAGCCGCCGCCATGTTCGTCGCGACGCTGGTCCACCCGCGCGAGGTGGTGACCGGCCGTGAACCGCAGGTCGAGCCGGCCACGATCGGCCATCCCGCCGGCGTCGACGAGGCGGTTCGGCCCGAGTCGGCGACCGAGCCGATTTCACACGTGCCCTCTCCGGCCCGGATCGGGGCCACGATCGGCGTGCTCGAGCGGCTCCTCATCGTGGCCCTCGTGCTGACCGGAGCGGAGGCGGCCATCGGGCTCGTGGTTGCCGCCAAGACACTGGCCCGGTTCAAGCAGCTCGACGATCGCCAGTTCGCCGAGTACTACCTCCTGGGGACGCTGGCGAGCGTCTCAGTCGCCCTGGGGACCGGCCTGCTGGCCGTGGCCGCACTTCGCTGACGCAGCGCTCCCGATGATCCAGGCCTTCATCGCGGGCGTCGTCGCCGGCTACGGCGTGGCCGTCCCGGTCGGCGCGATTGCCGTCCTCATCGTCGACGCGTCGCTCCGCCGCGGCCTGCGGGTCGGCCTCGCGGCGGGCGCGGGCGCCGCGACAGCCGACGGCGTCTACGCGGGACTGGCCGTCCTTGCCGGCGCGGCCATCGCCCGCCTGGTCAGCCCGATCCAGACCGAGCTGGGCTGGCTCTCCGTGGGCGCGCTCGTGCTGATCGCGACGCGCGGCCTGGTCGTTCTTCGCCGGGAGCTGGCGCGGTCAGGCGCGGTGGAACCGTCGGCCGGCGCCGGATCAGGACCGCGGCACGGCGCATCAGTCGACTCGGCGGGCCGGACGTACCTGCGATTCCTCGCCCTCACGATCATCAACCCCATGACCGTGGTCTACTTCGCGGCGCTCGTGCTGGGCCTGCCCTCGATCGGAAATGGAGCGGCCGAGCGGGTGGCGTTCGCGGCCGGGGCGTTCCTGGCGTCCCTCTCGTGGCAGAGCCTGCTCGCGGGTGTGGGTGCCATCGTTCACCGGCGTCTGCCCGCGCGGTCTCGGCTGGCGACCAGCCTGGTCGGCAACCTCATCGTCCTGGCATTCGCCGCGAACATCGCCCGCGGACTCCTGGCCCGGTAGCCCGTGGTGGGGCGCTGGCCCGGGCGCGACTCTTCGCCCGGCCGTTACCTCAGCGGGCCGGAGCGGGCGCCAGGCGACCCAGTCGATCGGCCGCCGCCGCGAGCGTCTCGAGGCGCTTGGGGAACGCAAACCGGACCTTGCTTCGCCCGAGCTCGGGGCGCGAGTAGAACGAGGAGCCGGGCACGGCGGCGACACCCGGATCGGCCACCATGCGGCGGGCGAACGCCATGTCGTCCTCGCCGGCCGCCGCGAGGGCCGCGATGTCGGTCATGACGTAGTAGGCCCCGTCGGGCCGGTAGGTCCGGAAGCCGGCCGAGTCGAGGGCCGCAACGAGGACGTCCCGGCGCTCGAGATATCCCCGGGCCAGCTCCTCGTAGTAGGCGTCGGGCAGCGACATCGCCACCGTTCCGGCTTCCTGGAGCGGGGCGGCCGCACCCACCGTCAGGAAGTCGTGCGTCTTGCGGACGACCGACGTCAGCTCCGGAGAGGCGATGACCCAGCCGACCCGCCAACCCGTCACGGAGTACGTCTTGCTCAGCGAGTTGACCGCAACGGTCCGATCGGCCATGCCCGCCAGGCTCGCCAGCGGGATGTGGCGCGGGCCATACGTGATGTGCTCGTAGATCTCGTCGGTGACCGCCAGCAGGTCGTGTTCGCGGCAGAGGGCGGCGATCGCCTCCAGCTCGCCGGCGGTGAAGACCTTGCCGGTCGGGTTGTGCGGCGAGTTCACGATGATCGCCCGCGTACGCCGGGTGAGCGCTGCCCGGAGCTCGTCCGGGTCGAACGTCCAGTCGGGTTCATGGAGCGTGACGTAGCGCGGCACGGCTCCCGAAAGCACCGCGTCCGGTCCGTAGTTCTCGTAGAACGGCTCGAAGACCACGACCTCGTCGCCGGCGTCGAGGAGCCCGAGCAGGGAGGCGATCATTCCCTCGGTCGCGCCACACGTGACCGTGACCATGGTCGCGGGGTCCACCTGCCAGCCCGGATACCAGCGCATCGTCTTGGCGGCGATTGCCTCCCGGAACCGGGTCGCGCCCCAGGTGATCGCGTACTGGTTGATGTCACGCGCGATCGCGTCCGCGGCGGCCGCCTTCAACTCCGCCGGAGCGGGAAAATCCGGGAAGCCCTGGGCCAGGTTGATCGCGCCGGCCGCGGCTGCGAGGCGGCTCATGTCCCGGATGACGGACTCGGTGAAGGTGTCCGTCTTGTGCGATCGCTGGGGCATGAACCCAGTCTACGCGAGCCGACCGGGGGTCAGTCCGGGGCCACGATCGCGATCCGGATGGGCTCGCAGGGCTGGTCCGAGCCGGACCGGTGGTGACGGGACCGGCAGGAGCCGGACCAGCAGGCCGGACAGGTGAAGCCGCGCCGCCTCCTCGGCGTCGAACGCCGAGGAGGGTCCGTCGGTGGCGAATGCCGCCGACGCGTCCGGGCTGGATCGGACGGGCTGGAAGAGGTCGAGCGCGGTGACCCCGAGGGCGCGAGCCACGATCATCGGTTGACTCCGGCACGTGATCGACCCGCCGGGACGGCGCCGGAACGGGGACTGAGCGTACCCTCAATGTCCACGCGTGTCTCGGCGCTGCAGTTTCGCCTCGGAGGTTTCGACATGGCCGTCAGCCAGCCAGCCGCCCCGCATCTCGAGCCGACCCGGATCGCGGAGCTGCTCGCCGCGACGGCTGCGACCGTGGAGGCGGAGTTGCGCGCGCTCGGCGAGGGCGGCGCCCGCTGGCGGCCGGCCGTCGGCGAGTGGTGCGCGAACGAGGTCGTCGGCCACCTGGTCGAGGCGGATCTGCGTGGCTTCACCGGGCGCATTCGGATGCTCATGGCCGAGGACGAGCCGCAGTTCCTGGGCTGGGACCAGCCGCGAGTTGCGGCGGATCGCGGCGACTGCGCGAAGTCAGCCGACGAGCTCATCGCCGAGTTCCTGCCGCTTCGGGCGGAAGGGATCGAGCTGGTTCGGCAGCTGACGCCCGGGGATCTCGAGCGGGCGGGCCGGCACAACGTCGTTGGCCGCCTCACCGCCGGCGAGATCGTGGCCGAGTGGGTCCATCACGATCGCAATCACGTTCGGCAGCTGCTCGCGATCGGTCAGGCGATCGCCTGGCCACAGATGGGAAATGCGAGACGATTCAGCGACCCGGATGCCTGACGACGGGGCTGACGCGGCTCTGAACAGTGCCAATGACGGCGGGACTGGCGTGAGGTGCGCTGCCCGTACCGGATCGATCGTCCGCAGCCGTCCGTCAGCTCGAAACGGCTAACGATCTCCGACCAATCGGCCGGTCAGGCGGAAGATCCGTGTAGGACGCCACTGGGCGTGGCATTCGGCTCTTCCGCGGCCGGAGACCTCGGCGACATGCCCGGCCAATATCCGGTCCGGGTCAACCTCACCACCGCGTCAGGATGGCCTCAGCTCTGGAGCGCCTCTCGCATGATCTGGTAGGCCTGGTCGTGGCGCCCCAGGCGAGCGAGCGTATCCGCCCAGGCGCTCAGGACTTCGCGCCGTCGGGCGCTTGGGCCGACCGTCTCGGAAAGCTCAGCCGCATGTTCGAACAGTCCGATCGCTTCCTGATCACGCCCGGCGTTGAGGAGGATTCGAGCCTTTGTCACGAGCGCATCGAGCATGGCTTTCCGGTTGCCGGAGCTGTCGGCGAGCTCGATGGCCCTGTCGACGAGTCGCTCTGCCCCGGCCAGATCGCCGCTCGCAAGGGCAACACGAGCTTCGGTGTCGGCCAGATGGGCCAGGAGTCGCTGGTCACCGAGCCGATCCAGGGTTTGGCGCGAAACGGCCGCCATCTCTCGTGCCCGTTCCGTGCTGCCTGTCTCCAGATAGGCCACGGCCAGGCTATTGGCGATACTTGCTGCCTCGAGCTGGGCATCCGCCTGGCGAAAGAGCGTGAGGCTGCGCATGCCAGCTCGGATTGCAGCTTCGTGATCGCCCGCATGTCGATACCCGACGGCGAGCGAGTGAAGGTACGTCGCGTGTCGTCGGAGATCGAGCTCGCCCGCCAGGCCGTCGGCCTCGTGGAGGTAGGCCAGCGCAGTCTCAGTGGCCCCGGCCTCTGTCTCCACCATGGCCAGCGCGATGAGCACCCTGACGGTGAAGTCAGGCTCGGAGGGCAGGCCGCCTCGAAGTGCATCCAGGACGCCTCGTAGCAATCCGCGGGCCTCATCGTCGTTGTCCGCGGCGTGGTGGCCCCCGGCAAGCCAAAAGGCGGCGACGGCACGCTCGGCGGGCCGGCCCAGCTCCTCGAACAGGGCAGTCGCCTCCGCCGCAGGCCGAACGGCCTCCGGTCCGCGGTCCAGCCGGCAGAGCGCCTCACTCATGCCGGTGAGGATCGTCGCCTTCTCCAACCTGGAGGGCTCAGCCGCGAGTAGGTCCTCGTATGCGTCCAGGGCGGCGGCGTAATCGCCGGAGGCCAGCCGAAGGTCGGCGTCAAGCCGGCTCCACACGGTCTCCGAGTCTGAGACAAAGGCTGACGCCGGCATTCCCAGTCGTTCGGCGAGGTAATTGAGGGCCGCCATGGAGGGTTTCGCAACGCCCGTCTCAAGGGCGCTGATGTAGGCCTTTGTGTATCGGCCCCCCGCCAATGCCTGCTGGGTGAGTCCGGCGCGCCGCCGCGCCGCCCGGATCCGAGCGCCGATCGCGGCTGCGAGCGGGCGATCGTCGACCACCACCCGCCTGCGGCGTGCCACCTTCTGTTCCATGTCCCGGATTGTACACGGCCGTCACGTGGTCCTTGACTACTTCCAGCAGGGTTGCCACGTCGGTGCCGAGGTGTCCGGCCACCAGCATGAGGGCGGGCAGTGATGGCACCACGTGCCCACATTCGACGGCCGACACGAAGGCACGAGTCAGAGGCCAGCCTGCCTTCTGCTGCGACAAGCCGGCTGCGATCCGGCGACGCCGCACCTCCGCGCCGATCGAGATCGCTACCGGAGAGCCCGGTCCGCAGGCGAGATGTTTAGCAATACTTGACTCCCGCACGCGGCAAGCCTAGCATGCCATCGGTCACCCGCCAAGCCCAGGCGATCGACGCCGGGTTGCGTTGACCGTCGAGGAGGTGCCCTATGTCGCGCGTTCCCGTGTTTCGCTCCGCATTTGTTGCAAGCCTTTCGGCCATCGTGCTCTCGCTTCTCATGTCCGCGATCGCGCTGGCAGGCGACGGGGTCGGCCCATGGCCGAAGTGACCCTGTCCGAGAGGCCCCAAAGGTCGTAAATACTGGACACGGCGGCTGATCGGCCGCTATCATGGAAAGGCAGCCGGCTCGGGGGTCGACCCGCCAGGCGGATCGGGTCCGGCACCGACTGGCGGCGGCCGGGAGGGGAGGGCCGCCGCCAGCTCTCCGAATCAGGCGGCAACCGCGGCACGTGCCCGGATGCCCGCGAGCTGTTGAGCTGGTGCCGGGTCGGCCAGGTCCACGGTAACCGCGCACTCGTCGCACCGTGCGACCAAGGCGCTCGGCGCATCCACCAGGTCGAGTCCCTGGCCGCACCACGGACATTCGATCCGGGCGTCAAACGTGGCGAACATCGGAACCTCCTTGACGCGGGTCAACCTGTTGTGACTGCCGTGGCCGCGCGTTCCTGAGCCAGACTCTTCCCATGTTGTGCCAGCTCTGATGACACGGCCTTCCGTCGGCGACTCTGTCAGGATCAGGCCGTGACATCGCAGCCCGATGGACACGGCCTCCAACCCGCGATCGAGACAGAGGGCCTGACCAAGCGCTACGGCTCCACGGTCGCGCTTGCCGGCCTGTCGATGAGCGTGCCGCCGGGCCAGGTGTTTGGCTTCCTGGGGCCCAACGGCGCGGGCAAGACGACGGCCGTCAAGCTCCTCCTGGGCCTCGCCCGCCCGACTGGCGGAACAGGGCGGCTGCTGGGTGCCCCGCTCGGAGACCGGAGCGTCAGACGGCGGGTCGGCTATCTCCCGGAGCTCTTCCGCTACCAGGCCTGGCTCACGGCGCGAGACGTCCTCTGGTTGCATGCCCAGCTCGCCGGGATCCCGCTGGCCGCGCGTTCGGCGGCGATCGCGGAGGCCCTTCGCAGCGTGGCCCTGGCGGATCGAGAGGATGGCCGCGTGGGCACGTTCTCGAAGGGCATGCAGCAGCGGCTCGGCCTGGCGGTGGCGCTGCTCGGCCAGCCCGCGGTCGTGATCCTGGACGAGCCCACGTCCGCCCTCGACCCGATCGGTCGGCTGGACGTGCGGTCGATCATCCGAGGCCTGCGTGACCACGGCACGACGGTCTTCCTCAACTCGCATCTGCTGGGCGAGGTCGAGCGGGTCTGCGACGTGGTGGCGATCGTCGACCACGGGCAGGTCGTCGCAGGCGGACCCCTCGATGAGCTGCTCGGCGTGTCAACCGTGCGCATTCGGGTCACGGGTCTGTCCGCGGCCGCGAGAGCCGCGTTGTCCGCCTTCGGCACGCCGGCGGACGAGCCTCCCTGGCTCGTCGTACGAGGCTGCCCACCGGAGCGCGTGCCCGACCTCGTGGCCGAGATCGTGGCCGGCGGCGGGCGGATCTACGCGGTGGATGCCGGTCGCGAGACGCTCGAGGAACGCTTCGTCGAGCTGCTGACCCGCCCGGCGCAACCGGGCGAGAGCGCCGCAAGCCGGGCACCATCGTGAACGTCCTCATCATCGCCCGACTCACGCTCCTGGAGGCCCTCCGCCGGCGCCTGCTGTGGGCGCTGGCCGGGCTGACGATCGCGGTGGTCGTGCTGACCGGCTGGGGGTTCGCGCTGCTCACCGCCAATGCGCACGAGCGCGCCGTCCCACCGCTCGAACTGGTCGTGGCTGTCAGCCAGCTGCTCATCCTCGTCGCCTTCATGTTCAGCTTCGTGCTGGCCATGACGGCGGCCTTCCTCGGCGCGCCGGCGATCGCCGCCGACCTGGAGTCGGGCGTCCTCCAGTCGATCGTCGCCCGGCCGATCCGCCGCGCAGAGATCCTGGTCGGCAAATGGCTGGGCCTGGTCGCGATCGTCCTGGGCTACGCGGTCGCGGCAGGCCTGTTGGAGGTGGCCGCGGTCGATCTCGTGTCGGGCTACCTGCCGCCCGAACCGCTGGGCGCCTCCCTGTTTCTCGGCGGCCAGGCGATCGTCCTGCTGACCATCGCGATGCTGCTGAGCACGCGACTGCCGACGATCGCCGGCGGGGCGATCGCGGTGGTCCTGTTCGGCGCCTCCTGGATCAGTGGCGTGATGGGCGGCATCGCCGGCGTGCTCGGCCTTGATGCCCTGGCCCGAACGGTCGAGGCCACGCGGTTCATCGTCCCGCTCGACGGGTTGTGGAAGGGAGCCGTCTACGCGCTCGAGCCGCCGGCATTCATCCTCCTGGCGACGTCCGCCGGTGAGCGAGCCGCCCGCGTTGCGGCCAACAACCCCTTCTACGCCGCGACCCCGCCCGCCCCCGCCTTCCTCCTCTACGCCGGCATCTGGGTCGCCATCGTGCTCGGCCTGGCCGCGTGGTCATTCGCCCGCCGGGAGATCTGATCGTCAGCGCCGCCCGACGTATCGGAAGCAGCCCGGCAGGTGATCGTCTACGAGGCCAACGCTCTGCATGAACGCATAGACGATGGTCGGACCAGCGAAGCGCATCCCGTGCCGACGCAGGTCCATCGACAGTGCCTCTGCGGCCGGCGTCGTGGCCGGCACGGCCGAGGCGGTCGCGGTGAGCGGCAGCCGGGGCGTCGGCCCTGGCAGGCGGTCGGCCAGGTAGCGATCGAACGAACCGAAGGCAGCCTGGATCGCCCGGATCGCGGCGGCGTTGCCCACCGTCGCCTCGATCTTCGCGGCGTTGCGGACGATGCCGGCGTCGGCCATGAGCCGGGCACGGTCGCGCGGGCCGAAGGCCGCGACCACCGCCGGATCGAACCCGCGAAACGCCGTCCGGAACGCCTCGCGCTTGCGGAGGATCGTCGACCACGAGAGGCCGGCCTGGAACGACTCGAGGGCGAGCCGTTCGAACAGCTCGACGTCGTCGTGGGTCGCGGTGCCCCATTCCTCATCGTGGTAGGCGACCATGAGCGGGTCGGGGCGGGCGCCGGCCGCCGGTGCCCACCAGCAGCGTGGGCGATCCTCGACCGCGGAGACTGGGGTCGGTTCGGTCATTCGGGACGAACCTCGGGTCGTGGTCGCACGAGCGTACTCCTCGTGGCACGCGGCGGGAGGCCGGGGTAGTCTCCCGACATGTCATCCGCCGTTCGCGTCTATCTCGGTCCGGGGGCCTCGGGCACCGCCGAGACGATGGAGCCGCTGGCAGCCGGGCTTCGCGCTCGCGGCGTGGATGCGGTCGCGATCGACCTGCCGAAGCGACGGGCGGAGGATGCCGTCGACGCCCTGCTCGCGATCGCCCCGCCGGGAGGTCGAGTCGTCGTCGGCGGTCAGTCATACGGTGGGCGGGTCGCCAGCCTCGCGGCCGCCGAGCACCGCTACCGCGGCCTCATCTGCTTCTCGTATCCGCTACACCGGCCCGGTCATCCCGACGGCACGACGCGCGTCGCGCACTGGCCGGCGATCGGCTGCCCGGTGCTGCTCCTCTCCGGCGAGGCCGACCCGTTCGCCCGGATCGACCTGCTGCGCGCCGCGGTTGGCGATCTGCCGCGGGGGACGCTCCACACATGGCCCGGTCTGGGCCACACGATGCGTCCGGTCCTCGACGAGGCGCTCGATCTTGTCGCGGCATTCGTGCGGGCGCTGCCGGACCCTTGATCCCCGCCTGGCCCATGAGCGGCGCGGCTCAGCGCGCGGCGATCACCTCGATCTCGAATCGATAGTTCGCCGCGAGGGCGGCGACGCCGATCGTGGCCCTCGTGGGCGGATCGACCGCGAAATATTCCCCGTAGATCGCGTTCATGGCGCCGAACTCGCTCATGTCTCGCAGGTAGACGGTGGCCTTGACCACGTCCGCGAAGTCGAGTCCGACGGCGCGCAGCAGCCGGCCGACGTTGTCGAGCGCCGCCCGCGTCTCGGCCTCGATGCCGCCCGGTACGACACCCGATCGGCCGGGGGCATCGCCTACCTGTCCGGCCACGAAGACGAATCCGTTGGCTTCCACGACCTTGCTGAACGGCAGGGCGCTCGGCTCGATGCCGGGCAGGGGCGGGACGGTCTTGGGCATGGGGTGCTCCTCGAGTTTCCGGTCTGTTTGCTCCGATTCTCGGGAGCATAGCCAGCCGGAACCATGTAGCCTCAGCCGCGTGAGCAACATCGTCACGGACGGTCTGGGCAAGCGCTACGGTCGCACCGTCGTCGCGCTGGAAGACCTCACGATCGACGTCCGGCCGGGCGAGATCTTCGGGTTCCTGGGACCGAATGGCGCCGGCAAGAGCACCACCATCCGCCTGCTGCTGGGTTTCCTCCATCCCACGGCCGGGCAGGCCACGGTCCTGGGCATGGACACGGAACGGGAGTCGGTCCAGATCCGGTCTCGGGTCGGCTACCTGCCCGGTGGCATCGCACTCTACGACAGCCTGAGCGGCGAGGACCTGCTCGATTACCTCGCGGACCTGTACGGTCGTACCGCCCCGAGTCGCGGCGACCTGCTGGATCGGTTCGAGTTCTCGGAGCGTGACCTTCGCCGGCCCGTCCGCGACTACTCCCGCGGCATGCGGCAAAAGATCGGCATCGTCCAGGCGCTCCAGCACGATCCCGAGCTGGCCATCCTCGACGAGCCGACCGAGGGCCTGGACCCGCTCATGCAGCGGGCGTTCTACGGCATCCTGGAGGACCTGCGGGCGCGTGGGCGGACGATCTTCATCTCGTCGCACGTGCTGTCCGAGGTGGAGCGAGTCTGCGACCGGGTGGCCATTATCCGCCAGGGCCGGCTGGCCACCCTCCAGGATGTCGGCGCTCTCCTCGCCCGTCGCAAGCGCAACGTGGAGATGCGGCTCGCCGGTCCAGCGCCGGTGCTCGATGGGGTGCCGGGCGTCTCTGGAGTGTCAGCCAATGACGGCCTGCTGACGTGCCAGCTGGAGGGCGATGTCCGCCCATTCCTGCGAGCGATTGCGAGCGCACCGATCACCGACCTGACGATCGAGCCGGCGCACCTCGAGGAGGCCTTCCTGGAGTTCTACGCCGACGAGCTGGGACTCACCGCCGGCCGCGACGGGGCATCGCGAGCCGGCCAGGTGGCGGCGTCCTCCGAGCTTCCGGCGTCGGCCGACACGCAGTCCGCTACGCCCGTTGGCGCCGCCACCGCGAGCGACGCCGACCAGGAGGCGGATCGGTGAACCTCGTCCTGCTCGGCCACACCTGGCGCTCCCAGCGGCTGAAGGTGGCCATCGTGGCCGGCGGCCTGCTCGGTTGGGGTTTCCTCATGCCGATCATCTACTCGCAGTTCGGGGTCCAGTTCAAGCAGCTCTTCGATTCGGGGATCATTCCCAAGCAGTTCGCCCAGTTCGGGGAGGGCGACGTGTTCAGCCTGTCGGGCGCCATCGGCCTCGGCTTCATTCACCCCATCGCCATCACCCTCAGCTCAGTCTTCGCGGTGGGGTTCGCGGCCGGGGCGATCGCCGGCGAGCGCCAGCGCGGCACGCTGGAGGTGCTCCTTGCCCGACCGATCTCCCGCCGCCAGCTCCACGCGACGCTCCTGGTCGCGACCCTGCTCTTCATCGCGATCGCAATCGCCGCGATCCTCGTCGGCGCCGCAGCCGGAGCGGCGGCCTTCGGCGTCCTGCACGAGATCGACGTCAGCCGGCTGCCCATCCTCTGGCTCGATGGCGTGCTGCTGTATGCCGCCATCGCCTCGATCGGGCTTGCTGCGTCGGCATCGTTCGACCGCCTGTCGCCGGCCCTGGGCGTGACGATCGGGTTCACGATCGTCTCGTACTTCCTGGAGATCCTCGGCTCGCTCTGGCCGGACGCGAGCTGGCTGCAGCCCTATTCGCTGTTCCACTACCTGCGGCCGAAGGAGCTGCTCTCCGGCACGATCGATCTCTTCGGTCCGGCCCTGATGCTGGCCGTGGCGGTCGCCGGCGTGGCCTGGGCCGTGATCGTCTTTCCGCGGCGGGACCTGGCGGCCCCGAGCTGACCGACCGGCCCGCGCTGGGTGCGTCGACGCATGACGACGGGCGAACTGGACGGATGCCCAGGTCCCCCTGCGTGCAGGGCGGCGTAGACTCGCCGGCGATGACGCGACTCATCGAGTCCGGCGCGCCTCGTGACCGCGCCGCCGCACGACTCGGGCAACCCACAGGAGCTGGGGGCAACGACGGGCCGGGCACCACCCACCCACGGCCGGCGGCGGACCCGTCGGCGGCCGATCCCTCGCCGATCCTGCAGCGAGCGGTGGATGAGGCCGTCCGCCTGCTCGACGCCGAGGGAGGACTGATCGGGTTGCTCGACGAGGCCGGTCGGCTGCGCTTCGCGTACGAGTCGGGCATGACCGAATCGCGGGTCCAGCGCTGGCGCTCCAGCCTCGAGTCGGTGGGCAGCGATTCGGCCGGCCTCATCGCGTGGGCGATGGCGAGCGGGCTGGTTCGATCGACCGCCGACTACGCGGCGGACCGAGCATTCCGGCACTCGCGGACCGGCGACCGGGTGGTCGCCGAGGCCGGCATCCGATCTCTCATCGCCGCCCCCCTGCGGGACGGCGACCGATGCCTGGGTGCGCTCGCCATCTATTCGCGACGACCCGCCGCATTCGGCGATCGCGACGTGGTCCTGACCCGCGCGCTCGCCGAGCATGCCGCCACAGCGCTTGCCAACGCGGAGCTGGTCGACCGGCTGCGACGGTCCCAGCAGGAGCTGGCCCGTCGAGCGGCCGCCCAGGCGTCTCTGGCCTCGATAGCGGCCGAGCTGACGGCGCTCCGCGACCCGAGCGCGATCCTCCAGCAGGCCGTCGACGAGGCGGCCCGGCTCCTGGAAGCGGACGGTGCCCTGCTCGACCTGCTCGATCCGTTGACGAACACGGTCCGCTGGGCGTACGACGCGGGCTTCCGGGACGAGGCCCACCGGCAGATCCTGCGCAATCTGGAGGTCAGGATCGGGGAGGGGATGTTCGGTCGCGCCATCGCCGAGCAGGCCGTCGTCGTCACCGGCGACTACCTGGCGGACGATCGGTTCGTCCATGCGCCGGGGCCGGACACGTTCGCCCGGGAGGTGGGCCTCCGGTCCATGGTCGCCGCGCCCCTGGTGGGCGAATCGGGACCCCTGGGTGTCCTGGGGATCTTCTCGGCCCGCCCCGACGCCTTCAGGGAGGAAGAGGTCGCACTCAGCCGCTCGCTCGCGACGCAGGCCACGATCGCCCTGACCAACGCCCGCCGCATGGACGAGCTCGCCGGCTCCCAGACGGAGCTCGCCCGTCGCGCGGACGCCGAGCAGGCGATGCGCGAGATCGCCGCCCGGATCACCGCCATCCGCGATCCGGACGAGGTCCTGCAGCGGATCGTGGACGAGGCTCGACGCCTCCTCGAGTCGGACGGCGCTCACCTGACGCTGCTGTCGGAGGAGCACAGCCACCTCGTGCCTGTCGTCGCCGCCGGCGTGGATGACGACACTCGGCGCTGGATGCTGGATCTGCGGTTTCCGCTCCACGGCGGTATCAACGGGCTGGCGGCGACCCTGGGCCGGCCGGTCAAGACGGACGACTA
>Ga0137372_10004728_pt1 | contig 13286 bp, 13 predicted proteins | sample SagtaG_6_FD_104911 | JGI IMG/M metagenome (GOLD analysis project Ga0137372, IMG submission 104911) | Vadose zone soil microbial communities from Sagehorn Ranch, Mendocino, California, USA - Sage1_R_60_16 metaG | ecosystem: Environmental > Terrestrial > Soil > Vadose zone | place: USA...
CCTACAACCGCGTCGGCGAGATCAACGCCGACCTGCGGCGCATGATCTACACGCAGTTCGGCGACTCGACGCTCTTCTCCGTCCACTCGGACGATGCTCCGACCGTCTACGTGAACGGCACGCCCGCACAGCCGATCGTGGATCAGACCGATCCGGCCGTGCGCAAGCTCGAACGGGAGACGGCCGCGCTGAGCTGGCTCAACCCGTACACCGGCACCGTCGAGAACAACATCATGGTCGGGCTCGCCGACCACACCGAGATGAAGACGCTGCACCTGGTGACGGCGGATCCGTTCCGCACACCGACGTTCACGCCGTTCGCGGATCCGGACTGGTTCTTCTTCGCCACCGGCGGGGTGCCGCCGGCGACCTGCGCGACTCCCGCCGCGTGCGCGTTCATCCCGGCGCGGACGTCGCAGAGCTTCGCGTGGAACCACGGCGACATCCAGGACGAGATCGCATCGACCTGGGTGGGCTTCGTCGGACCGGGAGTCCGTAACTCGAGCGACTCGCAGGTGTGGACGGATCACACGGACGTCCGCCCGACGATGCTGACGCTGCTCGGACTGCATGACGACTACGGCCACGACGGCCGCGCCGTCGTCGAGCCGCTCTTCGCCTGGGCCGTCCCGCAGTCGCTGCGGGCGCACCGCGAGACGCTGCTGCGGCTCGGCGAGGTCTACAAGCAGCTGAACGCCGCCTTCGGCTCGTTCGCGATGGACACGCTGACGGCGTCGACCAAGGCACTCGGCAGCGGCACGGCTGCGGACGACAGCACCTATGCGTCGATCGAGAACCAGATCGAGAGCCTGACCTCCTCCCGCAACACGCTCGCGGGACAGATCAAGGCGGCGCTCGACGCGGCTGCGTTCGACGGGCAGGCCGTGAGCGAGCAGACGGCCAAGGGCTGGATCGACCAGGCGAACGACCTGCTCGCGCAGGCGCACGACCTGGCGAGCTCCTAGTACCGCACGGCAGAGCTCAGCGCCGCCACCTCGGCGGCGCTGAGCTCACGCCACTCTCCGGGCTCGAGCCCCTCGAGCGTCAGGCCAGCGTACGCGCTCCGGTGTAGATGCACGACCGGGTGCCCGACGGCCTCGAGCATCCGCCTCACCTGGCGGTTGCGACCCTCGTGGATCGTCAGCTCGACCCGGCCCGCACCAAGCCGCCGCGCCCGCGCCGGCGCGCTACGCCCGTCCTCGAGCTCGACGCCGTCACGGAGCTGCTGGAGGACCGCGTCGCCCGGGTCGCCCTCGACCCGGGCCTCGTACACCTTCTCGACGCCGTAGCGCGGGTGCGCGAGCCGGTGCGCGAGCGGGCCGTCGTTCGTGAGCAAGAGCGCGCCGGTCGTGTCGACGTCGAGGCGGCCGACCGGAACGACGCGCGGGTCGCGCGGCACGAGGTCGACGACGGTGCGGCGGCCTTCCGGGTCGCGTGCCGTGGTGACGACGCCCGCCGGCTTGTGCAGGAGCAGGTACGCGAGCCGCTGCGCCGTGACCCGGCGTCCGTCCACCTCGACGCGGTCGCGGGCCGCGACGAACGTGTTGAGCTGCCCGGGCTCGCCGTTGACGAGGACGCGACCGGCCTTGATCAGCTCGTCGGCGCGCCGACGAGAGGCGACGCCTGCTCGCGCGAGGTACGCGTTGAGCCGCACGGATGAGAAGATAGGCGCCGTGCCGCACTACATCTCGCTGATGCGCTGGACGACGACCGGACGGATGGGGCTGCCGGCGTGGCGCGACCGGGTCGAGGACGGCCAGCGGACGATCGAGGAAGCGGGCGGGAAGCTTGTCGGGGTCTGGGTGACGCTCGGCCGCTACGACGTCGTCGAGGTGTTCGAGGCCCCTGACGACGACACCGCGCTCGAGATCATCACGCGCCTCCAGGCGCACGGTGGGGAGCAGACGGAGACGCTGCGCGCGTTCACGCGCGAGGAGGCCGAGGAGATCATCCGCAGGCTGTAGACGCCCGCGGCTCCGCCAGTACGGCTACTAGGCCGTCCGCTTGTCGGCGACGGCGTGCAGCCGGCCGCGGATCGCGTCGACGTCGTCTCCGAGGTCGTCGAGGCGCGGCAGCTGCGAGAGGCTCTCGAGGCCGAAGACGCGTTCGAAGAGCGGGGTCGTGCGGTACCTGATCGCTCCGCCGGCGTCGTCGCGTCCGGCCTCGGCGATCAGGCCGCGCTCGACGAGGTTCGCGACGGCCGAGTCGGCCGCGACGCCGCGGATCCGGGCGACGTCCGGGCGCGTGCAGGGGCCGAGATAGGCGACGATGGCGAGCGTCTCGAGCGCCGCCTGCGAGAGATTGCGCTGCGCGGGCCGCTCGAAGAGCCGGGCGCACGACTCGGCCGCCTCCCGGGCTGCCCGGAACGCCCAGCCGCCGGCTACGCGCTCGAGCACGATGCCGCTACGCCCTTCGCGGTAGCGATCGCCCACGAGCCCGAGCGCCGCCTCGATGCGCTCCGGATCGTCGTCCGCGGCCTCGGCAAGCTCGTGAACGGAGAGCGGCGCGGAGGCGACGACGAGCAGCGCCTCGAGCGTGCGGGCGAGCTGGTCGAGCGGATTGCTCGCGATCAGGCGGAGTGGACGGTCCACGTACTGGTCCTTTCATCTCGAGGGACGATCTCCTCCCCGATCCGCTCCGCATGAATTTGCGTGCTTCGCACGACACGGATCGGAGCAAACGGGGCGGCCTGGTCGATGACGATCTCACCGGCCCGGCGAAGCTCGAGAAGGGCGAGGAACGCGACGGCCTGCTCGATCCGCGGCAGCTCGCCCACCTCCTGGTCGAAGTCGAAGCGCGACCGCCGGCGGAGCACCGAGCGGAACCGCTCGAGGAACTGGGCCACCGGCGGGAAGCGCATCGCCATGTGCGCGAGCGACACCTCCGGCGGCTCGGTCGCCAGCAGGCGCAGCGCCTGCGCGAGCCGGTCCGGCTCCTGCGGTGCGAGCGGGATCTCGACCTTCGGCGCCAGCGGCGGCGGACCGAGCCGGAAGAACCGGCCGCCCTCGTCGTCGAGACGCTCGCGCAGCCAGGCGGCCGCCTCCCGCATCCGCCGGTACTCGGCGAGCCGCCGCGCGAGCTCCTCGGCGGCGGCCTCGGGCTCGAGCTCGGCCAGCTCGGCCGCCTCCTCCGGAAAGAGCCCGCGCGCCTTCAGCTCGAGCAGCGCCGCGACGAGCACGAGGAACTCGCCCGCGGCGTCGAGATCCAGCTCGTCGCGCTCCGCCAGGCGCTCGAGGAAGGCGAGCACGATGCCCGCCACGTCGAGCTCGCGCAGGTCGAGCTCCTCCTTCAGGACGAGGGTCAGCAGCAGGTCGAACGGCCCCTCGAACGCGTCGAGGTCGAGCTCTAGCTCCCGGACGATCACGCCGGTGACGGTACCCCGTCTACCGGACGCGGCCCTTGGGGACCGCCATCCGCGGCCCCTGCGGCACGGGCCGCGGCCGCGCTATCGGCTTCTTGGCGGACGGGTGGCGGATGAACTGCCACCAGACGAAGAAGGCGACGCTCACGACGAAGCAGCCGAGCGAGACCCAGAAGTTGAGCCGCTCGCCGCCGAAGTGCCTGGAGGGGTCGATCCGCAGCACCTCCTCGTAGGTGCGGAACGCCGTGTAGTAGGCGACGTAGAGCGCAAAGAGCGCCGGCCGGCGGAGCGTGAAGCGGCGGTCGACCCAGAGCAGCAGGAGCACGCCGAGGCCGTCCCAGAGGAACTCGTAGAGGAAGGTCGGGTGGTACGTCGCCGCCGTGTATCCCGCGATCCGGTGGTCCGGGTCGACCTTCAGGGCCCACGGCAGCGTCGTCGGCTTGCCGTACAGCTCTTGGTTCCACCAGTTGCCCCAGCGGCCGATCCCCTGGGCGAGGAGCAGTCCGGGGGCGACGGCGTCCATGAAGAGCCGGACGCTGTTCCCGGAACGGCGGACGACCCAGACGCCGGCGAGGACCCCGAGCGGGATCGCCCCCCAGATCCCGAGCCCGCCCTTCCAGACCGCCAGCGGTCCGTACCAGTGGTCGTGGATGGCTGGATCCTGGTTCCAGCTCGTGGCGTCGTGGTAAAGGCGGGCGCCGATGATCCCGGCGATCACCCCCCAGATCGCGACCCGGAAGACGAGGTCCCAGTCGCCGCCCCAGCCCACCCAGCGGCGGCCCGTGAGCCAGATGCACGCCGCGATGGCCAGGAGCAGCATCACGCCGTACATGTGGATCGTGAACGGCCCGAGCTTGTAGACGCCCGTGGACGGCGAGGGAATCGACGCGAGCAGGGACAGGGCGCTCATCGACGCGCATTCTGCCCGCTGTGACCGCTACAGGAGGATCTGAAGCGCCAGCTCGTGCGGGCAGCCGCTCTGGAGCAGGTCGATCGCCGTATGCAAGTCGACGTCGAGGCGGGCGGCGAGCCCGGCCGCGGCTACCGGGTCGTAGCCCGACCGTCGCAGCACCTCGGCGCGCCAGCGCTCGACGCGCTCCAGCTCGCTCTCGACAACTTCTTCTACCGCAGGCATCCGCATCTCCGCAGGTTGTGTTGCCTATACCTATTCGAAAAAACGTCCCGAATGGATCACCCCATCGGGGCATCTGTCACATCTTCGCGCGCCGCAGCGAATGTGCAACCCCCAATGCGTGGTCGAGCGTCAACCGGCGCCCCTCGAGCCGCAGGGTGAGGCGGCCGCGCTGCCAGATCAGGACGTTCCCCGCCAGGCGGGGAGGCACGTGAGGGAACGCGAAGACGTGCCGGGCGCCGGTCAGCCAGATTCCCTGGGCGCCGTCGACGTCGACGAACCTCGTGCTCGTCGCGCCGACGACGAGCTTCTTGAAGATGCCCTCGTCCGTATGGCCCAGCTCGCTCAGCTGCACCGGCTCGCCGTGGTCGAGGAAGACGAGCGAGACGAAGTCCTCGCCCTCGAGGTGGAGCGGCGGCAGCGGGTCGAGCGGCGGCAACAGCGGCGGCTGGCCGAGGGCCTGCTGCGCCACACGGCGGGAGACGATCCTGCCGATGTCGGCGCCGAGCGGCCGCTCCTGGGCCGGCGGCAACTGGTCGACCCGCTCGATCGTGACGCCGCCGAGGTGGAGGAAGCGGAGGATCGCCCCTCGCGACTCCGGCACGGCGAACGCGGCGCCGAGCGCGACGAGGAGGAGGGCGACCGCGAGCACGAGCGGGCGCCGCCCCGGCGCGTGGCGGAGCGCCACGTGGCGACGCCACGCGATACCACGTGGCGACGCCACGCCACGCTGCGACGCGAGGACGGAAGCGACCCGCGACGCCAGCTCGGGCGTGGGCGGCCAGGCGATCTCTGCGGCGAGGAGCTGGAGCTCACGCTCGAGATTCATGCGCCTCCCTCAGCCGTGCGAGCCCCCGCGCCGAGCGCGACTTGACGGTGCCTCGGCGGACGCCGAGCGCCGCAGCCGTCTCCTCCTCCGAGAGCTCGAGGAGGTAGCGGCACGCGAGGACGAGCCGCGCCTGCTCCGGCAGCCGCTCGAGCTCGTCGAGCAGCCGCCGCCGCTCGTCCGCGCCGACCGTGGCTTCCTCGGGCGAGGGGGCCGCCTCGCCCGGGGAAGCCGCGGCCCGGACGGCCAGGTGCTCGCGCCGGCCGGCCGACCGGCGGCGGTTGCGTGCCTCGTTCGCCACGATCCGGAGCAGCCAGGGCCGCAGGGGCTCGTCCGGGCGGAAGCGTCCGAGCGCGCGCCAGGCCTTGAAGAAGCCCTCCTGCGCCGCGTCCTCGGCGTCGGCGGCGTTGCGGGTGATGACGTAGGCCACTCTGAATGCGATCTCCTGGTGTGCGCGGACGAGCGCCTCGTACGCGCGCGTGTCGCCGCCCTGCGCGGCCAGGACGAGCGCCCGCTCCTCGCGTGGACGGCCCTCCACCAGCCGTACTACACCGCAGCGAGGCGGCGAGTTCCAGGCTAGACCGCTAGATCGCGAGCTCGCGCTTGCGGCGGGAGGCCGCCGAGTGGCGCTTCGTCGCGGAGAGCTCGACCTTCCGCAGCCGGATGCTCTTGGGCGTGACCTCGACGCACTCGTCGTCGCGGATGAGCTCGAGCGCCTGCTCGAGCGAGAGCGGCCGCGGCGGGATGAGGCGGACCGTCTCGTCCGAGCTCGCCGCGCGCATGTTCGTCAGCTTCTTCTCCTTCGTGGCGTTCACGTCGAGGTCGTCGACCCGCGCGTTCTCGCCCACGATCATCCCCTCGTAGAGCTCCACACCCGGCGAGATGAAGAGGGAGCCGCGCTCCTGGAGGTTGAGGATCGCGAACGCGGTGGCCGGCCCGCGACGGTCGGAGACGAGGGCTCCAGTCGGTCGCGCGCGCAGCTCGCCATGCCACGGCTCCCAGCCTTCGAAGACGTGGTGGAGGATGCCGGTGCCGCGCGTCTCGGTGAGGAACTCCGTGCGGAAGCCGATGAGCCCACGCGCGGGCACGAGGTAGTCGATGCGCGCCCAGCCGGTGCCGTGGTTGACCATCTCCCGCATGCGGCCCTTGCGCAGCGCGAGCAGTTGCGTGACGACGCCGATGTAGTCCTCCGGGACGTCGATCGCGACGCGCTCGACCGGCTCGTGCGTCTTGCCGTCGATCTCGCGGGTCAGCACCTCGGGCTTGCCGACGGTGAGCTCGAAGCCCTCGCGGCGCATCATCTCGACGAGCACGGCGAGCTGCAGCTCGCCGCGGCCCTGCACCTCCCAGGCGTCGGGTCGCGCTGTCGGCTCGACGCGGAGGCTGACGTTGCCGACGAGCTCCTGGTCGAGCCGCTGCTTCACCATCGAGGCGGTGAGCCGGTCGCCCTCGGTGCCGGCAAGCGGCGAGGTGTTGATGCCGATCGTGATCGAGAGCGACGGCTCGTCGACGGTCGACACCGGGAGCGGGCGTGGGTCGTCGGGATCGGCGATCGTCTCGCCGATCGTCACCTCGCCAAGGCCGGCGATCGCCACGATCTCCCCCGGTCCCGCCTCCTCGGCGGGCACGCGATCGAGGGCCTCCGTGAGGTACAGCTCGCTTATGCGCGCGTTCTCGATCGTGCCGTCGGCGCGGCACCACGCGATCTGGGCGCCTCGCCGCAGCGTGCCGTGGTAGATGCGGCAGAGCGCGAGCCGACCGACGTAGGGCGAGGCGTCGAGGTTCGTGACGAGCGCCTGCAGCGGATGCGCGGGGTCGTAAGCCGGCGCGGGGACGGTGTCGAGGAGCGTCTCCACGAGCGGCCCGAGGTCCGGTGCCAGCTCGTCGGGCGCCAGGCCGGCACGACCCGCGCGCGCGTTGCAGTAGACGATTGGGAACTCGATCTGGGTCTCGTCGGCGTCGAGGTCGAGAAACAGCTCGTAGACCTCGTCCACGACCTCGCGGGGTCGAGCGTCCTGCCGGTCGACCTTGTTCACCACGAGCACCACCGGCAGCCCGGCCTCGAGCGCCTTGCGCAGCACGAACCGCGTCTGCGGCAACGGCCCCTCGCTCGCGTCGACGAGCAGGAGCACGCCGTCGACCATCGTCAGCCCGCGCTCGACCTCGCCGCCGAAATCCGCGTGGCCGGGCGTGTCGACGATGTTGAGCTTCGTGCCGCCGATCCGGACGGCGGTGTTCTTCGCCAGGATCGTGATCCCCTTCTCCCGCTCGAGGTCGAGCGAGTCCATCACGCGCTCCGCGACGTCCTGGTTCTCGCGGAACGAGCCGGCCTGCCAGAGGAGCGCGTCGACCAGCGTCGTCTTGCCGTGATCGACGTGCGCGACGATCGCGACGTTGCGCAGGTCGTCGCGACGTGCGGTGAGGTTCGGAGCATCCACGGCGGCCAGCCTAGCGGCGGCTTGGGCAGGTAGCCTCGAGGCCATGCCCGCGCGGCTCGTCGGCATGAACCACGTGGCCCTGGAGGTCGGCGACATCGGGGAGGCGCTCGCGTGGTACGGGCGGTTCTTCGAGTTCGAGCTACGCGGCCGCGAGGGCAGTGGCATGGCCTTCGTCGACATGGGAGACCAGTTCATCGCGCTCGCCCGCGGACGCTCGCAGCCGCCCGACGCGTCCCGCCACTTCGGGCTCGTGGTCGACGACAAGGAGGCGGCGCGCCGCGCGCTCGAGGAGGCGGGCGTTCCCGTGTCGCGGCCGCCCTCGCTCGACTTCCGCGACCCCTGGGGCAACCAGGTGCAGGTCGTCGACTACCGCGAGGTGCAGTTCACGAAGACGCCCGAGGTGCTGCACGGCATGGGTCTCGACGGGCTGGAGAAGACGGAGCGGGCGCGCGCGGAGCTGCGGGACAAGGGTCTCGCCGGCTAGCCCTCGTCGCGGGCGCGGGCGTACGACTCGAGCCCGGCTTTTGCGCGGGCGATCGCCCAGGTGTGGTTCCAGCGGAACAGCGGCCGCAGCAGCGGCGTCAGCAGGCGCAGGAGCGGCTTGTCGGCATAGACGCGCCAGTCGAAGCGAACGTGCGTGCCCTCGTGCGTGTTTCCGTCCCGCGGCGTCAGCGTCCAGAGACCGCGGCCGCGCAGGTCGCCGTCGACGTCGGCCCCGACCGCGGCCGGCGGCTCGTAGCGGGTGATCGTCGAGCGGGTGTGCAAGTGGTAGGGCAGACGGCCCTTGAAGTGCTGCTGCGAGGTGCGGCCGAGCTGCGGCGGGCCGTCGGTCTGCGTGTCGATGTACACGGGCCGCCACCAGTCCGGGTACGTGCGCGCGTCGGCGAGCGCGTGGAAGACGGCTTCCGGCGACGCCTCGACGTCCCACTCGTCGACGAAGAGGTATTCACGTGCCACGGCTGCCTTAAAGGACTGCGGCTTCGCCGAGGAGCGACTTGACCTCGGCGAAGAAGTCGGCCACCGGCTCGACGCGGTACTTGGGGCCGAGCTCGAGCAGCTTCGGGCCCATCGAGGTGACGAGGTCGAGATAGACGGGAGCCTCGCCCGGGAAGTCCTTGACGAGCGTCGCGAGCTCCTGAACGATGCCGGCCGGTGCGTTCCGGGCGTCGACCTTCAGGCGCACCTCGCGCCGCTCCGGCGTCGCCTCGAAGGCGGCGATCTCGATCGCGACGAGCTTCGTCTCCCCTGCCTGCTTGTGGTCGACGCGGCCCTTGACGACGATCACGCGGTCCTGCACGAGCAGGTCGCGAGCGAGTGCGTAGACCGAGTTGAACGCGACGACCTCGCAGGACCCGTTCACGTCCTCGAGCGCGGCGAAGACCATCGGCTCGCCCTTCTTCGTCGTGAGCTGCTTGAGCCCGGAGACGATGCCGCCGACGGAGACGATCTCGCCGTCGCGCCGCCGCTCGAGCTCGTTCAGGGCGCAGTCGGTCTTGCGCCGGAGCTGGTCTCGGATGGGACCCAGCGGGTGCTCCGAGACGTAGAGGCCCAGACTCTCCTTCTCCATCCGCAGCAGCTCGCTCTTCTCGAACTCGCCGGAAGGGAGGACCGGGTGGTGCCGCTCCTGCGCGGCGTCGGCACCGCCGACGTCGTCGAAGATCGATCCCTGGCCGAGCAGCCGGTCGGACTGCTGCCGCTGGCCCCAGGCGAGCGCCTGCTCGAGGCACTCCAGCATTCCCCTGCGCGGCGCGCGGGGAGCCCCCGTCGAGTCGAGCGCGCCGCACTTGACGAGCGACTCGAGGGCCCGTTTGTTCACGAGCTGCGGGTCGACGCGCTCGGTGAAGTCCCAGATCGAGGCGAACGGCCCGCCCTCGTCGCGAGCGCGCACGATCGCCCGACAGGCCGATTCGCCGACGTTCTTGACCGCGTTGAGCCCGAAGCGGATCTTCCCCTCGACGACGGCGAAGTCGATCATCGACGTGTTCACGTCGGGCGGCAACACCTCGATGCCGAGCTCCTCGCACGCGTTGACGTAGAACGGCACCTTGTCCTTCGTGTTCATGACGGACGAGATAAGGGCCGCCATGTATTCCTTCGGGTGATGCGCGCGCAGCCACGCGGTGCGGTACGCGATCAGCGCGTAGCAGGCGGCGTGCGACTTGTTGAAGGAGTAGTCCTTCGCGGCCTCGAGGTCGTCCCACAGCTGGTTCGCGACCGAAGGCGTGAGTCCGTTTGACGCGCAGCCCTCGAGGAACTTGCCCTTCAGCGAGGCCATGAGGGCGTGGTCCTTCTTGGCGATGGCCTTGCGGAGGTCGTCGGCTTCGGCGGGGGAGAAGCCGGCGACCTTCTTCGCGATCTCCATGCTCTGCTCTTGGTAGATGCTGATGCCCCAGGTGGGCTCGAGGATCTCTCTTAGCCGCGGATCGGGATAGGTGACGGGCTCCCGCCCCGCCTTGCGGCGCGCGTAGACCGGGATGTACTGCATCGGCCCGGGCCGGTAGAGCGCGACGAGCGCGATCAGGTCCTGGAAGACCGTCGGCTTGACCTGCCGCAGGGCGTCGCGCATGCCGGACGACTCGAACTGGAACACGCCGGTCGCCTCGCCGCGCGCGAGCATCGCGTAGGTCTGCTTGTCGTCGAGCGGGATCGCGGTGATGTCGAGGTCGCCGGCGAGCGCGCACGCCTTGTCGATCACGTCGAGGTTGCGCAATCCGAGGAAGTCGACCTTCAGCAGGCCGATCGCCTCGACGTTGCCGCCCGAGAACTGCGTCACGAGCTCCTGGTCGGCACCCTTCTGCTGCAGCGGCACGAGGTTCATGAGAGGCTCGGCGCCGATCACGACCGCGGCGGCGTGGATGCCGTCCTGGCGCGTGAGGCCTTCGAGCGGGCGCGCGAGGTCGACGATCTCGCGCGCGACCGGGTCCGAGTCGTACGCCTGCTTGAGCTCGGCGCCCGGCTTGAGGCACTCGTCGAGCATCTGCCCCGGCCCTTCCGGGATGAGCTTCGCAATCTTGTCCACGACTCCGTAGGGCACCTCGAGCACGCGCCCGGCGTCGCGCACCGCGGCGCGGGCGGCCATCGTCCCGAAGGTGATGATCTGCGCGACGCGGTCGCGGCCGTACTTGTCGGCGACGTAGTTGATGACGCGCTCGCGGCCGTCGACGGCGAAGTCGATGTCGGCGTCCGGCAGCTGCTTGCGGCCGGGATTGAGGAAGCGCTCGAAGAGGAGGTCGTAGCGGATCGGGTCGACGTCGGTGATCTCGAGGCAGTACGCGACGAGGGAGCCGGCGGTCGAGCCGCGGCCGGGGCCGACGCTGATGCCGTTCCGCTTCGCGAAGGAGACGAAGTCCCAGACGATCAGGAAGTAGTCGGTGAAGCCCATCTCGCGGATCGTCTTCAGCTCGAACGCGAGCCGGTCGCGGATCTCGGGCGTGATCGTCTCGTAGCGGCGTTCGAGGCCGCGCTCGCAGAGCTCCACGAGATAGTCGAAGGCGTCGCGGCCCTCCGGCGTCGGGAACCTCGGGAGCAGGATCCGACCGAGCTCGATCTCGACGTTGCAGCGCTCGGCGACCTCGAGCGTCCGCCGCAGCGCGGCCTCCTGGCCTGGGAAGTCGGCCGCCATCTCCGCGGCCGTCTTGAAGTAGAAGTGGTCGGTCTCGAAGCGCCAGCGGTTCGGGTTCTTCAGCGAGTCGCCGGACTGGATGCAGAGCAGCGCCTCGTGAGCGCGCGCGTCCTCGTGGCGGAGGTAGTGCACGTCGCCGGTCGCGACGAGCGGCAGGCCGCGCTTGGCGGCGAGCTGCTCGAGCAGCGGGTTGATGCGTGCCTGTACGTCGAGGTGCGCGTTCTGCATCTCGACGTAGACGTTGTCGCGGCCGAAGATCTGAGCGAGCCGGTCGAGCTCCGCGTCGGCGTCGTCGGCTCGCCCTTCCTCCAGCGCCTTGCAGACACGGCCGGACAGGCAGCCGGAGAGCGCGACGAGCCCGCGCCCGTGCCGCTCGAGCAGCTCCCAGTCGACGCGCGGCTTGTAGTAGTAGCCCTCGAGGTAACCGAGCGACGAGAGCCGGATCAGGTTGCCGTAGCCCTCGTTCGTCTCGGCGAGCAGCGTCAGGTGTGCGTTGCCCTTCTGCTGCGCGCGCCGGTCGTCGGTGACGTAGATCTCGCAGCCGAGCAGCGGCTTGACGCCGTGCTTGCCGGCCTCCTTGACGAGGTCGATCGCGCCGGCGAGCGAGCCGTGGTCGGTGAGCGCGACGGCGGGCATCTCGAGCTCGGCCGCCCGGGCGGCGAGCGCCGGGATGCGGCACGCTCCGTCGAGGATCGAGAACTCGGAGTGGACGTGGAGATGAACGAATGGCGGCGCTTCGGGCACGGCCGAGCCATTGTAGGAGTCGGTCCTGACGGGCCCTTGTCGGGGGCTCAGAAGCTGAGCGTGAACGCCGAGAACGCGAGCGCGCCGCTGACCGGCCCGCCGAGCGCGCTGGACGGGCCGGGCTTCTGGACGAATGAGACGCTGCCCGCGCCGGCGGCTTTCCTGAGGGCCCCCCTCGTGCCGGGATTCCAGGACTCGACGGTGTATCTGGCCCGGCGGAGCGTGTGGCCGACGTTCGGGCCCGTCGCGCCGATCTCGCACAGGCGCCCGGCGGTGCTCTGCACGAGCGTGCCGAGCGGAGGCAGGGTGAGGCTGACCGTGCCCGTTGCGACCGCGCAGAAGCCGTAGGCCCCGTTCGGGTCCGCCTGCGACCACAAGGCGGTCCAGGTCGTGCTGTAGGTGCCGCCGAGCAGGCCGCTGACCGTGCCGGCGATGCTGAGCGTGCAGCCGGTCGTGCTCTGGCGGCACGCCGGGTCCGGGTCGACGGCGGTGACGGCCCCCGACGTATTGAGGTTCAGATTGTGGAGGGTGAAGGTCAGCGGCCGGTGCCTGCGCATCGCGCGCACCCGCCGCACGACGCACCGGTGATAGCTCCCGAACGCCTGCGCGAACCTGACGGGGTGCGTGTCGCGGAGCACACGGCAGGTGAAGGCTGCGTTGTTCCCGTCGAGCGTCACCGCCGGCGCCTGGTGCCGGGGCGAGGCGAACGCCGACGCGGACAGCGCAAGGAGCGCGGCCGCAATCCCCGCCGGCACGAGCTTGCTCATCTCCGCGACGATACCCGCGGGGAAGCGACGCGGCATCGGCGGCTCCCGGCCCTTCAGGCCGGGGTGTCGACGACCTGTTGGCTCATCCCGCCGTCGATGACGTAGCTTGCGCCCGTGACGTAGGCCGCCTCGTCGGAGCAGAGCCAGGCGACGAGCGCGGCGACCTCCTCCGGCTTGCCCGGCCGGCCGAGCGGAACCTCCGGGTCGAGCTGCTCCGCGTCGCCCTGGTTTCGCGGCGTCTCGATCACGCCGGGCGCGACGGAGTTGACGCGGACGCCGAGCTCGGCGAGCTCGAGCGCGAGGCCGCGGGTCAGCATCCCGAGCGCCGCCTTGGCCGCAGCGTAGACCGCGAAGTGCGGGCGCGGGACGTGCTCGTGCACGGAGGTGATGTTCACG
>Ga0137372_10004729_pt1 | contig 13285 bp, 5 predicted proteins | sample SagtaG_6_FD_104911 | JGI IMG/M metagenome (GOLD analysis project Ga0137372, IMG submission 104911) | Vadose zone soil microbial communities from Sagehorn Ranch, Mendocino, California, USA - Sage1_R_60_16 metaG | ecosystem: Environmental > Terrestrial > Soil > Vadose zone | place: USA: California...
AGCCAGTACCCCGATGGAGATCCGGTCCGGCAGCCGCTCCCGCGCCGCCTTCGCCTCCCGCGTCAGTCCCGCCACAAGCCAAGATCATACCATGATGATCTCTTAAAGACGCGCCATTGCGCCGACGGTAGTCAGCCCGGCGATCGAGCCGACCAGGTCGGTCAGCCCGAGCTCGTCGAGGACCGCGACCATCCGGGTCTCCACCTCGGTCAGCCGCCGGCGGGCCTCCCGCCAGTCGTCGAGCGCCAGTTCGGCTCGCTCCAACCCACCCAGCCGGTGGGTCTGTACGCCGGCCGGATCGGCCAGGGCGGTGAACACGCCACGGACGATCCGCAAACACGGACGGCTCCCGCCCCATCGCGGCAGCTCGCGGCGGACCGCCGCGGTGAACCTGGCCAGCCCCAGTCGGCGCACCCTGCCCAGATCGCCGATGGCCGCCCGGTCCAGCGCCACCGCCAGCGACGCACACACCACGTCTTGGACCGCAACGGGCTGCCCGATGTGGTCAGCACCGCCGGCCAGACACACTCCAACAGGTCCCGCAGCCGAGTCACCTCCGCAGTCACATCGGCGGTCAGCCGCACCCGGCGGGCACCCAGGTGTCGCAGCCGAGCCCAGCCCGGCTCCGCGCGTTCCGGCTGGTAGCAGTGCAGTCCCGCGGCCAGCCGGGCGATCACCACCGCATCCGTCGGATCGGACTTGTCCAACGTCAGGTCCTCCGCCTCCCGGGCCCACCACCAGCAGCGGCTGCACGCACACCAGCGCCAGCCCCCGCTCGGCGGCCAGCTGATCGGCCACCCGCCACCGATGCCCGGTCGGCTCGCAGGCCACCGTACCGACCCGTACCTGGCCGCCTTCGCCCGCCCGACCGCCCAATCCAGCAGCCCACCCAGCTCCCACGCCTTGCACGACAGCCGGCGCCGGGCCAGCACCCGCGAATCATGGTCGACCACCACCGCCGCCTGCTTTGTATCGGCCAGATCGATGCCGACGATCGCGTTGCCCGCCGGCAACAGCTCACGCAGCCGGCCCAGCCGCTGGTTACGGTTGCGGTCTCCCCGGGACAACCCAGTACCGTCGACCACCGGCGTCCTCCTCGATGCGCGGGGGGTGCCAAGCCCGATGACCGCATCAGGAGGACGTCCCCACGTCCAACACCGACGCGCAGAACGTGTTACTAGCGGGTGTGGGCCTGGGCCCGACAGGCGCCGGGGATCAGATCGCGACAACCGCGGCCACCCACCGGGTTCAGCCAACGACGACCCGCACGACCTGATGTTCTGCGCCGATGGTGCATGTTGTGCTGGTCGGGGTGTTCGGACCTGGTTTCGACTTGCTCGACGAGTTCGACCGGCTGGTGGCGGAGTTCCGCGGGTCGATGTTGATAGAGGACGGCCAGATCGTCGTCGGGACCGGGCGCTGGCTGTTCCGCCCGGACGGCCGCCGACAGTTCCTGCTGGACAGGCTGGACAGAGTGGGCGAGATGGTGGCGACCGCCTCGAAAGCCAGCCGGTGGTCGAACAGCTGGGAGGTCGAGGCCGGGTCGCAGCGGTACGAGCTGGTCCGCGCTGGCCGGTTCACCGGTGCTTGGGAGCTGCGCGGCCGGGGGCAGACGCTAGGCCGGGTGGCGCCGTGCTTCGGGTTCATCCCGCCGCCGGTGGCCGTGGCCGATCTTCCGGCGGAGCTGTCCCCGCCGGTCATCGCGTTCGTCGTCGCGGTCGTGCTCGCCTCGCGGCGTCGGGCCAGGTCGGGCGGAGGCGGCGGCAGCGCGGGCTGACGGCAGCGGTCACGGTCAGCGCAACGGCAGTTTGCATGTGCAGGCTGACTCGGCAGTGGCTGGCGGAGTCGAACGTCTCCGGCACGGTGCTGACGATCGGGAGGCGCTGACCTTCACGGCAGCCAGTTCAGCAACCGGCGCACCCCGGCTCCCGCGCGAGCCAGAACCCTCACCGACCACCAAGGCAGTCACCCCCGCTGCCATGACCCACCGACACAACACAAATCGGCCAGCGGCGTGACAGGTTGGTTGATCAAGGTAGTCGCGGCGATGTGGATCTCGTATTCGTCGGCAGTCCGGGATCGAGGTAGGGCATCCGGCGGCACGCGGCCGTCACGGCGGCACGATGGCCAGCGGCCGGCGCCCCGGTCAGCCGCGCTTGCGGCGGAACGCGCCGGCCGGCCATGCGCCCCGTGGATCTTCGACGGGTCCCGGCCGTCGCCGCCGGCCGCGGCGTCGGACTCCCGGTTGTGCTTGCGACCGGGTCACCTGCGAGCCCCGGTTGGCCTCAATCACCAGCCGGGCGATGTTCGCGGTGGACAGCCCACCGGGCCCCGGCCGATCAGCGCACTGAGGTTGTCGAGGTAGCACCGGCCGCGGCGAGCTGGCCGAGTACGCCGGCCGCGCTGCCCGCTCACCGCAATGATCACGCTGGTCGCCTTCGTGGCCGCGCGGCGGAACCTGGTGATTACAGAGCCAATGATCACTTATCCAAAAATATCTTGGTAGATCGTCTTACCTACTGTTACGCTCCGCCGGCTTGTCCTTCAACGCCAGGAGTGTGATGGCTCGTGCGTGCTGGCCGGATCCTATCCGTCTTGGTAGCCCTGTCCGCGCTGACCCTCGGACTCGCGCCCGGCTCGGCCGCGCAGGAGCGGTCACAACCCCCCAAACCGGCCGCTCCCGAGACGCTGGCGCCACACCCGAACTGGCGGCCGGCGGACAAGCCGCTGGCGCCGATCTCGGTGCCGTCCCACCCGAGTGCGACATTGGTGGCCGCGCCCGACCCGAAGGCCCACCGGGTTCGTGAGCTGACCGGCCGCCGTACTGCGAACGGGCGGTTCTACGAGCTGTCGGACGGGCGTGTGCAGGCCGAGATCTCCGGCACGCCGGTCAACTACCGCGACGCGCGCGGCGGCTATCAGCCGGTGGACGTCCGGGTCGCCGGGGCCGGCCGGGCGGGTTACCCGCACGGGGTCGAGAAGAACAGCTTCCGCAGCTATTTCGGCGACCGCGCGGACCGCATGGTGCGGTTGGAGTACGAGGGCACCTCGCTCGGCGTCGGCACCGCGGGCACGACCGCGTTGGCCCCGCGGGTTGACGGTAACGAGGTAACCTACCGCGGCGCGCTGCCCGGCGCGGACGTGAGTTACCAGGTCACGCCGACCGAGCTGAAGGAGCGGATCGTGCTGGCGAGGCCGCCGGCCGACCCGAGCTATACCTTCCGGCTGGACCTGGCCGGGCTGCGCCCGGTGCGGCAGCCGAACGGCTCGGTCGCGCTGTACCGCGCCGACGGCGAGGGCCCCCCGGTGGCGAGGATCCCGAAGCCGTACATGACCGACAGCACCGCCGACCGCGGCTCGCCGTACGGCTCGGTGTGGAGCCCGAAGGTCAGCCAGGAGCTGTCCGCCGACGGCAGGACTCTCGTGGTCCGTGCGGACCGGGGCTGGCTGGCGGATCCGCACCGCAAGTACCCGGTGGTGATCGACCCGACGATCAAGATTCAGCCGACGGTCACCCAGTCGCAGGACGCGATGATCATCTCCGACAACGCCGCGTCCAACTTCGACGGCAGTTGGCGGCTGTCGGTTGGTACGACGACGACCGGCAAGGCCCGAAGTGTGGTCAGGTTCGGCCTCGGGACCATCCCGACCGGTACGACGATCAGCTCAGCCTCGCTGCAGCTGTACTTCGACCAGGACCACACCACCGGCTCGTACTCCGTGCCGCTCGAGGCGCACCGGGTGACTGCGAACTGGGACGAGTCGACCGTGACCTGGAACTCGATCAGCGCCGCACTCGGTGAGCTGGGCGGCACCGCCACCAAGGGTGTCAACCAGGCGAACGTCTGGCACGCGTACGACGTGAAGAGCATCGTGCAGTCGTGGGTCTCGGGCACCCAGCCGAACTACGGCTTCATGCTCAAGGCGGCGGACGAGGCGACGCTCGGACGGGGTGGCCCGCGCTACGAGGCGGCCGAGTACGCCTACAACGGCGAGAACGACAACACCCCGAAGCTGATCGTGACCTACGGCCGCCCGGGCGCCGTCCTGGACCCGCCGACCACCATCACCGCGACCGGTGCCGACCTGCACTGGAGCACCTACACCGACCCGAATCCCTCCGACCCGAACGACGACATCGTCGAGTACCAGGTGCACCGCAGCGTCTACCAGACGTTCACGCCGAACGCGTCCACGCTGGTCGCGCCGGTCTCCGCGGGCACCACCAGCTTCAGCGACACTACCGCGACCCCGACGCCGGCCGACGACCCGCAGCCGTTCGGCAACGCCTTCTACTACATGGTCGCGGTGAAGACCCGGGACGGGAAGCTGACCCCGGCGTCGACCCAGCTCGTCCGGTTGCCGAAGGCCGGCCGCGTGGTCAAGGTCTTCCAGAGCGGCCAGATCGACACCTCGCTGTCCAGCACTCAGCCCGACACGAACCTGAACTCCGTCGGCGGCTCGCCGTGGCTGCTCACCGGCAACAACTCCTCGACGTACGGCAAGACCCGCAGCGTGGTGAAGTTCCCGAGCCTGTCGACGATCCCTACGAGCGCCCAGATCCTCGACGCGACGTACTCGCTGTGGGGGTTCACCACGATCGGCAGCGGCGCGACGTACGAGGCGCACGCGCTGAACAAGGACTTCGACCAGACCACCGCGACCTGGAACAAGGCGAACAGCACCACCACCTGGACCGCCGGTGGTGACTACAACGCGACCGTCCTCGATACCGTCGGGAACGTCACCAACGACCCGGCCTGGCGGGACTTCGACGTCACCCCGTCGGTGGCCGGCTGGGTGACGAACCCTGGGTCGAACCACGGCATCGAGGTCAAGCTCGCGAACGAGACGTCACCTGGCGAGCGGACCGTTTTCCTGTCCAGCGAGGCGGCCGAGCCGCAACTGCGGCCGAAGCTGGTCGTCACCTACATCGAGAAGACCGCGGCGAGCACGTACTACGCGCCGTTCACGCCGTCGCGGATGATCCCGGGCGATCTGTACACGGTCGACGTCACACTGACGAACGCGCTGACCCGTACGCTGACCGCCGCCGACTACGTGCTCTCGTACCACTGGGCGCTACCTGACGGCACCGACGTCACCACCAGCGGCAACCAGCTCGACACCCCGCTCACCGCGGACCTCGCGGTCGGCGCCAGCCAGACGCTGCAGGCGAACCTGAAGACGCCGATCCAGTCCGACTCCGGTAACAAGCGCACTGAGTACGTGCTGCGCTGGGAACTGCGGAACAAGACCACCGGCCAGTGGCTGTCCGCGTCCGACGGCATCCCGTCCCTGGACCAGAACGTGTCCGTCGAGGACCCCAGCTCGGACCAGCTCGGCCTGGAGAAGTTCTACCAGTACGCCGGCACGAACACCGGCGCCGGCGCCACCGCGATGGTGAACCTGTACGCCGGCAATACGGTGTGGAACTACAACGCCTTCACCAACCCGAGCCGCGGCCTCGCGACTTTCACCCGGCTGACCTACAACAGCCTGGACACCTCGGCTTCGTCGATGGGCTACGGCTGGTCGCTGGCGGCGACCACGCTGACCCGCCTGAACACGCCGCTCGACCTGCACCCGCGCGGGCAGGCCTACCCGACTGACGTGACGCTGACCGACGGCGACGGCACCAGCCACACCTTCACGCTGAACAAGCACGGCAGCACCGACCCCGCCCAGTGGGAGTACGACCACCCGGCCGGCGTGCACCTGTACCTGCAGAAAGGCAGCGCGACCGACACGTCGCGGGCCTGGGTGATGACCCGGCCGGACCGGACTCAGACGTTCTTCGACGACGAGGGCTACCAGACCGCGATCGTCGACAAGAACGGCAACACGCTGCAGTTCACCTACGCGGAGCGGAAGTCGAACAACCAGCCGCGCAAGTTCCTGCAGTACATCACCGACCCGGCGAACCGGCAGACGCTCACGCTGACCTACTACGCCAAGGGCGATAGCTACACCTACATCGATGACGCGGGCAACGAGGTCCAGGCGACCAACCTGACCAACCCGAAGATCATCGACAACGTCAAGACGATCACGGACGTCTCCGGCCGGCAGCTCGCGCTGACCTACACCGACAAGGGCCTGATGGCCAAGCTGGTCGACGGCAACGGCAAGCCGGAGGCGAAGACCTTCCGGTTCACCTACGACGCGACGAACACGAACAAGAACACCAAGCTGATCGCGGTCAAGGACCCGCGTGGGAACAGCACCGCACTGACCTACTACGACACCCCGGCCGACCCGAAGTTCAAGTGGCTCGCCAAGTCGCTGACCGACCGCAACGGTGGCGTGACCGGGTACGCGTACACCGACCCGGACGGCACCAGCGGCTCGCAGATCCAGGCCGTCACCACGGATGCGGAGAACCACAACTCGACCTACCTGCTGGACGGCTACGGGCGGCCGCTGAAGCTGACCAACGCCAAGAACGAGGTCACCCAGCTGGCTTGGGACGCGGACAACAACGTCACGCGGCTGCAGGAGAACAACGGCGCGGCGACGACGTGGACCTTCGACGCGAAGACCGGCTACCCGATCACGAACACGGACGCGGAGGCGAACCAGAACGGCTGGGGCCCGACCCGGTTCACCTACTTCACCGGCCTCAACGGACACATCGCCGACCTGGCCAACAAGCAGAGCCCGGAGGGCCGCACCTGGGGCTTCGAGTACGACGCCAAGGGCAACCTGGCCTCGGTGACCGACCCGGCCGGCAGCGCGACGCCGCAGACCGGTGACTTCACCACGACGTACAGCTACGACAGCACCGGCCAACTGCTCACGTCGACCGACGCGAACACGCACACCACGACGTACTCGAACTACGACCCGGTCGGCTACCCGAAGACGACCACGGACGCGTTGAACAACGCGACCAACACGGTGTACGACGTGCGCGGCAACGTGCTGTCGGTGACCGACGCGCTCGGCAAGACCTCGTCGTACACCTACGACGTCTTCGGCCGCTCACTGACCAAGAAGCAGCCGAAGGACCAGGCCGCCGGTGTCTACATCAACACCCCGGCACCGCTGTACGACGCGAACGACAACGTCACCCAGTCGACCGCGCCGAACGGTGCCGTCACGACGTACGAGTACGACAACGTCGACCGGATGTCCGCGTCGATCGACCCGAAGGACAACCCGACCGACGCGGAGCGGCGGACGGCGTACACCTACGACAAGGTCGGCAACCTCACCAGCTCGACCAAGCCGAAGGGCACCCTGACGCCGTCGGATCCGAACGACTTCGTGACCCGGCAGACCTACAACGAGATCTACCAACTCACCGCGGTGACCGACGCGCTCGGCCACAAGGTCTCCTACGAGTACGACAACGTCGGCAACGTCGGCACGATGATCGACGCCCGCAAGAACGCGACCGCCGACACGACCGACTACTCGTCGAAGTACGCCTTCGACCTCGACCACCGCACCACCGCGATCACCGATGCCGCCGGCAACGTCACCCGGCACGGCTACGACAAGGACGGCAAGGTCGTCACCAAGACCGACCAGGCCGGCAACGTCACCCCGCTCACGCTGGACGCCCGCGGCCTGACCACCGAGGCGAAGGTCCCGCACCGCAACGACACCGGCACGTTCGTCTACCACACCGTGCGGTACGAGTACGACCAGGTCGGCAACAAGACCAAGGAGATCACCCCGCGCGGCGTCGCAACCACCGACGACCCGGACGACTTCGCGCAGGTCACCGTGTACGACGCGGTGAACCGGGTGAAGGAGCAGATCTTCCCGTACGACAAGGACGACCCGACCTACAACAAGCAGGACAAGGTCATCAACACCTACGACGCGGTCGGCCGGCTCACCACGGTCAGCAACCCGCCGTCGGACACGCAGACGGTGCGCAACGACACCACCACGAGGTACTTCGACAACGGCTGGACCAAGTCGTCGACCGATCCGTGGGACATCGTCACCACCTACGACTACAACGACCTGGGCCGGCAGACCAAGCGGACCGTGACCAGCGCCGGTGGCTCGTCCAGCCGCACCCAGACCTGGGACTACTACCCGGACGGCAAGAAGAAGTCGCACTCCGACGACGGCGTCCCGGTGGGTAGCCAGGTCGTGCTGGTGGACAACTCCGACACTCAGAACACCGCGGTCACCGGGACCTGGTCGACGTCGTCGTCGGGTAGCGGCTTCCAGGGCTACGACTACCGCACGCACCCGGTGGGCACTGGGGCGGACTCGTTCGCCTGGAAGCTCAACGTGCCGCAGTCCGGGACGTACCAGGTGTTCGTCAAGTACGCCGCCGGCACCGCCACCAGCGCGCCCTACAAGATCGACTACAACGGCGGGTCGGTGACCAAGACGGTCAACCAGACCACCCAGGCCGGGCAGTGGGTCAGCATCGGCTCGTACTCGTTTGCCGAGGGCAACAGTCACCGGATCACGCTCAGCGACAACGGAGGCGGCACCGTCGTCGCCGACGCGGTCAAGCTGGTCCGTGACAACTCCGGCGACACCGACAACGAGAAGAAGACCTACGGGTACTCCTACGACCCGAACGGCAACCTGACCAAGATCACCGACTCGAGTTCCGGCGCGCAGTTCGACAACTACGACGTCACGTTCAACGGGATCGACCAGGTCTCCAAGATTGACGAGAAGCTCGGCTCGACGGTCAAGCACACCACCACGTTCACCTACGACGAGAACGCGAACCCGCTGTCGCGGCAGCGCGACTCCGAGATCGCGACGTACGAGTACAACGTGCTCGACCTGGTGGCGAAGGTCACCAACAAAGAGAGCGCGACCGACCCGAGCCCGAAGGTCCAGACGTACACGTACACGCCGCACGGCGACAAGCTGCACGAGGTCAAGTCGAACGGAAACACCGTCGACTACGCCTACAACCTCGACTGGACGATGAACCACCAGGTCGAGAAGAAACCCGACGGCACCGTCGTGTCCGAGCACACGATGGAGTACGACGAGAACAGCAACAAGATCAAGGACACCACCAAGGAGCAGAACGCCGACAACCACTCGGCCTACCTCAACCGGGTGGCGGTCTACACCTACGACCCGCGCGACCGCTCGACGTCGGTCAAGAAGACCGACCCGGGCACCGGCGCCGAGGTGTCGCACGAGTCGTACACCAACGACGCCAACAGCAACGTCGTCTCGCAGGAGTCCGGCGGCAAGACCACCACGTTCGTCTACGACCGCAACCGGCTGCAGACCTCGACCACCAGCGGCGTCACCTCGTCGTACAACTACGACCCGTTCGGCCGCCTGGACACCGTCACCGCGCTGGACAAGGAGATCGAGCGGTACGTCTACGACGGCTTCGACCGCAAGATCGAGCACCGCACGATGGACGCGGGCACCACGACCACCTCGAAGTACACCTACGACCCGCTGGACCGCACCGTCACCGAGATCGAGAAGGCCGGCACCCCGGACCAGAAGACCAAGAACATGGCCTACCTGGGCCTGACGGACAAGCTGCTCAGCGAGGAAAACGCGGCCGACCCGAAGGACAAGAAGGAGTACCAGTACTCGCCGTGGGGTGAGCGGCTGTCGCAGACCAAGTTCAACACCGACGGCACCACCGAGGACAACGACTACGGCTACAACCCGCACACCGACGTCGAGACACTGACCGACGACAAGGGCGACACCAAGTCGACCTACGGGTACACCGCGTACGGCCAGAACGACGACAAGGAGTTCACCGGCGTCGACAAGCCGACGGCGACCGACCCAACGAAGGAGCCGTACAACGCGTACCGCTTCAACTCGGCGCGGTGGGACCACAACTCCGGCAACTATGACATGGGATTCCGGGACTACAACCCAGGCCTGAACCGGTTCCTCACCCGGGACTCCTACAACGGCGCCCTCAACGACCTAAGGCTGACAACCGACCCCTGGACGATGAACCGCTACGCGTTCGCCGGCGGCAACCCGATCTCAATGGTGGAGATCGACGGCCACTGGGGCTTCAGCTCCATCACCCACGCTATCGGCTCGGCCGTCAACTCGGTGAGCAACGCCGTGTCCAGCGCGGCATCAACGGTCGCGGACGCCACCTCGACGGCGTGGAACGCCACGACCAACTGGGTGTCCGAGCACAAGGCCGAGATCGTCGGCGCGGTCGTCGGCACGGTGGTCGGCCTCGGCTGCGAGGTCGCGACTGCAGGCGCCGGCTCGCTCGGCTGTGCGGCCCTGGGTGGCGCGGTCGGCAACATGGTCACCTACGGGATGAAGACGCCCTCCGACCAGTGGACGGCCGGTGGGTTCCTCACCTCCGGTGCGACCGGAGCCGCGGCCGGCATGGTCGGGTACGGCGCTGGCAAGGTCCTGGCCGCCGGCGGCAGCAAGGTGATCGGCATGCTCGGTCGCGAGGCCGAGGAAGCCGGCGCCGGTGGAAGCACTGCTGCGTCGACCGCCGCGAGGGCGTGCAGCCTGAACAGCTTCACCGGCACCACGCCGGTAACGATGGCCGACGGCAAGCAGAAGCCGATCAAGCAGGTGAAGGTCGGCGACACCGTCCGTGCCAACGACCCGCAGACCGGCGAGACCGCCGCCAAGCGGGTGGCCAAAGTGATCGTGCACGGTGGACGGCACACCATGGTCGACGTCCAACTTGCCGACGGGTCACGGCTCACCGCGACCGACCGGCACCCGTTCTGGGACGCCTCGACGGCGCGCTTCACCTACGCGACGGACCTCAAGGTCGGCGAGCAGGTGAGCACCGCTGCCGGGCGTACTGTCCGGATCGCCGGTCTCAGGGTCTACGACGCCGACGTCACGGCGTACAACCTCACCGTCGAGGGCATCCACACCTACTACGCCGGGACCACGGCAGTCCTGGTCCACAACAGCTGCGGCGACGAGGCGGCGGAGGCCGCGCGCAGCCTGGTGGAGCGCACCGCTCAGAAGCATGCCGACCTCGGTGAGGAGCACCTCGCGTCCTACCTCTCCGAGGCCGAGCAGGCGGCGTACGCCAACGAGCCGTGGTTGAAGCCGGTGTTCATGGGTACCGCTGTACACCGGGCGACGGCCCAGGAGCTCGGGGACCAGTTCGTGTACCGCACGGTCGGACCCGACTTCCTCGAGAGGGGGACGGGTACCATGGTCGAGCTGACCACACCCGGCCAGGTCGCGTCCCACGTGGCCAGGGGCGAAGACTACGAAAACGCCCTGTACGCGACGTACCGTCTGGGCGGGCACATGATTGCGGAGTGACCGGTTGGAGATCAGAGCAAGGGTCAAAGGACGCGTCCACGTGCCGGAGGATGCCTATCTCACCTTCGAGCGCACGGAGCGGGTCGGCGAGACGTTCTCGGGTCGCAAGCTCGACCAGATGCGCATGTCGGCGTCGAGCTTCACACGCTGCGAGTTCACCGACCTGCGGATCGGAAGCTGGGTCACCGGAAGCGAGCGGACGACCGCCACGACGTACACGGAGTGCGTGTTCGACCGGTCCCGGATCCGGTTCAACCCGGGCGGGCTGGCTCGGTTCGAGCGATGCTCGTTCCGGGACGTGGACCTGCGCGACTGGATGTGCTTCGAGACCGAGCTGGTCGACTGCGTATTCACCGGGCGGATGCGACGGTCGTTCTTCAACGGCACGGTGCGCGAGGAGCTAGTGGAGGCACTCGGGCGGACGTCGAACGAGTTCCGGGGGAACGACTTAAGCGGAATGGATCTGATCGACGTCGGCTTCCGTACCGGTATCGACCTCAGCCTGCAGCGTCTGCCGACCGGTGGACAGTACGTGTATCTCCCCGACGCGGAGCCGGCCCTGGAGCGGGCACGTCAGCAGGTCATCGCCTCCGGGCGGGTCCGGCTGCGCGGCGAGCACGGCGACCTAGCGCCGGTGATCGACGCCGCGCTGAAGACCGTCCGCAAGGGCCAGCGCCAGCTGCTGCTCCGCAAGGACACCTACACTAGCCAGATCCCGCAAGACGAGCTGGACACGATTTTCGACATCCTCGCAGCAGTCGCCTGATCTGGATCCAGCCGGGCGTCCCGGACGCCCCCGGGTCCTCGCCGGTGGGGTGGAAGACTCGGTCGGGGTCGCCGTCGCGGTCGGGGAGGCTGTGGTGCTGGTCGGCGGGGTGGGCGTGGCGGTCGCCGATGCGGTGGGGGCTGATGACGGCGTCACCACACCGCTTGTGGGTGCCGAGAATGTCGTCCGGGCTATGCGACCTGCGGATACGTGTACTTGTTGATCACGCCGGCAAGCCGTTGACGCCGGCGGGCGGCGAGGTCGCCGGCCGGCGGCGGCGGTGCGGGTCGGCCGGGCGGGCGGGGTTTGGTGCAGGGAGCGGTGCGGCCGGTGGGTGGTGTAGTGCTCTACGTAGATCGCGAGTACGTGTTGGAGTTGGCGGGGGTGGACGATCAGGATCCGGTCGAGGAGCTCTCGGCGTAGGTTGGCGAGTCAGCGCTCGGCGACCGCGTTCGCTCGGGGCGCGCGGACAGGTGTGCGCAGTATTTGGATGCCGTCGGCAGCGGAGACGGCGTCGAACGTGGCGGTGAATTTGCTGTCTCGGTCGCGGATCAGGTATTTGAACCGGGCGGCCCGGGCGCCGAGGTCCATCAAGAGGTTCCGGGCGCACTGGGTCACCCACGGCCCGTCCGGGTGGGCGGTGACCCCGAGCGGCCAGACCCGGCGGGTGGAGTGTTCCACCACGAAGGAGAGGTAGAGGCGGCCGAGTAGGACGGTGTCGACGTGGGCGAGGTCGCAGGCCAGGATGCTGTCGGCTTGGGTGGCCAGGGAACTGCCGCCAGGTCTGTGCTGTGCGGCGTGGGGCTGGGTCGGTGCCGGCGCGTTTGAGGATTAGCCACACGGTGGAGGGAGCCAGCTTGTGGCCGAGCCCGAGCAGTTCGCCGTGGATCCTGCGGTAGCCCCAGCCGGGGTTGTCGGCGGCCATCCGCTGCACCAGCTGCCGGATCGTCGGTCGGGTCGGTGGCCGGCCGGCGCGTCGGGGGACCGTCCAGCGGCGTCGGATCAGGTCGCGGTGCCAGCGCGGCACGGTCTGGGGGGTGACGAACAGCCGTGGCCAGCGGCTGCGTGGGACGAGCCGGCTCAACGCGGCCTGCGCGGCCCGGTCGGCCCAAGACGGGCGGGGTCGGGCGACCTGTCGGCGGAGTACCGCGAACTGGTGGCGCAGGACGAGGATTTCGGCGTCCTTTGACGCGCCGCTGCGGGTGAGCAGGCCCAGCCAGCCGACGACGGTCCGCAAGATCAGGTAGAGGAGTCGCGGGGTCACGAACCCGCGAT
>Ga0137372_10004730_pt1 | contig 13284 bp, 14 predicted proteins | sample SagtaG_6_FD_104911 | JGI IMG/M metagenome (GOLD analysis project Ga0137372, IMG submission 104911) | Vadose zone soil microbial communities from Sagehorn Ranch, Mendocino, California, USA - Sage1_R_60_16 metaG | ecosystem: Environmental > Terrestrial > Soil > Vadose zone | place: USA...
AATGCACACCACTTGGAGTACCTAGACCAGGTAAGGCTTGTTTGGTCCGCGCTGCCGTCCCACGGAAGCTCGGCGACTACCACCTTCTGCGGTAACGAAACCAACTCGATCGCTTTAATCGTAGCGGGAAAATACTGTTCATTTATCGCTTGTTGAAGCGTTGAAGGAGTTTTTCCCTCGTCATTTTTCTCCGTCGGGAACATCTTCTGGTACATTTCGGCGTCGTACCGAACGCGCATGGCAAACTTCTTATTCGGCGAAGCGTCACGGATCTTTTCCGCCAGCCCGGCGCTCTGCGTCTCGTGCTGCTGGGGTGGCGTCGCAGATTGCTGAGCATAACTCGGCTGAGTTAAGATAAGCAGGCAAACAAGCAGACCCAATAATGTGAGCGTTTTCACCTTTAAGATTGAGCTGTATACGGATCTAGACCGCTACTTCTTTCAAAATTCCGAAAATTGTTTCGTACAGCACCGGATGCCAGGCGCGATTTGAAACTATCGCGATCTGCCATGCCGGTGTTACGGAGCGTTGACTAGTTGCGGCTGCGCCCCGCTCGTTTCAATCCGCGCGGTCACTCTCCGAAGACCTGCTGCCAAAGCTGCAATTTGGTTATCCTGTTCGACAAACCGCTTCTGTTGCTGCGCGACCGTTGACTTCAATTCGGCGATCGTGGCCCGCTGTTCCTCAACTTTCCTGTGTTCCTTGAGAAATTCATTGAGCAACATCGCGTTAAGGCTATTTCGTTTGCGCTTCCCGTTTTCGCAGTTCTGTCGAACGTTCCTCGGTCAGCTGACGCAGAACGCGATCGCGAACAATGCGCCTATTCTCAGCATCACTTTTGCTTCGTACAGCTTCATCGGCCTGCCTGTCGCGTTGTTCCAGCCATGCCCGCTGCTCGCTCCTAAGCTTCTCTCGCGCCGAAGTGTCGAGGCGTTTCAAGAGCGCGGAATAAATTGCGTTCAGTTCCCGGTCAGCTTTCGCGAGCCGCGCTGATTCGGAAAAAGGATCGTCCGGCAACGGTCCGGGAGTAAGTTTAACAACTTTGGCCGTGGGACCTTCGCCGGCCCGAATGAGCTTTAGCCTGAGAATGCCTTCAGTGACTGAAGCGTCTTGTTTACGGTCCTTGGTCACGAATGGAAGACCCACTGTCGTCGGATCGGAAAAACCGGTTCGCTTTCCAAGCTCCGGCAGACCAGTGAGGAGATAAGTCGAATCGAACGGGCCGCGCTCTCGCGGTTTCGCCCGTTTTATTTGTGCCTCGATCGCCTTGTCCAAAACAGGTCCAATTTGAGCCGATCGCGAATCATCCGCGCCCACGTCGAGAAGTAGGAGCGTGTCGGTGCCCCATTTCCACTCGTAAGCAGCTAGGGCAAATCGTCGTCCATTCTCAATCGGTCCCCATGCGATGCTCACTGTCCGATGACTGCCCGGTCGCACGTAGCCGCCCTGGTCGGCGACCGTGCCGACCTTCTTTTTGTCGAGAATATTCACAACCCAGATTTCTTTTACGTCGTACTGCTCATAGAAATGATTTGGATCTTTTTCGAGCAGCGACCAATCGACGGGCTCGCTACTATCAACTGTCCAAGCCAGCGCGTTTCGGCCGTCCGCAGACATCGAATCGCGGGCGATCACAACTCTCTCCGACCCGATGTCGATTGAACGCGGTCCTGATTGCGCAGAAGAGTCGGCCGCGACGATTCGATCACCTGACAACTGTGCGACAATGAGAATGCAGCCGAGCCCAAAGAGGCAGGCACGTGCGGTCATTGACTTCTAGCAATAATGGAACCGCACTCACGGCACAATGGAATTCGGCGGCGCAACGGCAAGACGCTCAGCGATCTACGCGAAAGTTTGCTTGCAACTCAGCCGCGTTGTTATCACGCTCGTCGCTATGACCGAATTGCCAGACAAATTTTGGAAAGCACATCGCCAAACGAATCGGTGGCTGCAACTCGTCGCGTGTGTTTGCGCAGTTTTGCTCTGTTTCAATTTCGCTGCGGCCGAGAGCGACTCTGACATTCGAGAAATGGTTCAGCAAATCAACCAGTTGCGCGAGGCGGGGAAGTATCGCGAAGCGGTGCCAATTGCCGAACAAGTCCTGAAATACTGCGAGAAAAATTACGGCTCCGACCACCCCGAGACGGCCGACAGCCTTACCGATCTCGCGTCGTTGTACGGACACATGGGCGAACGCGCCAAGGCTGTGACGCTATACGAGCGCGCGCTAAAGATCCGTGAGAAAGCACTCGGCCGGGATCATCCGCATACCGCAATTATCCTCAACAATCTCGCCGAAACTTACCGCGAAATGGGCGATTTCGCCAAAGCGGAACCGCTCTACAAACGGGCCATAAAAATTTTCGAAACAAAAGTCGGAAAGACGCACCCGAACACGCTGTCTTGCCTGAATAACCTGGCGCTGCTGTATGAAGATAAAGGGGACATGGCTAAAGCAGAACCTTTGTACACGCGCGTGTTAAAGGCGCGTGAGGAAAAAATCGGACCGGATAGTCCCGCTGTTGCCAACAGTCTGACCAACCTTGCGGCTCTTTATTACCACCAGGGCAAGTTGGCGCAGGCGGAACCGATGTATGAGCGCGCACTGAAGATCTACGAAAAAGCGGTTGGTCCGGAGAACCCCCACACCGCCAACATCCAAAACAATCTCGGCGCGCTTTATTTGCAGCAGGGCGAGTTGGCCAAGGCCGAATCACTTTTCAAACAATCGTTCCAGACGCGCGAGAAAATTCTTGGACCAAATCATCCGGCAACGGGCGAAAGCATGAACAATCTAGCGTGGGTTTACATGGATGGAGGCGACTACGCCAAAGCTGAACCGCTTTATCAGCAATCGCTCAAAATCACTGAACAAGCCGACGGTCCGGAACATCCAAACACCGCTTCGTGCCTCAATAATCTTGGAGTCCTCTATCAAATGATGGGCGATTACAAGAAAGCCGAACCATTTTACCAGCGCGCTTTAAAGATTCGCGAAAAAGCATTTGGCCCGGATAACTCAGCCCTAGTCTCGAGTATTGGCGGATTGGCAGATCTGTATCGGCTCCAAAAAGATTATGCGAAGGCGGAGCCACTCGCCCAACGGGCACTTCAACTTTCCGAAAAAACTTATGGACCCGGGCACGAGATGACTGCGACCGCATACAATGATCTGGGCGCGATATATGTAGGCATGGGTAAGTACGACAAAGCCGATCCGCTTTTTCAAAAGGCATTAAAGCTCTTTGAGGAAAAGTTGGGGCCGAATCACTACAAAGCTGGTGCGGCTCTCGACAATCTCGGCGCGCTCTATCGGGAAAAAGGCGAGTATAAAAAAGCGGAGTCTTATGCCCTGCGCGCGATGGAAGTTACAGAAAAGGCGCGCGGACCCGACCATCCCGAGACCGCCACTTCTCTTAACGATCTTGCCAAGATCTACGAAGCGATGGGCGACAAGGCAAAGGCCGATCCGCTCCGACAGCGCGCCACAGAGATCCGGAACAAAAACAAGATCAAGTCTGCGTCGCCTCAGCCGACTCCTTCATCCAGCCCGACCTAGTTCTTCGGCGTAGCTTGTACAACACCTCGCTCTAAAGATGTTTGGAGTGTTGCACCCGCGATGCGATCCGGATGGTCTCACAACTTGCTAAGGACCACCTGCCGTCGTGTTTTCGCTAACTGGAACTACCAGCTTAGTTTTTGAAGAAATCAGATTCGAGGATTTCGGGCGTGCATTTGCAATGCGTTGCCAGGTAGCATTTCCACATGAACCGCTGGCGGCTCGCAACTTTGCTGATGTGGGTGTTGTCAACAGTTTCTACTTATGCGGCTAATCCATTTCTGGACGTTAAGGACAACAAGCCGGTGTCCGCCAAATTCCAGGGGACCCAATGGGGCGACGATATCGAGGAGGAGGAAATCCCGCTCACGATGCAAGTGGTTACAACGCGCGTTTCAAAAATGCCGTGGGGCGCGATTTTCAAAATCGAATTTTTCGATGTCACATCGCGCGCAAGAAATCCTGCGGGAGTTCGCCCGAAGAAGCGTGAAATTCGGCCGGATTATTTCATCGTCACAGATGACCGTATCGTCCTGTTGAACGAACAGGACGATAACGCCGCTGTTAAGAAGATCTCGACACTCAATAAACCACCGGCATTCGAGCCCGGCGAAATCCACGGAATCACCAGCGGCAGCTTCGATCACGAAGATGGATTATGGAAAACAACAATCCGATTAAAGGGCGATCTGTGCGTTTACGATGCGAGCCATCCTTCCTGTCATTTCAAAAAAAATGTTTGGAAAAAGGGAGTTGGACTGGTTGAATACGCAAGCGGCTACGGCGCGCACGCTGACGGCTATCGGCTCAAACGGACAGCGACAACTCAAAAGCGGTAGACTCGTGCGAACTTTTCAGAAAGTTTAACCCATTTATGCGATTCCTGCTTGAGCTAACGCCCCCGGTTTCATTTTTTATCGTTTCGGCGATTACCACCCTCTTCGGCCTGGGGGGGCTTTACCTAGTGCGAAGGAAGTATTCGGCCGAAGTACTAAAGGAGAACCATGAAGTCGCTGCAATAATTTTCAACGCGTTTGGGCTCTTCTATGGTGTGCTGGTGGCGTTTGTGGTGTTTGTTACCTGGAACGGTTACGACGAGGCAACGAAAAATCTGCAATTGGAAGCCAGCGAGGCCCTCGATATTTTTCACAATGCCGCCGCCTTTCCTGATCCGTCGAAGAAAATCATTCAGCAGGGAGTGAGAGATTACCTTGCTGCGGTTTACAACGATGAAGTCCCCAAGATGTCAGAGGGAGACCTTAGCGTCTATTCCGGCGGCGCTCACACCCCTCTCAGAATATTATTTTCCCAGGTGGACACGAACTCGATTCCCAACCGAGAGCTCTACGCTGAATCGTTACGATGCTTGAACAACCTGGCTCAGTTTCGCCGAATGAGAATATTTGCCGGTAACGATACTGTGCCACCGGTTATCTGGTTGGTGTTGCTTGTTGGCGGCGTATTCGCCGTCTCCTACACGTTTTTCTTTGGAATGAAAAACATCAGTGCGCAGTACCTGATTACTAGTTCACTCACGGTTATGCTCACGTCGATTTTGTTTTTGATCTACGTGCTTGACCACCCGTTTACGGGGACAAGCAGAGTGAGCCTGGAACCTTTAAGAGAGGCGATAGCGACAACGCAGGAAGCGTAAAGCCTCAAGACGACACGGCTTCAGGTGGTACTAGCGTCGCTTTTTCTTCGGCAGACTCTTGCGCTTCGTCTTCGCCATTTTGCGTAGCTCGCTTTGACTCATCGAGCTCGCCATCTGGCGCGAAGCGCCTTTGAGTGACGATCTCGAGCGCTTGCCGCGCTTCGCCGCGAGTGCCGCGCCGGCTGCCATTTGCTGTTTCTTCGATTTTGCAGGCATACACAGAGAATTCGCACCTCAACTGCGCATTGGATCCAAGATTCAAAGCGACGCGAACCGTCGCCTCTTGTATCCAGCCGCGGTAGAAGTAAGTCTATTTCGCGTTCCGATACGGCTTTTGTTGTTGATACAAACGCAACCGCTGTTTCATATCATCATTTTCTTTGGACGAACCTCGAGCCAGTTGTATGGCCTGATTTTGGCGAGCGATCGCGCTGGCGAAATCTCCGGCCTCTGCATAGGCGGCGGCCAACGTGTCGAGGAAATCGCTGCGTGTCCAATTGGTTAGCTCACAAGCTTGCGTTGCCGCTCGAATGGCTGTCTTATCATCTCGGCAGACTGGTGCCGGAGAAGTAGCTAACTGCCACGCGATGTTGTTCAACAACTGCGGACGCCGTTCGAGTTCAATACCTTCTATGTTTTCCACTGCATTAAGCCAGTCCGCGCGCGCTCTGTCCAGTTTCTTCTGGCGAAGGTAAATCGCCGCGCGATTTACATAAGCAGGAGCGTACTTCGGATTTAATCGCAGCGCTTCCGTGAAATCTTGAACAGCCTCGGCCATTTGTCCGCGCTGGCGATAGTTGATGGCCCGATTGTAATAAGCTTGGAAGAAGTTCGGGTCCAGTCGAATGGCCTCGTCATAGTCTCGCGCGGATTCTTCGCGCCGCTTCAAATAACTTAATGTTGTAGCGCGGTTACACAGGATGACCGCACGGTTGCGGATACCGGGATGGGACTCCAGAGCGCCAGTGTAAAATTTCATCGCCTCATCATATTTGCGGTCACTGGCTGCCTTGATCCCTTCATTGAGTAGTTCGTAAGCGCGCTTTTCCCAGGCGAAATCTCTTCCCAAATATGCTGCAGATAGCCAAGGCGAAATCCGGATCGCTGATTCGAAGCTGGCAATAGCCGAAGCATATTGTCCGTCAGTCAAAAATGCATTGCCGCGCTCTGCATAGAGGTCTGCGTTATCCGGATCACATCGGATGGCCTCACCGAAATCAGCGATCGCCTTGCCAACTTTCCGTTGGTTTAGAAACGTTATCGCGCGATTGTGATATGCATCTTTTGAATTTGGATCGAGTCGGAGAGCCTCGTTCGTATCGCTCAAGGCCTTTTCGATTTCGCCTTTACCAATGTAAGCGAAGCTTCGTCCAACGTACGCCTCTACCAAACCCGGATGAAGCCGCAGCGCTTCTGCGAAATCCAAAAGCGCACGATCGAGCAATCCTTTGCTGTTGTACGCGAGGCCGCGGTTCGAATGAAGAATTCCAGCATAGCGGGCCCCCATTTTCGTACGCAGCGCGACATCATACTTGGAAATCGCCGTATCAAGATCACCTCTACTGGCTGCCGCTACGCCTTCATCCCAGAGTTTCAAGCCGCGCTGGAAGCTAATCGCGCAGCATACTGCTAATGACGTTCCAGCCATTGCGGTCAGAATCACAGAAACCGCTACGCTCCATCCGATCTTTGCTGACCTAGTCACTTTTGAGCTGCAACAACGTTAGGCAATCGCCGCTTGCGCCAGAAGAAGTAAACGGGAACGCCCGTCAACACGATGAGCATCCCGATTCCGGAGGTGGCAGGCGCGAGAAATGCCAGATCGACGATCAACAATCCAGCAAGCAATATCGAAATGATCGGCACAAACGGATAACCCCACGTTCGGTACGGGCGCTCTGCATCGGGTTTTTTGCGTCGTAAAATCATCAACGCTGCAATCATCAGAACGTAAAAGACCAAGTCCGCAGAGACGATGTATTAGAGTAGTTGATTGTAAACGTTCCCATACGTCGCCTCATGCGTCGCGGAGTTGATTGTCACCGTGCGGGGCAACGTAAGAAACGCAGTCCAGATTGCCTGTGCGACCAGTGCTGCGGCGGGAACATGAAAGCGATTTGTGGTTGCAACTTTTTGGAAAAACATTCGATCGCGCGCCATGGCATAATACACGCGTGCCCCGGAGAGAATCAGCCCGTTATTGCAACCGAACGTAGAGATCATGATCGCTGCAGCCATGCACATCGCACCCGGCTGACCGAACACGGCTTTCATCATTGCTACCGCCACGCGGTTGTGCGGCGCGTGCTGAATTTCCGGAAACGGCAGAACGGCGAGATAAGCGACGTTTGCGAGTAAATAAAGGACGACGACGATTCCACAGCCTCCTACGAGTGCACGCACAAGATTTTTTTCCGGGTCGCGTACTTCGCTCCCAACAAATGTCACATTTGTCCACGCCGTCTGGGCAAAGAGCGGACCGACCATCGATCTTCCAAAGAGCAGCGCGAGAGCGAACCCGCCGACGAACGCGAAGCCAGGCTGTGCGGTCTGCGGGCTCCAGCCGTTGGCCCACGAATTCCACCAATCCGATCTCAGCGCGGCAGAGTTAGCATTCCAGCCCAGGCACAAGCCTATCACAACTACAGCAGCCAGTGCGGCTGTTTTGGCAGTGGTGAATGTGTTCTGGATAATTGTCCCAACTTCAAGGCCGCACGTGTTGCTCCACGTCAGCAACGCGATCAAGGCAATCGCGACTAATTGTTCCAGCGACAGGCTGATTGCGTACCCTCTGAATGCGATGGGTGCGATCAGGTAATTGTCTGGCGAAACTTGCGGGACAAAAACGCCGAGAAATTTTGCAAACGCAATCGCTACCGCCGCGATGGTTCCGGTTTGAATGACAAGAAAAAGAGTCCAGCCATACAAGAACCCGATTGAGATGCCGTATGCTTCACGCAGAAAGACATAAACGCCGCCTGCGCGCGGCATCATGGTGGCGAGCTCCGAGCAACACAACGCGCCTGTAATGGTTAGCAAGCCGGCAAATGCCCAGGCCAGCAGCAGCCAGCCTGGCGCGCCGCTCAATCGCGACGTTTCAACCGAAGTAATAAAGATACCCGACCCGATCATCGAGCCAACCACGATCATGGTCGCATCGATCGGCCCGAGCGCGCGAACAAGGCCGGATGACGGTCGGGTGGCAGCGTTATCTCTCACGAATCAATTACGAAGCAGGAGCGATCCAGGCGAAGCTTTAATTTCGTCATTCTCTGCGCGGCGCACTTATCTTAACGCCCTCGCTTTCGAGTTGTGTTCGCAATTCACGCACGAACTCAACTGCGCCAGGTGTATCGCCATGAACACAAATTGTTTCGCCACGCACATCGACATCGCGGCCTTCGACAGAGCGCACTTTCCCTTCACGCAACATCCGCAGGACGCGCTGTGCGGCTTCTTTTGGATCGTGCAGCAATGCATCCGGTCGCGTGCGCGGAACGAGCCATCCGTCATTCAAGTAGTTGCGATCGGCAAAAATTTCTGGCGCGACTTCTAAACCGTGCGCCTCGCCGGCGCGGGCAAGCTCTGTGTTGTCCGGCGCAAACAGAATTAGCTTTGGATCGACAGATTCGATGGCGCGGGCGATTGCGTCGGCCAGGTTGCCATTCCGCACCGCCATGTTGTAAAGCGCACCGTGCGGTTTGACGTGGTTTGGTCGCACACCCACAGCAGAGGCGATGGCTTGAAAAATTCCGAGTTGGTAAGCCACGGCATCAAACACTTCTTCGTCGGACACCTTCAATTCCTTGCGTCCGAAATTTTCGCGATCGAAAAAGCTCGGATGCGCTCCGACGGCGACTCCATGCTGCATCGCACCGGAAATGGCGGCGTGCATCGTATCGGAATCCCCGGCGTGAAAACCGGTTGCGATATTGGCCGACGTAATGAGCTCGAACAGCTCCGCATCGTGTCCGGATCCTTCGCCGAGATCGGCATTAAGATCGACAGATAACTTCATACACTTTGAAGGCTGAGACCAATGCGGAAACGCTCGAATTCGCGCTCGCGTTCCAGCAGGAGGTGATGCGCATCGGCCAGCAAAACTTCGGAAAAGCGAACTCGATCGCCTGCTCGAAGCTGCGCAGCAATCCCAAGATCAACCGTGATCACGTGCGCTATTTTCGGGTAACCACCGATTGTTTGGCCATCTCCCAAAAGCAGGATCGGCTTTCCGCTCGGTGGAATCTGGATTGTGCCTGGCGCCACTGCTTCAGAGATTAGATCGACATTGTCTTCGCGTTTCAGTTCCGGACCGTCAAGGCGTACCCCCATGCGATCGGAATCGGATGAAACAGTGAACAATTCGTTCATGAAATGTTGAAGCGTTGAAGCGCTAAAGCGGTTCCAATCTGCGCCGCGGATGAAGCGCAACGTCGGATTGTGTTTGGCCGGACTTACCCAATCGTGCGGTGCGCTCTGCGAAGAAATTCTTTCTGTAGTCCCGACAGGTCGGGATGATCGCCGAAATTCCCCCAAGAGTAACTCGTCTCCATCGCACAGAGCGCGACCGTTGAATCCTCCAAAATTTGCCCGCAGATCTGTGGAACGACTAGCGAGAACAATTGGAACATCGATCCCGCCGGAAACTGCAAGCCATGATCGGCATCCGATCTTTGGCGGACCGAATTTGAGTTCATCCCCAGCAGAAACTGAACAAGTGTGACCAGCCGGCAATGCCGTTGGTTCAAGGCGCACATCGAATTCGCCGCCGCACCAGGCGACAATTCGCTCCTCCTGAAAATGCAGCTGCAGCCCGCCAAAAGTAATTTCTAATCCAGCAGCGGCTTCATCATTGCCAACGAGCAAATTCGCCACGCGGAAGGTAAAAGAATCGAGCGCGCCGCCTGCCGAGACACCAGACTCGCGAAAGCCGGTGCGTCCAAGATCCTGGACAGATGTCAGAAACCCGGCGCGCCTCACAATCACTTTCATCACATTGTCATCCTGAACGAAGTGAAGGATCTCACAAAAGTTAACAGGTCACACAACGCCAGATGTGTGACCTCCCGATCGCGTGCGAGGTTCCTTACTTCGCTCAGGATCATGACCGCTCATCGCTTCAGCAAATCAAATTCCGTACGCGAAATTGCGCGGAAACGCACGCGATCGCCCGCACGCAAGAGCGCAGGTGGATTTTGTGTCGGATCAAAGAGTTTTAGCGGTGTGTGACCGATCAGATTCCAGCCGCCGGGCGAGCGCAATGGATAAATTCCCGTTTGCGCGCCGCCGATCCCGACAGAGCCGGGAGGAATTTCCTTCCGCGGTGTGGCTCGACGAGGCGTTGCTAGTACCTTCGGAAGACCTGTGAGAAAGGGGAACCCCGGAACAAAGCCAATACAGCTCACCCGATATTCAGCAGCGCTGTGAAGATCGACAACTTCCTTTGTCGAGATCTGGGCGTTGCGCGCAACGTCTTCAAGATCGGCCGCAAACTCCAGATCATAGCAAACTGGAATTTCGACGAGGTGTACATCGCCTTTTCTAGTTCTGCCGCGTCTGCCGCGTCTAGCGCTAGCGGCCACAACTCTGCGAACGCGCTCCGACAGCCACTCGAAGGGTTGACCTGGCCTGGCGCTACCCTTTGCAATGGCGATCGGGTCAAAAAAAACTCCGACACTCGTGTAAGCCGGCGCCAGTTCAATGATTCCAGGAATGGCGGCGTTTTGCAGCTGCTGAAAAGCGCGGAGAACCTCGTCCAATGTTTCCTCAGGGACATCCTCAAATTGGTCGCGCAGGCGTACGATCAGCACAGAATCTCCAAGAGCTGTAATCTGCATGGGAGAAAAGATCGACAAGCGCGGAGAACTCTAGTCGGAGCTGTTGCCCCCGGCGAATTCAGATTTCCGCGGTTAACTCTTCTTAGGCGAAACAGCTTCCCGAACGTCTTCGACGTGCTCCTTGATTTCACCAACCTTGGGGTGCACGTCCCGGATCAAATCGTGCTCAGCTTGCGAAAGTTTTTCTATTCGCGTCGTCACTTCATGCAGTTCTTCCAACATAGCATCCTGACGAGACGAGATGCGGTGCATCCACCAAAAACAAACGCACCAACAACCAATACCGACCCAGGTAAGCACAACTACGATCATATTACTGTGCACGTCTGGCTTCGATTTCAATATTGATCGCAACCGTCTGGCTAATACCGGAGACTGTCTCAGTCGCTGGGGCAAACATCAGATTGAAATCGCGTCGCGCTATCGCTTCGGTCGTTACCTGCCAGCGCGTCCGGCTAGTCTCGTTAAGCGGTGTAAGTAATTTTACATGAAGCGTGATTGGCCTGGTCGCGCCGTGCATCGTGAGGTCGCCGAGAATGTCGCCGCTTTCCGGGCCGGTCCGCTTCACGCTACGGCTCTTGAATCTGATCTGCGGAAATTTTTCCACATTAAAAAATTCCGCGCTGCGCAGATGATCGTCGCGTTTCTTGATGTGCGTATCAATGCTGCGGACGTCGATCTGCGCTATCACCGAGGAATTCTCCGTATGCTCACGGTCGACGTCGATCTTGCCTGTGAACTTGGTGAACTTTCCTTGAGTCGTGCCAAGGAACTGATGCACACTGAAACCGATCGTTGATCCTGACGCATCGAACTTATAAGTCTCGTTCGCCAGGGCGGCAGTGCTCAAGCTGGCGACTACGAATGCGGCGATAGAATTGCTTAATCTCATTTGGAACTGTTTCTCGCCTCCGTCGCCAGCGTTTTCAAGAGCGGTGTGCGAGAAAGCGGCAATCTCCCGAACAAGTTCCCCAGCGCAAACGCCGGATCAGCTTTCAGCTTTTTCATATCATGCACCCCGGCGATGCGCGCCAGTTCAGTCTCGAAATGGGCGGCCGCTCGCGGGGTCGGATCGTTGCCATCCAAATAACCGAAAGCCCGACGCAACAGCATAAACAATTCTGGCTCTCGATGATCTCGCTCGGTGCAAATCTCAATTAACTCGACAAAATAAGCCGCGGCCTGTGTGCGGAGGTAGTTGCTGCGAATTCCGGCAAATGGATTTTTCAGCATCACTTCGGTGAGCGTATGCAAATCCGATTTCCGGCTCCGAACGATGGAAATTTCAGCTTCAAAAAACAGATCCAGCTTTCCTGCGAACGGACTCTTCGGACGCCGCGCGCCTTTGGCCACCGTTTGGACGCAGCCAAACGATTCCGTGCACCACGACACGATTAGACTCGTGTCGCTGAATTTTCGTTTGCGAAGGAGAATTGCCTCTGTGCTTTCCATTCGCCTGAATCTACCACACGAACGGCCTCGATTTTTGCAATTCGCGATCTTGCCAGCCATGATGAGTGATGCCCGCGAGAGCGACAGAAACGGCGCGCGTCCCTGAGGACATCAGCGGCCGACAGCAGCGTGTCCCCATAGGTGGAATCACATGGCGCCACACATTTCGTGCGCTGCGGCATCGCAATTACCGACTGTTCTTCTGGGGCCAGCTCGTCTCGCTCATCGGCACCTGGATGCAACAGACTGCGATGAGCTGGTACGTATACCAAATCACAAACTCAAAACTTCTGCTCGGCGTAGTGTCGGCGGTTGGATCTGCGCCGATGATGCTTTCATCCATCTGGGGCGGCGCGCTGGCTGATCTTTATCCCAAACGCTCGATCCTCGTCGCGACGCAAGCAGCCCAAATGATTTGCGCTTTTTTGGTCGCTGCAGGTGTGTGGCTCGGCTTCGCGACGACTTCATTCATCATCATCGTCGCCGCGCTAAACGGAATTGCGATGGGGTTCGACATGCCGGCGCGCCAGGCATTCACGGTCGAAATGACAAGCCGAGAAGATTTGTTGAACGCGATCTCACTCAACAGCTCGATCGTGAACGGAGCGCGCGTCGTCGGCCCGTCCATTGCTGGATTGATGATTGGCGCAGTCGGAGTTGCCATGTGCTTTTTCCTAAACGGCGTCAGCTTTATCGCCGTGATTGCGGGTTTATTGATGATGCGTCTGCCGCTTTTTCGAGCGGAAAATCGAAATCGCTTCAGCGGGCGAGCACGCGTG
>Ga0137372_10004740_pt1 | contig 13274 bp, 9 predicted proteins | sample SagtaG_6_FD_104911 | JGI IMG/M metagenome (GOLD analysis project Ga0137372, IMG submission 104911) | Vadose zone soil microbial communities from Sagehorn Ranch, Mendocino, California, USA - Sage1_R_60_16 metaG | ecosystem: Environmental > Terrestrial > Soil > Vadose zone | place: USA: California...
AGCACGTAGGAGTACGTTCCTTGCAGCACGCCCGGTGATCCGCCCCGAAAACGCGCTGCGTGCTCGCCAAGCGCCTCGCCACGGCCCCCGGCTTCGACTCCGATGAGTTGGACTTTTTTGTCCTTGATGAAGTCGTAGAAGATTCCGATCGAATTCGATCCACCGCCGACGCAGGCGATGATCGCGCGCGGCAGCTTGCCTTCGGCTTTCAGAATTTGCGCGCGGGCCTCCCGTCCGATCACGCGGTGAAAGTCGCGCACCATCGTCGGATACGGATGCGCGCCCAACACGCTGCCGAGCAGATAATGCGTGGTGCGAACGTTGGTGACCCAATCGCGCATGGCCTCGTTGATCGCGTCCTTGAGCGTGCGCGAGCCCGAATCGACGCCCCGCACCTCCGCGCCCAGTAACCGCATGCGGAACACGTTGAGTTCCTGCCGCCGCATATCCTCGGTTCCCATATAGACGACGCATCCGAAGCCGAGGAGCGCGCAGACCGTAGCGGTCGCTACGCCGTGCTGGCCCGCGCCGGTTTCCGCGATCACGCGATGCTTGCCCATGCGTTCGACCAGCAGGCCTTGTCCGAGGCAGTTGTTGATCTTGTGCGCGCCGGTGTGGAGAAGGTCTTCGCGCTTCAGATAGATTTTTGCCCCGCCGAGTTTCTCCGTGAGACGGCGGGCAAAGAACAACGGTGTGGGGCGCCCGGCATAAGTCTTAAGCAATTGGTCCAGGCGCTGCTGAAATCTCCGATCGCGCTTGGCCTTCTCGTATTCGCGCTCCAATTCCTCGAGCGCGGCCATCAAAGTTTCCGGGACGTAGCGGCCGCCATAGACGCCGAAGCGTCCAGCGGTGACGCTGCCCGGCGTGGCGGCAAGGTGAGCGCGCGTTTTAATGATTGGAATTGCGGTCGCCATTGTCTCAGTTAGCCTCTTCCATGGCCCGCACAGCATGAATAAAGGCGCGGACTTTTTTGGGATCTTTCTGGCCGGGTTCGCGTTCCACTCCCGAGGAAACGTCCACTCCCCAGGGACGCAGGATGTGGATGACCTCCTGAACGTTGGACGGTCGTAGCCCGCCCGCGACGATGAGCTTGCTGATGCTGTTGATGATTCCGGCCCAGGGCTGCACGCGCTCCCAGTCAAACGTCCGGCCCGTGCCGCCTGGTCTGGCTGCCGTGGAGGAATCAAGCAGTACACCGGAGAGCACGCCGGGGCGGAAGCCGTGGGTCTCGAGGAAGAGATCGCCGTTTTCGGCCACGTGGATCTTGTGCACGCGCTTGCCCTTGTAGGCCTCGTCGGCTTCCACCAGTCCGACCGCGACCGGATCCCATCCCACAGATTGTCCGGCAGGCGCGTCGAAAACTTTCGCCGGCCACGCGCGGAAAATCGTGGGCCGGTAGGATTTGTTTGCGAGCCTTTGGAACAAAGCGCGGCTGAATTCCGGGCTCTCGTCGCCGTGCAGCTGCACGGCCGTCAGGCCGGCGCGCTTGGCGATCTCGCTCACTCCGTTCACGGTTTCGTTGACGAACACCCCGACCTTTTCCACGTGCTGCGGCACCTGGGCGATGATGGATTGGGCCGCTTCTGCGGTGACCCGGCGCGGGCTCTTCGGGAAAAAGACGAAGCCCAGCGCGTTCGCGCCTGCCTCCACCGCGGCGCGGGCATCGTCCACGTTCGTGATTCCGCAGATCTTGACCCAAGTCATAAAGCACAGTGGCCAGTCGCTAGTGGCGGTCAGTGGCTGGTTGCCAGTGTAGCGTCCCGCAAGCTCGCGGAATAAACCCATACCGTCATCCTGAGCGAAGCGAAGGACCTATGCACTCGACTTCGCACTGCGTAGGTCTTTCGCTTCGCTCAAGATGACAACCCAAACATATGTGGCCTGCGATTGTCAGACACCGCCCGCCACGGCCTTTGCTTCCTCCAGCAAATTCATCAGCGCCACCCCCGGCCGCTCTGCCTTCATGAGCGATTCTCCGATCAGAAACGCTTCGTAGCCCGCGGCTCTCAAATGCGCCAAATCGGCACCCGAATGGATTCCGCTTTCCGCGACTCGGAAATATCCGGGCGGCATTTTCTTCGCCAGCCGGAGCGCTGTCTCCAGGGTGACGTCGAACGTGCGCAGATCGCGGCTGTTGATCCCAATCAACCGGCAGCCCGCATCGAGCGCGCGTTCGAGTTCCCGTTCGTCGTGTGCCTCACACAATACATCGAGCTGATACGAGCGGGCGCTATCGGCGAGCGACACCAGTTCTTTCTGAGTGAGTGCGGCGACAATGAGTAGCACGGCGTCGGCGCAGTTCGCTCTGGCTTCCACAATTTGCAATTCGTCAATGATGAAGTCTTTCCGCAGACACGGAAGAGAGGTGCTGGACGATGCCTCACGCAGGTAATCGAGTGAACCCTGAAAGAACGGTTCATCGGTTAGAACCGAAAGCGCTGCCGCGCCCGCCTGCTCCAGTTCCCGCCCGAGGGTTGAGGGCCTGAAATCGGCACGGATCAAGCCTTTCGAGGGCGAGGCCTTCTTGAGTTCGGCGATAATTGCGATCCCGTCTTGTGAGACCCGCCGGAGCTGATTCAGAAACCCTCGGGGAATATGTTTCGCGGCCGCACGTTCCAGCGTGCCGATCTCTGCGGTGCGCCGGAGTTCGAAAACACGCTGGCGGGCGGCTGCCACAATTGAATCGAGGGAGGCGGGCATGACAGGACTTTCATTATACGGAAGCGGCTGAGGTTCGGGGTTTCTCCGGGCAGTCGCGGTGCCTATTCTTCAGGGGCGGATCACCGGTGCTGATAGTGGGTCGGTTTGAACAAATTGACCCAGCAACGGGTGATGCCGATCATTGACCCGCTTCCCGCGAGGTGCTATAAACTCTTGCTTTGTGCCGGAGGTCTGCGGCCTGTTGTCCTGGCTCTGTACATGCGGCGCAAAGTTTTCCGACGCGGCCAAATCAGCACTCCTTCATTTATGTCTTGCGGTGGAAGCGTGTTCGGAATTCCGGTGGTCCTCCATCGCGCAGCGGAGCAACTCTGGTGCGCGCCGGGAACGCGCCGGAGAAAATCACACGTGGTGATTCCTGAATAGGCGACTGATCCCTGGAGGGTTTTATGCGTACCTGGATGGCAACTCTTGCGTCCGTGAGAGGCCGGTTTGCGAAAGTCTCCGCGAGCCTGGCGACTCTGGTCCTTCTGACCGCAACCTGCGCGCTGGCTCAACCCGCTGAAGAAGCGGGCGGCGGCGAAGCGGCACTCAAACTGCCGGACCTTTCTTCGGTTTCGTTTCTCGGCATGGACGGCCACCGCCTGCTGACCATCGGGCTTCTGTTTTGTGTGTTCGGGCTCGGCTTCGGCATGGCCATCTATATGCGCCTGAAAAACCTGCCCGTGCACCGCGCCATGCGCGAGGTTTCCGAACTGATCTACGAAACCTGCAAGACCTACCTGATCACGCAAGGCAAGTTCCTGATGCTGCTGTGGGCGTTCATCGCCGCGGTCATTGTTCTGTATTTCGGCGTGCTGCGGCATTTTGAAATCCCGCGCGTGTTGATCATTCTGGCGTTCAGCCTGGTGGGAATTGGGGGCAGCTACGGCGTCGCGTGGTTTGGCATTCGTGTTAACACATTCGCGAATTCGCGGACGGCGTTTGCTTCTCTGCCCGGAAAGCCGTACCCGGTATATCAGATTCCGCTTGAGGCGGGCATGTCGATCGGCATGATGCTGATCTCGGTTGAGCTGCTGATCATGCTCTTCATCCTGCTGTTCGTGCCCGGCGATTATGCGGGCCCTTGCTTCATCGGGTTTGCGATCGGCGAATCGCTGGGTGCGGCGGCGCTGCGTATCGCGGGCGGCATCTTCACCAAGATCGCCGACATCGGCAGCGACCTGATGAAGATCGTCTTCAAGATCAAAGAAGACGATGCGCGCAACCCAGGTGTGATCGCCGATTGCACGGGCGACAACGCCGGCGATTCGGTTGGGCCTTCCGCCGACGGCTTTGAAACCTACGGCGTCACCGGCGTCGCTCTCATCACCTTTATCCTGCTGGGCGTGAAAGACCCGACCATTCAAGTGCAGTTGCTGGTCTGGATTTTCGTGATGCGCGTGATGATGCTGGTGTCCTCGGCTGCGTCGTACTTCATTAACAGCGCCATTGCGAAGGCGCAGTACGGCCAAGCCACCGAAATGAACTTCGAGCATCCCCTGACTTCGCTGGTGTGGATCACGTCGCTGGTCTCGATTGCGCTGACCTTCGTCATTTCTCATCTCATCATCCCCAGCCTGGGCGGGGACACTTCGCAGTGGTGGAAGCTGGCGACGATTATCTCGTGCGGAACGTTGGCGGGCGCCGTGATTCCGGAACTAGTGAAGGTGTTCACCTCGGTGAACTCGCGCCATGTGAAGGAGGTCGTCAAATCGGCCCAGGAAGGTGGTGCGTCGCTCGGTATCCTCTCGGGGTTCGTGGCCGGTAACTTCTCGGGCTACTACCTTGGCCTGTCGATGATGGTGCTGATGGCGATTGCCTACACCATGAGCACGATGGGGTTGGCGGCAGCGGCTACCATGATTGCCGCGCCGGTGTTCGCGTTCGGCCTGGTTGCCTTCGGATTTCTCGGCATGGGGCCGGTAACGATCGCAGTCGATTCCTACGGCCCGGTCACGGATAATGCGCAGTCCGTTTATGAACTTTCGCTGATTGAACAGGTTCCCAACGTCAAGGCCGAGATCAAGAAGGACTTCAACCTGGACGTGAATTTTAATCGCGCCAAGGATCTGTTGGAAGAAAACGACGGCGCGGGCAACACCTTCAAGGCCACGGCCAAGCCGGTACTGATCGGGACCGCCGTGGTGGGCGCGACCACCATGATTTTCTCGATCATCATGGCGCTGACCAATGGCCTCACGGCCAATGTCGACAAACTATCGTTGCTGCACGCGCCCTTCTTCCTGGGACTGATCACGGGCGGCGCAATGATTTATTGGTTCACGGGGGCGTCCACGCAAGCGGTGACGACCGGCGCGTACCGCGCGGTCGAGTTCATCAAGGCAAACATCCACCTGGAAAGTGTGGAGAAGGCTTCCGTTTCCGACAGCAAGAAGGTGGTTGAGATCTGCACCCAGTACGCGCAGAAGGGCATGTTCAACATCTTCCTGGCCGTGTTCTTCGGAACTCTGGCGTTCGCGTTCGTAGAGCCGTTTTACTTCATCGGGTACCTGATCGCGATCGCTCTGTTCGGTCTCTATCAGGCCATTTTCATGGCGAATGCGGGCGCGGCCTGGGACAACGCCAAAAAAATCGTGGAAGTCCAACTGAAGCAGAAAGGCACGCCGCTGCACGACGCGACGGTGATCGGCGATACCGTGGGCGATCCGTTCAAGGACACGTCTTCGGTGGCCATGAACCCAGTCATTAAATTCACCACACTGTTCGGACTCCTGGCAGTCGAACTGGCCGTTTCGCTGACGCGCGACCAGGGCGCAGTCCTGACCCGCATGCTGGCGCTGGTCTTCTTTGCGATCTCGTTCTTCTTCGTGTACCGGTCGTTCTACGGGATGCGAATTGGAGCCGGAATGGAAGGTGTACGCGAGGCGCAAGCGGCAGCGGACTGAAACGAACCGGCAACTCAAACCGCCATCCAGGAAACTGGATGGCATTTTTGTCTGTTCCGTCATCGAGGCTAAGGCAGGAGATGTTGGGTGGAGCAGCGCTTTAGCGCTGCAATTAGGCCCGTCTCAACGACAGCTTTAGCCGCTGAGTCATCAATTCGACTTTTTTCCCGCAGCCTGTTTAGCACGCTGCGGGCTCCCCTTTTACATGCAGATTACTTTCGTACTCATGCCCTTCGGGTGAATGACGAAGGCGACCAAAGGCGCTCCATAACCTCCTGGGCGCAGGAAATCCGGCCCCGGCGCGGGGTCACCAGCCCCCGAGACGCGCGCAGGGTCCATTACTTCCGTCATCTCGTACAGATGCTCTCTTCGCGCCATCATGGGTACAGTTTGCTGGAGTCATTCCCGCATGAATATCGACGACTTGCTCCGCATTGCCATGGAGCGCCGCGCCTCCGACTTGCACCTGAAGGTCGGAAACTATCCTCACCTGCGAATTGATGGCGACCTGATCCCGCTTACGGACCAGCCACGCGTCTCCGCCGAAGACATGTTGAACATGGCCTTCAGCATGATGTCCGCGCGTCAGAAACAGAAATTTAAAGAGACCACAGAAATTGATATGGCGTACGGTGTCGCCGGCCTGGGACGCTTCCGTGTGAACGTCTTTCAGCAGCGCGGCAACGTCGGGCTGGTGCTCCGCGTTATTCCGACCAAGATTCGCGCGCTCGACGAACTGTTCCTGCCCAAGGTGGTGGAGCAGATCTGCGATATGCCGCGCGGCATGGTGCTGGTCACGGGCGTGACTGGTTCGGGCAAGTCGACTACGCTGGCAGCGATGGTCGATCGCATCAACTCGACGCGATCCGAGCACATTATCACCATCGAAGACCCGATCGAATTTCTGCACCGCGATAAGAAAGGCTACGTCAACCAGCGCGAGGTGGAAGTCGATACGCCTTCGTTCTCGGCGGCCCTGCGCGCTTCCTTGCGTCAGGATCCGGACGTGATCCTGGTCGGCGAAATGCGCGACCTGGAAACCATCGCCACCGCGCTGCACGCGGCGGAAACCGGTCACATGGTTTTCTCCACGCTGCACACACTCGACGCCGTGGAAAGCATCAACCGTATTATTGCCATCTTCCCGCCGGCGGAGCAGAAACAGATCCGGTTGCAGTTGGCGGCCGTGTTGCGCGCCATCGTCAGCCAGCGCCTGGTGCGCCGCAGCGACGCCGAAGGGCGCGTGCCGGCGGTCGAAGTGATGATCAGCACCGCGTACATCCGCGAGTGCGTGCTCGTGCCGGAGAAGACGCGTGCGATTCGCGACGCGATCTCGGCCGGCACTTCGCAATATGGCATGCAGACCTTCGACCAGTCGCTCTGGGATCTGTTCCAGGCCGGGCTGGTGAACTACGAAACGGCCCTGGAGAACGCATCGAACGCCGATGAGTTCAAGCTGCGCATGCAGGGCATCGCATCGACCTCGGACCTCTCGCGGCAGTCGATGCAGTCGGCGGGGTTTGGAAGATAGGCTCTGGGCACCCCTGGTTCAGACCCTGGAAGCCTCAGAGTGAGAGCAGGTTTGTTTCTCCTGTAACGGACGGGCGCGCTTTCAAGGCGCGCCCTTTTTTTGCGTGCCGTGAATTTCACCAACTTGAGAACTCCGGGTTGGAACCACCGGAATGTGCACCTAGCCGTGAACCGTTGACACGCAAAGCTGTCAGTGTCCGGCTGTTGCGGTCTGGTTCAAAGAGCCAAATTCGGCGATCTTTAAAATACGCGAATAGTTTGTCGTTTTGTTGTGAGTCAAGTTCACGTGCCCAAACGATCCGAGAGCGGTCAATATCGGCGTGGTTGAAAACCCACTCCCCGTGAGGATTGTGGCTCGCTCCATAACGCACGACGATCAGGTGCTTGCCCGGCACTTGTTCCAGTTGCTGCTCGATTGCCGTGGCGCTTGGCGTCCCCGTCCCTTCATTCCAAGACCAGGAATACGCATGGGCCGGAGTTCGTATCAAATGGTAGGCGTTGAAGCCGGTTGTGAAAAGGAGCAGAAGAATGCTCGCCCGCGCCAATCCAATTCCAGCGGGCCTTGTACCAAAGCGAATTGCTCGCAGATGACGGATTCCTTGGACGATCAGGCCGTAGATCACACCAGTGAGGGGAGCAACGTAGTGGGGCATGAAATATACGACGGAGAATATTCCTGCGAGGCAAAATAGCAATTCAACCAACAGGAAGCGCATACGGCGGCCTCGCAGTGCGAGGGGCAAACAAAACAGCGATGGGAAAGCGCTAGGCCAAAGGAATACGGCGATCAAGTTGCGCGCCTTCTCGCGCGTTACACGTACAAGGTCTCGTACGCCCCCGTTGTAATAGCCTCGAATCCAACCGTTGTAAAAACCCTCGAATTGCTGGTTGTTGTAGTGGATCGGTGCTCCAGCATGCTGCCAAAGAAAGATCGGCGCCCGGTAGTACGTGTGGAAATTCAGCAAGTGGGGCATCAAGAGAGCATTACCGGTCAGTCGCCAGTTGTAGTAGGCCATGAAGGCCGCAGTGAAAGCGAGCACCACGACTATGGGCAACAGAACCGTGCAAGCCGTCTCGCGCAATGGAGGAGAAGACCCTCCCGCTACCCAAAACAGCAGCCAGGCAGCTGCCGGAGCACAGAGGAGCAGTCCCTCATACGGGCGGCTGTTGGCCAGGATTGCGACTCCGAGCCCGAGCAGCAGGCTGTAGCGTACGCGCTGAGTGCGGAATATTCGAGGCAAAGCACCAAGCACCAACGCACCAGCGGTCGCCGCAACCGCGCCTCCCCAATAGCTGTTCACCCAATAGCTCACTACACCGAGATTGCAGAGTGTGATCACTCCCCCCAGGAATGCCCACCGCGATGGCATCCATGCCTGCAGCATCCAGACGACGGCCGCGCACATTGCAGCGACGCTGAGGAGCACGCCGATCCAGGGATGGCCGAGCATCATCCCGAGCGCCAGAACGGTGCCTTGCGCCGGGGGATACATGGATGAATAAGTCGGAAAAGAATTTATGTGGAAAGTCTCGAAGCTCTTCCACAGCGGGTGTCGTGGGTAAGCTAGCCGGCCGTGGGCGAAAGTCTCCGCCATGAGTAGATAACTGCGTTCGTCGTGTCCCTCGGGAAATGGGACGCCGATCGCAGGAAAGAGCATTACCCGGACCACAATTGTGCCCAGAAATACCGACCAGATGGCCGTCGTTCTTCTGGAAGCGAAGTTGGAACAGAAGCTCTCAACTGGCCGAACTATCCGCTCACCGAGCCTGGGTACCATCGAGACCACCACGAACGCACCAAGTGCGATGAACACTTGCACCCAGAGGACGAAATACAGTGACCAATAGTGAGCCAATTGCGCTTGCATGGTGGATAATCAATCATAACGCGGACGCTTGGTCAGCAGGACGCTGTTCCACGTGGAACATACCCCAGGAGAGACTTCGCGAGATGCTGGATTCAAACGCGTCCCAGACGCCAACTCGAAAACTCATAGAACCATCATTAACAGAAGTCCTGGGAATTGTGTTTGCCTCGTACGCCGTTTTTATGGTCGTCCTGCATTTCCTGGGCGGTTCGTATTGGTGGTTGGCGGATGGTCATTCGGGGGACACCCCAGCATACCTGCAGGCTGCGGCCGCCATTCGGCACTGGCAGTTCTCTGGAGTCGATGCGAAACAGTTTTGGGGGCTGCCCTATGCAATGGCGAGTGTGTCCGTCCTGACCGGGATCTCTGAGACCTGGGCTTTGATCGTAGTATGCGTGGGAACCTCGATCGTAAGTCTGGCGCTCTGCTACTGGCTTTGGGATGGCTGGATTGCCCTGTTCTTCGCCCTGCTGAGTTTGGACTGGCTGCAGCGGTCGTTGTTGGGAGGAGCGGAACCGCTCTTTGTCGCGTTGGTTCTTGGATCGTTCCTCGCACTCCGGAAAGGAAAGTGGGAATACGCCGCAATCCTGGGTGCGCTCGCCACAGTGGTGAGACCTTTTGGCGTGTTCGCGCTGGTTGGGTTGGGAATCGAGTTGTTATACCGAAAGAAATTTTGGGAATGTGCGATAGCAACAATCACCGCATTGATGATTGGAGCCTTGTACGTTTGGCCGCTTCAGCACTATCTTGGTAATCCGTTCGCGAACATCGCTGCCTACCAGCACAGGGACTGGCGTGGTGGATTGCCTGTCAACCTTCCGTTTGTCGCCATTTTCCATGACACGATTCCAATCAACGCCCCGTGGACCAATCTTTTGCTAACGGGGGGCTGGATCGTGTTCGTGCTGGTTGGCATTCTAGTGGCTGTCCGCACCGGAGAACTTCGCCGATACGCGTCCACCCATACCGCCGAGGCGGGCTTTGTTGTCCTGTTCTGCGTCGCTCTCTATACCTACGATGCGCCGGGCTGGTCGCGATCGAATTTTCCAAGGTTTGCAGTTCCAATCTTGCCGTGGATCCTTGCATTTCTCGAGCCGTATCTACCTAAACAGCGACCGCTGATATGGGGCCTGGCAGTCATCACACCGACCCTTGCCGCCGCTTCCGCTATCGGCATCCGGCAGACAGCCGGTGTCCTCAGACATCTGATTTAGCTCAGTGCACGTTCTGGTCTGTTCTTTCCGAAGCGCCGATTCGCGTCCTTGAGAATGCCAAGAAATCTGTCGCGCAGGGGGAGGAGAAACTGGAGTAGTGGGAGATGACTTTCGTAATTCTCGCCGCAGAGCGACCCGGGCTAGACTGAGAATCGAGGACCAAATCGGTTCTGGATTTGTTCAATGAGACCTCACCTTATTATCTTTCTCCTGGCGTTGCTCACGGTAGCTGCCAGCGCTGCCCCCGCCCAGGATTCGGACACTTCCCCGCACGCGCGCAAAGTCGCGCGTATGGTAACTCCGGTCTATCCTGATCTGGCCAGGCGGCTGCAGATGTCCGGTGTGGTGAAGCTCACGGCCACAGTCGCTCCCGACGGTTCGGTCAAATCGACCAAACCGCTAGGCGGACACCCCTTGTTCGTTAAAGCCGCACAAGACGCGGTGACGAACTGGAAGTTTGCCCCTGCCAGGGAGGAAACGCAGGAACTGGTGGAGCTCCACTTCAAGCCGCAGTAACATCCCGCCAACAACGGCCATCCATCCTCCTGAATGGTTGGAAGGCGCGCCCGACGCCCGTGTGGCTGCCGACTTAGTTTGGCTTGCGGTATTTGCTGTCGGCGAGGTAGCGCAGCATGATCGAGTCGGTTGCGCTCTGGAACTGCTGTTCTACTTCCGAGGCGCGGGCATCCTGCCGCAGGGACTGGCGAAATTTCTCGCCCATCTCGGACTCGCTGGTCACCACCTGCATGTAGAACCAGAGGAAATGCCGCATCTGGTCAAGCGCGGACTTGAGGACTTGCATCGATTCCATCTCCGGAGGATCGGAGAGGGCCTCCATGAGTTCAGGGTCGGTGGGGGCTTGCATGGCGGCGTAATTGAGTTCGCGCTGGATTACACGCAGGTCGTCGGTGACGCGCAAGATGCGGAGATGAATATCTTCCATGCTTTCCCGGTTGTCGCGGTCCATGGGGGTTTCCCCTTTCCGTCCTGTCCAAGATCGCATCCCAGCGGCAGGGCGGATAGATTCCCCGTGTGCATGAGCTTCGGTAATTGAAGTTACCTTGGATCAAACGCCGCACGGGACAAGCACTCTCAGGCGCTCTGACGGGTTGCGACGCGGCCGAGATCCAGATGAGCGGCGCGGATTTCGGGCACTTCCATGATGCGTACGCCACGGGCGGGTGATTCGACCGCCTCGACCAGCGCTAGGACCATCTGCTCGAGGGTCACTAATCCCAGGCGCTGGGCGCCACGGCGGGTGAACGGGAGCCATTCCATCAGCGTGTAGAAGGGGGACAGGACGCAGGGCCAGCGGTGGCCGGGGCCAACCACATACCAGGGGCGGAGGATGGTGGAATTGAGGTGCGTTTGGTGGATCATCTGTTCGCATTCCGCGCGCACGGCGATGTAGGACTTCATCATGGGAGCGGGATGAGCCACGCTTAGATAGATGAAATGTTGCATGCCCAGTTCGGCCGCAACATTGATCGCTTCGCGGGCCGCCACCAGGTCAACCCTGCGGAACTGCTCGCCCTTGGAAGGCGAAGGATGGGGGACGCCAACGAGGTGAATGAAGGTATCAGCTGGGCGGATCAGGTTGCGATAGGAGTTGGCATCGAGCGGGTCGCCGGTCACAACTTCGCAACCGCCAGTCACCTTGCCGTTGGAATTGGGCCGGACCAGGGCTCGGACCCGGTGGCTGCGTTCCAGCAGAATCGGAATCAGGCTGCTGCCGAGATAGCCGGTCCCACCGGTAATGAACACGCGCCGAGCCTCGGAGGTCCTCGGCAGGGACTTCACCTTCAGTAAAAGCTGGATTTCGGAAATGGAGGCAGGCACGGCTTACGTACGCTCCCGAAGACAGTTTCTGATTCTCGACCTGTAATAGAAGTTTAATCCAAGGACGAGCCGGCTGTGGTACAAACGTGCGGGATGACATCGCCGCAACCTGGCTTGGTGCGCGCCATCGGACGCTGGAGCCTGACCGCACTGACGGTGAATTCAGTGATTGGGAGTGGCGTGTTCGGGCTGCCCGCAACGGTGGCGGGTCTGCTCGGAAACAACAGCGTCCTGGCGGTATTGATCGCTGGCGCGGCGATGGGCGTAATCATGGCCTGCTTCGCCGAGGTGGCTTCGCAGTTTGCCGAAGCCGGCGGACCTTACCTTTATGCGCGCGCGGCCTTTGGCCGACTGATGGGAATTCTGGTGGGCTGGATGCTGTACCTGTCGCAGACCGCGGCTCCAGCCGCCAATGCCAACTTGTTCGTCCTCTATCTGGCTGAGTTCTGGCCGTCGGCGAAGCACTTCTGGCTGCGTGCTTTGATCCTGACGCTGCTGATCTGGCTGCTGGCGTTCATCAACATCCTGGGCGCGCGGCAAGGGACTGCGGTCAGCAATGTGTTTACGGTGGCGAAGATTCTGCCGCTGCTGATGGTGGTGCTGGCCGGCGCGGCCTTTACCATCGTGCGTCCGGCACCGCTGGGTGCCGCCGGGTCTGCGGGCAGCGCGTGGCTGAAGGCGATGGTCCTGCTGTTTTTCTATTATGGCGGATTCGAGTCAGCCCTGGCGCCGATGAGCGAGGCCAAGAATCCGCGGCGGGATTCGGTTTTCGCCTTGTTTGGGACCTTGCTGGTGTGTGCCGCGATTTATGCCTTAGTGCAGTGGGTGGTGGTGGGAGTACTGGGGTCTGAGGCCATCAGTGATCGTCCCTTGGCCGAGGTGGCGCGCATCACCATGGGCAATCGCGGAGCGGCCCTGGTGGCGGTCGGGGCGTTGGTTTCCGTCTATGGATATCTGAGCGCAAAGCTGTTGGGGATGCCGCGCGTCACATTCGCCCTGGCGGAACGGGGAGACCTGCCACACTGGTTCGCGACCGTCAGTCCGCGGTTTCACACGCCCTGGTTCTCCATTCTGGCCTATGCGACCGTGGTCTGGGGGCTGGCCCTCATCGGGAACTTTACCTGGAATGTTACGCTGTCGGTGGTTGCCCGTTTGTTCTACTACGGGGTCATTTGCGCGGCAGTGATTGGGTTGCGTTACAAACAGCGAAATGCTGC
>Ga0137372_10004752_pt1 | contig 13263 bp, 12 predicted proteins | sample SagtaG_6_FD_104911 | JGI IMG/M metagenome (GOLD analysis project Ga0137372, IMG submission 104911) | Vadose zone soil microbial communities from Sagehorn Ranch, Mendocino, California, USA - Sage1_R_60_16 metaG | ecosystem: Environmental > Terrestrial > Soil > Vadose zone | place: USA...
ACTTTGCGAGCAAAGTCTTTCACCTTCTCTGGGCCCCAGACCAGCGACAGCTCTGCAAGCCATGCGACGTAGGGTGGGATCGCCATCTTTCCCGCCCAGTTCGGGCTCAAGCGGGGATCGACCAAATCGGCGTAGTTCTTCGGGGCCTTGTCCTTGGGAATCAAATTGGAATTGTAGATGATCCCGTTGGGCGACGTATAGACGAGCACCCCCTCGCCGGGAAAGATCTCCATCTCTTTAGTCACCCAAGGAAATATTCCCGAATAGTTCACTGTCTCTAGAGCATTCTCTTTGTGGAGCAGCGCGAAGTGGGATTGCGAACCGAGGTATAGATCCGTTGAAGACTTTCTGCCTGCCTTTACCTCGGTGATGAGCCGCGCCGCTCGAGCATTCATGTCCGGACCGGCCGCAAAACTGATCTGCGCCTTGACTCCATATTTTTTGTTGAAGCCCGTCTCCAGCTCAGCCAGGCCTTTTCGTCCGCCGAAAGTTTGCGCTCCCGCGACAAAGACGATCTCATCTCCCTCTTTCTTTGCGCCGGCGATCAATTGCTCGGCTGTCTCCGCCGCGCCCAATGGACAATTTTCCATCAGCGCTAGAAAGATCATGAGCGCAAAAACCACATTCATCCGTTTCATTCATCTCATCCTTTCACAAGTCTTTGATTCCTAGAGTTCCAAGCGTTCAAGCTGTTCAACCGCTTCGCTCCGTTCAACCGCTACGCTCAGTTTCAAACGTTTTGAACGGCTTGAACCGTTTGAACGATTTGAACGGTGATAACCCGCGCGCCAATTCATCAAGACCGCAAAGAATATCAACTACGGTGCCTGCTCCCCTGACATGCGATAAACGAGCCCCTTGGTTGCCAGCTCCGCTTTGAAGTCCTGCCGAACTCGCGGGTCTTCTAAATCAAAGTCAACGAGGGAACCGCCCTTTCGGATACTAACCGTAGGCCCCTCCCTGGACACGGTCCGCCGGAAGCCAACCGGGTTCTGACCCCCGCTAGGGCGCAATGCCAACTGGCGTACCGGCTTTTGGTCTGCGCTTCCGGTGCCAAAGTGTTGGTGAAACCAACCTGTCCCTGGACTCACCACCGCCCCTTCTTGCCATGGAGCCCTTATGACCTTGTCCTCGTTTCCCTGTTCGTACGGGCGGATGCCCGCTTCCCGTGGCCACATCAAGGTGTAGCCGCTCCCACTGACGATATAGAGAACCGCCCCACCGCCATGAGCGTGCGCTTTATTGTATTGTCCCGCTGGCCATTCGGCGAAATGGCCCTCCAACGTATTGCCAACCAAGTTATGACTCATAAACTTGAAGCCACCACCCTTCCATCGTCCAGCCGGTAGGGCAACGTGGTCGGAGTCCGGGATAAAGGTCGCCCGCCAAGTCGTGGCGCCTCCTTCCTCGTCGCCACCACGGCCAACATGGATGATGTCCTCTGTCACCTTGAAGTAGTCGGGCGCTCCATTGTACCGATCGGTAAACCGGAAATCGCACTCGAAGATGAACTTAGGGTTGTGGAACTGGTCCATGATAATAGGAGCGTTAGTCTCCGCCAGAGCCAGCGCCGGTTCGTGGCCATCATTGATGAGCCGATGAGGCACGTTCAATGGAATCCCAAACAGATCTCCCTTCCGCCACCCAAAACGTTGCGCTTTTCCATCAGGCGCCACTACTTCAGTAGAACCTGATCCGGCGAGAATGTAATAGATTTCCTCGTACATGTGATGCTCGGTCTTAAGGGCGTCGCCCGGGGGAATCTCCACCACATACAGAGCCGTGATATCCTCCAGCCCATACAGCTGAATGAAGGCGCCCTTTGCTCCCAGTCGCTTCCAGGGACGGCGCTCGGTCTCGCGCACGTCGGCAACGTACCAGCCCTCGACAATCGGGATACCCTCACTTTCCATAAATCGATCATAGGCGGTCTTTAGCGGTGACTTGGTTCTGCTCATATCATCCATGCGTTCCTCATTAACTGCACATCTCGATGATGACCTGGCGGTTCAGATTCACTATATCAGGTTGCTGAGAAACTCTGTTGCAGGCTGCTCAAAAAGACTCAGAGGCGAGGCGCGCGAAAAATCGACGAGCGGAGGCGTACTTAAGCAGTACGTTGTAGCGAGGCGATTGAGCGCAACGAAGCATATGAGTCTTTTTCAGCAGCCTGGACGTTACTGCTTCATGATCTTCGCCAGCTCCTCCTTGAGCTTTAATCCAGTGGCTTCTCCTTGCAGATAAAAGTCGTCTTGTTGCTTGGCATCAAGAACCTTAATCCGATTCTCCTGGAGATATTTTGCCATCATTGTCCCCTCCACAAGGTGGGAACTGCGAGACTCGTATTTCTGCAGTACAGCCTGGGCTTCTTTGGAAGCTATGAATGCCACGAACAACTTCCCCAGGTTCGGATGGGCCGAGTTCTTAGGCAGGCCCAACTGAAAATAATCGGTAAGAATAGGCGTTGAGCCCGGAACAGCGACCAAAGGAGCTCCCTTGGCCTGCCAGTTCCACATCGCCTCGACTGCCGATCCAATGTTTGCCATGATCGGAAATTCGCCGCTCACGACTCGCTCCTCTTCACCGTAGCGGAGCCGGCCTCCGCTCAGGGGGACGAGCTTACGAGCAAAATCCTTGACCTTTTCCTCGCCCCAAATCAACGACAGCTCGCCGAGCCACGCAATGGAGTTAGGGATGGCCAACTTCCCCGCCCAAGTCGTTGTCAAACCGGGATCCACCAAATCTTCATACCTCTTGGGTGCTTTGTTCTTGGCGATTAAGTGAGAGTTATAGATGATTCCGTTGAGAGACGTGTAGACCAGCACCCCCTCGCCGGGGGAAATCTCCATCTCCCTCGTCACCCAGGGAAATATGCCAGACCAGTTGACATTCTTCAAAATTTTTTCCTGGTGGAGCAGCGCAAAGTGAGATTGGGAGCCGAGAAAAAAATCCGTCGAAGATTTTCTACCTGCCTTCGCCTCAGTGATGAGCCGCGCCGCCATGGAGGACATTTGCGGTCCTGCTGCAAAATGGAGCCGGACCGTCAAGCGGAATTTCTTGTTGAAGGCCGCTTCAAGCTCCGTCAGTCCTTTTTTTCCACCGAAGGTCTGCGCTCCGGCGACAAAGACAATCTCGTCTCCCTCTTTTTTCGCAGCGGCGATGATTTGCTCTGCGGTCTCTGCTGCGCCGATAGGAGAAGCTCCAGCCAGAGCGGACACCAAGCCGACGATTGCCACGCAGACAGATCGGGCCCGAGATAGGTTCACTTTATAACTCTGCTGGATTGACTTTGTACTCACCCGGCACCAGCCGAATGATTTCGTTTTTCGCGGCATCTCTGACCACGCCCACGGGATCTTCCCCTTTCTGCACCGCTTCGATGCACTGCTTGAATAAACGGCGCAACAGAATGACACCTTCGTCGGACACGCCCAAATGTTCCGCTGTCCGGTCCAAGACCGGTCCTTGACTCTCCTGGGCGCAACGGTCTTGGTCACCGCGCGCAATCCAGCCGGTTTCTTCATCCCAGCGATATTTGCCCGGAATGCTATCGCCGAGACCTTCCTGCTGTCGGTCTTCAGGTACCTTCGCCATTATCTTTCCCTCGACCCTGGGAGCGAAGTAGAGCGTGAAGTGCATGGTCGTAATGTCATCCACTGCAACACGCCAGCGCAGTGCCTCATATCCCTCGTGAGTAGCGGCAAAGGCAGCCGGATGCTCCTCTGGAAGGTGGTAGCCAACTTTGTTCATGTTGGGCATAAGAAATAGGCTTATGGTCCTGAAATAATCGTCCCCAACCCGGCGCGTAAAAGTGTCACGGATGCCGAAATCGGTGACGTCAGAGGTTAGCTTCTCGTCTTTCCAAAGCCTCGTCTTGGGCGTTCGATGGAGCCACTTGAAATGGTGCTGATCGACGCTGTTCTCCACCATCTGCAGATAGTTACAGTGGACCAGCCGCGCGCTTAAGGATCGAACTCCGTCTTCTCGCACCAGCACGTCGTAGCGGGGCAAGAGCGGCGCCGGATCGGGACCGAGGTAGGCAAAAATTATCCCGGCAAGCTCTTGAACCTTGTAAGCCCGCTGACAAATGCGCTCCCTAAAGCTGCTGTCGGGCGGCTCGCCCGGCTGCTCTAGCACACGCCCGTCAACATCGTAAAGCCATCCATGGTAGCAACAACGCAAGCCGCCGTCCTCGATATGACCGAATTCAAGAGACGTACCCCGGTGCAAGCACCGTAGCTCAAGTAGACCCAATCTGCCGCGGTCATCACGAAAAAGAACCAGGTCTTCGCCTAGAAGCCTTCTGCGCTTGGGTCTGGCCTTTAATTCCGTGGAAAATCCGATGGGATGCCAATAACGGCGTAGCATCTCCCCGCCAGGCGTTCCCGGACCGACACAAGTAAACATTTCATTTTCTTCAATGCTCAAAGCCATGATTCTTTCCTTCCTTATTTCTATACGGTGATTTCAAATTGGACTGGACAATTGCATGATGGCCAATTCATTTAGTCACACTGGGGGAGAGTACGGCTTTGGGACAGCCCGCGAGGTTCATTGTCACCTCCCCTTGAAGCGTTGATCGCTTGGGGCGGAAAATATCTGATAAGCCACTTTTGTGTCAACTTGAAGTGGCTGGTGTTATGAATGCCTTGGTACTCGGTGAAATTAGGCAAATTGGAGCGGTAGGCTCAAGGACTACGCGGACAGTTTATGCGGCGCCCGAAGTGGATTCCTCGGCACTGTGAGGGATATCGTAAGTGATAAGCGAGAAACTCCGGCCTCTTTCACTTCTCGCTAATTGATCGGCGAGACAAATTCTTTTCTGATAAAGCCGATGAAGCCGGCATCGGCTATTTTTACTTTGAGCCAGTCCCCCTTGGTTTCGACAATGCTTAACTGGGTATCTTCATCAACTTCGTGAAGCTTTTTAGCTGAGAAACGAGGATTTTCTCTGATAGCCACGGAGCGGTTTGTCTTAACTGCGATGGGCACTTCTTCAGTCGTAGGTTTGGGGAAATGAACGGTGGACGACTTGGTTGTGCTCGGTTGAACGGCAGCGGGCACCGATGGTAAGGCCGTTTGGGTAGGTTCGGCCACCGTGGAAATCGGCGCCTTATTGGCGGCACGCAGGTCGGCAGCCGGGGTCTCGCCTTCCTGAGCGCTTCTGACTTTGCGTTCCCATTGAACAACCGTGTCCGGATCCATTCCCTTCGGCACGAACAATAGTGGAACTGTTATTTCGGCGGCTTCCACTCCTGCTTTGGGGAATTTCCACTTGCGAACATCGTCCATCACGGTTTTTGTGAAACTGTTGTTCGTTACGTGTGAAGCTAGTGGGTCGACGCTGACCACTTTCCCCGTCGCATCCACCGTCAATTTTAGCAGCAGACTCCCCATCAAATCGCCGTTTGTGTCAGCCCAGCGGCTGTAAGTGCGGTGCAGCCTCGCGAGGTGTTCCACGGTGACCTGCTCTACCACTTCTCGTGTTGATGCAGAATTGGTCTTAGCTTGTATGCTAAGACCGAATGCATCCACCGCAAGAACCGCACTGCCATTGTTCACGGGGCGAGCGCGCGACCCGATAAAAATCGGCAGCTTCGGCAATAGATGCGCTCGGTTTGAGAGCAAAGTGGCAAGGGGAATCACCAGAATTCCAATCGCAACAACCGCTAGGACCGCAATTCGTGCGACGTTGTTGTTACCGATGCCGTCCTGTTTCCCAACAGAAGCATGCTCATTATCGATTAATTCAGCTACTGTCTCACTCTGCTGGAGTTCCGTATCATGATATTGACTCATGGGTACCTCCTAGAGGTTGAGCAATTTCGCGTTTTTCTTCGTCTCTAGTATCGGCGTCCTGTACAATTCTCTCCAAAAATCTGCGAATCCGGCTGCTGCACCGAATATTCTTCTGAGCGCATGATTGGACAAGAAGTGAAACCGCATGACACCTGGCAGCTTATGGTGTCTCTGTCGATTTGACGGGAAAGAATCAGCAACCGCTGTGCCAGTAAATCTCGACAAATAGGGCGTGAAATTCTTCAAAAGGACGGCTGACAGGACTAAAGGAGAGAAAAACAGCAAACTCAATTCTGAACTATAGGAAGCTATGGAATCGCGTCGCAGGATGGGTCGCCTAGCGCGAGTTTGTCAGATTGTTGAGCACCGCGAGGATGAAGGCTTCGTCTAGAAGTTACCCTCGAAACTCAACGCTACTCGCTCGCTATATGTATCTGAGGCCAACTACAGTCGATGCATCGCTCTGCTCGGAGAACAGGCGATCGTCGAACTGATCAGCGCGGTCGGGTTCTACGTAATGGTCGCGATGATGCTAAACGCATTCGACGTTCCGGTTTCCGGAGGCAAAAAACCACTGAATTAAGATCTCCCTGCAACAAGCTTCGCGAATTGACTCCAATACCCTTCCTATTTGATTCCCGCCGAGTGCAGGTACTGAAGGTCTACGAAGCGCTCCGGGGACGGTAGAGGAGGCTTGAGATCTCCCGTTTCACTCATGAATTGAATCACCTGGCCCAATCCCTTCAGGTCCAGTTCACCTTGCTTAGGAACCACGCCACGGTCAGGTTCAAAGTAGAGCGCAAGAGTTTGTCGGGCGATTTCTTCGGACGATGCGGTAGTCTCGACGATAGTCTTCACCACCTCTTCACGGGCATCTGGATCGCGCATGAATCTGAAGGCGGTTGCGAGTCCACGGATGTAACGGGCAAGCGCGTCTTTATTTGCCTCTCCCCACGAGCGTCTTACCACGCTCACGGTGAACTGAAAGTTCGGGACAGCATCGTTGGAAACCCCGAGCCTCCGGTAGCCCTGCTTGAGCAGGATAAAGTCCTCGGGTTGACCGAGCGGTACCGCATCGCACTCACCTTTTCTCACGCATTCAGAACGCTCTGGTGTCCCGACGAACTCTATGACTCGGTAGTCGGATGCGTGAAGCCCGTTAAGAGCCAAAAGTTTGCGCATGGAAACGGAGATCGTAGATACGGCGTTGGTAAGGCCGACGACCTTCCCCTTAAGATCGGCAAAAGTCTTGATCTCTGGCTTCACTATAAGGCTATAGATAGGCGTCGCCGTCTCTCCGACAATGGCCACTCCTTCGGACCCTTTGAGCGCGGCCTGGATCAAGAAGAACGTTGCCGTACGCGTGATATCGACTGTGCCCCGATCCAACGCCGCCATCATATTCGCCGCGCCGCCCTCGATAGAAATCATCTCGAGATTGACCCGTTCGCGGTCAAAGAACCCCTTGCGCTGAGCGATGTAAAATTGGAGCGCCGATACCGTCTTAATCGTCGACGGAATCTGGCCGTAGCGCAGTGTAGCCGTTTGCGCTTGAACTGTCCCAACGCAAGTTAAAAATAACAGCGCCCCGACAACGGCAACCGCATTATGTTTCATAGGCCTCCTAAATCGTCCCGCTTCCGCAATTTAGGAATCAAACGGATATGCTGCCCGAGAAAGTTTGCACCGAAGGCCGTTCCTTCATTCGGCGCAGCCAAGTTCCCATGCGGGGTAGCGAGGAATTAGGTAGGATCCCCACAGCCCACTTCTCCATGCGCAAAAAACGCGGAATGAGCGCCGCATCTAAAAGGGAAAAATCGCCCACAAGGTAGGGCTTATCCCCGATTTCGCGTTCGAGTCTTTGGAATAGATTTACAAGTTGGCTCACGGCATTCTCTATGATCTGCGGATCTCTTTCTTTCTCAGCTTTCCATCTTAGCTCCTCGCGCAGTTTTTGGTATGGAGGAGCGAAATGGTTCAGGCCATAATCGATAAGAATGCGTATTCTAGCCCGCTCGGCATAATTTTTGGGCATCAACGGAGTATCGGGATATCGTTCTTCCAAGTACTCGTTGATGATGCAAGATTCGTAAAGCACCGTTTCTCCATCAATGATCACGGGTACCTTTCCATAAGGATTGAGTCGAAGAAAATCTGGTTTCTTTTGTTCTCCTGCTTTGAGATCCACAGGCATGAGTTCATAAGGGAGCTGCTTCTCCTCCAATACAATCTTCACGCGGTGACAGTTAGGAGAGGTTTGCGAGTCGTAAAGTCGAATGGTTGGTTGCTGGCTCATTCCGTGCTCCTCTTGTCTCAACTTAGAAGCTAAAACCGTTTTTCTTAATTAGATCAAAAATTGTGACCATTTCAAAGGAAACATCAGGATGTCTAAAATTCTGCCGATTGAACCGCATATGGGTAGCAACACCACAACTAGAAACAACTCAGCAGCGGGATATGATGACGATCTCGTGGATGACCAGGAAGCGCGAGTTGCAAAGCTTTCAACTGTCAGCGCAGATCTTAGGGGAGGCAGAGGCCCGATACTCTTACGAGATCGGACCTCTGGGCCGGGGGAGCAATTCCCCTCGGCCAAGCGAACTAGATAAGGTTTCTAGCTAGCGGGTTGGAGTTTCACGGAGCGATTGCCACAGGCTTCGCCTTTGGGCGTTCGCGGCCTGGAGCTGTGAATAGACCGACGCAACTTGACTCTGTTGTGCCGAGTTCAGCAACTGCCAGACCTGCTGAAAAACGTTTAATCTCGCTTGCGCAAACTGGCTTTGCAGAGAATTTATTTGGCTTAAAAGGGTCGGGTCTGCGGTTCCTGTGGAGAAAAGCTGACTGTTTAATTTTTGCCGCAGCGGGCCCAATTGGCTGAAAATATCTCTAAAGGTCGAGCGGTTGGCTTGCATGATCGAGTGGACTTGGGTTTTTTGATCAGCTGTAAGTTGAGCAGCTCTCATCAGTAAAGACAGGCTCCCTCCTCTCCCATGATGTCGCATCTGCTGCGCACGGACTGAAACAGCCACCAACCCGACTCCAAGCAATATGGCTACGACCAAACCGATATTTTTTTTATTGAGCACCATAAAATCCTCCTTATTTGAAATCGAATTTGGTAACAAGTCTTGGTTCTGACTCCGTTGTGGTCACATCCGTTTGGGCAGCTCTTCGAGCCGATGCGCTTATTCCTCGTTCCGACGCTCCAGGGTATGTTGTCATTTTGGTTCGAGCATCTGCAAGTAAGACGACGAGCAGCCGGTCTTGGTTGACATTGGAGTGGAAGTTGAAGCGCCAGCGATCTCAGCGATAGACGCTGGCCCATGTGGCATTTATGTGGGGTTCGTTGGAAGGTGAGGCTTATCGCCCAACGATCTCCCTATGCATTTCGGTGGCGCGGATTGAAGTTCGATAGTTTCTCCGGCGGCACTGGCTCAAAGGCAAAATCGTCATCGAAGAACGGTAGCGGTACCACGGCGCGTCCCCACTCTACCTAGGCGATCTCAAAGGCGCATGGATAGTGAGATACGGTCGGCGATTTATTAGTTTATTTCCCCTGCTCGCCATAAAGCCGCTTGACGAATCCACTGGCTTCGATCTCGCGAAGCAGCCGGCCGTCGACAAAGTCTCGCGGGTCGGCGGCGCGGGCGCGCGGGTTGGTCTCGCTAACCTGAGTCAGCCCGAGCTTGAGGTCTTCCGGATCCGGATAGGGAACCCGCTCAAAGGCAGAAGCATAGACCTTCTGTGTCTCCTCTAGAATAGTTCGATCGCTGGTCTGTGTATATTTTCCAATGACGTTCATCGTAAGGGCCGGGTCGGTGCGAAAACGATGTACCGCCTCGATGTGGGCTGCCAGAAAACTGCGAATCGCCGACTCGCGGGCACGAATCACGCTTCGACTCACCACGAGGGCAGAAAGCGGATAGCGAAATCCTTGGGTGTTGTAATCTACCAGGATGCGAAAGCCCGCGGCGCGGGCGTGGAGCACTGCCGGAAAGCCGAAGGTGCCGGCGTGGACTTGGCCGGCCTTGAGTGCTGCAAGGGTCTCCGGCAGACCCCCGGTCTGCCGGATCATAACGTCGCGATCCGGCACGAGCCCGTTCTGACGCAAGTACAACCGCGTAAAGAAATCCGTGACGGTTCCGATGCGGGTAACGCCGATCATCTTTCCGCGCAGCTCCTCAACTCGCTGGATTTGGGGGGCAGCCACCGTGAACACGATAACACGGTTTACGGGGATGCCCACGTACACGGTGTCCGCTCCAGCCAGTTGGGCATCGATGCCGGCGGGCCCCCCGAAGGCCGCAACGTCTACGCTTCCGCCGACCAACGTTTGAACCGCCCGTGACCCGCTGGCGATATACACGAGCTCGACGTCTAACCCGTGGCGCTGGAATATCCCCGCCTCTTTGGCAAGCCAAGGGATCGCGAAGGCCGCAGTGATCGCCGCGTAGGCGACACGGAGTTTTTGCAATGTCTCAGCGCTATGACCCGGGCTCGTCGTGAGCAAGACAAATAGGCAAGTCCCTGTGAAGATCACTTTACTTATGGAAGACGAAAAGGATTTCATTCGCTTTCCCTCCTCTCAGCGGACTTTGGCAAGTGCCAAATTATCGCTAAGTTGCCGCACGCGTATCACCCGAAAATCCCCCTGTCAACATTCTCGTTGTCATCACCCGCACCCGTGCTATAATCCGCCCCGCGATTGAACCAGAACTAGCAGATTGCTGGAAAACGGCATTTGCAGGCTGTTCAAAAAGATCTCAGGTGCGAGGCGCGCGAAACATCGACGAGTGGAGGCGTACTTACGCGGTACGTTGGAGCGAGGCGATTGAGCGCAACGAAGCAGATGAGTCTTTTTCAACAGCCTGCCAGTGAAACCCATGGCGGCAGTAACCAAGATCGAGATTCGCGATGTGGAGCACGTATACCAAAGCGATTTCTCATCCATTCCCGCATTAGCAAGCGTGAACCTCACAGTGAATGACGGCGAATTTGTCGCCCTGTTGGGACCGAGCGGGTGCGGCAAGTCCTCCCTTCTCCGTATCGTGGCAGAGCTGTTGCGCCCGACGGCCGGCTCGGTGCAGATTTATTCTTCAACCAACAAAGAAAACGGCCGTCCGAAAACCGCGCTCGTCTTTCAGGAATATGCGCTTTTCCCCTGGCGCACCGTGCTTGAGAATGTCGTTTTCTCTTTGGAGATGCGCGGCATTCCTCGCGCTGAGCGGCTGGCTCAAGCGCGGTGCGTGCTGGGCCGTGTGGGACTTGAGTCCTTTAGTGCGGCCTATCCGCACCAGCTCTCCGGCGGCATGCGCCAGCGGGTGGGAATCGCCCGCGCTCTGGCCGCACAACCCGAGGTGCTGCTGATGGACGAGCCCTTCGGCGCGCTGGATGCGCAGACCCGAACTGTCCTCCAAGAGGAACTGCTGCGGGTCTGGGAAAGCGAGCGCAAGACCGTCCTCTACGTCACCCACAGCATCGACGAGGCCGTGTATATGTCCGACAGAGTCGTGCTCTTGACCGCCCGGCCGGGGCGAATCAAAGCGGAGTATTCCATCGAGCTGCCTCGTCCCCGTAAAATGGAAATGCGCGGTTGGAATACGTACACGAAGATGTCCCTGGATATCTGGGCTTGTCTTCGAGAAGAAGTGGAAACGGCGATGAGTCATGAGTAGCCCTAACGCGCCAGTAAACGGCGCTCGTTCAAGTGGTTCAAGACGTTCAAGTCGTTCAATTCGATAACGACCACAGTCTTAATATGGTCAGGAACTTACTCGAACGGCATATGGAGTAGCATGGTTCCTTCACGCGCAAGCTGGCTTTTTTCCCGGGAGTTGACTATTCCGCTAGCAACCTCGCTGATCGCGCTGGCAGCCTGGGAGGTCCTGGTCCATGCTGGTTTCTTGCGCGCCGCTTTCTTTCCGCCACCGACGAATATCGCGAGCACGCTTTTGGGCCTCGCTGTCGGCGGCGAGTTGTGGCTCGATGCAGGGACGACCCTGGGGCGGCTTATCGTTTCTTTTCTGATGGCGTTGATACCGGGCACGGCGCTCGGCCTCGCCATGGGCTGGTGGATAGGAATGCGATTGACAGCCGACCCGCTCGTGAAGCTGTTGTTTCCCATCCCTAGCATTGCTTTTTTTCCTGTGGTCATTTTTTATCTCGGTCTCAGCGAATGGGGGGTGCTTCTGACCGCAGCGATCACGCCCTTCCTCCTCATCGCGGTGCAGTCCGCTTCCGCCGTCGAAAGTCTGGAGCGAACCTTGCTGGAAGCGGGTAGGAATTATGGCGCGCACGGCCGACGATTGTTCCTGCGAGTTATACTGCCGGCGGCGTTGCCGCGTCTCTTTATCGGTTATCGCCTCGCTCTAGGAGTTGGATTCATCGTCACCGTGGCCGTCGAAATGGTGGCAGGGAAACACGGCCTGGGTGGATTTCTTTGGCATTCGTGGCAGATCCTGCGCATCGAAGAGATGTACGTCGGATTGATGCTTATTGGTTTATTGGGAATTTTGGTGACCTATGGGCTAGAAGCACTCGCGGATCGGCTGATGCCATGGCAAGTCGATCTGTTACGATTGAAGGGGCAGCGGTGATGGCAAGGCGCCAAGCGAGCTGGCGTGCTCTTCTTTCCCCGGTGATGGTCATCCTCGTATGGGAACTGTTGTCCGCCGCAGGAGTCCTTCGACCTAACTATGTGCCTCCACCCAGCCAGCTGGGACCGCATCTCCTCGCGCTTCTGGCAGGCGGCGAGCTATGGCGGCATTTGTTGGCGACGTTGTACCGACTCGGACTCAGTTTCATGTTCGCACTCATCCCAGCCGTGCTCCTCGGCTTGAGCTTGGGTATGTCCCGGAGCGCGCGACTGGCGCTGGAGCCGCTTCTTACCTCGCTTTACGCCATCCCGAAGATCGCGCTGCTGCCGCTGGTCATGCTGGTATTGGGCGTTAACGAGCGTACCTTGATCTTCACATCCACGCTCACCAGCTTCGTCCAGATGACCGTAAGCACAATGGGAGGCGTGTTGGCGGTGGACCGTATTGTCCTGGAAGCAGGCAAAAACTACGGCGCAACGGGGTGGCGTTTGTTTCGCTACGTGCTTTTCCCCTCGGCCTTGCCCGACATCTTCACGGGGATGCGCATCGGACTGAGTCTCACTCTGGTGCTCGTGATCGCCGTCGAGCTGACGGCAGCGCAGGAAGGTCTCGGAGCCTTTCTATGGACGGCCGGCCAGACTTTTTCCGCAAAGAATTTGTTCTCGGCTTTTATTGTGATCGGCGTTCTTGGCTTGACTCTCACCTACGGTCTGGAGCGGATCGGAAACTGGCTGATGCCGTGGCGCGAGCGGTCGAGCGCGGCAATGTTCTAGTGATTGCAATGCTAATCCGTCTGAAGGAGGAAGAGATATGAACGCTAAACAGTCGTGGCTTAATAGGATGACAACCTTCTTACTAGGACAACCGC
>Ga0137372_10004753_pt1 | contig 13260 bp, 15 predicted proteins | sample SagtaG_6_FD_104911 | JGI IMG/M metagenome (GOLD analysis project Ga0137372, IMG submission 104911) | Vadose zone soil microbial communities from Sagehorn Ranch, Mendocino, California, USA - Sage1_R_60_16 metaG | ecosystem: Environmental > Terrestrial > Soil > Vadose zone | place: USA...
CCATTATGTAATGTGTTGATGATGTGTTCGGCAACAGTGACGATGTTGGGAGCCAGGGAATAGGCTGTTTGACGCAGTACGTTGCCGCCTTCGATCAGGTCGGCAATGGTCCGTTGTTCTGCCGGGCTTTGATTACTTGAAGTAAGTTTCATGAATTTGTCTCGCTGAAGTTATGTATTAACAGGTGCCCTATTGTAACATGGACAACTAGAGCTATGTCAAGGCAAGCGTGCCAGGGTTATATTAAAATACATCGGTCTTTCATGCTAGTTCTATGGTAGTTCGCGTTTTCGTGCCCCTATTGAGCCAATGCTCGTGCTTTCAGCCATTGGATTCATCTGGTGGCTGGTGAATTCTTTACCTGGTGTAACAAATGCCGGGCTGCTGTTGCGACGGGATCGACGCCGAGGAGGGCCAGGCAATCACGAGTAGCACATCCTTCGGGCATACCCAGCTCGTGGCCGCGATAGAAACAGGGCATGCAGGGCAGGTTCAGTCGAACCACTGCGGCTTGCTGCCCTGGAGTGCCGCCGGTAAATGGGCCCCAGGCCCTGGCATTGGTTAGACCGAAGATGGCGACGGTGGGGGCGCCGCCCGCAACCGCAAGATGGACGAGGGCGGAGTCGTTGCCGACAAAGAGGTCAACCTGCTCTAATATTGCCGCTGTGACCTTGATGCTGCCTCTGCCTGCCAGGCTGCGTACAGGCATCGCTGACTGCATGATGCCGGTAATTTGCTGGTGCAGCTCGGCCTCTTCGGGGCCACCTAGCAGGAGCAATTGTCCGCCAACGCCTGAATACAGGGTATCTGCCAACTGTGCGAAGCGTTCTGGTGCCCAACGGCGGGCGATACTATAGCTGCCACTGCCAGGATGCATGGCGATGATGGGATGCTTGATGCTCTCAGGCCCTTCGTGCTCATAGAGCAATTGCCAGGCATGGAGGTGATCTTCCTCGCTTAGTGGCACCGTCAGACGTTTGTCACTGGTAGTGGCCCCAACGGCCTCAGCTACGGCGAGGTTATATTCTGCTTCGTGCATAGCGCCAAAACCGTTGTCTTTCACGCGTACATTGAGAAACCAGCCATGCCCGTTGTCCAGGCCAACGCGCCACTTTGCGCCCGTGGCTCGCAGCAAAAGCTGGTGCTTTAAGCGCCCAAAGGGGAGGGTGAGGTGGTGGAGCAAGAGGACGGCATCGTAATGAGTATCCCGCAGATCATGCCAGAGAGGTGCCAGACGCAGCAGGTTGCGCGGGTTGGTAACAATTTGTTGCGGATAGTCAAAGAGGTATTTGTCCAGCACCACGATATGATCGAGAACCTCCCAGCCGTTGAGTATACCGGCAGAGGCAGGTGTGACCAGCAGGTCGATACGTGCCTGTGGATAGGTTTCGCGTAGGGCGCGTAGAGCTGGTGTGGCAAGCAGTAGATCACCAATGCCTGCCATCTTGATAAGCAGGATATGTGCCTTTGGGGGTAGCTTGATTGGTTGTAATTGCATAATTCTTTAGTTTCTGGTTGCTCATTAACTTATCGTGTGCAATCTCAAATACCTGGGTCGGTGTAATGTTTTTCATGCACTGTGTGGTGTAAAAAGGGCAATCCGCCGGCTCTTTTGCATTGTAACATGGGCTGCACCATATACCGCTGCGTAACACCGTTGCATCAGGACTTACGGGGCCTCCGAGTAAAGGATTTGTAGGGCCATAAATGCCGATGATGGGCGTTCCACATGCTACACCCATGTGTAGCGGGCCACTATCACCGCTGATGAGCAAGTCGGCCTTTTGTAAGAGGGCGGTAAGTTGTGCCAGGTTGGTCTTGCCAGCCAGGTTAATTGCGTGTTCGCGCATCCTCTTTGTCACGGCCTCAATTTGTGGTAGATCTGCTGCCGCGCCCGTCAATACTACATGCGCACCTGCCTGTCGCATCAGGCGGTCTATGAGCGTAGCCCAGTAAGGAATGGGCCAGCGCTTGGATTGTCCATTATTCGAGTTGATGTGGCAGATGATCAAAGGTTTGCCTGGCAGGGTACTTTCTACGCCTTCCTGGCGCAGCAATTGCTTCACCTCGAGGTGCGTTCGCTCATCGACATATAGGCGGGGAATGCGATCTGCCGGTGTAAGAGTTGCTCCAGCGGCCCGTGCCAGCTCCAGGCAGTAGTCAACCTCGTGTTTGTTATCAAGAGGAGCCCAGTGCCGCCAACGTCCAGGAATACCTCCAGGGACACTATCGGTCATTAAGCCGGGGAAGCCCTCTGGTCCATAGCCTACGCGCCGCCTGGCTCCACTTAGAAAGGCCAGCAGTGCTGCCCAACGGGCGTAGACACTGATAGCCAGATCATAATGGTGTGCTCGCAGTCGGCGTATGACTGATATCGTTTCCCGCCATTTTTCAGGCTGTAGCAGTGCTTTGGGGTGACGCCAGATATTTGGGTCGTAGGGAATAATTTCGGCGAGGTTGGGATCATATTTAGCTACCTTGGCACTCGTAGGTAATACCAGCAAGTCAATCTTAGCCTCTGGATAGGTACGTTTCAGGGCGCTTACAACTGTAAGCGAGAGTACGAGATCACCAATGAGGTCCAGACGAATGACCAGAATGCGTCTAGGGTGAAAAGTGGCAGGGGTCAAGGGTGGGTATTTTTCCCCTAATCTTCCCAGCCAGAGAAAGCCTCCGACGATGCTCATCAGCAGGTAGATACCTCTAGCTATGATGCTCTTGATTGTGCCAATGGCTGCCTTGCGCAATTTCCTGCGCCAACTGGGCGGCATTGGATAGCCGTAGTCATCTACATTGCTTAGTTGTTTTTCTATGTATGACATTTTACTACAAGGACTGTCTCTCGGAATTACTTGCTTCGGCAGCAACAGCCCACGCTGGTGTAAGGCCGAGGTAGAGTACATCAGGGTCAATATCTGCACCATTCGGCCATGTGATAGCTCCCCTCTCGACTTGCATTGAGCGGAACAAAGAAGGGTCATTGCGAATCATCTCGAAGATGGGACCTTGAAGGTATGGCTCCAGATTGATTTCTCGTTGCGAGCCATCCGTAAAATGAACATCGACCATAAATCTCTCTCGTGCTTTAACGCTTTGAACTCGCACTAAACGTGGCATTTTTCTACCTCTCTACTCTAGAGGAGCAATTGGATTAAGTGCTACCTTTTGCCTTGCAAGCTCCCAATTCTCCATGAGCTCCTTTTTGCGCAATTTAGCCCATTTGTGAACTAATTTAAGTTTTGTAATAGGAAACTCTCCTCTATCAACGGTTAATGTACTGATCAGAATAATCGCTTCATACTCGCCATAGAAAGCATGGAAGTGAGGCGGCATGTGATCATTATAATACATATAGATCATGATACCATCAAAGTCGCAAATACAAGGCATAGTAGGCTCCCATTCGATTTTTTGTTTTCAGTGCCGCTGACAGGACTGGGAAGTAGATTCTTTCTTTAGCATTGTTGTAATTGCTGCCTCCACCTGTTGTTCTGGTACCAGGCGTACGCATGGGTGCGCGGCTACTTCTTTCGGTCCAAAGTCGAGGCGGCCACAAGGGATGCTGGGGCAGGTTGGGCAGCGCTGTGCTGATGCAATGACGATGTGTCGCCCTGCTGTTCCCCATGGACCAAAGATGCGCGGGTCGGTCGGCCCAAAAATGTGCATGGTTGGCGTAGCCTGTGCTACCGCGAGATGAAGGGGACCGCTATCAACTCCAAGCACCAATTGTGCTCGCCGAAGTAATGCCGCCAGTTGACCGACGCTCGCGTCCGTCACCAGCAGCGGTTGCGCTTGCGCAGTCATACCCTGGCCAATCTCTTCCAGCATTGGTCGCTCGCTCTTGCTTCCAGTAAGGATAATACGCACAGGCGTGGGAGAGGTGAATAACGCTGGGAAGATGCTGGCACATGCTGACCATGCTTCTGTCCGCCATAATTTAACTGCTGCACCCGCGCCTGGATGAATTACTACGATGGGAGTATCAGGATTGATACCTTCTTTGTCCAGGCGTTCGTTGACCCATCCCTGTTCTTCTGCTGTGGGTATGAACTGAAGTGGATAGCGTTCAGGCGTATATGGCTGCTCGAGTGGCGAGTAACCCAGCGTCTCCAGCGCGGCACTGACGAGGCGCAGGTTGGAAACAGGGGCAGGTTCAGGGGAATTGAATGGTAGAGCTCGAGTAAGAAATGGCCTGCCGGGTTCGATGGCATAGCCCATGCGGTGTGGGATACCTGCCAGGTAGAGCAATCCCGCTCCCCACCAGAAATCAGGGCGGAGGTTGATGGCGAGGTCATACCTGTTACGACGTAGTTGTTGTGCCATGCTGAGCAGTAGTATATAGGGTGCCAATGATTTTTGTGGGGCACGCTGGAAACCAGGGAACGGACAGGTTAGCAGGCAGTCGATGGCCGGATGGCGAGCTACGACTTCGCTTGACCAGGGACCAACCATCATAGTGATATGGGCGTCAGGGATATGTGTTTTGAGCGCGTCCAGTATTGGTGTTGTCATTACCAGGTCGCCCAGGTGATCGGGACGGAGAAGTAGTATACGCGGCGGCGTTGATTCTGGTTTTTGTGCCTGTTGTGCTGCTGTATGAGCCCATGGAAGCCCAAATAGGCGTACCACGACTAAGATTAATGTTCGTAAAAACTCTTTCAACGTTTATTCTTTACTCGCTTTAAGGATGCGATAGTTCAGTGTTGCCTTCATTATAGATACTATGTGATGGGCCGTCAACTTGCCTGGTTCTTCTGTCCTTCAAGTATGATAATCATAGCGAGCAAGGTGGAGGAATTGCTAGAGGCGTGATTCTTCCTGCCTCGATTGTACAGCAGGACCCAATAGGCGCTGTACTGCACTCCATACATCATCAACCGTCACCGCTTGCATGCAGGTGCAGTGAGTGCAGGTCTGCATCTTTCCCAGGAAAAAGCAGGGTTTGCCAGTTGGATGCCGCCAGATGGCTACGTGTTTAGGATCATCAGGTGGATAGGGGCCGTACTCTTGCGGGCTGGTCGGGCCAAAGATGGCAATGACAGGGATATTGACGGCCGCTGCTAAATGCATGGGACTGCTATCATTGCCGATGAAGAGGTCACATTGTTCAAGTTGTGCTGCCAGTTCCCCAATGCTGGTCTTGCCTGTGATATCGGTCACGGTACCATCAGGCGCATCCAGTTCGGCTGACAGTCGTTGGTTGAGGGCTACATCGCCTGGCCCGCCAATGAGGAGTATTTGTGCGCCTAAATTGGAGATGAGTTTTTGCGCGAGTTCCCGGAAGTGTTCCAGGGGCCAGCGTTTGGCGGTCAATTCCATGCCGGGATTGCTGCCACCACCGGTAAATAGTGCGACCCGCATAAGCTGTGGATGGCTCACGGTTTGCCGTTCCTCTGCGGTTGGCTCAAAATGCAGACGGGGAGTGCCGATGGGTAGACCTATCGCACGAGCCAGGTCAAGGTAGATTTCAGCCTGGTGTTGTAGCTGCTCTGCCGAGCTAGAGACGGATACGCGATCAGTGAGCGAGAAGCCTCGTCCAAGGCTATCAGGGCCAACACGACGAGGTATACCTGCTAGCCAGGGGAGGAGAGCCAGCAGTGGCGAGCGATCGAGGACGAAGGCCAGGTCAAAGTGGTGACGGCGCAAATTCCTTGCTAGTTTCATATAGTCATTCAGGTTATAACGGCCAGGAATACCAACAGTATCGCAATCGATGACGGTGTTGACGGCGGGATGGTGTTCTGGTATGACTTTTGACCATGTACCGGCTAGATAAGTGATGCTGGCCTCGGGATAAGCGTGACGAATGACCTCCAGTAAGGGGGTTGTCATCAGCAGGTCGCCCAGGCAACAGGGTTTGATCAACACGATGGATTGTGGATGTTGACGCGCACGTTGGTTGAAAGGACGTTGGGTAATATTGAGCAAGGCAAATGGCAGGCGCAGTAGATAGCAGAGTACGGTAATAATATGTTGACGCAGTTTACACCCCTTCGCCTTTCTCTGCTTCTCTAGATGAGGTATCAGTGGTTGGTGAGGAAGTTGTCTGTCCACCAGGGTAGATCTGTTCCAAAGTTCCTCCTCGCACTGTTGGTAAATGCGGTGAATTGATATCTTGTACCGGGGCTCCGCAGCTGTGACAGAAGGCATTATTAGGGGCCAGTTCAGCGTGGCAAACGGGGCAACGTCCTGCTACCGCTGATGGTGGAGGAGCAACTCCCGCACTTATCTGTATAGTCTCAGTTGAGCTGACCGTCAGCGATTCAATTCCTGGTGGTGGAGGCGGGGCAGTCATCCCTTGAGTGGTATCGAGATACGACTGATATTCTGGAGGTGGCGGTGCATAGACGGTTTCCGGAGGCCCTTCACCTGTTGGAGGATAGGTAGCTTGTCCTCCTGACCCAGGAGGCAGATACGGATTGGGTGCTCCTGACAATGTCTGTGGTCCAGTAGTTTGAGGTTGGGTCGCCTGAATCTGCTTCAGTTCGTTTTGGGCCTGGTTCAACTGCTGTTGAAGGTTTGTGATTTCCTGGCATATTGGAAGAAGCTCACTTTGAGTGAGTTGCCCTGCACTAAACAGGTCCATAGTTTTATTGACTAAGTTATTAATTTGCGTGCTTATCTGGCGGGTCAGCCCATCAGTGGTAGAACGCAAGCGCTGCGTTTTCGCCATGCGTGCTGCTTCATGAGATGCTTTTTCCAAACTGCGCTGAACCGAGTCCCAAAGAGGCATATGCTTCTCCTGTTTTTCGCCATAACCGCTGTAAATTGTTCTATCAACGTCCCCATTATACCAGAGTTGCGCCTGTGAAGTCAAGAGAGGTTTGAGTTGTAACCCTTTCAGGATCCCTCATTTCAGTCTTCTTTTTGCACTTAACGCAATAGTATTGGTCTGACATATGGCCTCCTTAAAACTAAAAAAAACATACACTCCCTGCATTGGGGTTGATAGCACGCGACAGATATACTTCGTATCCCTGGGCTTGCAATTGTTGCTGCACTTGAAATGCGCGGGCCAGTTCGGCAAATGGAGCAAAGAGTGTCGGCCCACTGCCCGAAAGTCGTACAAATCGGGCTCCTGCCTTCAGCAAGTCTTCCCTGGCTGCAGCGATTTCTGGATAGCGTTCGAGGACACCGCGTTCCAGGCCATTATGAAGATGGTTCACATCTGGAATTTGGCTTGCATTTAATGCAGTACTGGCCGCTCGACTATGCGTACCGTCGGTGTAATCACTTGCAGGCAGGTTACGGAAGACTGCTTTTGTGGAGACGCTGATGGCAGGTTTAAGCAAGAGCAGCCAGCGCATCGAGGACGGCCAATAGCAGGCAAGCGGGGTTACTCGCTCGCCGCGTCCCTCACAGAGTGCCAGGCCTCCTATCAGAAAGAATGGAACATCTGAACCCAGTGAGGCAGCCATGTTAAGTAAGTCCGATGGAGATAGCTGTAATTGCCACCACTGATCGAGCGCAAGCAAGACTGCCGCGGCGTCGCTACTGCCTCCACCTAATCCAGCAGTTGTTGGGATACGCTTGTACAATTCAATTCTCACTCCTTGCGTGCATGCCAGGCGTTCACGCACCAGATATGCAGCGCGTGCAGCCAGGTTTTCATCGTTGCTCAGTTCCGGCGTGGTACAGATCATATGAACGCGATTGTCGTCAGTTGCGGTTAGACAGATGGTATCGTGCAAATCAATGGTCTGCATGACCGTCGCCAGTTCGTGATAGCCATCTGTCCGTCGTCCCAACACATCGAGTGTCAGGTTGATCTTGGCGTATGCCTGGACAAAGCAAACCTTGCTAGAGATGTGTACTTGCTGTGCGTAGCTCATGCGTGCATTGTGCATAGAAAAGGTGTATTTGTCAAGTTTACCTCCCTTTTTTGTGCTTTCCATCTGCCGAGTAGCCCAAATTACTCCCTTTACCTCCAGTGTTATAGTACCTATGGTATACTAATTATGCGTATATGCCTTTTCGCTACATTTAAACATCTTTAGCTCTCCATTCTTATGGGTAGAATAGGGAATAAGAAATATGGGAACGTCCCATCCCCCTGAGAATCCCGTTGGTGCTATGTCTGGAAGGTTGAATGGATATAACTGTCGCATATTTTCATCCGCTGCTTCATGCAGAAGTCGTGAAGCACGATTTTGAGCAGATTCGTGCTATGGGGGCGGGAAGTATCGTCTATGCTATCCATGAACAGGAGGCGCAGCGCTGGCCGCGTGACCTGGAACGTGGATTTCGCCAGGCCCAGGACGCCGGTTTAAAGGTTTACTTGAGCCTTGGACGCTATGGCAACTTATTTGCCGGCCCCCTGGTGGTACCGAGTTGGTACACCTTTCACCATCCTAAAAGCCGCGTGATGGATCGCCATGGGCGCTATCATGATATCTCCTGTTTCAATCATCAGTCGTTTCGCGCCTGGTTGTTCAAAGAGATCGAGCACTACCTGCGTACCTATCCCATCAACGGTATTTTGCTCGACGAGCCGCGTGGGCCAGATATCACCTGTTTTTGCTCGGTCTGCCGGGCGCTTTGCCCTGATGTCGCTGATATTCACCGCTTCCGCCGTCGTTCAATGATTGATTTTTTAGGTGAGATATGCGCCTGTGTCAAGCGGGCAGAGGCTCATGCCAAAACGACTATTGTGCTATTGCCCCAGGATCTGGGCCAGGTTGATGAACTGGCAGCACTGCCTTACCTGGATACTATTGGAGGTCACCTTTTCTGGCAGTGGCTGCGTGAAGATGTATCGGCCGTAGAGAAATGGGGGCGCACTATTGTTGAGGTGACGCGGCAGCACAATAAACGTAGCCAGCTGTGGTTACAGAACTTTAACCTGGATGAAGCTGGCGAGCAGGAGCTGGAACTGGCCTTTGGCCATATATTGAATGCGGAGCCAGATGAAGTGGCAAGTTATTACTACTGGCGCAACAATGAAGACCCTGCTCGCGTCTGGCAGACAACCCGTAGGCTATTGCGGCGCATACCGCGTCGGCAGTTACATTGGCAATTTCCTTTAGCTAGCTATTAGGCTTTAATGACGGGTGGAGTCTTATCTTTGTCTTCGTGGTGAACCTTCTCCAGGAGTTCGCGCATGGCCTGGACCTGTTTTTTCGTCTTATCGTCGGAGTCGCTGGCTGGCAATACCACGGCCTGTACGCCTAATGTAGTCAGTGTGTATGCGTCAGCTTCGCTCATGTTGCCCCGTACGTTGATGAGCGCGGGGAAGCGCACGGCTTCACGCACGGCACGGTACTGTAGAAGATCCTCAATTGTCAATTTGCCTATGTCATTGGCCAGGTCAAAATCTAATTGTACCGCTGTAATCGCGTCGAAGGCCGTCAGGTTACGAACGAAAATCGGGTATAAATCTCCTTCACGCATGGGGACGGTGACGACGAGATCAAGATCTTTTATATCCACTGCCAGTAAACGGGCTGGTGCTTGCATTGGAAGGACAACGTAGTTTACACCCTGATCTTTGAGTTGTTCAAGGCTTTCGCGCTCCAGTTTATCCCAGCCGCCTGTGACAAGCAGTCCGGAGACTACTTTATCATTACTGGCCTTTGCAGCCTCGACTGTGCTTTTGAACGTTTCAAGCCAGTTAGTATCCTGGCCATTCCAGGCGAAGAGCAGCCCATCTGCCCCTGCTTTGACAGCGGCTTCTGCGCTTCCCGTGTTATTGGTGGCAAGTTCGACGACGATGGCAGCGGCTCGTGGCTTCACCTCGGGCCTGTTTTTACCTAAAAAGCCCATACCACTACTGCTCTGTGCTCGTCGTGCCTGCGTAAACATATCTAGCAGCTTACTCATATTCTTTGGTTTTCTCCTTATTGTTTCACGGGTCATCCGGCTGACCAACCGTGATTACCATATGTTTTTGTACATGCAAGGCAGAATGTGTGTTCATTATACTACATTTTCCTAGCAGTTGGGGTAACTGTTTGCTAGCATTGCCTCATTTGGCTTGTAGTGAGCTTTGATAGCAGGCGAACGGTAATTCAAACAGAGCTTTTTGATGCGGCTTCTCGCTCAGAAACAGGGCTTGAGGCTGTATTATTTTTATTGCTCTTTTTCTTGCTGGTCGCTTGCTTTTTTTGTTCCTTTCTCCATTCTGCTAGCCCTTGTTTGTAATCATCGAGTAGGAAAGAGGTGGACTTTTCGACGTCCAGAACGAACTTGAGCCTTTTTCCAATTTTCTCGCCGTACTCTTCCATCCCTATGTGGATGGCTGTTGCTATTCCTGTAGGAGTATCGCTCGTTGCGTAGATTTTGGTGATGATGTAGCCTTTCCGTCCCAGTTTTTCCAATTCCTTCATCACTCCGCGTACGAGATGCTGAACATAATGCATGCGTGTGGTTTCTCCGACATCTGGCTCACTTGCAAGACCTACGACGAAGCACTCGACGGGTTTTCCAGGCTCGAATGCGTCCACGTCTTCGGCTCTTATTTCACCTCCCCTGATTTTACCATCCATGAATTCCATGAGGCGTTCGTGCTTGACCGGGAGGAGCCAAAGGTAGGCAACGAGTTTGTTGTTGTGCTTGAGGAGGTAGTGGCCTTCGGGATTTTTGGTTAGCCAGGCTTTCCGTATTTCAGTGGTCATAAGTCCAGGGCTTCTGATAGCGCGTTTTGCTAGCTCTTGTTCCGCTTCCATATCCTCGGTAGTGGCCGGTTCAAGTGTGGTCTTTGGTGGTTCTTTGGCAGTGAGGAACGCCAACCATTTTTCTGCAAATGTGTCTATTTCCTCTTTCAGGTAGATGCCGTACTGCCTTCCTGGGGGTGTGACCTTCCTTATTCTTCGCTGATTAACGAGGTTACGCAAAGCTGGTTCAGTGATGCCGAGTTTTCGTTGCACCTCTCTTCCTGAGTAGTACCGATCGCTTAATTGGGGCATTAGGTTTTCTCCTTTTCATCAAGATAGTTGTGTTTAATGTGAGTTGTATCAACATTACACCGATTATACACTATACAATGTGAAGTGTGAAGAGGAACAAAAATTCGTATTGGTCAGATGTGACAAGTTTCATGATGTTAACATCAAACATGTTGACAAATGAAAATGTGAGCATTATAATCTGAATATGTGAATGTGAACTTTGGGCTAGGTACACGGCAGAGAGTAAAGCGCTGTGAAGGCGAAGTAAACGGCGTTTCTCGGTACCATCTGACAACGGAATACCCTACAAACGCGCTCGATACCGAGATTAACAGTACTTGATGGCAAGGCGTAGGAAACTGCCAGGAGGTGTTGGTACTTCCAGTTGGGTACTAGATGTGGGAAGTCAAGGGGTACTCAGAGAAGGGCGTAGGGACACGGACAAGAGTGGACATGCGGGAAGGAGGGTATGCGAGTGTGTTCAATGCTTGTCTGTGAGCAGTATTTGTTCTTGGGTGAGATGTGCTTTTCTGCTGAAAAAGGAGGTGATGGCATGTGTTTGTGTCCATCCGATATTAATCAGGAAGCCTTTTGCTCCTGGCTTTGCGAGCATGAGTGGGCGGTGTTTGGACATCCCAGTGGAGTCTTTGACTCTCCGCTCTCTGCATGGCTTTTCGAGGTGACTGGTCGTCTGTACGGGGTTGATGGTCTGATGTATGGCTTGGCGCTGGTGGATGGTCGGTATTGGAAGCCGCTGCCTCAGTGGGTCAAGCTCTTGATGGCTCGTCTTGATGCTTTCTACCCTCGGTCTCTGACAGGCGACGAGGTGTTTGTTATCCTGGCGGGTGTGGAGGTAGCGCTTGTGCAAGCGGGTACCAGAAGGCAAGGTGTGTCTGCGTAATGTGTTTCTCGTAGGCTTGTCAATGTGACTGCTCGCTCAGGGCAGGTGTCAGTAGTTTGGAAGGAGGTGCTGACTGTGGCTCGTGGTGTGTTCTGGTTTTTTGGCGGCATGGCTCTGATGGCCGTGTTACTGGTTGCTTGGTGTGTGCTGAAGCTTTCAGCTCACCTACTGTAAGGAGGTGGTTATGACTGCTCTGGATGTGTGGATACTTATTCTGCTCATGGTGATCGGTTTTGCTTGGGCGGCATGGGCTCAACTGAAGAGAAGACGGTAGAGCCAGCAAGGAGCTGTTGGCTAAGGTCTGCAACACCTTAGCCAACGGTTGAGTGACTAGTTTGAGCCTTGGAAGCTTGGCTAGGTTCTCGTGCCCATTGTGGCATGTGGGGCCTGGCCTGTCAATGGATGGACAGGAGGTCCTCATGTTTCTTCGTCGCAAGTATTTGCTTGCGTTGTCTGCTCCCCCTCGGTCGAGTAGGCGTCCGGGGTGTGGGTTCTGGCTGTGCCTGCTGGTCGTGGTGTGTGTGGTGGTTTGGCTGCTGCTCTTTTCCAATCTGCTGACCCCCCTGGTGAAGGGCAAGCCATCGATTACCATTGCTTTGCCCAGTTTGAATGGCGTGACATTCGCGCAACAATCACCAGGCGTCTCTGGTGTGCTTGGTCGACCGTCGCTTTCGGCATCCTTTGTCAATCGCGTGCTTTCGGCCTATCACTCGCCAGCGGTGGGCACCGGGCAGGCCTTGTATGACCTGAGTCAACGCTATGGTATCGATGATGTCTATGCATTGGCTTTCTTCATGCATGAGAGCCTCTTTGGCACCACGGGTGTTGCCCGTGCAACTCTCTCGCTTGGTAATACTCGTTGTACGCCTGGCTATCAGTGCATCGAGGGCTACCGGGCGTATGCGACGTGGCAGGCGGGTTACCTCGATTGGTACCAGCTCATCAAGGATGGCTATGTGGGTGGACAGGTGTCGAGCCGGTGTCCGTGTGTCACGATCGAGCAGATTATTCCCGTCTATGCGCCTGCGGCCGATGGCAATAACGAACAGGCCTATATCGCGGCGGTGCGCTCGGCCGTAGTCGCCTGGCGTGCTGGCTGGGTGGTGGTCTAAGGAGGTGGGTGCATGCGTGGAAAAACGGCTTCTGCCTGGACACCAGCGGTTATCAAGAGGGAACGTTCTGCTGATGGTGCGTGGTGTGTGCCAGGTGTTGACCATCGGCATGTGTGGGTCCGCTTGCCTGGCACGGTGGGACTGTTTGTGTGTGGAGAGGAGACGTGTTTGTGGGCGGCGGTCTGTCCTGGGTGCCTCGGTAGTCTGGATGTGGCGCTCTCTGTTCAGGCGGGTATTGTGGGGATGGAGCTCTATTGGTGTCCTTTCCATGGTGGGGAGGTGGGTGCATGACGGTCAATCGCAAGCTCTACCCTCCTAAATCGATCTGGTCGGTGATGCGGCAAGAGGCCCTGGAACGGGC
>Ga0137372_10004757_pt1 | contig 13252 bp, 8 predicted proteins | sample SagtaG_6_FD_104911 | JGI IMG/M metagenome (GOLD analysis project Ga0137372, IMG submission 104911) | Vadose zone soil microbial communities from Sagehorn Ranch, Mendocino, California, USA - Sage1_R_60_16 metaG | ecosystem: Environmental > Terrestrial > Soil > Vadose zone | place: USA: California...
CGACCAGGCTCTGCGCGTCGCGCTCGTGCCACGGCGCGGTGAGCACGATCGCCGTCTCGCGGCCGGCCGCGAGGTCCCCAAGCTCGCTCGGCACGGCCAGCGGATCGAAGAGCAGCAGCCGCTCCCCGTCGTCGATCGCGTAGGACGACACGTTCTCGCTCCACGGCTCGGTCGGCCGCCACGCCGGGTGCGGTGCCTCCCAATGCCACAGGCCGGGCCTCAGCTCGCGCACGACGCGATGCTACTGGACGCGCGTATTCCCGATGCAGCGTTGACGGTCGACGCCTCTGTCAAGCGGCACCGCGCTGCTCGTCCGGGCGAGCTCCTTCGAACCCCGCCGACCTTGCCGAAGCAAGACTTGACGGTCTCGACGCTCGTGCGAGACTCGTTCGAGCGTGAGCGTCGCTGATGCGTTTCGCGTGTCCCCCTACTTCCGTGGGCTGCTCGAGCCGTGGCTGCAACGGCTGGGCGAGGCGGCGACTGCGAGAACGTTCGCGAGCGGAGACACGCTGGCGGGCGAAACCGCTTCCCTTTACTTGCTCGCGAGCGGTGAGATCAGCGCTTCGACGCCGCCGGATGCGGACGGCGTGTCCGAGATCGTCGGCCACGAGATGCCGGGCAGCGTGTTCGGCAGCAGGCTGATCACGGGGGAAGAGGACGTATTCGTCTATCGAGCGGTCGGACCGTCGGAGGCGTACGTCTGGGAGCTCCCCGATCTGCAGTTCCTCCTCGAAGAGATCGACGGACTCCGGCGTCAGCTCGAGACTCGCTTGTCGTTGCGCGCACGGCGAAACGAGCTCGTCGACCTCCTCCGGCGAACACCGCTCTTCCGGCAGGCAGGGCAGTCGCTGGTCCGGCGCCTGGTGGGCGCGGCGACGCTCGCCTGGTTCGAGGCGGGAGCTGTCATCTGCAAAGAGGGCGATGCGGCCGACGAGATGTTCCTGATCGTCTCGGGCGAGATCGTGTTCCTGCAGGACGGCGCCCCAGATGTCCTCCGGCGCCTCCACCGGGCGGACTTCTTCGGCGAGATCGCGCTCGTCGAGCAGTCGACCCGCACCGCGTCGGCGGTCGCGTCGACCGACGCCGAAGTCCTGATCGTCGGCAAGGACACCTTCGACACGCTGTCCCGGCGATCGTCGCCGTTCCGCGAGGCCATCCGCTCGACCGTCGACCTGCGGTTGACGTCGGGCGCCGCGAGCGAGCCCGACCCCGAGCTCATCTGGTTCGTCAACGAGACCGACTGGCCCACGAGGAGCGCAGCGGCCGTACTCGTCGACGCACTCCGAGCGGCAGGCCTCGAGGTTGCTGACTCGCGCATGCTGCCGACGGCCGGCGGACTGCACGACGCGCTGCGTTCGGCGCGCAGCGAGCGAGCTGCGTATGTCCTCTGCTTCTTCGAACAAGCGGTCGACGAACGAGCGACTCGCGAAATCGCCGATATCGCCGGGTGCGCCGTCCACTTCGCCGCGGATCCGACGGCGCCGTTCCCCTACGCGTCGCCGTCGCTCCTTAGGGTGCTTCACGCCGTCGTACCGGCAGACGCCGTCGGCCGATTCATTCGTCGTGACGCGTTCGCCTTGACCGTACCGCCGCACTTCTACGACGCGCCGCTCGACGAGCTGCCGGTTGAAGTCCAACGCGTCCTGCTCCGGCTTGCACGCGCGATCGGCCGTAGGCGCGTCGCCGTTGCGCTCGGCGGCGGCGCGGCCTGGGGGCTCGGGCACGTCGCGCTCCTGAGAGGCCTCGAGAGAAGCGGGATCCCGGTTGACTTCGTGGTCGGCGTGAGCGCCGGCAGCCTCGTCGGTGCGTTCTACGCGAGCCAAGGGCTCGCCGGGCTCGACCGGCTCATCGGCGCGAAGCTCGAGCTCTCCGCGACCGCGCTCGCCGCGATCGGGACGACCTCGTCGATGAACCTCTTCATCGGGCGGCACATTCCGGAGACGCGCTTGGAGGAGCTGTCGCTTCCGCTCGCCGCCGTCGCAGTCGAGGCACGAACCGGGCGCGAGAAAGCGTTTCGCCACGGCTCACTCGCCGCAGCCGTCCGTGCGAGCTGCTCGCTTCCGGGTGTCTTCGGCCGTCCACTTTTCGGCGGCGACCGCTATCTCGACGCGTGCGTTCGTCACAACGTTCCCGTCGTGTACTGCACGGACGCGGACGCCGACTTCGTGATCGCATGCGATGTCGTGCCGCCGCCGAACGCATCGCGCGCGACCCGGGGCGGATTGAGCGGTCTCGTCCTCGAGCTCTTCCAGATCAATCGTCTGACGGATACGGTCCGCTCGCTGTACTGGCTGGCCAGCACGAGCGGAGAGCTGCAGGCCGGCCTCGCCGACTCGCTCTTCTCACCGGATCTGTCGGAGTTCTCGCCGTGGGACTTCCACCGTGCCGAGGCGATCGTCGAGAAGGTGGACGAGCAGCTGGACGAATGGCTTGTCGAGACCCGCGCGCGCTACCACGCGATCGCACGATGAGCGCTGTCGAGCTGCCGCTCGCGACATTCCGGCTCTGGATGCGGTACTTCCGCTACGAGACAGAGGGCTTCGAGATCCTCGCCGAGACAGAGCCGTCCGTCATCGTGGCCTACCACGGCGGCCCGTGGACGTTCGACCTCTGGATGCTAGGGGTCCGTATGTACGACGAGCTCGGTTACTTTCCCCGCGCGTTCTGGCACCGCAGCTGGTGGCGGCTCCCGGCCGTCGGCCGGATCGTCACGGAGCTCGGGGGGTTGCCGGGCCCGCCGACGGACGCGGACATCGTCGCCCTCAAGTCCCAAGGCGAGCATCTCGTGCTGGCTCCGGGCGGAACGAGAGAAGCGTTACGTCCCTTCTGGACGCGTCACCACGTCGACTTCGGCCGCAGGCGGGGCTACCTACGGCTCGCGCGCGCGTACGACATGCCGATCATCCCGGTCGTCGCGTCGGGCGTCGACGAGACGTTCCTCGGCCTGAACGACGGCCGTGCGTTGTCGAAGCGCCTCTTCGGCCGCAACGACGTACCCGTGTGGCTCGCGGTCGGCGTCGGCGGTATCTGGCCTCTCGCGCTGCCGTTGCCGGCCAGGATCCGCCAGCGCGTCGGCACGCCCGTCGATCCGGCTTCATTCGCGGACGAGGAAGCCGTCCACGTGCACGTGACGACGACGATGCAAGCCATGCTGGACGCGCTCCGTCGCTCATAGAGACGATGCGCGCGACGACCACCGTGTGCGAGCTGTTCCAGCTCACCGCAGCGCGACACGCCGAACGTGTCGCGCTGCGCACGCGTGGCGGTGAGTTGGAGATCACGTGGCAGGAATACGGCCAACGCGTCCGTGCGCTTGCCGCGGGCCTTGCCTCGCTCGGGCTGGCTCGGGGCGACACGCTCGCCCTGATGCTCGTGAGCCGGCCGGAGTTCCATCTCGTGGACACGGCGGTGTTGCATCTCGGTGCCGTGCCGTTCTCGCTCTACAACAGCTCGAGCGCCGAGCAGATCGAGTACCTGCTCAACGACTCCGGCGCCAGGATCGTCGTCACCGAGCAGACGTTCGTCGAGTTGATCGAGCGGGTGCGCGCGGACTGTCCTGCCATCGAGCACGTCTTCGTCGTGGGAACGCCGTCCTTCATGGACATCCAGCTGCGCGGTGATCCCAGCTTCGACTTCGACGCTCGTTGGCGCGAAGTGCAGCCCGACGACCTGCTCACGCTGATCTACACGTCCGGGACGACCGGTCCGCCGAAAGGCGTGCAGATCACGCACGCGAACTACCTCGCCGAGCTGCGGGCGTTCGACGGCATCGCCGAGTTCGCGCCGGGACGCGTCGTCTCGTACTTCCCGATGGCACACATCGCCGAGCGCGTCGTCAGCCACTACAACGCGATCGCCTACGGACATACGGTGACCTGCTGTCCCGATCCCAGGCAAGTGATCGCGTACCTGCCCGAGGTGCGCCCGACCTTCTTCTTCGCGGTGCCGCGAATCTGGGAGAAGCTCAAGGCCGCGCTCGAAGGGAGGCCCGGCGACGCGGCCGAGCTGCGCGAGCTGATCGGCCTCGACCGAGCCGAGCACGCCCTCGTCGGCGCGGCGCCCTCGTCCGTCGAGGTGCTCGAGTTCTTCCACTCGCTCGGTATCGAGGTCCTCGAGGTGTGGGGACTGTCCGAAGTGACCGGGCTCGCAACGGCGAACCGCCCTGGGCGCGCCAAGCTCGGGACCGTGGGGCAGGCCGCGACAGGCGTCGAGCTGCGGCTCGCCGACGACGGGGAGGTCCTCGTCCGCGGCGGGATCGTGATGGCCGGCTACCGCAACGCCCCGGAGAAGACGGCAGAAGCGATCGACTCGGACGGCTGGTTCCGCACCGGCGACGTCGGAACGCTCGACGACGACGGCTACCTGCGGATCGTCGACCGCAAGAAGGAGATCATCATCAACGTCGCCGGCGAGAACATGTCGCCGGCGAACATCGAGGCGCGGATCAAGAGCTCGAGCCCACTGATCGGACAGGCGTGTGTGATCGGCGACCGCCGGCCGTACAACGTGGCGCTGATTGTGCTGGAAGCCGACGCCGCTGCCGCGTTCGCGCAGCGATCAGGACTGGAGGGTCGCTCGGTCGTCGCGCTCGCGCATGAGCGTGCGGTGATCGACGAAATCGCGGCCGCCGTCGAACGTGCGAACGTTCGCCTCAGTCGCCCGGAGCAGATCAAGAAGTTCCTGGTGCTCGACGTCGAATGGGAGCCGGCAGGCGACGAGCTCACGCCGACGCTCAAGCTGAGGCGCCGGCCGATCGAGCGGAAGTATGCCGATGAGATCGAAGCGCTCTACATGCAGTCGAACACGTCGACGTCGTAGCGCCAACTGTCCTCGCGCACGACATCTCTCGGCGCTATGCGCCGTGCAACACGAAGCCGCTCAGAGGTAGTCGACGATAGGTACGTCTACGCGCGCGTCGAGGCAGTCCACCGCGAACAGTGATGCGCCGAGGTCGCCCGTCCATAGGGAGTACCGTCCGCTGCCGCGAATCTCCCGCCAGCGCTCGACCTGAGCGAGCGCGTGGACCGCGAATCGGCGCGCCCGCTCGAGCCAGCGCTCGTCGCCGGTACGCCCGAACGTTCGCAGAAGCGCGTACCCGTTTCCGGCCGTACCGTGGCAGATTCCCGGCCCCTTGTCCATGCTCGCCGGGCCGGCCTGCCAGACGAGCTCGGCGCCGGAGAGCAGCAGCTCCTCATCGAGATACGGCGCAGCTGACGCGACCACGCCCGCGCCGCCGTGGCACCACTGGAGCCGGATCTGACCCTGCCACGTGAGCTCGCCGCAATCCTCGACTGCCAACGGCCAGTTCGCGAGCCCGTCTTCGCGGACGGCCACGCGCGCGAGCGCCTCGGCCGTCTCGGTCGTCAGCCGGTCGCGCCGGTCTGCCGGGAAGAGGTCGCCGCCTTGCAGCAGCACGTTTGCGTTCGTGCCCACGCCGTGCGAGGCGCCCGGTGACTTCCCGTAGGGCGGGTAGGTCCAGAAGCCGTCCCAATAGCGCCGTCGCCAAAGCTCCTCGGCACTCTCGCGCCAAGCCTCGGCCCAGCGCTCGTCAGCGGTCCGGTCGAGCATCGCCTTCGCCGCGAGCATCGTCCCTGGCGAGCCGCTCATCAGCTCGTTCGTCTCGCAGTTCCGGTTCTGAAGCACACGCGCGAAGAGATCGTCGGCCAGCTCAGCGCTCGGCGCCAACTCGTAGGCGACGAGAAGGATCCCTGTCTCGCCGAAGTAGAAGCTCGCGTGGGTCCTGACCGGCGGCTCCAGCCGTTCCGGCACCTCGGGCTCGGCGCGCCACACCTCGAGGACGCGTCGGGACGCCGCGGCCAGATCGAGCCGAGTCTCCACGTGTCCGCCGCGACGCAACGATTCGAGCGCCCACACGACCCCAGCCGCTCCCCAGCCGAGGTTCGTGCGCGCATCCCATTCCTCCACGACGGGCCAGAGCCGATCGGGATCGAACGCATCGTCGGCGTCGGCGACGATCGCCCGGATGCGCTCGCGCACGCGCACCTCGTCCCACGGCTCGTCAGTAAGCGGCTCGTGATTCCCGGGCGTGAACAGCATGCGCCGACGATAGAGCCGCAGGCGCCCGCTGTCTTGAACGAAACGGACGTCTCAGAGCCGGGTGCGATGGAGAGCGGGCGTCTCGCCTGCGAGACGTAGGCACTCGCGCGTGAGATGCGATTGATCCGCGTACCCTGCGACAGCGGCGAGCTCGGCGAGACCACGGCCGGGATGGCGAGCCGCAAGCGCTCGGAACCGCTGGAAGCGAAAGATACGGTCGAGCTTCTTCGGCCCGTATCCGAGCGAGGCGACGCAACGCCGGAGTAACTGCCGTTCGCTCAGCCCGATCCAGTCGGCGAGTGGGGCAACGCGGACCGGAGAGTGCTGCGCCCGGAGCGCCGCGACGATCGCGGAGACGACCGGATCCGGCGGGCGGGCGACATGCGCTGCGACCGCCGCCTGGAGGACATGGGCTGCTTCCCACGGCGAACGAGAAGCGGCGAGCATCGACTCGAGCCGCTCCATTTCCGCGCGACCCCAAAGCTGGCTAATGCCGACGCGCGCGTCGGCGAGCTCGGCACCGCGGAGACCGAACACGTCGGCGGCCGCTCCAGGCCGGAAGCGGACCGCCACGAACGTTCGATCCGGGAACGCCCCGACATCATGAGGGCGAGTGTCGGCGCCGCGAACAAAGAGACCCCGGCCGCTCCAGACAAGTTCGACGGCACCGTCAGGAAGCAGCGGGTCCGCCGCACGCGAACGCGCGGCCCACACACACGCGACGTGCAACGCGAGCGGGCCGGGCGGCGCCCAGACGAGCCGGAACGTCATCGTCTGCCGCCCTGTCTCTCGTTTCGAGTGGCGTTGCGCACCGCTTACGCCAAGCTGATCGCCGGGCCGAGATCGCGATCGAGGATCGAGGAGAGACGCGCCACCTCCGTTTCCAGTCGGGCGCGCGGGGCGTTCCGGCCTCACCGAACCAGGCGACGCGGACCTCGTCGCCGTGGAGCTCCCAAGCCGCATCCCGTTGCGAATGCCGCAACGAGGAACATGGCCACCACGCCGGCACGTATCACAGCCGCACACTCTAGAACCGATGCGTTCGCGTCCCGAGCCGGCCAACCGCGCTCGTAGGTGCGTGCTCGGCGATCGAAGCGCTGAACGTCGGGTCATTGCTCCGTCGCAGTCAGATCGTCGCATCCACGGACCGGTTCCGCATCGGCGTCGGCCGCCGCAACCCCGGAGCAGCGCTCGAGGCGTTCGACCAATTCCTGCGCGCCGATCGCTGAGGCGCGAGCCATCGTCCGATCGTCGGCGGGAAGCTGTCCTTTTGTCGTCCCGGTGTTCGTCTTAGAGGCGAGCGAGCGAATGTCAACAAGGAGAAAGGACTACCGGTGAAACGATTCCTCCTGCTCTACAAAGGACCAGCTACACCGCCGGGCGCTTCACACGAAGGCTGGCCGGAATGGTTCAACAAGATCGGCGATGCGTTGGTCGATGTGGGCTCGCCGATGGAGAACGGAGTTGTCCTGCACGGCGATGGATCGACAACTGACGATGCTTCAGCCTTGAACGGCTTCAGTCTCATCCAGGCCGAAGATGGCAACCAGGCGCTTGGCTTGCTAAAGGACCACCCGTTTCTAGCGCTTGGCAGCGAATACACCATCGAGGTATTTGAAGTGCCAGGAAAGTAGGTGTCTTAGCGCTACCGCACCCGGAGCTCGTCGATGAGCAACCTCAGTGCTGGGCTGTACTGGGAATCGCCTCAGGGACTTCGTTCAGCGGAGTGGCGCCGGTCCACGACCGGCGCCACTTTCCGGGACGCACGTCTTCCGTTGCGAGCTGCGTCCGCGTCGCCGAGGCGTCAAGCGACCTTGAAGCTCCCGTGCATGAAGGACTCGTGCGGGTCGCACTCGAACATGTAGGTGCCCTTCTTGAGCTTGAGGACGATCGACTTCGTCCCGGTGAAGTCGACTGCGGTAATGACCTTGTCCAGGCCTGGGCCCTCGAGGTGGAAGTCGTGGATCGACGACCGGTCGCTGATCGCGAAGCGGTACTTCACGCCTGCCTTGAGCTTCGTCACCTTGCTGCCGTTCAGCTTGAGCGTGATCGTGAAGCCGGGCCCAACCGTGCCGACCACCGTCTTGGGCGCGACGGACGCGTTGCCGGCGAGCACCAGCGAGAGGGCGACAACGCTGACAACCGCGGCGGTTCCGAATCTGCGAGACATGGGTTTCTCCTTTGGGTCGGGTGACCGCCCCGGTCCCGCATGTGCGCGGCACCGAGGCGGTCTCTGTGTTGGCTAGGTGCAGTCGGCTGCGATCGTGTCGAGCGGATCCGGCGCGATCGTGTCGCCGGCCCCGCCGCAGCTGATCTGGTCGGCGCCGGTGCTGCCGTTCAGGTCGTCGATCCCTGGACCGCCGCTGATCACGTCGTCGCCGAGCCCACCGAACAGCGAATCGCTGCCGGAGCCGCCGTCGAGCGTGAGCAGGATCGCCGCCGCCGAGAGCCCTCCTGCAGTGAGGAAGTCGTCGCCGTCGAGTCCGTTGACGACCAGCCGGTCGGACGCAGCCTCCGCGTGAGCGATCGAGACGATCGGGAAGAGGCCGGCCACGAACACGCGCCCGCCGCCTTCCGCGATCCCGACGAGGTCGTCGCCGCCCGTTCCGTTGACGGTGACCGTGTCGGCCGCGCCGTCGCCGGCGTTGCCGCTGATCGCCGCAGCGAGATCGATGTCGATCTCGACAACATCGGTCGCGGTAAGGTCGTTCACGGTCGCCGCGTCCGGACCACCCAGCGCGCGCAGAACGACGCGCTCGGTGTCGTCGACGTCCATCACGATGTTGCCCTGCTGGCGGAAGAAGCGCAGCCGCCCGCCGTTGGCCGAGGCGTCGAAGGTCTCGCCACCGGCCATGCCGTTGAACACCATCGTGTCGAAGCCGGCTGCGCCCTCGACCACGTCGCTTCCGTCGCCGTTATCCCAGATAAAGGTGTCGTCACCCTCGCCAAGGAAGCCAACGTCGCTGCCCTGGTTCCCGTCGATTTCGTCGTTGCCCGAGCCACCGGACAGCTGGTCGTTGCCGGTTCCGCCGAGCAGCGTGTCGTTGCCGTCACCGCCGTCGAGCGTGAGCAGGATCGCCGATGCCGCGAGGCCTCCTGCACCGAGCAGGTCGTTGCCTGCCAGACCGTTGACCAGCAGTCGATCCGTCGCGGCGTCGGCGTGAATGATCGTGACCAACGGCGAGACGCCGCCGACGAAGGCGCCTGCGTTTGCCCCCTGGATCTCCACGACGTCATCGCCGCCCGTGCCGTTGACCGTGACCGTGTCGGCCGCCAAGTCACCGGCATTGCCGCCGATCGCTGCAGCGAGATCGATGTCGATCCCGACAACATCGGTCGCGGACAGGTCGTTCACGGTCGTCGCGTCCGGACCACCCAGCGCGCGCAGAACGACGCGTTCGGTGTCGTCGACGTCCATCACGATGTTGCCCTGCTGACGGAAGAAGCGCAGTCGCCCGCCGTTGGCCGAGGCGTCGAACGTCTCGCCCCCGGCCATGCCGTTGAACACCAGCGTGTCGAAGCCGTCCGCGCCCTCGACCACGTCGCTGCCGTCGCCGTTATCCCAGATGAAGGTGTCGTCACCCTCGCCGAGCAAGCCAGTGTCGGCGCCCTGGTTCCCGTCGATGTCGTCGTCGCCCGTGCCGCCGGACAGCCGGTCGTTGCCCGCTCCGCCGAGCAGCGTGTCGTCCTCCGACCCGCCGTTGAGCGCGAGCGTGATGGCCGACGCGGCGAGGTTCGGAGCGGAGAGCAGGTCGTCCCCCCCGAGTCCGTTGACGACCAGGGTGTCGCTGCCTGCCTCGGCATTGCCGACACGCGTGGACGCAGCCAGGCCGCCGGCGGACGCGCCGCCGTTGGCGCCGCTGATCGCGACGCTGTCGGCGCCGTTCGTCCCGTTGACGGTGACCGTATCGGCCGCGCCGTCACCGCCATTGCCCCCGATCGCCGCGGCGAGATCGATCGAGACCTCGACCACATCCGTCGCGGAAAGATCGTTCACGGTCGTCGAGTCCGCACCGCCCAGCACCCGAAGATCCACGTGCTCGGTGCCGTCGACGTCCATCACGATGTTGCCGAGGTTGCGCGTGAAGCGCAGCCGCTGTCCGTTCGCGGACGCGTCGAAGATCTCGGCCAGGCCCGCGCCGTTGAACACGAGCGTGTCGAAGCCGTCCTGGCCCTCGACCACGTCGCTGCCGTCGCCGTTATCCCAGATGAAGCTGTCGTCACCCTCGCCGAGGAAGGCACTGTCAGCGCCCTGGTTCCCGTCGATGCTGTCGTCACCCGGGCCGCCGTCGAAGGTCTCGTTCCCTCTTCCGCCCAGCAGCTCGTCGTTGCCTTCGTCCCCGTCGACGGTAGTCGCTTCCGTGTCGGTGAAGACGCCGTTGGTCTCGTCGATGGAGACGCGGTCGTTGCCGTCACGGGCCTGGACGACGATCGCGTCGAATCGGTCGCGACGAAGGTTGTGACCGACCACGCGGTCCTGAGTCACTACCTCGAGCGTCGCCGGGTCGCCGGCGCGAAGGCGGAGCACGATCTGGTCGTCCTCCCGCGAGCCTTTGACGACCAAGGTCCGGTGCTTGATGTGTGCCTTGACCTTGTGGTGCTTGCCCTGGGCCTTGCTCTTCTCCTTGGGCGGTGCCGCGAGCGCATGACCCGCTGCGACACCCAGGACGGACGCGAGGAACACCGCGGCCGCGAGGGGAAAGAACCAACCCGTCAGTACGTGCCGTTTCATCTCATACCTCCCTGTGGGGCCGCGCGAATGACGGCCGGTCACGGGAGGGTTGCGGTCAGGTCCTACGGCGCAGTTACCGGCTCGTTACGGCCGCGATGGCTAGATCGTCGATGCCGTCGTCGGCTCGCGCTGCGCCAAAGACTCCGCGCGGCCGCGGGCGAACTCGGCCTCGAAGAGCTCGTCCCCAAGCCGCTCACGCAACCGGTCGGTTACGCGGATCAGATCCATGCGCTCGGCGTCCGGAAGCCCGGCTTGCACCGCGGCGCGCGTCGACTCTGCGAGGCCGAGGAGCCTTGCCGCTTCGCCCGCGTGCTCTCCCAGCGAGAGCGCGCCGGCAACGCCCTCCAGCGTGCGCGCGAGCAACCGAGGCTCGCCCACGCGCCGTGCCCAGTCGAGGCTCTCCTTCTGCAGGCGCACGGCATCCGCCTCGTCTCCCCGCCGCTCGGCGAGATGCCCGAGCTCGCGCAGAGTGACGACCATCGCCACCCGGACCACACGGTTGTCGAGACCCTCGGCGACCGCCTCGCGGACGAGCGACAGCGCGCGGTCGAAGAGACGGGCGGCTTCGGCTGAGTCGCCTCGCGCAAGCGCGATGTGCGCGACACCCATGACCGGGTGCCAGCAAAGGAATGCCGACTTCCTCTCCGTGAGCCGCGCGCACTCGTCGAACAAGCTCGCGGCGGCCTCCAGGTCGCCGGCCCGCAGCCTGGACAGGCCGTAGTGATAGAGGAGGGGCACGGCCTCCTCGTGCAGGCCGCGCACGCCGGCAGCGAGTGCGCGCTCGTACACCCGCATGGCTTCTTCATACTCGCCAATCGCCGCGAGCGAGTGCCCCAGAATCTCGCTCGCGTTCACGATGCCCCAGAGGTCACCGCTCGCGGAGAACGCCTCGAGCGCCCGCTCGCAACGGCTCCGCGCCTCCGCGACGTCTCCCGACGTGAACGCAGCTACCCCGCGATAGTGGTGCAGCATCCCCTCGTACCAGCGCTCGCCATGACGGACGGCGTACTCCTCGACCTGCGCGAGCTCGTCGGGTCGGACGCCCGGGTCGCCGGCAGCGAGCCTCGCCTGAAAGTTCACGGTGCGCAGCCTGGCGATCTCGGCCTCGTCCTCCGCGTGCTCGGCGATACGGAGCCCAGCAGTGGATGCTGCGATCGCGTCGCCAGGCCGGCCCTCGCGGATCAGCAGCACGGCGAGCGCACGCATGCAGCGCAGCCGCCGCTCGAGTGCGCCGCCGCGAAGGGCGAGCGCCGCCTCGACACGTGCGCGATCGTCGGTCCCCGCAGCGAAGAGGAAGCCAAGAGTTCCAAGCGCGGAGGCGAGGGCTTGCGCGAGATCCGCATCGTGTAGCTCGAAGGCGAGATCGGCGCCGACCTCGAAGTCGGCACGTCTGGGCACGAACGACCTGGTACCGGCCTCGAGACCTTCGGTCCAGACGCGCGCGTGCCCGGCCTCCGCGATGCCCATGGCCCACAAGGCGTGCCGCCTCGCGACGGGGAGCCGCTCGCCGTGAGCCTCGGCTTCTGCGCGGCCGAACTCGCGCAACGTCTCGAGGAGGCGGAAACGATCGGGGCCACCGCCCGACGCGACCACCATCGAACGGTCGACGAGAGATGCGAGCAGGTCTGCAACGTTCGCCGAGTCGAGACCCTCTCCCGAGCACACCTCCTCGGCCGCCTCGAGCCCGAACGAGGAGGGAAAGACCGAGAGCCGGCGGAAGAGCGTTTGCTCCGGCTCGCTGAGCAGCTGATAGCTCCACGAAACGACGCCCGCGAGGGTGCGCTGACGCTCAGCGATCATCTCCGGTCCCCGGCCGAGCAGCGCGAAGCGATCGGCCAGGCGCTCCGCTATCTCCTTCGGCGACAGCGTGCGAAGCCGAGCCGCGGCGAGCTCGAGCGCAAGCGGGAGGCCGTCGAGGTGCTCGCACACCTCTGCGATCGCCCAAAGTGTCTCCTCGTCGAGCTCGAGGTCGCCACGCACGGCTTGCGCCCGCTCGACGAACAGGCGCACTGCATCGGCCTGAGCGAGCTCACGCAGGCTGGCGTTTTCGTCTGGAAGGCTCAGCGGCGGGACCTCCAAGACGGCCTCACCGGGAACGCCCAAGGGCTCGCGGCTGGTGGTGAGTAGCCGAACCCCGGGACACGAGAAGAGGAGCGTGGCCGCAAGCTCGCCAACCGCGGCGGTGAGATGCTCGCAGTTGTCGAGAACGAGCAAGAGCTCGCGTCTTCGCAGGTGGCTCTGAAGGAAGCTGAGAGCAGACGCCGGCTGTCCCTCGAACTCCGAGCTCCGCAAGCCCACTGCTTCGGCGACTGCCTCCGCGACTCGCGCCTCGTCACGGATCGGAGCAAGCTTGACGAGCCACGTGCCGTCGGGGTGCGCGCCGACCACCGGTCGGACAGCCTCGATCGCCAGGCTTGTCTTGCCCACGCCGCCCGGGCCGGTGAGCGTCACCAGCCGGTGTTC
>Ga0137372_10004760_pt1 | contig 13250 bp, 12 predicted proteins | sample SagtaG_6_FD_104911 | JGI IMG/M metagenome (GOLD analysis project Ga0137372, IMG submission 104911) | Vadose zone soil microbial communities from Sagehorn Ranch, Mendocino, California, USA - Sage1_R_60_16 metaG | ecosystem: Environmental > Terrestrial > Soil > Vadose zone | place: USA...
CCATTTCGTGAGACAGGTCCGCAACATCAGGCGTCACCATCGGCAGGTACGCGCCGCGCGCGCTCGTTTCTGTGCGCGTTGGCCGCCGTGAACCGTGCACGCGCGACGCCTGACCGCCAAGATGTGGCGCTGCTTCGTTGGCTGCGTGTTTTTCTTGTTCGGCGCGCAGACTTCCACTCAGCCCCAAGAGACCTGTGCCAAAAATGGCCGCATCCTGAAAAAACTTTCTTCTTGTACCGCCCATGTTCGCCTCCTTCATCGCCTTTCGATGCCAAGTTCATCTCGTCCGGATGAGAAACAAGAAACATTCTGCCTTTAGGGCAAACGTGAATTGAAATTGTTTCGATTCGCCGGATGGATTTCCCACGCGGCGCGTGAGAGAGCCCGTATTCAGCTCTTTAGATGGAACTGCTCAGATGCGAAGGACAGTTGTGGCGAGGGAAGAATGAGAGTATCGCAAGGCATGCGGCTCAGCACACCGGCTAACGCCATGATGCGCCGGCCCAGGAAGCTCTTGCGAGAAAGCGCAGGGACTGCCTGCGGAGGCAGCAGAGACGAATGTCAGTAACACCTCACTTCCGCTCACGGAAGTCAAGGCAGCCGGCGGCAATTCTGACGCGGGACAATGCCCAACGCGATGGACCTGAGAAACCTTGTGGGGCGCTGCTGCGGCAAAATGACAGTGCCCTTCGCTCGCGGGAGAAGCGGAGGCTTGCGAACAAACTTGCGCGGCGCACAGGGGCGCGCATACGGGAGCCACCATCAGGGCCAGCAATATCACCAGACTAACGCCCGCTGACAGCCAACTTCTCTTTCGCCTTTGCGCAATACTCCTCATGCTTCTCCTAATTACGCTACCCCGCTCCCTCCCTCGCGTCAACTTACCGTCGAGAGGGCCAGGCAGAATATGCAATGCCTCAATTGCCGTAGCTGTGCGAGTCCTTGTCAACCATAACTTTTCCCGCGAAGGAGCGATAGACGTAGGTGAAATACCCCGCCGCGAGGATCATCCCAAGGACCCACCAGGCCAGGCCGATCTTCAAGCCATACGTGCCGGCTTTGGCAGTCGTCACGGTCATAGAATAGACCGGATTCCGCGCAGGCAAGACCATCGGATAGATACCGAAGACGACGCTGGTCAGCATTCCTGCCAAATAGCCGCAGGAGGCGAAGAACATCCAGGGTTCGTCTCTTCGCACCATAAACCAGCGCACGCCTGCGAGTCCCGCTACGGCGAGCGCCGGGAATACGAATCCCCAGCGCCAGGTTGTGAAGTTTTCCTTCACTTGCGGCTGAATCTGAAATGTCACCGCCGTGACCACTGCCGTGAGCGGAACGACACCCCACCATGTCTTGCCTGCCAGCCGGCAGGCTCGCTCTCCGGCAGAACCGCTGGTCTTCCATCTCACCCAAAGAGCGCCATGCATCACCAGCGCCAGTAACGCGAGCACGCCAACGAGGATGGTGTACCAGTCGAGGATTCCCGTCTCATCGCCCAGACGGAAATCGGTCCAGAGCGGCTCAAAGAAGTAGCCGCTGGAGTCCAGCGGCACGCCGCGCACCACGTTGCCGAGGGCCGCTCCGAAGAAAACAGCCAGCAGCAAGCTCGACCCACAGAAGAGAAAATCCCAAAGCGGATGCCAAACGGCGCTCTTGATGTGATTCCGGAATTCGATGGACGCTCCCCGGAGAATCAGCAGCCACAGGACAATCATCAGCGGCAGATAAAACCCGCTGAAACCGCTGGCGTAGAGAGCGGGGAAGGCAAAATATAATGTTCCCCCCGCCGCGATCAGCCACACTTCGTTCCCGTCCCAGACCGGCCCAATGCTGGCGAGAACTTGGCGCCGCTCTTCATCCGTCTTTGCGACGAAGAGATGAATGGCGCCCGCGCCCAGATCAAAGCCATCCAGCAGCACGTAGACCGCAATCATGATCGCCACGAGGCAGAACCAGATTGTTTCCATCGCGCCCTCCTCAATCCGCGGCCACGGCGACTGCATCTTCCCCGCGCGGATGCGCGCCGGGTTCCGGCCCGAGTTCAATCTCGCGATAGATAAGGAACAGCCAAAGGATCGACAGCACTGCGTACATCCCCATGAAGCCAATCAGGGTGAACCAGGCATTGCCTGCGGCCACGCGCGGAGAGATGCCCTGGGCTGTGCGCATCAATCCATAAATGAGCCAGGGCTGGCGTCCCAGCTCCGCGGTCATCCATCCCGCGGTGTTTGCAATATAGGGAAGCGGCGCGCAAACCATCAGCGTCCACAACATCCACCGGGAGCCGTACAATTTTCCACGCCACAGCAGCAGCGATGCCAGGACCATCACGGCGATGAAGATCGTTCCAAGACCCACCATCACGTGATAACTGTAATAAAGCAGGGGAATCTGGTCCGGCCACTGATTCTCCGGAAAGTCAGACAGGCCTTTCACGTCGGCCCGCCATTGCCTGTAAGTCAGGAAGCTCAGCATATTCGGCACTTGCAAAGGGTTATCGAGCCTTCGTTTTTCAACGTCCGGTTGACCCAGGATTGCAAGTGGGGCCCCTCGTTGCGATTCGAAGAGTCCTTCCATGGCGGCCAGTGTCGGCTGTTGATGATCGGCCACCAATTTTCCTTGCATGTCGCCCGTGGGGAAGAGCTGAAGGATGGCCGCGACCACTCCTACAAGCACTCCCGTTCGCACGAAAGTGCGGCCATAGGTTTCATCGCGTTTCGTGAGCAGATAAAAAGCGCCGACCGCGGCCATGACGAAGCATCCGGTCTGCACCGCTCCCAGCATGTTGTGCGCGTACTGCCACAGCGCCCACTTGTTGACCTGCAGATCCCAGAAGCTCGCAAGCTCGATTTCTCCATTAGCGCCGATCCGGTAACCCATCGGATGTTGCATCCACGCGTCCGTCGCCACGATCAGATAGCCCGAAAGCCACGAGCCCAGAAACACGAGAAACGCCGCCCACCAGTGGCCAATGCGGCCAAGCTTCTTCTCTCCAAACAGGAACAATCCCAGAAAGCTCGACTCCAGAAAAAAAGAAAAGACCCCCTCCATTGCCAGCGTCTGCCCGATGACGCCGCCTGCCGCCTTGGAGAACGCCGCCCAATTCGTCCCGAACTGGAATTCCATCGGGATGCCGGTGATCACGCCAAGGGCAAAATTAATTCCAAAGATTCGCGCCCAGAATCGCGCCGCGCGGTTGTAATGCTCGTTTCCGGTGCGCAGTGCCTTGGTCTTCAGGTAGACGAGCAGGAGCGCCAGCCCCATCGTCAACTGCGGAAAAATGTAGTGGAACGTCACCGTAAACGCGAAATGCAGTCGGTGCACGTCCACAGCTTGTCCCATGAGCGGCGCCTCCTGAAAATTCATTGCGGCGTTCAGTCTTGCGGCCGCGGTTTCCTCAAAGCATGCGAGCTATGCGGATGCTTCCGTTGTCTTCTCGCACTTCTTAAGCGCGCTACAGCAACTTTCTGTGCAGGCTGGCATGATCGCGGCAAATCTAGTCGTGCCACGCGGATGCTTGATTTTCACGCCGCGATGGTCCTCACTTTGGGAGATTTCTTCAATCCTCATATATTCCTGCGACATCCGATGTATTGTTTTCTCGCGCATTCTCACCGGAGGATCTCCATGAAATATGACGCGATCATCATTGGCTCGGGGCAAGGCGGCAATCCTCTGGCGTATGGCCTTGCCGATCTCGGGTGGTCGGTGGCGCTCATCGAAAAGAAACATCTTGGCGGCACGTGCATCAACGTCGGGTGTACGCCCACCAAGACGATGGTTCATCGCGCGCAGGTCGCTCACTACGCGCGCCATGCTGCGCGCTGGGGCGTCAACACCATGAGCGTCAGCGTTGATTTGGCCAAAATCGTGGCCCAGAAAGACGCCGTCGTGCTCAGTTTTCGCGGCGGCCAGCAGCGGCGACTTGATCAGCGTGCGAACCTCCGCCTTTACCGCGGGCATGCGCGTTTCGTTGCGCCGCATCAGCTCAGCGTTGCCGATGGTCTGCTCGAAAGCGAAAAAATTTTCATCAACACCGGCGGCCGCCCGGCCATTCCTTCGATTCCCGGCCTGGACGGCGTCCCTTATCTCACCAACGAATCCATCATGGAGCTCACAAGCGTTCCCGGGCATCTGCTCATTCTTGGGGGCGGCTACATTGGCCTCGAATTCGGCCATATGTTTTCCCGCTACGGTAGCCGCGTCACCGTCCTTCACATGGGAAAGCAAATCGTTTCGCGTGAAGATCCGGAAATTGCCACGGAACTGCAGAAGGCCCTGGAAGCCGAGGGCTTGCAATTTGCCTTGAATGCGCGAACCACCCGCGCCGAAAACAGGAACGGCTCCGTTGTTCTTTCGTACGAAGGACCCACAGGATCATCCACCGTCACCGGCTCGCATCTCCTCGTAGCCGCGGGACGCGTCCCCAATACCGATGATCTGGGTCTCGCCAAGGCCGGCATCGCCACCAACAAGGACGGCTCCATCAAAGTGAACGGCCGCCTGGAAACGACTGTCCCCGGCGTTTGGGCGCTCGGAGATTGCAAAGGTGGTCCCGCCTTCACGCACATTTCCTACAACGATTTTCAAATCATTTACGGCAATCTAGTGGAAGGGAAAAACCTCACCACCGACAATCGGCTCGTGCCCTACTGCGTGTTCACCGACCCGCAGCTCGGCGGCGTTGGCATGACCGAGAAGGAAGCGCGCGCGAAAGGGTACAAGCTGAAAATCGGAAGGTGCCCGATGACTTACGTTGCTCGCGCCATCGAGCGTGGCGAAACCGCCGGGCTCATGAAAATTGTCGTTGATGCCTCGAACGATCGCATTCTCGGAGCTTCGATCCTCTCTTCCGAAGGAGGCGAGCTGGTGCAAATTCTCGGCACGCTGATGCTCGCGAATCAGCCCTACACGCTTCTGAAAGGCGCCGTCTACATCCACCCCACGCTCGCCGAAGGCTTTTTCTCTCTCATGGAGGACGTCAAGCCGGCCGACTGATGCGCCATGGATCCTCGGGAGTTTTCTGGTGGGGCTGGCGAGATTCGAACTCGCGACAAACGGTTTAGGAAACCGTTGCTCTATCCATCTGAGCTACAGCCCCGTCGCCACAACGGGCTCGCAACCTCTAGGTTAGCATAGGGAACAGGCTTCCAGTCCCCGCGCGGTCGCGATCGGCTCGAAGGCGCGAGTGATTCCAGGAAGAGGTGAATCTACCAATCCGCGTAGTGCGTGCCGTCGAGTGCCGTTCCCTGGGACTTTGAATGCACGTCGAAAACGTTCTTGCCTCCCCAGGATGTCGAATCCGGATCGTCCTGCACGGCCTGCAAGTTCCACTCCGCGCGGCCCGTCATCGGATCGACCGGGATGCGCCGCAAGAAGCGAATCTTGTGGTCATTGCCTGCTCCCAGCCGCACGCCCTTGACCAGCGTTTCCAAGTCCGGTGGGTAGCCTTCGCTTCCCACTTCCACGCGGATCAGGTTTCGGTCCGCATAATCTTTGTAATGATCGATGGCGTCGCGCATCTCGCGAAGATCCCGGTGCAATTCGGCCTCCCTCGACCTCACAATCGTAAAGCGAACTGCGGGGAGCGCCGCCGTCGCGAGCACCAGCAAAATGGATGAGGCGATGATCAACTCGAGAAGAGTCATGCCTCTCTGGTGATTCTTGCGAAGTCCGTTCGTCTTGTTCATGGAAACCACTTTCCTTCAAGCGGGACGATCCTCGCAATCCCGCCGTTGCTGGGCTCGGACGCCTCCATTCTTAGAATGGAACGTTCATAAGCCAATTGGCAAGCAGGAAGATCGCGTCGGTTCCATTTTCCCCCGGCAGGCGCTCGTGGACAGCGTTACCCACCTGCCGCCGACGAGTCCCGGGCTCAGATTGCATCAGCGAATCGGTTTGGGTTCCGCGGTCTTCGCCCCATCCGGATTCAAGCCCGGAGCAATCTTCGCGATGCGCAGGCTCTTGAATATCGTCGGCCAGTATTCCTTGAGCATACTGCCAGCGGCGGTGAAGCCAATCCGCCAACCGTACCGCTGGAACGTTCGCCCCGCCGTTTGTTCGCTCACGGGAAGATAGCTGTTGGCCAGGCTCTCGGCGAGAAGCGGGCCCGCCATGCCCGCCCAATTCGGCGCCTCTGTGCCTCTGTCCGTGCGCGTAACCGCAATCCGGCTCAAGGCATACCCCACACGGCGTCCGGGGCTTCCATGCAGCGCCACAAAGTGGCGCGGGTCGTGCCCCAGCATGGACGGAAGCAGAAACGTACTGAAGAAATTGGTGGACGCCGCCGTAGCCATCGAAGCGCCGAAACGTTTACCGTAGCCACCCATTCCCTGGCCATAACCGGGGAGGGAGTCCCGCGCCTGCCCGTATCCTGCGCCCACGGCGGAACTCAAAAAACGCGAAGGCGCGACGCTTTCGCCGGCAAAAAGCTCGAACTTTTGCTTCGTGCTCAACGGGCCGCGGCTGGTCGCCAGATCCGGAAAGAAAACCGACCGCCGGCCGAGAATTTCGATCGTGCTATGGAAAGCATTCTCGTGTTTTTGCTGCGGATGGTCCGGCTTGGCTACCGGAGCATCGGGCAGCTCCTTCGGTTTCTGCTGAGCCTGCCCCCGCGCAGCCAGGGTCAGCACCAGCACAACGAGACGCAGACCCGAGGAACCGTGGCGCATCCGCTCATCCTAGCATGGACCTTCAGTCCCGGAGGCCTGTCCGCAAGGCCGTCGTGGTCCGCGCGATTCGGAATCCGTAGTCGGCGTATTGGAACTCCGGAGGAATACTCGAACGCGCCGCCGTGCGCGTCACCTTGATGTGATGCCGCCACGAACCGCCGCGCGAGGCGCGCCGGCTGCCGCTCGCCGGTCCTTGCGGATTCCGTTCGGGCGAGCGCGCGTAGTAGCCCTCGTCGTACCAGTCGGCGCACCATTCATGAACGTTGTCGCCCAGATTGTAGAGCCCATAGGCGTTCGGCGCATACAAGCCCACCGGTTCCGGCCCGTTCTTCCATCGTTTGGCGTAATCGGGAAGCGTCTCCGACGGCGCGTCTCCCCACGGATACGCCAAACCCTCCGCGTCGCCGCGCGCCGCGCGTTCCCACTCCGCTTCGGTTGGCAAACGATAAAGTTTGCGCGTCGCGCGGCTCAGCCAATCGCAATACGCCACCGCCTCATGCCACGACACTGCCACCACCGGCATCCTCGGATGATTGAAGTTTGCGTCCGCCCAGCACAGCGGCTCTGGATGCCGCGTCGCGGCAAGAAAGCAGCCGTACTCCTCGTTTGTCACCTGGTGCGCCGCCAGCTCAAACGCATCCACCCAAACCCGGTGCAACGGTTTCTCATCATCACGCCCGCTTTCGCATCCCATCCCGAACCACCCCTCCGGGATCTGCACCATCTCCGGCTCGATTGCTCCCGCCTGTGCTCCATGCAATTTTCCCAAGCTTGCCATCAGTCATTCCTCAACGCATCCTTCAACGCGTCCCATTGTAATGGCGGGACCGGAACTTGTCCCGACCGAGTCGGGAGCCCCGTTCTCTACAGGAGAGATTAAAAGTCATGACGGTGTTTTCTCCTGGTCGCGGATTGCGGCGGCGGCACGGCGTACGACGGCTGGGCCCTTAATGCCAGAGCCGTCCCCGGGATCGGGCCAGTCGCTGAAGTCGAACATCGGGCCTGGTTGTTCGGGCTGGAGGTGGTGATCGCGGGCGATGGCGGGGAGCGTACGCAGGAGCAGGTTGCAGGTGTAGGCCATGACGGCGGCGCGGCGAGGCGTGATTTTGTTGCGGGCCTGGAGCTTATAGAGTTCGCCGAGGGAATGATTGATGGTGACGGCGTCGCGGAACTCCTGGATGTCCCCGATGAGGGCAGAGGCCAGGTCGGCCTGGTCGAGTTCTTTCTGGCGGTCTGCAGCGTGTTTGGAGCAGAGGCCAGAGTCAGAATCAGAGATAGCCATGCGGCAACGGCGTCCGCTGGCGGTGCGCTGCTGACAATGGGGCGGGACAGAATTGGAATTGATGATGGGTGTAGCAGTTTGCGAGTTCATGTGAGTTCCTTTCGGTCGTAAGCTGGGAGGTTCCATTCCGACAGGAGCCGGGACGTTCCGTTTTGGGAATTGTTGGTACACACCCCGGCCGTTTTCGTAAGAGTGGCAAACAAAGGAGTTACAGGATACGGAACTTGGAAGAGTGGGGAAGCGATTGAAAAGACGGGAGTTCGTAACGCGTGATTTGTGGCTTTTGATGGGGAAAGCGAGACGCGCAGCGAGGATAAGGTTTTGGCGGGGCTGGAGCAGAAAAATCACAATTTATTATAACATGGAAATAGTCAGAGTCAAGTACATTATGACTTAGTACTAAACCTAACCATGAAAGGTTAGAGGTCGGAGGTCAACAATAGATTGAAAGGAAGGGGGTTAGCGCGGATTAGCACCCGAGTTGGGAAAGGGAAAGTCGAAAGACCCAGGTGCCAAACCGGTGCGTGAGGCACTTCGCACCCGCTAGTTTCATCAAAGGATCATCGGCGGTCGAGGTCGATGAACACCGACATCGGTACCGTCTTCCGGAACTCTCGCTTTTTCATCTCTGCGTGAATGATTTCGCCAAGACCAGCTACGGCAAATCCGCCCGCCGCGAAAGCCGGCGAGAATACTCCAGCGGCCATCGCGGTTCCGGCAAATCGCGTAGCCCACTTCGCCAACTCGCGGTCGATCGCCTCCCATTCGGACTGGGCGGCTTTGAAGGCTCCAGTCAGTTCATCCCCGAAGTCGCGGGCCAGCGCCTCGCACTTCGAAGGATCGGGTTCCCCGCCTACGGCAGCCCATAACTTTCGCATGTATGAACGAAAGCCTTCCAGTCGCCCCTCTTGCCTGATCGAGTAGGCAAATCTTGAATCTACGTTGTCCAGGAATTTGAACGTAAGCTGCTGAAACGCTTGTGTTAGAGGGCTCCAGATTTGAGCCGTCGCGTCTAGGTCCTGCTTCGCGCCAAGTATCTCCTTCCATCTGAACTTCACGTTGGTGTACGGGAAAGCGCCGGTCGCCTGGCAAATGTACATCCCCATTTCTAAGTTTGCGCCCATCCGAGCTGCCATCATCTGTCCTGGCATACGGTCCAGAGTGTCGTTCGGCAGAAGAGGGTCCTCCGCTCGCTCCCGCTCGACATAGTCCATGAGCCGCCGAACCTCGTCGTCCGAAATTCCAGGATTCGCTTCCCTGGCCATTCTCTCAAGATAACCCCGCGGTGCTAGAAGGAACGACCTCCTAGTGCGCTGCTTCATCATCGACGCGTCGAGGTCTTCCGAACTTGGCTCCCATCCCTTCAGACGTGCTGCCGCCAGATCCCATGTCTTGACGCGCAGCGCCCGGTTGAAGTCCCCGGGATCAGGTATTAGAACCACTAGGCCAGCGTCGATCCATGGTGCGAGCAGCCTGAGCTGGTAAACTACCCGAAGCGTCTGAATCCTCCACTCGCCAGGGTGAACAATCGGATTGAACTCCTCCGCCATCACGTTCGGGTTGTCGAAGGGGTTGATGAGAAGAATCTGGTCAGCGTAGAGACAGAAACGGAAGACGTTCTGCAGCATCAGCTCAGGTTCATTTTCACCGAGATATAAGGCTCTGAGGCTAGAGTCCGGCGCGGGCATTATGTACCGAGGATCTGTGTCGACTGGCCACAGGTCGGCTACGAATCTATAGAGCTCACGAACCTGACCATCAGACATTCCCTCCTTAACCTTGCTCCATGGTCGGTCCAAACCGAATATCTCGATCACAGCGGCTAGCAGCGCTAGATTCTTGTCTCTCAGAGTCCGTGATGAATTTGCGAGTTCAGACCGTGCCGGCCGCTGCTCGTCGAGTGACAGGCAACAGTGCTTATACTTTTTGTCTGAGCCGCAATGGCAAGGGTCATTTCGCCCAGGTCGCTGCATTGCAAGATGATACAAGAGCCAAAGAGCGGGAGGAATGAGAGCTCGGTGTCCACGTTTCGGCTGGGCGATGGATTGTAGCTAGCGGCGCGGTGTCTTGTCGATTTGCGTGGGGCGCATCGCGAGGCGTGCAATGAGGCGGAGGGACGCGGGTGCGCGGAGCCGCCTTTGCAGAAACGGGAGCGGACGGAGATAAGAACGGCGAGGTTAAAGTCAAGGTTACAAACCGGAAGGATGGCGAGGTGAACTCGTCGCTACAAGACCAGGGAATGAAGAGATTGGATGTGACCCATGGTGAAGAACGTGCGCGGGGAGATTCTGCATTTGGGGCGAGAGCAGGCGCGGGCGGTCAGTGGGGACGTGCGGGGGGCAGGGAGCCGCATCCCTTTGGGTTCTGGTTCACCAAGGGGTGCGGCTTTTGATTCTTCCCCATCCTCCTCGCGCAGACTGTTTTCTCAAGCTCCTCCGCTTCCCCGCGCCAGATGGCTCGGAATCGCGCAGCAGGCGTATAATGAAAGGAGATCGCCCGAGAGGCGTCCATGACCATTGAAGAACAGGTCCTCGAAAAACTCCGCGATTTGCCTCCTGAAAAGCAGAAGGAAGTCTTGGACTTTGTGGACTTCCTGAAGGAGAAGAACGGCCCGAAGAAGCCGCGCCGCAGCCTGCTGGGGTTGTGGGCAGACCTAAACATACATATCACGGAAGAAGATATCGCCGAGGCTCGCCGCGAAATGTGGGGCAACTTCCCACGTGACATCAAACTATGAGTGCGGTGCTGGATACCCACACCGTCCTCTGGTATTTGGAAAAGTCTCAGGAGCTGTCCGCGTTTGCTCGGACGACAATTGAAGAAGCTATTCGCGAGGCTCGAGACGTACACGTGTCGGCGATCTCCCTCGTTGAAACAGTTTACCTTGTGGAGAGAAGGAGGCTCCCACTGACGGCTCTACAGCGGCTGCAGTCGGCCCTAAGTGAGCCAGACTCAGGACTGTTCGTCGCACCCGTGGATGCTAAGGTGGCTGCCGCTCTCCAAAACATTCCACGAGACGTTGTTCCCGACATGCCCGACCGCATCATCGCCGCGACGGCCCACCACCTGGGCCTGCCACTGGTCACTCGTGACCGCCGCCTCCAAGCCGCCGGAATCCAAACAATCTGGTAGCAACAGCCGGGAAGCGGGGTTTGACTCTGCCGACCGCCACGCACCTCGACTTTCCGCGTGAGGTCCACTGACTACTGCCCAGTAGCTCTGTGCTATCCTCGCCTCTCCCGCGCTCGGGGGATCGCCCACTTCTCCCGCCCTGGAGGTTGTCATGAATAAGACCTTGAAGATTGTTCTCATTGTCGTGGGTGTGCTGATCGTGCTGGTTCTCGTGGCGCCGTTCTTGATTCCCGTCAATGAGTTCCGCCCCACCATCGAGCAAAAGGCATCCGCCGCTCTGGGACGCAAAGTCCAACTGGGGAATTTGAGCCTGTCGCTGCTCAGTGGCTCGCTCGCCGCGGAGAATCTCTCCATCGGCGACGATCCCAAATTCAGCGCCTCGCCGTTCCTTACCGCCCAATCGCTGAAGGTGGGCGTCGAAATCATGCCCCTGATTTTCTCGAAGACGCTGAATGTTACCGGCGTCTCGATTGACAGTCCGCAAGTGACCCTGCTTCGCAATGCCGCCGGCCAATGGAATTATTCTTCGCTCGGAGGCGCCGCCGCAAAGGCCCAGGCCAAGCAACCTCCCGCGAAGGCGCCAACCGTTCCCGCCGAAGTTTCCGTGGCGAAACTAGCGCTGACAAACGGCACAATCATCGTCGGCTCGACAACTTCGCAGAAGCGCAGCACCTACGATCACGTCAACGTCACGGCCACGAACGTTTCCATGGTCTCGAAGTTTCCCGTGACCGTGACCGCCAATCTTCCCGGAGGCGGCAAGTTAAAGCTCGATGGCAACGCCGGCCCCCTCGACCAAACGGACACTTCGCTCACTCCCCTCAATGCCAAGCTCAACGTTGATTCCTTGAATCTTGCTTCCACGGGATTTCTGGATCCTTCCGCGGGCCTCGGCGGCATCCTCGACCTGGACGGCACTGTCACCTCGCAGGGCGGCGAAGCGGAAAGCAAGGGCAACGCCAAACTTTCCAAGGCACTGCTGGTCGCGGGCGGTTCACCTGCGGGCGTTCCCGTTACCGTGGATTTCCATACGAAATACAATCTCCGCAAGAATGCTGGCGTGCTGAATCCCTCCACGCTGAAAATCGGCGGCGCCGCCGCGCGGCTCAACGGCACCTACGACTCCGCGGGCGAGGCCACCGTGGTCAACGCGAAAGTCAATGCCGAAAACATGCCCGCGCGCGATCTCGAAGCGTTCCTTCCCGCCCTCGGCATCAATCTTCCGAAAGGCGCCTCGCTTGCCGCGGGCACCCTCAACGCCAGTCTCGATATCGCCGGGCCAACCAATAAACTGATCACCACTGGTACTGTCGGCCTTTTCAGCGCAAAACTCGCAGGCTTCGATCTTGGATCAAGGATGTCCACCATTTCCGCGCTCACCGGCCTGAAGACCGGCCAGGATCTCGACATCGAAAAAGTCACTACGAATTTGCGCATGGCCCCCAATGGCCTCCAGGCGGAGAATTTCAACGCCATCGTCCCCGCGCTTGGCTCGCTCGTGGGCGCCGGCGCCATCGATTCCCGGAACAACCTGGACTTCAAAATGGCCGCAACGCTCGCAAACTCCGCCACTTTTTCCTCTTCCAACGGCGCGCCAGTCTCAGGGATTGGAGGTATCTTGGGCGCGATCGGCGGAGGCAAGGGCGGCTGTAAAGGAGCTACCATTCCTTTTCTGATCCACCGCACAACCGCCGACCCGAAATTTGTCCCTGACGTTGGCGGTATCGCTGCCAGCCTGCTCAAGTCCCAGCTCGGCTGCGCGGGTTCGACCGCTTCCGGCGCCGCGCCCCAGGAACAGCCGAACCCCAACAATCCCATCGATGCTCTCAGCGGCCTGTTCAAGAAGAAAAAGCCGTGAACATGAATACTGCGCTCCGATTAGAGATAGAGCCGATTCCGAAAAGTGGTTTTAGGTTTCTTGTAAGACGTCCAGGATCAAGAACGGAGAGTTGAAATCCCCTAGACCCTTCCTCTGCTTGACTCTTCGGAAACTTCCCACTAGCCTCATCCGTCTACACTTGCGGCTGGCGGGCGGTTGGCGGGCCGTTACCGGGGGACATTGTCCTTCCAATAATTTCTCAGGAGGAGTCTGGCATGCGTTCCAGCGCGGTTCTAAGGTGTGCGTCCAAGGTCTGGTTCGGCGCACTTTTTGCACTTTTGTTTGC